>Ga0082212_10001179_pt1 | contig 15488 bp, 7 predicted proteins | sample TergutNt197P3_FD_71548 | JGI IMG/M metagenome (GOLD analysis project Ga0082212, IMG submission 71548) | Neocapritermes taracua P3 segment gut microbial communities from Petit-Saut dam, French Guiana - Nt197 P3 | ecosystem: Host-associated > Arthropoda: Insects > Digestive system > Gut ...
GGAAATCATCGTAACTTGGCCTGACGGTACGGAATCAGATCCTGTTGAAGTGGATGGAGACGGGAAATGGACAGTGCCCGTGCCTGACGGTGTAGACCTTGTTGAAGATAACGAAGTTGAAGCGGTACAGGTGGAAAGCGGTAAAAACCCGAGCAACCCGGAAGTAGCTACGGTTCTCCCAAGACCATCAGTCGGAGATGATGTGAATATTTCTAAAACATCAGACGTATCTGGCTCCGTAAAAGTGGGCGATACAATAACATATACTGTTGAAGCCAGCAACGATGGCCCTGAGAAATCATTATGGGTAGGCGCGGTAATGACTGATATCTTGCCAGAGCACGTTACACTTGACGTAAATTCTGTAACGATTGATAATGTGCCTGCAGGCACAAAGGCAAACTATAGCCCAACCACCCGCACGTTGACAGTCACACTCGGTGACATAGCCGGCGGCGGAATTGTAACCGTAGCTTACACCGTGACCGTCAACGACGGCGCATATGGCCAGACATTGGTAAATAACGTCACCGTATCAGGTAAAGACGGCAACGAAGGCGGCGGCGATGTTGACGAAGAAGATAAAGAAGAAGTAACGGTAGATGACAAAGAACAGAGCAGTATGCCTACTGTCGACCCAATAACGGAAGGCGACAAAGACGTAACCGGTACGGGCGTGCCCGGTGCAGAAATCATCGTAACTTGGCCTGACGGTACGGAATCAGATCCTGCTGAAGTTGATGGAGACGGGGAATGGACAGTGTCTGTGCCTGACGGTGTAGACCTTGTTGCAGGCAACGAAGTTGAAGCTGTACAGGTAGAAAGCGATAAAAACCCGAGCAACCCGGTGACTGAACCAATTCGCGCTATACCGTCAGTTGGTCTAGAGGATACAGAAGTTGTCAAAACATCAGACAAAAAAGACGGCACGGCCGAAATAGGAGCTACGATAACATACACGGTCACAGCCACAAACAAATCAGCAAATAAGATGTGGTATAGCCCTGTAATGACTGACGTATTGCCGGCAGGAGTAACATTTGTACCTGGTTCGGTCACGGTTGATGGTGTAGACATGCTCGCCATCACGCCTGTTGGAAATACATTGACAGTTGTGCTGAGTGACATCCCTGCTGGTCAAAGAACAGTTGTAACTTATAAGGTAACTGTTAACGAAAATGCTGTTGTTGGCGAAGTATTAATAAATAAGGTTGAAGTATCAGGTGTTTCTGACGGAAACCCCGGAGATGAAGAAGAAATCATAGTAGAAGAAAATCGTAACAAGTCAAGAAACCCGGATATTTTCTACATGTACGATGGTGAAACAGTCATCAGAGGCAGAGGAATACCCGGAGCGAGCGTTACCGTAACACTTCCCGATGGTACCGAAATAGAAGCAGGTAAAGTGAATGAGAGGGGCATATGGTTTGTTAATGTTCCTGAAACCCTTAATGGTGATGGTAAACTTAAAGAAGGTGATGTAGTCAGCGCCATTCAGAAAGAACCTGATAAAAATCCCAGCAATAGAGTATTTGAAACGGTCGGAAAACCCAGAGGAACCAATGGTGGAGAACCTGGAACAGATGGAACCCCGGGTCTGTCGGATGAACCTTGGGTCAACCCGATTGAGGAAGGCGAAAGGGAGATAACTGGTACGGGTGAGCCCGGTTCCGAAATAGAGGTAACCTTCCCCGAGGGTGAAAAAGAAACCGCGATAGTTGACGATGATGGAAACTGGAGCGTCGAAGTTCCCGATGGCGTAGACCTTGTAGAAGGCGATAAAGTTGTAGTCATTCAGACGGAAGAAGGAAAAGACCCGAGTAATGAAGTAGAAGCAGAAGTTGGTGGCGGCGGTGCCGGCGGCAACCCGGGAGAAGGTACGTCAGATCGACCTTTTATTCGCGATGTCAACCCAGAGGATGACGAAGTAACTGGCACAGGTAAGCATCCTGGTGCAACGATCATTGTAACTTGGCCTAATGGAGGAACGTCGGAAACTCAGGTTAAGGATGACCTCACATGGAGCGTACCCGTTCCGGAAGATGTGGAGCTTAAAGAACATGACGTAATTAAAGCAGTTCAAAAAGAAGACGGCAAAAAAATCAGCGAAGAGACATCAGTAATAGTCGGTAACGAGCAGTCAAGAAATCCTGATGTGGATTACATTCATGAGGACGACAAAGAAATTACAGGAACTGGTGAACCGGGTGCAGAGATTATCGTAATCTGGCCTGATCGTTCAGAATCAAATCCGGTAAAAGTTGATGACGACGGCAAATGGTCAGTTTCTATTCCAGGAGACAAGAATCTTAAAGAGGACGATGTTGTCAGAGTTATTCAGACAGAGCCAGGCAAGAGACCAAGTAACGAAGTTGAAGAGATCGTTCAAGGTTCGAAAACTCCCCCTGTGAAAGAAAAGGCAGAAAGGCCTACAATCAATAATGTGCGTGCTGGAGATTCGATAGTAACTGGAACCGGCATTCCTGGTGCACAAGTTATCGTTACATTCCCAGGCGGTGAAACCGCAGCTGGAACAGTTGATGGAAACGGCAATTGGAGCGTTAATGTACCTAGCGGGGTGAATCTTAGAGCCGGTGATGTAATTGAAGCAGTTCAGAAGGAAACCGGTAAGGAAGACAGTGATAAGGCTACGAGAACTGTTTCTGACAATCCGCCGCCTGTTAACCCCGATAAACCCCGTTCCAATGATAGGTCCAGGCTTCCGATTCCTGGTTCTCCAGCGGATTGGAGAGACGACGAACCCATTATCGAGTTTACTGCCTACGAGCCGCCTCTGGCGATATTTGAACCAGCACCAATAAATCAAGAGTTTAGACCTATAGATGAGCCTGATTGGGAATGGGTAGTAGTTGAAGAAACACCAACGCCACAAGGAATATTCGAAGAGAAAGTGAATCCGCAGACGGGCGATTGGAGCTCTGACCACGAGAGCAAGGCTAGAACAGTAGATTTCACAATCCTCTTAGGGGTTGCCATAGTGGCCCTTGCATTCACTAGGCGTCGTAAAGAAGTTAAATAATCAAAAAAGGAAGATTGAAGCAAAATAAAGAGCTGTATCTTTGATAAATTTACCCCCCCGTTCCTCAGGGGGCGGGGGAGCTTTTCATCAGACGCCAAGTGTACTTACTGCTTTCTTAAGTGTAGTATCAACCTATTATAGGGGTTCTTGACGCAAGCATATAAATTGTTGAATTGTAAACCTTTGCCCGCTATAGAAACTTTCTGTATGCTCAAAAAAGATAGGTTGTTGCGCAACGGGAAGTTCATGACAAAAGAAACGAAACTCCGGCAGCTTGAGTTTTTATGAAGTTGTTGAATCTGAGTGACTGCATGATCGTAGTAGATATGTTTAATGTCTGTATATTGGGGTTAAATCTCTCGCCTTTTAGGCGAAACCTTTAGGTCAACCACCTGAATTACCAATTTAAAATGGTAGCAGATAGATATTTCGTTAGTTTTTATTGGTTTTACATAAGCTGCTAGTCAATGATATTCTTTTACCAATTGGCGCAACATGCTATTTTGGGAAAGGCTTGGTTCTTTAGGCGGCTTCAGCCGCCAGCTTGAAACCACCGCCTAAAGGCGGTGGTGGGTTCAGTTGCTAAAAAGACACAGCAGGAATGATAATAGAAGGGGATACCGATTATTTATTGAACGTTAAAGATAGTCACCCCACCTTGAAGCAAGAAGCCGAAGAGCATTGAAACAATTGAAAATTGATTTCCGTGTCTTTATGCAGACATACTGGATGATAATAGGCCAATATGTTCGGAAGGCAAATCTAAACGGAAAAGGGAAAAACAACATGTTTCTTACCAAAGAGTGTGATTATGCAGTAAGAATTATACGTGCTCTAGCAGATTTAGAAACAAAATCGGTAGGGTCAATTTGCGAACGTGAACAAATCCCTCTCCGTTTTTCTTACAAGATCATAAAAAAGCTTGAACACGCGGGTATTGTTCGTTCTCATCGCGGCGTGTATGGTGGCTATCAGCTTATAAAAACGCCTGATTCTCTCACATTATTTGATATTGTTAGTGTAGTAGATGAAAATCTGTTTTTGAATGAGTGTCTAAGGCCGGATAGTGACTGTCCACGCAATTCAGATGGAAATTATTGCGGTGTACATGCTGAGCTTGAGCGCATACAAGCCATTCTTATCAATTCACTCAGAGAAAAGACCATGGATTTGGTGTTTTGAATCTCGTTAGTTTTGAATTATAAGCAACATATTTTTCGGTTTTTATGATTCAATTAACAAGAAACTAACATTTATTTGGTGTCAAAAGAAACAAAACTTAATTCTCTTAGGGTTTAATCCCCCGCCGCAGAGTGGCGGAGGATTTCATTGATAGTGATCGGGGTACCGCCAACATTTTAACCAAAATATACTCTAAGGGTTTCTATTGTCAAAACAATGTCAAAAAGCTTACTTTTTGAAACACAAGAATGCAGGTCGTATTTGGGGTCACCGCACGAAATGGAAAAAATCGTACGCTAAGCCCCATCAGAAAAATATACAGACGAAAGTAGCTATCAAAGTGTAATTACCGCACCCATGGCAGCTATTTTTTATGTAGCACGTGTTCATTTCAGGTACACCCTAGAAAAGCAGTTGAAGATGTAGTATAATCCGGTTTTCGACACTTGGAACGAGCAACGTGTTGATAATACAGGCTTTTAGGTTACACATAATGTTGTATGGGACAGTATGGATAAAAATATTTTTCGCAGGTTTTTTGGTGTTGTGATTTTTTGTCATATCATGTATAGTAGCAATAATGTTGATATATCAAGGTTTTAGAAACCATACAACATTTTTATATTTGAATTTGGCAACGAAATGCCGCTAGTACAAGGATTTAAGGATTTTTTGAGCTTGCAAGTGTTTAAAACCCGGTACACCCTAGAAAAGCAGTTGAAGATGTAGTATAATTAATGTATAATATGTTCAGCTAGGGTTGTCTTTTTGATTTTTCTGCAAGGGGTTCCGCCGACAAAACGCGAAAAACGCACGTTAAGGAATATGAAAGCTGATGCGGCGTAATGCAGCGACTAATCATTAGCCGGAAATTGCCTAAGAGGCCGTAATTCATTCAACCCCCATATTTGTTTTACATCAAAATTGTATTCCCCTAAGAAATTGATGTGTTCCCATCCAAGAGGGGAGATATGTTTTAACAATTCCTCGTTTAATAGCCTATCATTTTTCTGTATTTGGTTGCATATGTCAAATAAACTGTATTCCATATGCTTATTGCGTTGATGAGGATGTTTAATGCGCTGGCCCGTTGGAGCTGGTCTTGCAGAGCACGTTCGCGCAGTTCGCCGTATTTGCCAAAAAAGATTGCCCTAGCTAATGCATTCATTGCTTCGCCTTTGTTTAAAGCCCCGATTGATTTTACGCCGCAACGCCTCACTTGAAATATAGTCTAGGATGAAGATTGTTTTCTCAATGCGACCCATTTCCCGGAGTGCGGTTGACAAGCTATTTTGACGGGCGTAGGAACCAAGCTTCCCCATAATCAGTGAAGCCGAAACAGTCCCTTCCCTGATGGAGTGTGCGAGCCGCAAAACATCGTCATAATTCTCCTGAATGATCTTTGTGTTGATTTGGCCGCGAAGCATATTTTCCAATTTAGGGAAATGATTAGGTTTCTTGATGGTATAGAGTTTGGAATCGGATAGATCGCGTAAACGCGGCGCAAAACGGAAACCAAGAAGATGGGTCAAACCAAAGACTTGATCGGTGTATCCGGCTGTATCCGTATAATGTTCTTCAATGATCAGGTCGGTTTCATGGTGAAGCAGCCCATCTATGACATGCACGGCATCCCTAGCATTCGTATTGATCACCTTGGTATAGGGGTACCGCCAGCATTTCCGACAAAACCCACGCTAAGGGAATAAAGAGAGAGAAGAATAGACTCGCACAAAAGGTAGGCTTTTTGTGATATGTAAATTATGTGTCACAAAAGTGTACTGTTTTATTTTTGTGATGTCACAAAAACAGATATAGTATTTTTGTGACAGATTTGATAAAATAGAACAAAATGATAAAAAGGACGATTGCATGTCTAAAATTGGCTACATCAGGGTGTCGGCTACCGATCAAAAGACAGATCGGCAGGAAATGGTTTTAAAGGAATTAAAGATAGATAAGTATTTCGTTGAAAAAGCTTCAGGCAAAAATGCTGACCGGACACAGCTTAAAAGGATGCTCGAATATATACGTGAAGGTGATACGGTATATATTGAGAGCATATCGCGTTTGGCGCGTAGCATCAAGGATCTTCTCAGTATTGTACAGCAGCTTCAGGATAAATCGGTTGACTTAGTGTCTTTAAAAGAAAATATCGATACCACAACCCCGCAAGGAAGATTCATATTAACAGTATTCGGCGCTCTCTTCGAACTTGAAAGAGAAAACACTCTCCAAAGGCAGAAAGAAGGCATTGCTGCCGCAAAAATCAAAGGCAAGAAGTTTGGAAGGCCACAGATTGATAAACCCAAGGAATGGGATAAAGTAATTGGTCTTTGGCAGGAGAAGAAGATAACAGCTACGGAAGCAATGCGCAGATTGAATTTAAACCGTGGCACTTTTTACCGCAGAGTAAAAGAATATATAGATAATTGAGGTTGTTATGGCTATGTCTGAAATACTTTTAACTGAAGAGCAACGACTTGAATTTACGCAGATACCACAAAACATCAGCGAATGGGAAATTGCGAAACATTATACCTTCACAGACCGCGACATGGAAATTATAAACCGGCACAGAAGAGATTATAACAGGCTTGGCTTTGCGGTTCAGCTATGCTGTCTGCGAAATCCCGGATGGCCGTTAAGCAACGCGAGTAGTATTCCTGATATAGTTTTAAATTATATTGCAGATCAACTGCACGCCAATTCTGTTGACTTCGAACAATATGCCCAAAGGGAAAACACGCGACTTGAACACCTTCAAGAACTGCGTGATGAATATGGATATAGGAGCTTTGTCGATATTGACGGCGATTATCTTTTTGAATACCTCATACCCTGTGCTATGGAGAATGATGATGTTAGAAGACTTATAAGACTTGCTATCGAAAAACTAAAAACACAGATGGTTATTCTGCCCGGCATAACCACAATAGAAAAGATAGTAAATGAATCTCTTAAAAAAGCTAATGATATGGTGATAAATATCATCAATGAATCCCTTGCAGATGAGCAAAAACAAAAATTGGACGAATTAATAGAACCGAATACTGAAACAGGAAAAACTGTTCTTGCACATTTGAAAGAAGATTCCGGTCAATCCTCGCCAAAGGCTTTTATGGAAGTGATTGACCGGCTCGAAACAATCAGAAATCTTAATCTTATTTTAAACGTCGAGAATATACATCCAAACAGAGCGCGGCAGTTGTCGAGGCTTGGCTCCAAGTATGAACCATATTCCTTCCGCCGGTTTGGGAAAAGCAAACGTTACGCTATACTTGCCTTATATCTTCATGATTTAAGCCAGAGTTTAGTTGACCTTGCCGTTGAAATACATGACAAGCAAATTAATATACTGCTTTCCAAAGGACGTAAAAAACAGGAAGAAATCCAGAAGCAAAATGGCAAAACCTTAAATGAGAAGGTCATTCATTTCATAGATATCGGAGCTGCATTGATAAAAGCAAAAAACGAAGGCTTAGACCCGTTTAAAACTATTGAAGAAATAATAACCTGGGATAAAATCATCAAATCCGTTGAAGAAGCAAAAAAGCTCGCAAGACCTGTTAATTACGATTATTTAGACTTGCTTGACAGCAGATATAATCAACTTCGTAAATACACCCCTGCACTTGTCAAACATCTTAAATTTAGCACTGTGAACACCTCGCTTACCCCTTTAATTGATGCGTTAAAAATTATTAACGACATGAATGAGACCGGAAAACGGAAAGTTCCGGAGGATGCACCGCTAGGTTTTATCTCAAATCGGTGGCGTAAATATGTTTTCGAGCAGGATGGGAGCATAAACAAGCATTACTATGAATTTGCGGCATACACGGAATTAAAAAACAGAATACGCTCTGGAGATGTCGCTGTTAATGGCAGCCGCAACTATAAAGATTTTAATGAATATCTTGTATCCAAAAATGATTGGGATAACAAAAAAGCAGTTTTAAAAAAACTTGCCGTTAGCTTATGTCCAGACGAATACTTGCAAGAAAGGAATGAAGCACTTCATGCAAGGCTACGATGGACGTCTGAAAATGCTGATAAGCTTGACGGTGTAACTATCGGAGACAATAGAATTCATGTTGATAAGCTGGAGAGGGATACCCCTGAAGAAGCAATTGCATTAAGCGAAAAGTTATACAAAATGCTTCCAAGAATTAAACTTCCAGATCTTTTGATAGAAGTTGAAGGCTGGACAAATTTTGATAGGCATTTTATTCATGCGTCTGCAGGAACTGTTGCCAAAGGCAATGAAAAGGCTGTATTAATGGCCGCTTTAATGGCGATGGGGACAAATATCGGATTAGTAAAGATGGCCGACTCTTCGCCAGGAATAACATACCGGCAAATGGCAAATACGGCACAATGGAGAATGTACGATGATGCAATGAAGCGTGTTCAGGCTTCTCTCGTGAACTACCAGCACGGACAATTTCTTTCTTCCTACTGGGGTGACGGTTCAACATCATCCAGTGATGGAATGAGGGTTCAGGTCGGGGTGTCATCTCTTCATGCAGAACATAATCCGCATTATGGTTCTCAAAAGGGAATGACCATGTACCGGTTTGTAAGCGATCAATTTTCGTCATTCTATACCAAGGTCATTAATACCAACGCTCGAGATGCTGTACATGTGATTGATGGACTGCTGTACCATGAAACCGAGCTATGCATCGACGAACATTATACCGACACTGCAGGATACACAGATCAGGTATTTGGGCTAAGCCATTTATTGGGTTTTCGTTTTGCCCCACGAATAAGGGATATTTCAGAATTAAAACTTTACTCGTTTTCAAAGCCCGGTGAGTATCCTAAAATCGAAAAAATCATCCAAGGAAAAATAAATCAAAAGATCATCTGCAATAATTATGATGACGTGCTGAGGCTGGCTCATTCCATCTGCGAGGGCAAAGCATCAGCCTCCCTAATCATGTCAAAGCTTGGTTCTTATTCAAGGCAAAACGCATTAGCTACAGCTCTTCGGGAAATAGGGCGGATAGAGAAAACCATCTTCATTCTGGACTATATATCAAATAAATCTATGAGAAGACGTATACACAGAGGTTTGAACAAGGGCGAGGCAATTAACGCGCTGGCAAGGGCATTATTCTTCGGCAAACGTGGTGAACTTAGGGAACGCGAATTACAAGACCAGCTCCAGAGAGCCAGTGCGCTAAATATACTTATTAACGCTTTAAGCGTCTGGAATACCGCTTACTTACAAAAAGCCATTGATCATTTAAAAGCTTCTGGCAACAGCATTAATGAAGATTTATTGAAGCATGTTGCCCCACTCGGATGGGAACATATAAATTTCTTGGGTGAATATACCTTCGATGTGCGGAATACGCAGGAATCTAGCGAATTAAGGCCGTTGAACATATAAAAACATGTTTGCTTAACGGGGGTAAAACGACCCGTTTTTTGTTTCTCATCTTCTTAGCGTGGGTTTTGTCGGAAATGCTGGCGGTACCCCCTGTAGCTGTTATCATTGTCTCGAACATTAGAGTACAAAACGATGCTAACTAAACTACATTAACGTGAGTTCGATGAACTTAGGCCTTGAGAGCGTGAAGGCCTAAGTTCATCGAACTCACGTTACATTAATAAGCTTAGAGTATATTTTGGTTAAAATGTTGGCGGTACCCCCAGTAGCCCAATCTTGCATCGGTCACTTACAACCGAGAAATTACGTAAAGCTGGGTACTTGTTCTTCTCTGACTACTACAAAATGGCAGTCAAGAAGTCGGTTGTGTAAACTTAGGAACCGCCGTATACCGAACGGTACGTACGGTGGTGTGAGAGGGAGGCTACTCAATTAATGAGTAGCCTCCCTACTCGATTGTTTCGAGGCTAACATCAGTCCCCTTAAAACTCTTTGTATTGAATCTCAATTATAAAATCTGATTCAAACTAGTATAAAGTGGATTGAAATAGCGGTTTCTTAAAAATACGGTTTTGCTGGCAATACTTATTGCCACTATCACCAAAGGTATTTACTCTAGCACTATACTGTCTTGTTCTGATATCATATCAACTTGCTCAGGCACTATGTCTTCCTGTTCCGAGGCTGTATCGACTTGCTGCTCTAAGTCATCTATTCCTGCGTCAAAGGTTTCTATTTCGATATCAAATACACTAAATAAATCCGGCTCCATATGGACAACCCAGTTTGTGTAAAGATCGATATTGCCCGTAACAATCAACGCACTTCCTGCAGGCACTGCTATGCCCATCATCTGATGTCCTAACCTCCAGCCAGAGAATATATGGCCTTGTCTTACCAGGCTGCCTGTATTTGACATAGCAAATGCCGGCTGGTTACGCCTGTACACATTATTGTCAATAGGAACCTCGCCGCCTTGGTTAAAATCATCCCAATATCTTACGGTATAGCGTTCTTCCCATATAGCATACAGAACAAATGACTCCGTGACTTCTGAGTTAAAGTCATACGTTACCAGAGTTCTTGGATTTAACGACCAGCCAACAAACACATGTGTCTGTCTTTCCCAAGCATAACCCTCATCAACTTGATCACTTCTGGTATAGTCAGACGCTTCATCCGGTATCGTCACTGTGTCACCAACTATGACTGTCTGAGCAAATCTCGTGCCAGCAGAATAATTCATGTCAAAAGTGACAGTAACTTGATTTTTTACAATATCCAAGTCGCTTGTTGCGGAGATATCGAACGGACCTCTGAGGTTGTCGTTGATATACTGATTTCCAGCGGCTTGAACCGTGTTTGTAATAATTGAGTCATATGTATCAGGGTCAATTGTTACCTTGAACCCTATTGTTACAGATTCGTCTTTTCCTATGCTGTCGCCAAGGTTTATTGTGAAAGTGCCTTCTGAATAGTTAAAGCTGCTTCCGTTTCCGAGCGTTACCCATGTCCCGTTTTGTAAACGCATTACAGGTTCAGCGACAACTGTAACGCCAGCCGGCAACTTGTCTGTTATTACTATATCTCTCAGATATCCGTCTTGATCAACACCATCGTTTCCAACAGTTATGATATATCTTATTTCGTCATCAGGACGGTTCTCTCCGCCTGTATCGGTTAGGTTCTGGTAGTCTACCTCTATCCAAGGATTTATCGCTTGAGTGTGTCTGACAGTTTGAACCGTTTCTGGACTTGTTACTTTATCTGGTTCTGTCTGCGTTGCTTTCACTTCATTTCCTTGCACAAGAGTGATTCCGTTAGGTACGTCCACCGACCAGCGATTGTTCCCGTCTACTAAAGTCTCGCTTGTAGATCCATCAGGCCATGTTACTATAATTAACGCGCCTTCTGAATCTCCAAGCCCAAAGACTTCTCTATCGCCTTGGAATATTTCAAATATCACAGGTTCTGCAGAAAGTATCCATTTTGTAGGCATCCCTATAAAATGAGGATAATTAAGATGTTCATCTATACGCCAAATTGTTTCAAAGTTCCAATTGCCTGGGGCCGCTGTAAAGGTTCCTTTGATCATCATTTTTTCGGTTGACTCTCCACGGGGAATGCCGTTTACTTGCGAGGCTTGTGAGGCTACTTGGTTGTCGAAGAAACTCATTCCTAAAAGCTTGGTTTTGGGGATTGCATGATAACCTATCCAAGCATTTACATAAGTTTTGCCGATTACCGGTCCTGCTGCATAGGTGTTTTGTATCGTTACCGAACAGTCTGCGTAACCAATTAGGCCACCGACCTTCAGAGTGCCGCTCACCAAGCCGCGCGCATAGGCATTCCTAATTGTGCTGCTGCAAATAGCAGTTCCGACAAGGCCGCCGGCCCTGTACCCAGCAACATTAACATAGGAGCTGCATTGTTCAATAACAGATGTTGATGTAGCCAAGCCTATAAGACCGCCTGCGCCATAACATGCCCCATCTGCTCGGACAGCAACTACATTTGCCGGCTCAGGATGCTTTCGGTTGAATCTCTCGTGATAATCTTCTATGTTCCAATTGCTACCATACACATGAGAGTTAAATATACGGCTTAATACTGTATACCCTATCAAGCCACCCACTTTTTCATTGCCCCTGATCCCACTGGAGCCGCTTACGCCCTCATGAACAACGAGGGAATCAGTTATGGACGAATTATATGCATAACCAACCAAACCGCCCACATAGTAAGCACCTTTTATGTAGCTCTCGCCTGCAAGCACTACGGAACTTTCTCTTACAGAGCTATTTAAGACATGGCCGACTAAACCGCCCACTATATCGTAGCATGCCAAGGCTTGGATGTTGTACCCCAGTTTACTGGAAGTGCTTCCAGCTACAAAGCTGTTATCATCAATAATAACGTGACAGTTAACAATTTGGGTGCCATTCTCTGCAGAACCGACCAGACCACCTACATAGCTTTTGCCCATTACGCCTTTGCTATGAACCACAACGCTAAGGTTTCTAATCGTTGCCTTGTTTGTTTTTTTAAACAAACCCATATACGGGGTGGCTGTAGCTTCCGACAATCCAGAAATAATACGGTTGTTACCCTCAAAAACGCCCTCAAAAATCTGCACAGCAGTGCCATGTATTGGAACACCGCCTAAGTCAATATCGTTCATTAGCCAATAGCTGCCACGTCTTATCGACGCGGTGGAACTTGTCAAAATGCTACGTAACTGTGCCTCTGTACTGATTGGAGTAAAACCAGCCGGTGCAGGTCCTACCTCAGCCCTGGTATCTTTTTGCGTTGATGACCACCCGTTCCCAACTGCTTTTACCGCCCCTATTGGTGGCGGTTCAGCTGCTGACAACACTGTACCTGTGAAGGGAAAAACGCCTATCACCATTACCAATGTCAACAGAAAAGCGATCGGCCCTCTTAGTTGCGAAGCCAATTTTGTAAATCCTTTCATACTGTACAACCTCCTTCTCCTCATACAACTATTTTTTATATGGGATTTATATTATTTATATATATAATAATACAGATTAAAAAAAGTGTAAAGACTTTTAACGGCTAATTCACTGTTTTATTTACAAATTTCGACATTTGGACCACGCAAATATAAAAATTTTTCGAATTTTTTTGGAAGGCATATTCTAAAACTCCCCAAATATTACCCCATACCCAAATACAGCCAATTCAAGCGGTTATTGTAATGATTGCGTGTATTCAATGTTGACTATATTAGTATTTATTGATTTCATTTTAATTTCATTTTACAGTATTTTAGTCTAAATCAAGAAAATTTTAATCTCTTAGGGTAAATTCCCCGCAGCTTGCTGCGCAAAAATGTGCTAAAATGATGGAAAAGCACAGAGGGGAAATGTGATATGAGTGAGTATATTCACAAATCTCACAATGTATCGGTGTTGATGTATCATTATGTGTGTCCTGCAAAATACCGTAAAGTGGTATTTAGCGAAAGTGTGGAAGAAACACTAAGAGATGTATGCGAAGAAATATCATTGCGATACGAAATAGTATTTTTAGAAATAGGAGTAGACAAAGCTCATGTTCACTTTTTAGTGCAATCGGTGCTAACATACAGCCCGACAAAAATAACCAGAACAATAAAAAGTATTACCGCAAGAGAAATTTTTTCCAAGCATCCAGAAGTAAGGAACTGTTAAATAATAAGTCTGAAAAGTATCTTGTAGGTGAAAGAAGAGCTTGAAAGGCGCACTTAAGCAGACTTACGAGAAGCCGATTAAATGGTAATATAAGGCAACAAAAAGCAATAAAGAATCAAGCTGTTTGCAATACATCTCCGTCATCAGAGACAACCGTATAACCCTTGGAATTGTAGTAGTTGATAAGGTTTTGCAAAGAAATTTTGCCTCGTGTAGGGGCACGGTCTGCACAAGTGGTCGGATTATAGATTTCATTCTTCAGAAGCATATAATAGACAGCGGTCATGATTCTTTTAGCAATTGCAATAATTGCCTTGCCATACCCTCTGCGTTTTTTCAATGCGAGATATTTGTCACGGATTTCGGGATGGTTTTTATCGTTTTTTGCGGCATTGGCACATTGCACAATAATCGGCTTAAGCCAGTGGTTACCTTTACCGATTCGTGTTGACTTTTTCTTGCCGGCAGACTCGTTATTTTGCGGAACCAAACCAATCCAGCTCAAAAATTTCTTTACTGAACCAAAGACGTTCATATCCACGCCGATCTCTGATATAATGGTCGTGGCGGAAATGATGTCAATACCTGGTGCGCTGACCAGTATCTCTAACTGGCGGTTGAAGTCTTTTGATAAAGATTCCATGGTTGACTCTAATTCCGCCTTTTGTTTTTCCAGATAATCAAGCCGTTCTTGTATTATTTTCATCTTTGTCAAGGTTGCAGGTGTCACGTCACCATCAAGAGCATCCCTAAATTCTTCCACAGGAGCTTTTACGCGTTTATCAATAAACGGCACGGGGTCAAATTGACATCCGCCATGTTCAATTATCTGTCCGATGAGCGCTTTGCCTGTTTTGCCGTACATGTCGCTCAGGACTTCATCCAGCTTAATGCAGGAGACTGTAAGGCAGTTTGACATACGGTTCTTTTCGGCAGTAATTGTGTTGACGGTTTTCCTTCTGTACCGCGTTATGTCGCGAATGGCTAAAATGTCGGCAGGAGGGATAATGCTGTACTCGGCGATATGGTCACGCATGTACATGTCAGCGATTCGTTTCGCGTCTCTCTTGTCGTTCTTTTTGCCCCTTGGCGCCCTCACATATTTGGGATGAACCACGTCTACATGAAACTGCTCATCTGAAACAATCCGGTACACGGGCATGTAATACTTGCCTGTACTCTCCATACAAATTTCGTAGCAATTGTTCTGGCGAAGCCATTCCTTGAATACGCGCAATTCCTTTGTGAAGGTTGAAAACCTCATGTGTTTTGAAAATATTACTTCATCGTTCTTGAACTTTGCAATAACGGCGATGATAAAACCCTTATGAACATCAACACCGCAACAGCATTTTTTCATGCTGCCCACAGCTCTTCCCCCTGTTTTTTAAATTTGGCAGTGACTGCTCCCTTGTGATGGTAAAAACGCGAGTAATCGTTTTTCAATAATAAGTCTACAGGCTCGTAACCTATTGGTTTGTGCTTGAAAAGGAAACGGCATAGATAACTTGTCAGGGTTCACAAATCTTTCATGACCCTGTTAGACTCGACATGCTCTGTAGTGTGCCATGGGGATTATCTTACAACATTTTACAATATTTTACATGCTTTTTTATTTTCATCTTTGGTTTGTGCCGCCATACCCGGCGGCATGGCGCTAACTTGT
>Ga0082212_10006638_pt1 | contig 15488 bp, 12 predicted proteins | sample TergutNt197P3_FD_71548 | JGI IMG/M metagenome (GOLD analysis project Ga0082212, IMG submission 71548) | Neocapritermes taracua P3 segment gut microbial communities from Petit-Saut dam, French Guiana - Nt197 P3 | ecosystem: Host-associated > Arthropoda: Insects > Digestive system > Gut ...
TCATACATCTCGTCCACATAGTCGTCGTCGTTACCGTATTTCGGCGCTTTGAGGCAGAGCTGCTTCAAATCTTCATAGCCGTCCCAGTTCGCCGCGCAGGCGTTCATCATCTCGTCCATCGTGACGACTTTCTTCTCGAAAACGAGCTTTTTGACCGCCGCCAGACTGTCGGCAAGATCGACGACGCCGCGGCTGCCCAGCCAGCATGTCCGCCCCTCGGGATAGCGGGCGCCGCCCTCTTTCGGCGTCAGCCCGGCGGGGATGCAGTCTTCGTACTGCATGGCGCAGCGCAGGCCGCTCATCGGCCCGTCAGTGATTTCTGTGGCGAGTGAGAGGACTTTTATCCTGTGGAGTATCGGGACGAAGTATTCCAGTTGCTTATAATAAGCGTCCATCACCTGCTCGATGCCGGTGAATGTCCGAAGGTCGCCGGTTTTCGGGCCAAGCTGCTTTTTTGTGCGCGGGTCGAAGCCGTTATTGATGGCCAGCTCAAACAGCTTGAACTGGTTTATGTTGTGCCCGCCGCCAAGATGCTCCATGCAGTCGAGATGGTAGCCAAGGCATCCGCTGGCATTCCAGTTGCACGCGTCCGACAGCGGCACATCGCGATCAAGATAACGCTGCGTCCCCAGGCTATCGTTAAGGAACGCGGGGTTACCGCCCCCGAACTCTACGTTGCAACGAAGCGCGTGGAGCACGAACTCGGGATCCATTTCCGGATTGTAGCGGACATATATCGCGGGCTCGGACAGTTTGACCTGTGCCATAGCCTCAAGTACCAGCCAAGAGACCTCGTTCGTCAAATCCTCGCCTTTGTCGTTGACACCGCACAGCGTAATGTTAGGCAGCAACGATCCCGGCGCGGCGCGCTGCTCGCGCGGTATTGTCACAAGGTTTTCGCATTCCCTTATCTTGAGCCACAACGCGCCAAGAAGCTCGGCGGCGTCCTGCGGCGTGACCTTGCCCGCTTCCTTGTCCTTTTTGTAGTACGGGTAAAGAAGCTGGTCGAGTCTGCCGACCGGAACCTCCGGGCGGTCTGAGCTTTCCTTCCAGCAAACCAAATGGTACAGTCTGACGCACTGCACGGCTTCAAAGAAATCGCGCGGCGGCTCGCCCGGTACCCGGTCGCAGGCGTCCGCTATGCGTATGAGCTCCGCCTTGCGTTTTTCGTCCTTCGTGTTCTCCGCCATTTCACGGGCCAGGTCCGCGTGGCGTTTCGCGAACTTTATGAATGCCTCGCATGAGATTATGCAGGCCTCAAGCAGCCAGTATTTCCGCAGGAACTGCGCCGAGCCGTGGCTGTTGTCGTTGTCGCCCTCGAGCATCATGCGCTCGCGTTCTTTTTTGCATAAATCGATAACGTGGTTCAAGCCGTTCTCCACGCATTTCACGCTGACCTGTGCGACTCCCCCGCCGTATGCGCTGTAATTCTGAAACAGGCCGCGGTCCATTTTGTACCTGACTCCGCGCCCTTCAAAAACGCACGATCTGTCAAAAAGCAGGTCAAAAACGTCGGCGCCCATGTCATACTCGAGCGCGGCGTTGACCGTGGACACCTTCGGCATATTCTCCACCCAGTATTCGGCGTCCTTTTTCAGCGCTTCGAGGTCGGCGGGGTCTATATTCGTCGAATCCGTGTCGCTTGTCTTGCGCGAAAACTTGCCGGAGGTACACATCTCAAGTATCTCGTTCGGTTTCATCGCGCATAATGTGCCGTTGCCGCGGATGAATTTCGTCAGTGAACCGACGATGATCTCACCGTCCCGGATAAGCAGCGGGCATTCCAGAAGCCGCTTCTCCAGCGCCTTTGCCCATCGGATGTCCACGGGAAGCCCTTCCGTTTCCTTCCATGATTCCGTAAACAGAATGGTGTCGTCCACATAAACCTGCGGCGGCGCGTCCTCCCATTCCTTCTTGAGATTTTTCAGCCTCGGAGTCAGTACCTGCACATTCCTAATTTCTTCCGCATTGACTTTCAAATTTGCCATCTATATCACTATCCTTTCATTAATTTTCGTCATAAGCCCGCGAGATGATGCCCGCGATTAGTTCCGTTGAAACAGGGAGCGGGAAAGTGCCCTGCCCGAACAGCTTGACCAGTCCCATCTGCATCGAGTACACCGTATCCGGGAGCGTCTTTGTCATATCGTCCTTATCCAGTCCGAGCTCACGCATATTCGGCATTTTCAGTTTCTTCAGGAGATTCTGCACCGTTTTTCGCGCCGCCTCCCCTATCGCTTCCGGGGACGCCCCCACCGGTATTTCGCCGCCAAGCGACTTGACGATATAGCGGACCCTCTCGGGAACGGCGGGCGCGACGGCTTCAAGCACCTGCGGAAGCGTCGAGGCGCATGCGTTGCCGTGCGCGACGTGGTATTTTGCGCCCATCGCCTTGCCTATGTCATGCGCCAGATGACACAGCGGGCCCGACATTGAAACTCCGCCCAATGTCGCCGCCTTCATCATACCCTCGCGGGCTTCGAGGTCGCCGCCGTTCTCAAACGCCCTCACGAGGTATCTCCCCACAAGGGAAATCGCCTCGCGGCCCGTCAGGTCGCAAAAGCTGTTTGACAGCGCCGATGTATAGGACTCCGCCGCGTGGCACAATGCATCCATCCCTGTGGAAGCCGTCACGGACGGCGGCAATCCGAGCGTCAGCTCCGGGTCGACGATTCCGAGAGTTACCCTGCATCCGGCGCCCGCAATATTTGTCTTGATGTCGTTCTTCGTATCCGTTATCACTCCGCCCGGCGTCGTTTCGCTGCCCGTGCCCGCCGTCGTTGGGATTACCACGAGCGGCTTGCCCGGTTTTGTCACCACGCCCTCGCGCCCGTAATACTGCGCTATCGGAGGCGGATTGGTTATAAGCATCGTCGCCGCCTTTGCGGTGTCAAGGGAACTGCCGCCGCCAAGCCCAACAACCGCGTCGACGTTTTCTTTCACGCCCAGAGCGCCCGCCTCTTCGACCGACCAGTCGGGAGGGTCGGCAAGCACACCGGAAAAACTCACCGTTTCGATACCCGCTTCTTTGATATAGCTTATGATTTTATCAGCCACTCCGGACTTCTGTATCCCCTGGTCGAACACGACGAGCGCCTTTGAGCAGCCCATCTCCTTGAGTTTTTCTCCGACAAGCTTTGACGTGCCCGTACCGAACAATATTGGGTTGGGACTTGAAAAAACACTTGGCATATCGTCAATTCCTCCTTATTTCATAAGCTCGCGTCGTACGCCTTGCCCAGTATCTCGCGTACGACGTCCGCGTCCACGGGGCGGGGGGCGAAATGGAAGTCCTGCAGTTCCATTATTCTTGGTACCGATGACAAGAGGTCTTCCTTTGATTTGACATATTTCTTCATAGATGGCAGTCCCGCCTCGTTCATCAGGCTCCGCGTCGTTTTGTTCAAAATCATTCCGATATCCTCCGCCGTTGCCCCGGCGGGAACGTCCGCCCCGAGAGCCCGCGCCACGCGCGCCGCTGTCTGCGGTATTGCGGGCGCTATATATTCCAAAGCTTCCGGCAGGGCGACGGCAACCGATACGCCATGGGGCATATCATGGTCCATGCCGAGTATGAGTCCCATATCGTGGGGAATATGGCAAAACGGGCCGAGAATCGACATGGTGGCCAGAGTTGCCGATAGATGCACTTCGCCGCGGGCGGCCAGGTTTCCGCCGTCTTTCAAAACTATCGGCAGGTTCTTCGCTATAAGCTCGATGGCGCGCATACCGAAGATGTCGCTGAATATATTAGGTTCGTTGGATGTGACCGCCTCGACCGCGTGGCACAGGGCGTCGAAAGCAGTGACCACGGTGACGCTTGGCGGCATCGCGAGCGTCAGCTCGGGATCAACTATCCCCAGCGATACGGGGCACAGGATGTGTTCCTTGAAATTGTTTTCCGTGTTTGCGATTACGCCGCCCGGTGAAACCTCGCTGCCCGTGCCCGACGTTGTCGGCAATACAATCAGCGGCTTGAGCGACGACAGGACGTCGGACAGCTGCACGCCCGTATGGGCATAGTAGCGGCTTATCGGGGGCGGATTCGTCAGCAGAATTCGGACCGCTTTGCCGGTGTCAAGGGAACTGCCGCCTCCCACGGCGACGATGCCGTCGACTTTGTTGGATATGGCAAACTCCGCTGCCGCCGCGGTTGAATAATCAGGCACATCGGCGACGACGCCGTCATAGCAGACGGTTTCAATGCCCGTCGCCTCGACGTATCCGACTATCCTGTCGGCTATGCCCGCAGATTTGATCCCCTTGTCAAAAATCACAAGCGCTTTTTTTGTTCCGAACGCCTTGAGCCTCTCGCCCACTTGCGCCGCGGTTCCTTCGCCGAACAGCACCGGGTTCGGCGTGGAAAATGTACTTTGCATTTATATACCACTCCAATACTTCCTACTTTATCGACCGGCCGGATGGCACCCGGAAAAATGACTTTTTGTCTTTAGCCTCCGGTTGGTGTTTTGCCTAGTAAATATGACTGTGCGTGGGAGTATATATGGCCTATGCCGCCGCCAACATACATACACAGACCTGTTATATATGAGGAAAGCTCCGAGGCCAGGAACAGTGCCGGGCCGGCAACGTCCGCCGGAGTTCCCACCCTTCCTATAGGCACCTCGTGGGCCGCAATCCCGCCCAAAATCTCCTCAATGTTCGCTCCCTGCGACGCCAGCTCGTCCCAGAACGGCGTTTCGATTGCCCCCGGTTTTATGCAGTTCACGCGGATTCCCAACGGCGCGACCTCCATGGCCAGGTTGACCGTCAGCGACTCGCAGGCCGCTTTTGCCATATGGTACATATACGCGGGCGTGGTCGGGTTGAACGCGCCGTTTGACGAGCATATTATGATTTTCCCCGATTTGCGCTCCTTCATGTACGGGAGGACGGCAAAAACCGTGTCGTACGTCCCTTTTGTGTTTGCCTCCATGGTTTTGCTGAAATTCTCCGCCGCGCTCAATCCCTCGCCATCGAACGTTTTTCCGGCAAAAGTGGCCAGAATGTCAATCTGGCCAAATTCCACGATCGTCGCCAAAACGGCGGATTTTATGCTTTCCTCGCTCGTGACGTCCATCGGACCGTAAAACCGCGCGACCCCGCCCGAAGCGTTTATTTCGTACGCAATCGCCGTTCCCTTGTCCACGCTCCGCCCCCCGATGACCACGGAGGCGCCTTCGCTCGCAAAGAGCTTGGCCGTTGCCTCGCCCATGCCGCTCGTGGCGCCGGTAATAAGAGCCACCTGACCCTTCAGCATATCCTTCAAAAAATCAGCTCCCCGAAACTTATTTACTTTTAATTTGCGGCAGGATAAAATATGGCGGTATGCAATATTGGGTATAGAGATTATTTCTAATCCACTATTCTACATAGTTTTACAGTATAAAGCAATAATTAAGGTAATAAAAAGATATGAGATTATTTCTTGCAACTCTCATGTGCAAACTTCTATATTTAATCGGGCGCTTGGTTGGCAAGGGCAGCAGCCTGCCGGGGCGCGTCGCGCTTGCGGTGTGTCCGAACGCCCTGAGCCGGGTCAGGCTGCCAAAGACGATCATCGCTGTGACGGGTTCGAACGGCAAGACCTCGACCACGGAACTGCTTGCGCATTCGCTGAAAGCGAACGGCCTCAACGTTGGGTGGAACCATGAGGGCGCAAACCAAATCGAGGGAGTCGCGACAATGATCCTGCGCAACTCCTCATTCGGGGGCGCGGTGAAATGCGACGCCCTGCTTTTTGAATCCGACGAACGCTACGCGCATCAGACATTCAAGGCAGTACCCCCAACGGTGTTGGTCGTTACAAACCTATTTAGAGATCAGCTGACCCGCAACGGGCATCCGGAATTCATTCAAGACTGCATCCGGAAAGCCATCGACGCGGCAATTGAGAATGGTTCCGACGCCGGCGGGCCGTTACTCGTGCTCAACGCCGACGACCCATATGTTACAGCGCTTGCTCCGGCGGACGGCTCGCAGAAATCTATTTATTTCGGTATCTCCGCTGATGCGAACCGGAGCGCGCCAAACACGGGTACGGCGGCCGGGATGTACGATGACGGCGCTTTTTGCCCGGTCTGCAAGACCCGGATGCGGTACGACTATCGCATAACAGCCCATCTGGGCGGTTATAAATGCGATTCCTGCGGGCGTCACCGTCCCGATGCGGACATTGAGCTTTCACGCCTTGACGCCGAAACGGGCGAAGCGGAATTCAAAAGCGGGAAAAAAACACGCCTTTCCTTCCCAAGCCTGACAAACGCATACAATCTTGCCGCCGCGATGGCGGCGTCAGCCGCCGTCGGCGTGGGCGCCGAGGCTTCGGGACGCGCGCTTGACGGATTTGAGCTGTCCGGAGGGCGCACGAAGGGTTTTTCCGTGGGCGGACGCGCCGGAATGCTGCTCGTCTCAAAACACGAGAACTCGGTCTCCTACAACCAATCGCTTGAATGGGTCGCAAACCACAACGAGAAGTGTACCGTCGTGATATTGGTCGATTCCATCAGCCGCAAGTATTATACAAGCGAGACGTCCTGGCTGTGGGATATAGATTTCGACATTCTCGCCGCCTGCAATGTGCGGGACATAGTTCTCGCGGGGCGTTATGCAAACGAGCTTGCGGCGCGATTTGCGATGACGGTTGTGGATGCGGGAAAAATCAGCAGTATCGAGAGCCTCGGCGACCTGCGCGGGCATGTGGAAAGCGCGACGGAGGGCGGAATTTTTGCGTTGACGTGTTTTTCGGACAAGGACAAACTGCTCAAAGCGCTCGCGGGGGGGAAATGATTTGCGCTTGCTTCATCTTTACCATGACTTGATGAATCTCTACGGCGAATGGGGAAATGTGGAGATCCTCAAGCGCGAACTGGCCGCGCGCGGTGCGGAGCCGTGTGTCGACCATATAAGCGTCGGCGGGGAAGCCGACTTTGGCATGTACGATTTCGTATACATCGGAAGCGGAACGGAGCGTAGCCAGAAGGCGTGCATGCGCGACCTGTCAAGGTATGCCTCGGAGTTCAATGGAAGAATAAAGGCCGGTCTCCACGTTCTTGCGACCGGCAATGCGCATGAGCTTTTTGGAAAGGCTATAACGGATGCGGGCGGGGAACGGTACGAAACGCTCGGGCTGTTGGATTTTGAGACCATCCAGGAGGATTCGCGCGTTACCGGTGACAGTATATGCCGAGCTTCATTTTTGAATGACCGCCTGATCGGTTTCATCAACCGATCCGGACACGGGCAGGACGGCGATGTGGACAGGCCATTCGTCTGTGAGCTCGGCCCGGGCGCAAAGGACGGGTCGAAACAAGAGGGCGTAATGTATGCCAATCTGCTCGGCACCTACCTGACCGGCCCCATACTAATACGCAACCCGCCACTCCTGAAGTATATAGCCGACGCGCTTTACCCAGGCTCGGTAAGAAAAGGACAGAACGCCGACAAACTGTTCGAATACCAGGAAGTCGCATATAAAATGGCGCTAAAGGAACTATCTGCAAGAATAAAAATGTAGTACACAACTATGTAGAGCTCCACAAAATCGGTTTTTCGGACGCCCTCCGGACTGTTGCAAGAAACCTATAGTACAGCTGCAATTGAATCTATAAACTCAGTTGTATCGACCGCTCTTACTTCCACTCCTGGCTCCGTCAGCGCCGCAAGGTCCTTTGTCATGACGCCCGACGACAGCGTATCGAGACACGCTTTTTCCAGCCGTACCGCAAAATCCGCCAGCGCGGGAATGTTGTCAAGCTCCCCGCGTTTTTTCAATGCGCCTGTCCATGCAAAAATTGTGGCGATGGGGTTTGTCGAGGTCTTCTCCCCTTTCAGATGCCTGTAATAGTGCCTCGTCACCGTTCCGTGCGCCGCTTCATACTCATACTTTCCGTCCGGCGACACAAGGACGCTTGTCATCATCGCGAGCGAACCGAACGCGGAGCTGAGCATATCGCTCATGACGTCCCCGTCATAATTCTTGCACGCCCAGATGAACCCTCCCGCGGAACGGATTACGCGGGCGACGGCGTCGTCGACCAGGGTGTAGAAATAGCTGATTCCCGCCTCCTCGAACTTTGCTTTATAACTCTCGAACTCCTCCTCAAAAACCGTCTTGAAAAACCCATCGTAGATTTTTGAGATGGTATCCTTGGATGAAAACCAAAGATCCTGCCGCGTGTCCGCCGCGTACTCGAAGCATGAGCGGGCGAAGCTGCGGATGCTCGGTTCGGTGTTGTGCTGCCCCAGCCAAACTGCCGGGCCGCTTGCTTTTTGCACTGAAACCGATTGCTCGGCGCCGCTTTCGCCTTTGAACGTCATCACGCACTCGCCCGGTTCGTCGGTAATGAACTCTACGGCTTTGTAAACATCGCCGTAAGCGTGGCGAGCTATCGTGATGGGCTTTTCCCAGTTTCTCACAACCGGTTTTATGCAGTCAACGACAATCGGGGTCCTAAACACGGTGCCGTCCAAGATGGAGCGTATCGTGGCGTTCGGCGACTTCCACATCTCGGTCAGCTCGGGGTATTCCTCCATTCGCTGTTTGTTTGGCGTAATAGTCGCGCACTTTACCGCGACTCCGTGTTTTTTCGTCGCGTTTGCGGCTTCGACGGTGACGGCGTCCCGCGTTTTGTTGCGGTTTTGCAGCCCAAGGTCGTAATACTCCGTTTTCAGCTCGACAAACGGCAGGACAAGCGTATCTTTGACCATGCGCCAAATAATCCGCGTCATTTCATCCCCGTCCATTTCAACAAGGGGCGTCGTCATCGCTATCTTTTGCATTGTCTTCTCCTTATCTCTTGCCGGAGGGTATTCGGCAAACAAGTTCTTTTTTGCATAAAAAAGGGGCGCAAATATACGCCCCGCGCTAAACAGGTACAGTCTCAACCTCGTCGCTTATAACGCTCACTGCGTACCGGACGGCCCAATATCTTTGCGGCGTCCGCTGCTTCGCAATGCGTCACATATCGGCGTAGTCCGAGAACTCCTCTTTGCGATGCAGAAACTTACGGTCGATTTTGCCCTTCAGCTCCGTGTAGCCATCCGTAATCTCATCCCAAAAGATAATGATCGCCGTCGCCGCCGCGATGGCCACTGCCGCCGCGCAAATGATCCAGAGCACAAGTTTGTATTCTTTCATGATAACGTCCCCCTATGAATGTGTTTCATACGTTCGTATGTGATAATGCAATTGTATATCACGCTAAGGAAAAAAACAAGGGTTTTTGCGGTTTTCGGGGCGGTTATTTTCGTGCGGACATAAAAATGCGAGTGTGTGCAGGACGCATTGGAGAGCTGACAAGTTGTAAATTCTCACATAAACTGCGACATATTTGTTGAATAGTTCTGAAGAGTCCCAAAATGGGCCAGCGCTTGTCGCGTCAAGTGACGCGGTTGTGCCATCACTGTTCCAGCAAACTCAGCAGAAGCGCAGGGTCTTCCATCGCTGACTTTTCAAGGTCTGCGGATTTGCTCCTGAGTACATCCGCGTACTCCTCGCGTCGTCTGAGCAATTCCGTTACCGTTTTAAGCGCATAGTCCCCGTCAAATTCCGTGACAATGCCCGCCGTTGGCATTGAAAGCGCGTTTGTGTATGCGGAAACCTTCGGGTCATAGACGAGGCCCGCAAACGGGACGTTCATTCGCGCCGCAAAAATAAGCGCGTGCAACCGCATTGCCAGAACGGCGTCGGAAGCGCCGATGATTCCCATGAGCTCCTCCGCCGTGAGCCGCTCCTCAATGATGTACGACGGGCTTTTCATTATGCCGCGAACCCTGCGGTTTATTCCGGCGTCCTTGTTGTATTGCATTGAGATGAAGACGATATCCCTGCCCGCTTTTTCGCGGACGCCGTCGCAGACCGAAGCGATCGACTCGCAGAAGCTTCCCATTTCCGGCCAGTCCCGTAACGATACGGTAATGAAAGGCGTTTTTGGGATACTGAACTTTTCAAGAATCCGCGCCGATTCCTCGTCTGTCGTTCGCGGTATTGTAAAAACGGGGTCCGCCGTGACGCGTATGTCGTCCCGTGTCACGCCGAGCCGCCTCAGCTCGTCCGCCGAATCCGCGTCCCTCAGGCTGACATTGTCCGCCCGATTCACGGCACGCTGCACCCGTCTGCGGTTGGACTCTTTTCCCACGGGACCGATGCCGTTTGAGTAGATCATCACCTTTTTGCCGAAGCGCTTTGCTGTATTGATAATAAAAAGATAATACAGGAGTGAGCGCGTCGAGGTGTAGTCCTGCAACAGACTGCCGCCTCCGGACACAAGGACGTCGCATCGCCTTATCGCTCCAAGTATACTGAAAATATTGAACCGCCTGACCGCGCTGCAGCCATATCTTTCCTTGGTGTCGGAGGGGTCGGAGGACAGCACGGTCATCGTTATGTCACGATGAGCTTCATTTACGTTCAGCAGAACCGATTGTAGGATTGCGTCGTCCCCCGCATTTTTGTAACCATAATACCCGCTTACAACAATATTGTACGCGCCGCGCCCATTATGCCGCGACTTGCGACGAGACGCCTGTCCATACGCGGATATACAATCATCTGCCATTCGGTTGACGGAGAAATCGGCAACCATCAATTCTCTGCCGTAACCGCCAAGTTCCTTTCTGCCGGTCTCGTCCCGATTGGAGTAGAAGCTTATGATTTCCTCGAGCAAAGCCTCCCCCGTCGGCAAATCGGATCCGCGGCAGGTAAAGTTCGTCCCCTTTGCGATTTGCTCTTTTTCCGGGGTAAAGAGTCCCAGATAACCCTCGTTCCCCGTGAGGATTACCGGCGTCGCCGACGACAACGCTTCAAGCGCGGCGCGCGACACGCCGACGAACAGATCGGAAGCCGCCAATATGACCTCAACGTCCGTCCGCGAGCCCGTCATGACAACTGTGTTTGCCCCGCAATCACTGTTGACCTCCAAGGCTTTCATGTTCAGTTCCCCGAAAATATCGCCGTCTCCAACGATGACGATTTGCGCGCCCGGCAGGCGCGACCGCAGTTGCGGGGCTATCTCAACCAGAAGGCGGGCCGCCAGCGCGGCGTTGTCGTCCATGCGGCTCACGTTGCAGATAATCGGGCGCGAGGCGTCGAGTCCGAGCTCGCCGATGACGCCGGAAGGCGACGTGTCCGGCGAAAAGCGTTTTGTGTCCACGGCGTTGACGGTGACAATGACGTCGTCCGAATGCAGTTTATAATTCTCAACCAGATAGTCCCTGATATCCTCCGAAACCGCTATCGTCTTGTCGCCCCAGTTCGTAAGATAGCGAAGGCCGTGCCCTGTTTCAAAATCGAAATGGGCGGTCGTAACGAACGCGAAGCGCGTCACCTTTCTGAGCAGCCCGCAGATAAAGCCCGGGATCCTCGCATGGGCATGGACGACGTCGGGCTTTTCTTTTTTTATCAACCTGCGCATCATGAGCAGGGATTTCATTATGCAGGACACGCTGCGTCTGTGCATCGGAACCGGGTGGTGTTTTATTCCGGCGTTCTCAAGCGCTTGAACATAGACCCCCCCGTTCGAAGCGACATGCACGTCGAGACCGCGTGACCGCAGCTCCAGCGCCAGCTCCAGAATATGTGTTTCGGCGCCGCCGATGTCCATGCTCATCGTCGCGAGCAAAGCTTTCCTAATCATCAGTCACTCCGCTGTATACTCATAATCGTGCCTCTGGTATCGTTGTATTTTGAGCACATCCACAGTTCGGCGTTCGTGTTGAGCTCATATGTCCTGTCCACGTAGTACCTGTTGTTGCTGTAGGAGCATTCCGCGTCTATCGTCAAGGTAACGTCATAACGTTCGGCGATGTTACCAACCACGATCGTGCCGTCGATCAGGGATTCGGGGAAAACGGCTTCCTCAATGCGGACTTCCCTGATAGTGCCCAGGTACGCTCCAATGTCGGTTATGTATAGCTTATCTCCGGGTCTCAGATGGCTAGCGTTCGATTCGCGTATCCTATAAATCTTCACCGTGAATGTTACATCAACGGTGTTGGTCGCGCTGAAAGGGTTCTCACCAACGTTAAATTTAACAAATACCGCGATCGCAAGGACAATTACGACAATCGCGACGATGACGTCGATAAAGCTTATCAAACCGAACAGGCGGCCCCTGTCGTCGATTATTTTTTTCATGAGACGTCATCCCTTTCCATGTCCACAATGTATCCGACGCCGCTGTAAAGCGGGCCGTTCAAAGAGACCCATGTGCCTACCCGCACGACAAACCCTCCCGGGATGCTTATTTGGCTCTCGGTCTCCGTCGCATCCGCCGTCACGACTATCTCCGCGTCATGTCTGTCCGGGTATTGAGTCACGATGTGGTCGCCTGTCAGCAGATTCTTCTGCGTGGTCAAACCCGGCTTCACCTTGACGGATACGACCGTGCCGAGCGGTCTCTTTTCCACCTTGTCCACAAGCGAATCGCCGGCTTGTATCAGATAAGCCGAGTCGCCCAGCATACCCTGCAGTTCAATTGTGTAAACGACCGTCTCCCGCGTTCCGGAAGCGATCAAGCCCCCGCTTCCGCCCGAGCTTCTCGAATAGAGAAGTATAGCTCCGGCAATAGCAATCGCGCATATGATGAAGATGATGTCAAACAAATTGAGGCGCCATCTTCTTTTCTTCGTGTCTTCTCCCAATGTATCAACCATGCCTTTCTTAAAGTTACACAAAACGCAACGCGCTTACCCCTCGTTCACACTGATCCCTGCCCCCTGATCCCCGCCGCCCTGCGGTACACATCCTCTATTCCCGCCGCCATCACTTCCGCGCTGAAGCGCTCTTCGTACGCTTTCTGCGCCGCTTCGCCCATCCGCGCAAGCATTGTGCGGTCTTCATACAGCTTTCTTATTCCCTCCGCCAGTGCCGCGCCGTCGCGCTGCGGGATGACAAGTCCATTCTCCCCATCCGTTATGTGAAATGGATTGCCGCCGACGTCCGTCACGACCGCCGGAACGCCAAGGCTCATGCCCTCGAGCAGCGACAGGCTTGAAGCTTCCGTCACGCAGGACGCGTTTACCTGCACATCCATTATATTTTCCACCGGCGCCACGTCGTCCAGGAAACCGGTAAAAATACAGTTTTCCAACCCGCGCCGCGCCGCTTCGGCCCGCAACTCCGCGTCGCACGGCCCGTCTCCCGCGATCACGAACCGTATGGGCAGGCCGCGCAGGTGTTCCGCCGCTTCAAGCGCGTACACATGCCCCTTTTCCGGCACCAGCCGCGCGATCATCGCGCAGACAAACTCGTCGCCTATCCCCAGCGACGCCCTTGTCGACGCTTTTTCATCCATGTCCAGCCGTCGAACGGGTTCGACGCCGTTAAACATGGTGACGATCTTGCGCGCGTCCGTCCCGGTGTCGGTCAGGCTGTCGCGCGTCGCGGGCGTTATCGCTATAATGGTATGCGACAGCCGGTTGTTTATAAACCCGAGCGCCTGTTTTCCCGGAAAAGACGTCTTCAGCCTGCTCTGCGGGTAGGCGCAGTGCCGCGTGTGGACGACGGCGCACTTTCCCCACCGATTTGCGGCGATACGCGCCGAAAGGCTTGCATGTGTATGGACGACGTCCGGCTCAATCGCCGCATACTCGCGGCGGAACGCGGAAATCGCTCCGAGACTTAGCGATCGGTCGGCGATGCCGGGCATTTCGACGGTGCGGACGTCGAGATTCCGCAGCTTCGGCAGAAGCATAGCGCCTGACGGGACGATGACGGTATGGTCAAACTCCGAGCGGTCCGTTTTTTTCATGAAGTTGAGCAGAACGTTTCCGGCGCCGCCAATATTCGAGTCGGTGATAACATTCAGTATTTTCATCAACCCGCGCCACCCCTTTTCACATTCCGCCCTTTTAAGCTCCGTACGCTCATTCCATACGCGCATTATGAAGCTTCGCCCGCCAAACTGCCGCGGCGCGCAGCCAACGCCCCGAGACCCAGCACGGCCCAGAAAACGAGCGTGACCCTGTAATTGTAAAACGAGTGATCCGTCGCGCTCTGGACAAGGAACCCGAGAACGGCTGATATTGCCGCGATCTGCAGGTATTTCGATCTCTTTTCGGTTTCACGCGAAACCGCCGCGCACAAACTGCGGAAATAGTTGAACAGTATCGCGAGAAACACAATGATACCGCAGACGCCCGAATCGCACATGATCTGGAGATAAAGATTGTGCGAATGCTGCGCCGCCGCCGTGTTATAGCTGTAAAGCGGATATATTTTGTTGAATGCGGCGGTGCCGGGTCCGATGCCGGTAAACCAGTAATCGCGAAGCATCGCTATCGTGCCGAACCATATTGAAACGCGATACGACGTCGAGCTGTCGTCAACGTTGCCTATGCTCCGAAACCGGTCGAGAATTATATCCGGGAGAGTGAAATACAATACAACGAGCGCAACAATCCCGACTATGATGAAACGTCTGTCAAGCATGACAAGGAACACCGCGACGGCGATAACCAACCCGAGCCAGCCGCCGCGCGCGAACGTCAGTATCATGCAAAGCAGCATCACGCCGAGACAGCCGGTGAAGAACAACTTTGGCAGGACGCCTTTTACGATCAGAATGCAGGCAAAGGCGAACGGGATGACGAGCAGCAGATATTCCGACAGCACGTTTGGATTGTCAAGCGTCGAGTACACGCGGACGCCGATGCCCGAAAACATTGTCGAATCAAGCCACGCCGAAGCGCCGGCGGCGCCTGAGACGTATTGGTAAAGGCCATATGCCGCGACGGCCGCGCCGGAAACCGCAAAAACATAAATCAGAGAATCGAGCTGACGTTTTGTCGTCACGGAATTCTGCAGAACAAGGGCAAAGAGAATAAAAACCGTTGTCAGCGTACCCCCAAGGAGACTGCCGGAAATGGAAACCGACGTAAATGTAGTGGTGATATAGATAAAAGCGTACAACAAAATAAACTTGTTGAACGGCGAATAGACGAGCCGGCGTTCACGGCTGCATCCGAAAGCAAGCAAAAGCGACGCAAGGCTCACAAGCGAAATGGCCAGAACCGCCATCGTCGGCAGTATGGGCGCAAGAACAAGCGTCGCGAAACTCCATATGAAAGGCATTGTCAAAATGCTGCCGCGCAGGAGCCTGTCCAGTCGCAGCTTTTCAAACGCGCCGCACAGCTTTCTGTGAACAAAAAGCCACGCGCGGTTGAATACGCTTGTTTCCGAGCCGCGTACGCCCCACTCCGGCGACAAAAAGCGGCCGATGACGCGGCTGCTCTTCCACTGCGCCCCGAACCACGACCCCACGGCGGCAAGCACCCTGTATACAAAACTGGCTCCAAGGATTTTCTGCACCCGAAGACTCAGTCCTTTCCGGCGGATTTCACAGTATTCTACCGTATGCGATGCCATAATTCAACATAATATTGATTGCGCCAAGCGCAGGAGGGCTGTATACTGTGGCTGGGAGCTAGCTGGAGGATCAAAGCTTTAAAGACAAGCTTTCAAACCACTAGGAGGTGGCTTCCGCAGG
>Ga0082212_10006639_pt1 | contig 15487 bp, 10 predicted proteins | sample TergutNt197P3_FD_71548 | JGI IMG/M metagenome (GOLD analysis project Ga0082212, IMG submission 71548) | Neocapritermes taracua P3 segment gut microbial communities from Petit-Saut dam, French Guiana - Nt197 P3 | ecosystem: Host-associated > Arthropoda: Insects > Digestive system > Gut ...
ACAAGATTATTCAGATTTTCCCGACATTCAACAATTGCCACTTCATCAATATCCCAGCCATAAACACATTCAAGATTTTTTTGCAAATCATTTTCGGGTGAAAATTCAATAATTCTTTTAACAATCTCAACCAAAAAGCGACCATCGCCACAGGCAGGGTCAATAATAGTTTTTCCCAAAATTTCAGGTGAATTGTAACTAACATCGTCCAAAATTTTGCACACAATAAAGTTGGGCGTATAAATTTGCCCAAATAATTTTTCTTGAGAATATGATTTTGCCAAACTTGCCATTATTTTTTAATTTTCAAATAATAATTATATGTTGCAATCTCGCTGAAAAAGTTTGACAATGACAATTTGGTTTTCAAAAGTTTACTTGTTTCTTTTGAAAATGATTTTTCCAAGTTTGTGGTCGTAACAGTTCCTGTTTTTTCGTTAATATTAATCAATAGAATGCCAAGATAATTAGGGCGGTGTGCTTGTGGCTGGTCGTACATCAATTTCAGATATTTTGTAATATCCTTATCATTTACAATTTCAATTTTTGATGGCAATTCGGTTTCATTTTTTTTGTAATATGGTGTTTCGTGTCGTAAAATAATTAATTGAGCATAAGGAATTTGAGTTGCCTGAATATTGGCAGTTTCGCCCATCATATTTTCAAAATAATTGTTGGCGTTTTGCTTGTAATTGGAAGTTACAAACTTAATGCCTAAGCAAAAAACAGGTTTTTTGTTTTTTGAAATGGTTATATCAATGTCTTTTGGGTAATATTTTCCTGCAACAGTCATTTCTTTGTTTGCATCGCCCATAAAATGCAAATCATAATCTTGCCCGAAAATTTTCGCCAAAGTTTCAGCAATAAATTTATGAATTGGTTTAAGCTTTGCGGTGCTTCTTGCTCCGTGCAACTTATACATTTTGAACGACTGTTCAATTGCTTTTATGAAATCGTTTTCGTTATATCCCATATTCATTTATACTTTTTGCAAATATATAATATATTTTTTATTCTTTGCGTTTTCAAAAAAAACGTAAATTTGTATGTTTTCGTAATTAATCTAATTGTTATGTCAAAAATAAAACTATCTCTTTTGTTATTGTCGGCTTATATTGTTGTTGCCGCAAGTTTTTCAGGTTGCAAACCCAAGGTTGAAGCCGATGCCGAACACCCGTTGGTTGTAGCCTACACTTCGGGGGTTATCTCTGTTATGTCGCCAATTCGCGTGGCATTGACCGATGACGCTATGAAAGAAACTCCCAAAGCGGGCGATTCTGTTGCCGGCGATGTGTTTAAATTCTCGCCGGCGGTGGCAGGCAAGGCGGTGTGGATAAACAGTTCAACCATTGAGTTTGTGCCCGACAAACCTCTTGATGCAGGACGCGAATACAGGGTTCTGTTTCAGATTTCCAAATTGACAAATACAGGAAACGCTCCAAAGAATTTCGCTTTCATAATCAATACTATCGCATCTTCGTTCTATTACCAGTTAGACGGTTTGTCGCTTTACAATCGAACTACTCCCAATTTGTATTATCTTACAGGTACGGTTGTTGCGTCAGATTTTATTCCTGCCGAAAAGGTAAAGAATTTTCTTACGATAAAATCGGATAAAAGCAACTTGACGGCGAATTGGGAACACAACTATGCCGAAAACCGTCATTCGTTCCGCATCGACAGCATCAGGGCGGGACAAAGCAGGTCTGAAATTCGTTTTCTGTGGAATTGGAAGGGCATTAACAATAATTACGAAAGCGAGGAAACGATTATCATTCCTGCCGAAAACTCGTTTGAACTTATTGATGTACTTGTGGTTAATTCGCCGGAGCAATATATTCAATGTACGTTCACCGAGCCTATTGACGAAAAACAGCGGTTAGCCAATTTTTTCACATTGTCGAACAATGCTAATTTGCGATTTGCGGTAGAGTTAAACATAGTGAAAATATACCCCGTAACGCGTCAAACCGGTAATTGCGAACTGTCCATAGAAAAGGGGCTGAAATCCATTACAGACAAGAAGTTAGACGAAACCTACATTCGTGAGGTTACATTCGAGGAACTGAAACCTTCTGTGAAGTTTATCGGCAAAGGCGTTATACTGCCAAATTCCGATGGATTACACGTTGCGTTTCAGGCGGTTAATTACCGGTCGGTTGATGTGGCTGTATATCGAATTTACGAAAACAATATTCTTCAATTTCTGCAAGTAAACAGGTTAGACGGCGACAATGAAATGTGGCGAGTAGGCAAACAAATTGTGAACACCAACATTGACCTTTCAGAAAAAACAGCGGTAAATCTCTCTATTTGGAATACCTTTTCAATTGATTTGGCGAAACTTATTGAGCCCGAGCCGGGTGCTATGTATCGCATTATGCTGGAGGGACGAGACAAAATTGGCGAAGACGACAACAATGACAATGATTATTACGATTGGTACGAATACTATCGCGAACGCAATAACCGTATGCGCAACATATTGGCATCGGATATTGGGCTGACGGCAAAAACAGGCAACAACAGCGAACTGTACATTGCGGCATCGAATTTGGTAACTGCCGACCCTATGTCGAATGTGCAACTTATGGCATATAACTCGATTAATCAGCCTGTTGGACAAGCAACTACCGACAGAGACGGACTTGCTGTGCTGAACTGTTCGGAAGCGCCGGCGATAGTAATTGCACAGCAAGGTAAACAGAAAACATACTTGCGAATAGATTATAATTCGCTATCGTTGAGTAATTTCGATGTATCGGGAACAACCGTGCAAAGCGGCATCAAAGGCTTCATTTACGGCGAGCGCGGCGTGTGGCGTCCTGGTGATACCATTTTCCTTGCGTTTATGCTCGAAGATAAAAACCGAACGCTGCCGGCAAATCACCCCGTCAATTTTTCGCTATACGACCCTAATAATCAGATAGCCGACAAACAGGTGAAAACCGTAGGCAGTAACGGTTTATACCGCTTTACCGTGCCAACAAGCGCTGACGGTATCACAGGAGTTTGGACGGCTTATGTGGAAGTGGGCGGACAAACTTTCAGCAGAAGTCTGAAAGTGGAAACAGTGAAGCCAAACCGCCTGAAAATAGATTTGCAACTCGACCAAGTTCCTTTGTTGAGTTCGAGCGGGCTGTCGGGCAAGATGACGGTAAACTGGCTGCACGGCGCAGTGGCGCGAAACCTCAATGTGCGCATCAATGCCCGCATTACGCAGATGAGAACAAGTTTTAAAGATTATGCTGAATACCGTTTCGACGACCCGTCAAAATCGTTTTATGCCGAAGAAAAAACTTTGGTCGAAGGGCAACTAAACGACAATGGCGAAATGACCATTCGCAGAAGCATTGATGTTGACGACAGTCCGGGTATGCTTCGTATGTTCATCTCTACTCGCGTGTTCGAGGAGGGCGGCGATTTCAGCATTGACGAGTTCGTAACCACTTATTCGCCTTTTGAATCGTACATCGGCATAAAATCTCCAAAGGGTGATGGATATTATAATCGTCTGGAACTGAATAAAGATGCAGTATTTGAAGTGGTAACCGTTGATGAAACAGGAAAGCCTGTGAGCCGTAGCGGTGTTGAGGTACAGATTTTCAAAGTAGGGTGGAGTTGGTGGTGGTATTCAATGCGCGGCGAAGCAAGTTATTCCGACAGCCGCTACCAAACGCCTGTTTACTCCGCCGAAATTAACACCCAAAACGGCAGAGGAACGTTTAGGCATCAATGGACTGATAATGGGTATTATGTGGTAAAAATGACCGACCCAAAAAGCGGACACGCCACAGCCGTCCCTGTGTATGCGAGTTATCCCTACTGGTGGGGCGATGACGATGACGAAAGCGGCAGAAACAACGGTGCAACAATGTTGCAACTTACTGCCGGCAAACCATCTTACAATGTGGGCGAAGATGCCATCATTACCTTTCCTGCATCTATCGGGGCAAAGGCGCTTGTAAGCATCGAAGCGGGAACGAATGTTAAGCGTTCATTTTGGGTAGATTGCAAAAGCGCCGAAGGGCAGGTGGTCATTCCAACCACTGCCGATATGGCTCCCAATGTGTATGTGAGCATCTCGTTGATACAGCCTCACGCACAAACCAATAACGATGCGCCGGTACGTCTTTTCGGTGTTGTTCCGCTGATGGTTGAAGACCCGCAAACGCGTCTTGCACCTGTAATTAATATGCCAGCCGAACTTCGTCCCGAAGAGCCTTTTGTCGTAAAGGTGAGTGAAAATAGTGGACAACCAATGAGTTATACTTTGGCAATTGTGGACGATGGCTTACTCGACCTCACGCGCTTCCGCACGCCGCAGCCGTGGGATTATTTCTATGCTCGCGAAGCGCTTGGTATAAAAACGTGGGATATTTACGATTATGTAATTGGCGCTTACGGAGGAAAAATTGAGCAGTTGTTTGCCATTGGCGGTGATGACGAATTGCTGAATGCAGCAGCACAGAGTGCGCAACGTTTCCGTCCCGTTGTGAAATATCTTGGACCATTTACCATCGAAAAAGGAAGGACGAATGAACACCGTATCACCTTGCCGCCATACATTGGCTCGGTGCGCACAATGGTTGTAGCCACCAACGGTCGCGGGTTTGGCTCGGCTGAAAAAACAACGCCTGTGCGCAAACCGTTGATGACGCTTGCCACATTGCCGCGCGTAGTGGGACCAAGCGAAGATATTTGGGTTCCTGTTACTGTTTTTGCTATGGAAGATAAAATAAAACAGGTAAACGTAGAAATCAAAACAAGCGATATTTTCAGCATAGAGGGCGACACGCGGCAAAGCGTAAGTTTCAGCGCTACCGGCGATAAAACCGTCTATTTCAAACTGAAAACAAAGGATTACACAGGCACAGGAAAGGTAACTGCAATGGTTTCGGGCAACGGCGAGAAAGCCGAACATTCCATTGATATAGATGTCCGTAACCCCAACCCGACCGTTTATACCTTCGCGGAAGCGCTTGTTGAAGCGGGCAAAAACTGGACGGGCGAATTTACCCTTCCGGGAATGACCGGAACTAACAAAGCCACCATTGAGGCATCGTATCTTCCGCCAATAAATCTTGGTCGCCGCCTGCATTATCTTATGAACTATCCGCACGGCTGTATTGAACAAACCACTTCGGCAGTATTTCCGCAGTTATTCCTTGATAATGTGATGGATTTGAACGCCGCCACTCGTGCCAATGTTGAAACGAACATAAAGGCGGCTCTCAACCGTTTGAGGCTGTTCATCACGCCACAGGGCGGATTTGGTTACTGGGCGGGCGACCATACGCCAAATAGTTGGGGTTCAAGTTATGCGGGGCATTTTATGCTTGAAGCCGAAGCCAAAGGTTATGCGTTGCCGGCAGGTATGAAACAGGCGTGGTTGCGCTATCAGACCGACCGCGCACGAAACTGGCGCAGTAATGAAGGTGGCGATTTGGAGCAGGCATATCGTCTCTACACGCTTGCTCTTGCCAAGCAACCCGACCTTAGCGCAATGAATCGCCTTATGGAATACGACCGTCTTACAAACGCTGCTAAATGGCGATTAGCCGCTGCCTACGCTCTTGCGGGAAAACCCGAAACGGCAAAGTCGCTGACGGCAAACCTTGAAACAGACTCAAATGCCTATTCAACGCGATTTAATAATACCTTCGGCAGTTCGGAACGCGATAAGGCGATGATTTTAGAAACTATGACGCTGCTTGGCGAACGCACAAAATCGTTTGTGCTGGTCAAAATACTGTCGGACGTGCTTAATTCGAGCAAATGGCTTAGTACACAGGAAACTGCTTACTGTCTGTTATCCATATCGAAATACGCTGCGGGCGAAAGGGGTACGAAGGAAATCAACCTTGAATATACCAATGCGGGACGGGCGCAAAGAGTGAACAGCAGAATGCCTGTGTGGCAAGCCGACCTGAATGTTGAGGGCAAAGTTGGCACAGACAGGATAGATTTCAAAAACTTGGGTGAGGTTCCGCTTTATGTACGCATAACGGCTTCGGGTATTCCTGCACCGGGCAATGAAAAAGCCAACGCTCACAACTTGGAAATCACCGCCAAATTTATGAACGAAAAAGGAGCAGAGATAGATGTAGCCAACTTGCTGCAAGGAACAGATTTCAAAGCAGTGATAACTGTGTATAACCCCGGCAGTATGGGTACATATACCAATATGATACTGAGCGAGATATTTCCTTCAGGCTGGGAAATAGTGAACACCCGCCTGAACGATGAAAGCACGGCTTCGGGACAGTCTGCCTACGATTATATCGATATTCGAGACGACAGGGTTTACACGTATTTCAGTCTAAGACCTAACACTCGCAAAACCTTTGTGGTGCAACTGTCTGCTGCCTATCGCGGACGGTTTTATCTGCCTGCATTTTCGTGCGAGGCAATGTATGATGCGAGCATAACGGCAAACACCGAAGGACAGTGGGTGGAAGTTATTCAGTAGAATACCGTAAGATAGTAAGACGTGTAGGAAATGGTAAGAAGTAACAAAAATGAATTTTTGTTGTTATTATTCGTTTTTCGCTGCCGTTTTGTAATCGTCCGTATATCCCCAATGCGCTGTGAATATGTATTCGGCAGAAGGTATATGGCGAATAATATCCATTGACTTTATTGCCTGAGCGTGATCGGTATTAAAGAATTCGGGTATTGGCGCTATTTTACCGTCTTTCAGGCTCAAAATATCGCCGGTAAACAGGTACTTGTCGTTGATTAAATAAGCCATCATTCCGCTGGTATGTCCGGGAACAAGAATACCTTCAATTTTCAAATTTCCTATTTGAACTATTTGATGGTCTTCCAAAAAGTTATAGTCGGTGCGGGAAATTGAATTTCCGAACCACAGGAAAAATACGTATCCGAACCGGGTGGAATTGGATTTTGTGCCGTTTATCATTTGCTCCTCTTCTTTCGACATATAAAGTTTGGCTTTGTCAAATAAACCTAATGCGCCTACATGGTCGCCGTCGGTGTGAGTAAGGAATACTGCGGTTACATTTTCGGGATTAATACCCAACTTTTTCATCTGCTCTGCAACTATCTTATTGTCTGTTGCACAGTCAATAACAATGTATTGCTCGCCGTCTTGTATGATGAAAATATTTGCAAAATCATCTTTTACAACGAAAATATTGTCCACGACCTTTCCCGTTTCCAATGGAGTGAATCCGGACATTTCAGATTTCAGTTTCAGAAATATTCCGCCAAATGTGAATGCTAATACACCAGTGGTAATACATGTGATTATCAGAATCCTTTTCAATATTTTTTTCATTTATAAAATTTTTGTTTTTGTTCGTTTGCCACAAAAGTATAAATATGCTTTAAAACTTCCTCAAAAAACCGTTAATAAGTAGTTTTAATTTTGTTTGTAATTATACAAAATTATCAACATTTAAAATAGTAGTTGTATATATTTACGGTTTAATAATTAAACTGTTTGCAACTTATTTCGTTTTAAACTAAATACGTATTACTTTTACTAAAAATTTAATTGTTTATGACACATGCAATAAAAGGATTTATACCAATAATAACCTCGCTTTTTTTTGCGTTGATTGTTTTTTCGTGTGCCACAACTAAAACGCTGACCATAGAAATTCCCAAACCTGCCGTAAACAATCTGCCTGAAAATATTCAGAGTTTAACCATAGTGAACCGTACTGTTGATGAGAATTACCAGGATCACAACATTGATTCGCTGCAAAATATTTTCTATCGCAGCCAATTTAAACTCGACACCGTAATTTACGATTTGCAGGCTGTTGATACCATGCTGAAAGCGCTGGGCGAACTTCTTTTTGAATCGGGAAGATATGACTTTGTTATTCCGGCCAATCGTTTCCTCGAATTCGATAAAAATGCATCTCCTAATTATGAAATGCCATGGGATGAAGTAAAAGATTTGTGCGAGCGTTTCGATACCGACGCGGTATTAAGTATTGACTATTATAAAACTCAGGTAAATACAAATATTAGCCAGGAAAATTTTTATAACCCCATAAACGGCAATTTTTTTAATCTGATTTTGGCGCAAATGCAGATTAATTATGAAGTTTTACTCAGGGTTTACGATCCGGTAAACGAAAAAATAATTTTAAGTGAATTTCAACGCGATTCTCTGTTCTGGAAAGATGACGATGCTACAACGCGCAGTTTGTTTAGCCACTTTACACCAGTGAAACAGGCGCTTGTAGAAACAAGTATTGCCGTTGCCCTCGATTTTTCGGAAAAAATTTCAACAAACTGGTACGAAGAGCAAAGAAGTATTTTTGTAAAAGGGAAATCTGTATTTGAGCGGCCGGGAAACATGGCTTTAAACGGGGAATGGTTTCAGGCAATAACGCTTTGGGAACAAATAGCAGAATCCTCAAAATCGAAAACCGAAAAAAGCAGAGCTGAATTTAACGCTGCTGTTGGCTACGAAATTATTGGCGACCTTGACCAGGCAATTTCGTGGGCGTTAAAATCGTACAACACTATGTTTCGCCCGCTTACATACGAGTATATCGAAAAGCTTCAAAAACGGAAAAACGAACTGAAAAATTAGTGAAACGAAACGCCATTGTTTGTTATATAATTTACGATTTTAGATTTCAAATTTACGATTTATAACTATTTGATTATCTGCGGAATTTTGATTTTTTATTTGAAAATATTTATTAGAACTTATATAACCTTAAGGTTTCATAACAAACAAAGTCAGGAAAATATCCTGACTTTGCTTTAAAACGTGTTTCTTACGGTTTATTCATCATCGTCGTCGAAATCATCATCATCTTCTTCTTCTTCGTAATCGTCAGTATCATCATCAAAATCATCATCATCGTATTCTTCCACATAGTCGTCAGTACCATCAACATCTTCTTCTACGTAGTCATCGGCATCCTTATCTATATAGCCGTCATCATCAATATCTTCTTCTACATTTATGTAGCCGTCATCATTGACATCTTCTTCTTCCAAAATCTGATCGGCAATGTGTTCCAAATCAGCATATTTGTCTTCATAGTCTTGCTTAACTTCTCTTTTCAGTGAGCCATCATCATCAAAATCATCATCTTCATCAACAATCCTGATAGCTTCATTTTTTGTCATACGAAGCATGTAATAACTGTTTTCGGTTTCAAACGGAAGCGCCGACACTTTTATACCATCCTTATCGAAAAAATGAATGAGACGATCGGCAAAACCATCGGCATAAACAAGTTTTATTTGTTCTTGGAGAGCTTTCTCCAACTTGTTGTAATCTTTTATTATTCTTGGTTTATTTACAAGCACCATGTATTTAAATTGTATTTTGCTTAATTGAATAACTCGTATTAAATTATCACAGCAAATAAATATTTATCTTTTGATATTTCCAATAATATTCTTCTGAAATTATGTTTCGATAATAACAATTTTTTCAATTTTGTCGCCCTGCCTTACCATATCAACAACTTCGAGTCCTTCATAAACTTTTCCGAAACAGGTGTGGTGCCTGTCAAGATGTTTCGTGTTTTCGCGGTTATGACAAATAAAAAATTGCGATCCTCCGGTGTTTTTCCCTGCATGGGCCATCGAAAGCACGCCCCTGTCGTGGTATTGGTTGTTACCGTCAAGCTCGCATTCTATAGAGTAACCGGGCCCGCCTGCGCCGGTTCCGTCGGGACAACCGCCCTGTATTACAAAACTTGGTATTACCCTGTGAAAAGTTAATCCGTCGTAAAATCCTTCTTTCGATAATTTGACAAAGTTGGCAACCGTTCCCGGAGCATCTTCTTCAAAAAACTTTACTTTCATAATCCCATTTGCAGTGTGTATTTCCGCTGATATCATTTCTTTTTATTTAAAATTTCGGCACAAATGTAGGAAAACTTACAATTGTGAACCATGTTTTATAATTTTATCTCTAACTATTTTTACTTGTCGATATTAAGACTGTCGTAATTGCCAACAATTCTTTTTGTTCTGACATCAAAATAAATATATTTGCACAACAAAAAAGCCACTTTAGCTCAGTTGGTAGAGCAGCTCATTCGTAATGAGCAGGTCGTGGGTTCGAGTCCCATGAGTGGCTCAATCATACTAAACTGATTTTAGTTTGCGAATAGTTTCCACAGGATTTTTTGATTTAAAAACAAAACTGCCAACAGCAAGAATATTTGCACCTGCTTCGAAAAGTTTTTTCCCTGTTTCGTAATTCACTCCGCCGTCAACTTCAATTAAACAGGCAGGGTTATGTTCATCAATCATGGTTCTTAATTCGCTGACTTTTTTATATGTGCTTTCAATAAATACCTGCTCGCCAAATCCCGGGTGTACCGACATGAGCAAAACCATATCCAGTGCAGTGATTATATCTTCCAGAACATTTACGGGGGTGTCAGGATTTATACAAACACCGGCCTTAACCCCCTGTTCTTTAATTTGCTGAACTGTATGACGCAAATGTTTACACGCTTCGTAATGAACCGTGAGAATCGACGCCCCCGCCTTAACAAAAGGAATAATATATCGCGCGGGGTCAATAATCATTAAATGAACATCCAATGGTTTTTCGGCAATTTTATTTACGTGTTCGATTACCGGAAACCCAAATGAAATATTTGGAACGAAAACCCCGTCCATTACATCAAAATGAATAAAATCAGCATCGCTGCTGTTAATAATCTGTATTTCTTTCCCCAAATTATTAAAATCGGCCGAAAGTATTGATGGTGAAATAAATCGCCTCATCAGAAAATTATTTGCTCAAATACGCTTTAAAACCTTCAAAATCTTTATTGAGCGAAATTACTTTTCGTTCACCTTTCATAAACTCGGCAAGTTTTTGCGGTAAGGGAACTTTACCGTTACCTATAATTTCTTCCATTGTTTCGGTAAATTTTGCCGGATGGGCAGTTTCCAAAAAAACGCCAACTTCATTCTCCGACAGATATTCTTCGAGCGCTTTGTACCCGCATGCCCCGTGTGGATCGCACATGTAGCCGGTTTTTTCGAATACATTTTTCACTACCGATTTTATTTCTTCATCGGAATAATGATACCCTTTTATTACCTTGGAAATTGTTGCATGCGAATGACTGTACATATCGAGAATTCGTGCAAAATTACTTGGCGCCCCAACATCCATTGCATTGGCTATGGTTTCAACCGATGGCCGGGGATTGTATTCCGATGTTTCAAGGTATTTGTAAACTACATTGTTTACATTGTTTGCGGCGATAAACTGTTTCGCAGGAAGGCCCATTTCGCGGGCAAACAACCCGGCAGTGAGATTCCCAAAATTTCCGCTGGGTACCGAAAATACCAGCTCTTTCCCTTCTAAAACGCCGGCTTGCTTTAGGCGCGCATAAGCGTTGAAATAGTAAAACGCCTGTGGTAAAAAACGGGCTACATTTATTGAATTTGCCGAAGTAAGTACTAATTTTTCATTCAGTTCGGAATCAAGAAATGCGGTTTTTACGAGGTATTGGCAGTCGTCGAACGTACCGTCTATTTCGAGCGCGGTAATATTTTTCCCTAAAGTAGTAAACTGCGATTCCTGAATTTTGCTTACTTTCCCTTTGGGATACAGAACATAAACGTGAATTCCTTCAACACCCAGAAAACCGTTTGCTACAGCGCTTCCGGTATCGCCCGATGTTGCAACCAGAACGTTTACGAGCTTTTCTTTTTTTTCTATAAAATAGTTGAGCAAGCGTGCCATAAACCGGGCGCCAACATCTTTAAACGCCAGTGTTGGCCCATGAAACAGCTCAAGCGAGTAAATGGAGTCGGTAACTTTCACCACAGGGCAATCGAACTGCAGCGTATCGAAAACAATTTCCTTCAGTTTATTTTCCTCTATATCGTTGCCAAAAAACTTAAGCGCTACTTCAAAAGCGATTTCCTGAAACGACAAGTTTTGAATGGTATCAAAAAAAGTCGGGGCGAATTTTTCAATCTGCTCAGGCATAAAAAGGCCATTGTCGGCGGCCAATCCTTTCACAACTGCTTCTTTCAGCGAAACAGGTGGAGTGTTTTTATTTGTACTGTAATATTTCATTTTTAAAAACTCATTAATTAAATCAATTTTATTTAGTCCCAAGGAACGCTTTTATGAATTCATTTCCCTTAAGCAAACCAAGAGCTCCGTTTTTAACGGCAAATTCATCGTAAACGTCAACACTGTCGGGCTGAATACCTTTTTTATAAATTATAAACGGCACAGCATCGCGAGTGTGTGTCTTTAACGCACACGGCGTAGGATGGTCGGGAAGAATAGCAATAGCAACTTCATCATCCATTTTTCCGGTTTCTTCCATGATGTATTTAACCACACGGCTGTCGAGGTATTCAATGGTTTTGGTTTTAAGCTCCGCGTTGCCCTCGTGGCCGGCCTCGTCGCTGGCTTCAATATGCAGGTAAACCAAATCGTTTTCCTTGAGTGCATCGACTGCCGCTTTTGCTTTTCCCTCATAATTGGTGTTGTACAAACCGGTAGCGCCTTCCACATGAATAACTTTCATGCCTGCGTAAGCGCCGATTCCATGAATTAAATCGACTGCAGAAATTACAGCCGATTTTTCGATTCCGTACATTTCTTTCAGTGTCGGCATTGTTGGTTTGTAGCCGGGCGACCATGGCCAAATGCTGTTTCCCGGATCTTTCCTCTCAGATTTCCGTTTCAGATTCACCGGATGGTTTTCGAGTAATTCCTGCGATTTCAAAATTAAATCGTTGAGAAATTCAGCCGTGGCCTCTGCCTCTTCGGTTTTTGCCTTAATCATTACTTCGCGGAAAGGTGTTCCCGGAACATCGTGCGGTGGAGTACACCGAAGGTTTTTTATGCCATTTTTAATAACCAAAAGGTGACGGTACGAAACGCCTGAATAAAACCTTACGGTTTCGTTTCCAAGCTTTTCATTCAAAAAATTAATTAATTCCGATGCTTCCTCATTTGAAATGTGTCCGGCAGAATGGTTTTTTATAAGTTCATTTTCGATGGTAATAATATTGCAGCGCATGGCCAAATCGCCGGGCATTAATTCAATACCCATGCTGGCAGCTTCAAGCACTCCCCTGCCTTCGAAAACCTTTTCGACATCGTAGCCCAGCACAGACAAATTTGCAATTTCGCTACCGGGGAGCATCGAATCGGGAATTGTCTTTAGCAGGCCGGTCTGCCCGTTTTTTGCCAGCCGGTCGATATGTGGTTTTTTTGCCATTTGAAGCGGCGTTTTTCCACCGTAATTTACCAAGGGTTCGTCCGACATTCCGTCGCCAAGGATTATAATGTATTTCATACTACCTGTTGTGCGTTTAAAAAGTACAATAATAGCATTATTTTTTTTAAAAGCCCTGTAAGTTTTATCTGCAACATTACATATTTTACACTAAACAAAGCCCCGAAAGGCTTAACTTTCGGGGCTTTTGTATTATTACTTATAACAGAATAAAAAATGTTAATAAATATTTACAGACATATTGTAAATATGAGTAAGAACACCGTTCAGCGTTACTGTACAATATACTACATCATTAGAACCACTTGCATTGTATGGGACATTAAATGTACCTGTAGCCGAACCATTGGAAACAAGAGTAAGAGTTCCGCCGCTGCTCCAATTATACGATGCACCTGTTTCATACGGTAAGTTATAATATACAGTACTTCCTGTATAAACTGTAGAAGGGCCTGTAATTAAAGGTTGATACGCTGAAATAGTTTTTTCTGCAACTATTCTATTCACGATTCCATTATTAATCATTACTGTGAGCGTTCCACTGCCTGTGCCTGTTGCAAAAACAGTTGCTGTATTTCCGGAAGAAGATACTGATAAAGATCCTGTTTTTGACCATGATATTGTACCGGGAGGAGCATTTTGCAAAGAATAATTTGTACCGTATGTAACACTACTTGGACCAAGTATATATGACAAGGCAGAACTATTACTGCTTAAAAAAGAATTTATTAAGTTTTGTGATTGTGTACTAAACCAAAGGGAAGAGGCTTTTAAAGGACCTTGGCACATAACAGATTGTGATGGTGTGTCACATGAACCGTCAGATGGATTATCCAATGCATTAAGATTATGCCCTATTTCGTGAGCTGTAGTTTGATACATATCTGTTCTATTCATACTCAATGCATAAGCATAATTACCGGATGTATTACCATTAATAGCACCTACCCACGATCTTCCCATAATACCACCTCCCAATGTCTTTCCGGTAAATAAATGTGCAATATGACGATTAACTCCTGTACGGTAAGTATTCCAATAAGTCCGAAATTGGCCCAATAAAGTACTTGAATCGGTTGAAGTGTAAGGATAAGTCGGAGTAGTAGAAGTAGTAGTAAAAACATATTGGTCGGTAACATAAAGTCTTAATCCGAATGTTGTATAGTAAACACCCTCAATAGCATTTATTACTGTTAAAATAAAACTGTTGGTACCTGAACTGTACACAGAATAAAGGTCATAATCGGCGTCGGTTGCTATTTTCAGCGATTTTGAATCGGCTCTGGTCATAGCGCCGGCAACTATATTTTCTTTACCTTCTTTTGGAACTTCCAAAGCATCGTTTATGTAATCAGAAAAATTATCATCAGGAATAATATCCCAGCTTTTATAAACAATAAAACTGTTATCCCCTTTGTTTTGCGTATAATCTTTAGCTGAACGTATTACATAGTGATAATTTTCGCCGAATATAATGCCAAAGAAAGTATTCTCGTCGATGGTAAACCGCACATGTTGGCCGGCAGAAGTTTCGCCTTTGAATGTGTTTACAACAAATGGTTCGGTTATTTCAACTTCTCCTTCTTCGGTAATATAAAATGCTTTGTAATCAGGATCGCGCAGGTCATTTAGCTCCAAACTTATTGTCCAGTCTAATTCCTCATCAATTTGAAGCCGAAAACTGCCGTATCCTCCGTTAAAGAATCCTGCAATTTCTTTTTCATCGACTGTAAATGCAGTGTATTTGCTTAAATGCCTGTCAAGAATTGACTTGTCGTTTGCTGTTAGCGCAGCGCTTTTGATGTTTGGAGTTTTAGCTGTTTCCACCAATGCGCGAGTGTTGGAATTAAGGCCTTCTTCATCGTTGAAAGAATCGAGATTTGGTTTTGTACAGCTAAAGGCAATGAAAAATATACATACTAAACTAAGTAGTGTAGTGTAGTGTAGTGTAGAAAATTAATTTTTAGTTTCATTTTGTTACAAATTTAATTAATAATTCCTTTAATTCTTCTTCAAAATCATCGTATAACATAGTTTGTTCTCTGTCATACCAACCATCATTATTAGCTAATATATATCCGGTTACAATATTACCTGATAATTTAAGAGTAGAAAACGTACAGCCAAGAGTGTTATAGTCTTCCGGTTTTTCGAGCCATTTGTGTCCAGGAGGTGTCATATGCGACAGGTCGCGTGCCGGAGTTAAAAGCATAATCAAAGTGTCCTGTTTTTCATAGAACGTTAAA
>Ga0082212_10006640_pt1 | contig 15486 bp, 15 predicted proteins | sample TergutNt197P3_FD_71548 | JGI IMG/M metagenome (GOLD analysis project Ga0082212, IMG submission 71548) | Neocapritermes taracua P3 segment gut microbial communities from Petit-Saut dam, French Guiana - Nt197 P3 | ecosystem: Host-associated > Arthropoda: Insects > Digestive system > Gut ...
GCGAGCGCGTCCAGGGCATCCCGGCCAGGGGCGAGATCCGCCTGGATGCGCGAGGTCAGCATCAGGGTATGGGAGAAGCGCTCCACCTCCATGAAACGCTCCAAGCGCACGCTGCCGGGCCGGGCGATGCGCTCAAGGTCCCGGCGTCCGAGTTCCACCAGCAGGGCGTGTTCGTTTCTTTGCCTGGGGTCCTGCGGCTCATCTTCAAAGAGGATGTTTTCAGAGGGGTGCGGCCCGGCGCCGCCCACAGGGCAGAGACGCAGACGGCCGGCCCGGCAGCTGACCAGCACTTCCGGGGAAGCCCCCAGCAGGGCTTCGGCCCCCATATCCGGCAGGCGCATGTAAAACATGTAAGGCGAGGGGCTCAGGCGGCGCAGATGCCGGTACAGGTTGAAAGGCTTTTCCGAAAGAGGGGCGCTGAAGGGAGCGGAGAGGGTCACCTGGGCGGCTTCTCCCCGGTGGATTAATTCCTTTACCCGGCTTACGGCCGCCATGTACCCGGCCTGGTCCGCCAACGGAGAAAGCGCCTCCGGGAGAGCCGCCGCCGGGGGCGGGGGCGGCAGGGCCTGCGGCTGTTCATCGTCCAGGAGCAGATCCAGGCGGGTGATGCGGTTGTATACATGGTCAAAGATAATCAGGGAACCGGGCAGGGCGAGGGAGGCCTCGGCCTCGGCCGGGGGCAGAAAAGGCGCGCTTTGGGGGTCGAACAGCCCGGCCAGGCCGTAGCCAAGCCAGCCGTAAATGGCCCTGGTGATGGGCGGCTGCGCGGGATTCCCCTGGATGCGCAGGGAGGACAGCAACCGGCGCAGCCCCTGGATAAAAGGCTGGCCGGAAAGATCGCGCAGGGGGGCGAGGCGTTCGTCGGCCGTGCGGAGTTCCAGGAGTCCCTCCCGGCAGGAGGCGGAGATCAGAAAATCGGCGCCGATGACGCTGTAACGGCCCCAGCGGCCGTCCGCCTCCGCGCTTTCCAGGAGTATCCCAGGAAGGTCTCCGGCCAGGCGTAGAAAAAGCCCCACCGGGGTTTCCAGGTCACTATCCAGTACGGCGGCGCGCTGGGTAAAGCTGAATTGCATACACACTCCTTGGGCTTCGCGAAAAAAAAGGGCCGCAAGCTCACTTGCGGCCCCCTGATAGCATGGTTTCAGAATTCAGGCATGCACCATGACCGCGCCGCGAAAGATCCGCCACCGCCACGGGGAACGGATATTGTAGGCGCAAACGGCCTTGGAGGGGAAAAAACACGCAGACATGGTCTGGCGGGTATATGCCTGGTTATGGTTTTGGTCAAGAAAAAAATGCGGACAAGCCGCTGCGCCCCGGCTGGAAATCACAGCTCTTTAATCCGTTGGATCAGGCCGGTGGTGGAGAAACCTTCAAGAAGCGGCAGGGAGAGGACCCGGCCGCCGGATGCGGTTACTTCCGTTCCGCCGGCAATATCGGATATTTTCCAGTCTCCGCCCTTGATCAGGACCTGGGGGCGGATAGTCCGGATGAGTTCCAGCGGGGTGTCTTCCTCAAAACCGATGACGTAATCAACGGAGCTTAAGTGGGCCAGGACGAAGGCGCGGGCGGCGAAAGGGCAGACCGGCCGGGGGGGGCTTTTGCCCTGGCGGGCGGCGGAAGCGTCGCTGTTCAGGCCGAGGACGAGGAGATCCCCTTCATTCCGGCAACGTGCCAGGAGATCCGCGTGTCCGGGATGGAGGAGATCAAAGCAGCCGTTGGTGAATACGATGATTTTCCCGGCGGAGCGGGCCGCGTCCAGCCTGGGGAGCAGGGTTTCCAGCCCCAGGATTTTGGAGTGGGCCGGGATTGGGTGGCGGACCGGGGCGGACATGTTCAGTACTTTAGACGCATGGCCGCGCGCACCGCGTCCATGGTCAGGGAATATTCGCGCTGCGCTTTTTCCAGCCCGACGGCCAGGATCTCCCGGATCAGGCCTGTCCTGCCCTGCAAGGCGGCCCGTTTTTCGTGGATCGGAGCCAGGAAGGCGGCCAGGCCCCGGAGGAGGATCTTTTTGCAATCCACGCAGCCCATGGAGGCGCTCAGGCATCCGGCGCGGATCTCGGCCCGTTCATCCGGGGAACTGAGCAGTTCGTGGTAGGGGTAGAGGTTGCAGTTTTCCGGGTCGCCAGGGTCGTGCCGGCGCAGGCGGGCGGCATCGGTGAGCATGCCGCGCACCTTGGGGGTGATCTCCTCCATGCTCTCGCGCAGGAAAATGCTGTTGTCGTAGCTTTTGGACATCTTGCGCCCGTCCAGTCCAGGGCATTTGGCGCTGGGGGTGAGCCGGGCCTCTGGCTCCGGAAAGACCTCGCCGTACAAGCTGTTGAAGCGGCGGGCGATTTCGCGGGAAAGTTCCAGGTGGGGGAGCTGATCCGCGCCCACCGGCACCCAGCGGGCCCTGGCGATGATGATGTCCGCGGTCATCAGCACCGGGTAGCCCAGAAAGCCGTAATTGCCCAAATCCTTGCCGGCGATGTTCTGCTGCTGTTCCTTGTAGGTGGGGCAGCGTTCCAGCCAGCCCAGGGGAGTGATCATGGAGAGGATCAGGTGCAGTTCGGCCAGCCCCTGGATGGCCGACTGGAGGTAAATGACGGATTTTTCCGGGTCCAGCCCGGCGGCCAGCCAGTCCAGGACCATTTCATCAATATAGGTTTTGATGCCGGAGGTGTCGGAGTAGTCGCTGGTCAGGGCGTGCCAGTCGGCCACGAAGAAATAGCTTTCCAGCTCTTCCTGCATCTCCACCCAGTTTTTGATGGCCCCGAAGTAATGCCCAAGGTGCAGCGGTCCGGTGGGGCGCATGCCGGAAAGGGCCCGGCGGTCAGGGTTATGGGGGAAGCGGGGCGGGGTTGGGGTAGTGCTCATGGCGCGGCCTTAAAAGATCCATTGGATGATGGAGTCGTAAATTTCTATGGTCCGGATGGTCAGCGGGATGAGGAGCTTGCCCAGCCAGCCCGGAATGAGGAGCAGGATGAGGATGATCATGCCGTAGCGTTCCAGGCTCAGGTAGGGCCGGACGAGAGGGGCCGGCATGAGGCCGGCTAAAACCTTGCTGCCGTCCAGAGGCGGAATGGGCAGGAGGTTGAACCAGGCCAGGACGCAGTTGGCCAGGGTGCCGATCTGGCAGGTTTTGAAGAGGAAGCCGGCCCGGTCGATGTGCGGGTCTGTCAGCAGGAGGTGGTACATGATCAGGGTGAAGATAAAGGCCAGGATCAGGTTGGCCGCGGCCCCGGCAAGGGAGACCAGGATCATGGCCGCCCGGACGTTGCGGAAGTTCCGGGGGTTGATAGGCACGGGTTTGGCCCAGCCCAGGATGAACGGAAACCCGCCGGCGGCGCTGCTGAAGGAGGTGACCAGGAAAAACAGGGAACCGTACAGGCTCAGGTGGGGCAGAGGGTTCAGGGTCAGCCGCCCGTGTCTTTTGGCGGTGGGGTCGCCCATGATGTTGGCGGCATAGCCGTGGGCCAGCTCGTGCAGGACCAGGCCCATAAGCACGGGCAGGAAGGCGAAGGAGAGCTGCCTGAGGGCCTGGGTGAGGTTGACGGCATCCATGGAGGTAAGCCTTATCACTATGCGGCGGACTGGGCAATACTCCGGGCCGGCGGCCGCCCCTAAAAAAATGGCCGGGGCTTGCGGTTGCCTTTTTGGAATAATGGGGCTATATAGTCCGTTCGCTTTTGAAGGCTGGCTAAAAAAGCTGTAAGCGCCAAGGGAAGAATATGAGCGATCTTGTTGCCACGGCCCTGGTTACCGGCGGGTCGCGCGGCATCGGCCGGGCGGTGGCCCGGACCCTTGCCGGGGAGGGCTTTCAGGTATATCTCACTTATGTGAGCAAGGCGGCGGAGGCCGCGTCCGCGGTCGCCGAGATCGAGGCCGGGGGAGGCAAGGCCAGGGCCTTCGCCTTGGACGTATCCAAGGCTGAGGCGGTGGAAGCCTTTTTTCGCGAGGAGATCAAGGACAAGGTGCTGCTTTCCGTGCTGGTGAATAATGCCGGCATTACCCGTGACGGGCTGATCCTGCGCATGAAGGACGAGGATTGGGATAGCGTGCTGGATACGGATCTGCGCGGCCCCTTTGTCTGTCTGCGTGAAGCGTCCAAGATCATGGTCCGGCAGCGCCGGGGCCGCATTGTCAATGTGGTTTCCGTGGTCGGGCAGATGGGCAACGCCGGCCAGGCCAATTACAGCGCGGCCAAGGCCGGGCTGATCGGCCTGACCAAGTCCGCGGCCAAGGAGCTGGCCGGCCGCGATATCACGGTGAACGCCGTGGCTCCGGGTTTTATCGAAACCGATATGACCGGCGGCCTCGGCGAGGAAGTGCGCAAGGCGTATCTGGATCAGATTCCCCTGCGCCGTTTGGGCTCGGCCCAGGATGTGGCCGAGACGGTGGCTTTTCTGGCTTCGGACAAGGCCGCGTATATTACCGGCCAGGTGCTGGCCGTGAATGGCGGCATGTATTGTTAAGGAACTTACTGGAGGAATGATGTCAGTCGAAGAAAGGGTAAAACAGATTATTGTGGATCAGTTGGGAGTGGATGCCAACGAGGTGGTGCCGGAAGCCGCTTTCATCGAGGACTTGGGAGCTGATTCCCTGGACCTGACCGAGCTGATCATGGCCATGGAAGAAGAATTCAAGGTGCAGATCGGGGATACGGACGCCCAGAAGCTCTTGAAAGTGAAAGACGTTTACAAGTACATCACTGACCACAGCGCCTGAGCGGCCTCAATTGCTCCATTCCGCCGGGCGCGTAGGGCGAAAGATCCGCCTTCGCGTTCGCCCGGCCGTTCTCTCGGTTGCGGGCCGTTTGCCGCGTAGCGCTCCCTGGAGTAAATATGAGTAAGAAACGTGTCGTTGTTACCGGCCTGTCCGCCATTTCTCCTTTGGGTAACGATTTGGAGACCAGTTGGCGGAATCTGCTGGAGGGCAGGAGCGGCATCGGACCGATCACCGCTTTTGACGCCGGCGCCTTTGACGCCAGGATAGCCGGGGAAGTCAAGGACTTCAACCCGGAGGATTTCGGCATACCCGTCAAGCAGGCCAGGCGCATGGACCGCTTCGTGCAGTTGGGCGTGGCCGCCGGCAATGCCCTGGTGAAACACTCCGGATATGTGGTGACCGAAGAGAATACGGACGAGACGGCGGTCTGTCTGGGGGTGGGGCTGGGCGGCCTCAGCACCTTGGAGGTCTTTCATTCCAAACTGTTGGATAGCGGCCCGAGCCGGGTTTCGCCCTTTTATATACCCATGCTTATTTCCAATATGGCTCCCGGACAGATCTCCATTTTCACCGGGATCAAGGGACCCAACCTGGTGGTTACCAGCGCCTGCGCCTCCAGTTTGCACGCCATCGGCTACGCCTATTCTGACATTCTGCTCGGACGCTGCAAGGCCGCGATCACCGGGGGGGTGGAAGCCACCGTCACGCCCATGGGCATCTCCGGGTTCACCTCCATGAAGGCCCTGTGCACCAGGAATGACGAGCCGGAAAAGGCTTCCCGTCCTTTTGATCTGGATCGATCCGGCTTTGTCATGGGCGAAGGGGCCGGGTTTCTTTTCATTGAGGAATTGGAGAGCGCCAAGGCGCGCGGCGCGGTCATTTACGCCGAGATCATCGGTTTCGGAGCCTCCGGCGACGCCTACCACATGACCGCCCCCCAGGAAGACGGCCGGGGCATGGCCTCTTCCATGAGCCGCGCCCTGCGCGATGCCGGCCTCTCCCCGGAGGACGTGGATCATGTGAACGCCCACGGCACCTCCACCCACCTGAACGATTTGTGTGAGACCAAGGCCATCAAACAGGTCTTTGGAAAGCATGCCTATAATATCCCGGTGGTTTCCAACAAGTCCCAGGTAGGGCACCTCCTGGGCGGCGCCGGGGGCATCGAAAGCGTGTTCAGCGTTCTGACCCTCTTCCACGGCATTGTCCCGGGCACGGCCAACTATGAAACCCCTGACCCGGAATGCGACTTGAATTACATGGGCAAAGGCCCGGAGAAAAAAGCGGTCAGAATAGTGCTTTGCAACGACTTCGGCTTCGGCGGCACCAACGGCAGCATTATCTATAAACGTTGGGAAGGTAAGTAAGCCGGGGAGGTCTCTCCTGCCTGGATCCTGCCGCCGGCGTTGTTCGCCCCTGGCCCCGTATTATTTTTCAGCCGCTTTGCGAAAAAAGATGTGATGGGGGCGGGGGAATCACTCCTTCTGAGCGGGGTTTGGCGCGTCCGCCCCAAAAAATTTTACGAGGAAAGAAGGACATGGACGAATTGTATTTGCAGGATATGGCGGTGGGGCGGGCGGTTATCCGCGAAATGGAGCGGCAGGTCGTAAAGCTGGAGATGATCGCCTCGGAGAATTTTGTTTCGCCGGCGGTGCGCCAAGCCCAGGGGAGCGTGCTCACCCACAAGTACGCCGAGGGCTATCCGGGCAAGCGCTATTACGGCGGCTGCGAATTTGTGGACGAGGTGGAAAATTTGGCCATAGAGCGGGCCGGACGCCTGTTCCGGGCCGAGCAGGTGAACGTGCAGCCCCATTCCGGCAGCCAGGCCAACATGGCGGTGTATTTCAGCGCCCTTAATCCAGGCGATAAGGTGTTGGGCATGGATCTGGCCCACGGAGGGCATCTGACCCACGGCAGCCCGGCCAATTTCTCCGGCAAGTTTTTCCGTTTTGCCTCCTATGGCGTTTCACGTGAAACCGGGCTTATTGATTATGACGCCCTGGCGGCTCAGGCCCGCCGCGAGCGCCCGCGCCTGATCGTCGCCGGAGCCAGCGCCTATGCCCGCACCCTGGATTTCGAGCGCTTCAGGGCCATCGCCGATGAAGCGGGCGCCCAGCTCATGGTGGATATGGCCCACATTGCCGGGCTGGTGGCCGCCGGCGTCCATCCTAGCCCTGTGCCGCATGCCCACTACGTCACCACCACCACGCACAAGACCCTGCGCGGTCCGCGCGGGGGGATGATCCTGGCCGGAGGCGACCAGGCCAAGGCCGTGAACAGCCAGATTTTTCCGGGCATTCAGGGAGGGCCGCTCATGCATGTGATCGCGGCCAAGGCCGTGGCTTTGGGCGAGGCCCTGAACCCTGGCTTCGTCAAATACCAGAAGCAGGTGCTGGAAAACGCCAAGGCCCTGGCCGAGGCGCTTTTGGCCGGGGGCTGCCGTCTGGTTTCCGGCGGCACGGACAACCACCTGTTGCTGGTGGACTTCACCGGGTCGGACATCACCGGCAAAGAGGCCGAAAGCGCCCTGGATCAGGCCGGGATCACCGCCAACAAGAACGTGGTGCCCTTTGAAACCCGTTCTCCCTTCGTCACTTCAGGGGTGCGCCTGGGCACGCCGGCCTTGACCACCAGGGGTATGAAGCCTGGCGACATGCGCAAGATCGCCGCCTGGATCGTTGAAACCCTTGACTCCCGGCACAATGAAACCAGACTGGCCGCCATTCGCCGCAAGGTGGAAAAATTCGCCCGCGCCTTCCCTATATATGCCTGGTGAAGAGGGGCGGCCCGGCCGCCTTCCCTGGCCGGAATACTTCATGGGCATCACCAGGCTGGCGGCCGAGCGTTCCACTTGCTTGCGCCGCAAAGTGGGGGCCATCGCCGTGCTGGATAAACGCATCCTGGCCACCGGCTACAACGGCGCGCCGGCCGGTTTGGCCGATTGCCTGGACTTGGGCTGCCTGAGGCAATCCCTGGGCATAAAATCCGGCGAGCGCCACGAGATGTGCCGTGGGCTGCACGCCGAGCAGAACGTGATCATCCAGGCCGCGGTACACGGCATTTCCTTGCGCGGGGCGGCCCTTTACTGCACCAACCAGCCCTGCTCCATATGCAGCAAGATGATCATTAACTGCGGCTTCAGGGTCATTTATTACGCGGATTCTTACCCGGACGCCTTTGCGGAAACCCTGCTCCGGGAGGCCGGGATTCCCCTGGAGCCCCTGTCATAGAAACGGAGGCGGAATGAAATCCTCTGTTGGGAGCGATTCCTGGGATGATTTCATGTTGGAGGCGATCCGGCTGAGCCGGGACGGTTTTGGGCGCACCGCGCCCAATCCCATGGTCGGGGCCTTGCTGGTGCGCGACGGCCGGGTTATGGCCAGGGGTCTGCATCGGGCTTGGGGCGAGGCGCATGCCGAGCTGGATGTTCTGGAAGATGCCCGCAGGCAGGGGCTTGACCCGGCCTCCTGCACCCTGGTGGTGACTCTTGAGCCATGCAGCCATCACGGGCGCACTCCGCCATGCGTGGATGCCATTTTGGGGGCAGGCATCCGGCATGTGGTCATAGGCGTCAAAGATCCCAACCCCGTGGCCGCGGGCGGGGCGGAGCGCCTGGCCGGGGCCGGGGTCAGGGTGGAATTTGGAGCGGCGGCCCAGGAATGTCTGGATAATATAGCGGATTTCTTGCATTTCAGGAACAGCCGCCGCGCTTGGCTGACCCTGAAGCTGGCCTCTACCCTGGATGGCCGCATTGCCGACCACACGGGGCGATCCAGGGGGATCAGCTCCCCGGAAAGCCTGGAATACGTCCATTGGCTGCGTGGCCGGGTTCAGGCCGTGCTGGTGGGAGGGGGAACCTTTTACGCGGACAATCCCATGCTCACGGTCAGAGAAACGGGCAGGGATCTGCCGGATCAACCTTTGGCGGTGGTGGCCGCTTCCAATTTGCCGGAAAAAAGCTCCGCCTTTTCTCTCTTGCGCGAACGGCCCGGCAGCACTATATTTTTTACCGGCAAGGCGGCGGCGGAGAGCGCGCGGGCCAGGGAACTGCGTTCTTTGGGCGTGCGGGTGCACGGGATGGAAGATATGGATGGCCTGGGGCAGGTTCTTGAGGTTCTGCGCCGGGATTACGCTTGCCATTATGTCCTGTGCGAAGGCGGCGGCCGCCTGGGGTTTTCGTTTTTACGCCAGGGACTGGCGGACGAAATCCTGGTGCATCTGGCCCCTTTGGTGTTGGGGGATAATCAGGGCAAACCCCTGTTTGACGGAGGCGCGCCGCGCAGCCTGGGGACGGCCTCCGGCCTGCGCCTGGTTTCCATGGAGCGGCGCGGCAGGGATGTGGCCCTAAGGTATTTTCCGGAAGAGATCAACCCCGCGAGTAGTGGATAAGTATGTTCACCGGACTTGTGCAGAGCATCGGCAGGGTAGCCGCCCTTTCCCCCTCCGGACGGGAATTGCGCATGGTGATCCGGACGGACTGCCCTATGGAGGATTGCGCCCCCGGCGAGAGCATCGCGGTGAACGGGGTTTGTCTGACCGTGGAGCAGGCCGGGCCGCTGGAATTTTCCGCCTACGCCTCGGGGGAGACCATCAGCCGCACCAATCTGGGAGCGGCGCGGGCCGGCGACGCGGTCAACCTGGAACGGGCTCTGCGTCTTTCCGACCGCCTGGGCGGACACCTGGTAAGCGGCCATATTGACGCCATGAGCGAACTGCTCCGCATGGACCAGGCCGGGCTTTCCCTGCGCGGGCGTTTTTCCTGTCCCCCGGAACAATCCAGGCATATCTGCGCCAAGGGTTCGGTCTGCCTGGACGGGATCAGTCTGACGGTCAACGAGCGGGGGGCGGATTATTTTGAGGTCAACCTGATCCCGGCTACCCGGCAGAGCACCATTGCCCGGGACTGGAAGCCGGGACGGAAAGTGAACCTGGAAACCGACTTGATCGCCAAGTACCTGGATCAGCTTGTGCAACCTGGGAAGCAGGGCGGCGGCGCCCTGGATTTGGATTTTTTCAGACGCAATGGATGGTAGAGGAGTCTTTTAATGAGCCTGTGTAAAACCGAGGAAGCCATAGAAGAAATTCGCGCCGGCCGGATGATCATCCTGGTGGACGACGAGGATCGCGAAAACGAGGGAGATCTGACCATAGCGGCGCAGTTCGCCACGGCCGAGGTCATAAATTTCATGGCGGTCCACGGTCGGGGGCTGATTTGCCTGCCCCTGGCCCCGGAGATTTGCGAACAGTTGCGCCTGCCGCTGATGGCCAAGACCAATGAATCGGGTTTCGGCACCAATTTCACGGTCTCCATAGAGGCCAGGCAAGGGGTGAGCACGGGCATTTCCGCGGCGGATCGCGCCCGGACGGTGCAGGCGGCCATTGCTGAAGACGCCTCCCCGCGTGATGTGGTCAGCCCTGGGCATATGTTTCCGCTTCGCGCCCAGCCTGGCGGGGTGCTGGTGCGGGCCGGGCAGACCGAGGGCGGAGTGGATTTGGCCCGCTTGGCCGGGCTGCGCCCGGCGGCGGTGATCTGCGAGATCATGAAAGACAACGGCGAAATGGCCCGGATGCCTGACCTGGTGGAATTCGCGGCCAAACATGGTTTGAAGATCGCCACTATCAAGGATTTGATCCGCTACCGGGTGCGCTCCGGGGTACTGGCGGTGCGCCGGGCGGCCCAGGCTAATCTCCCCACGCCCTATGGCGATTTCGGGATCATCGTCTATGAGAATGATGTGCTGCCCACGCCTCATGTGGCCCTGGTCAAGGGGGATCTGGCCAAGGGCGGGCCGGTGCTGGTGCGGGTGCACAGCGAGTGCCTGACCGGGGACGCCCTGGCCTCCCTGCGCTGCGACTGCGGCGGGCAACTGCACGCGGCCATGCGCATGGTGGCGGAAGAGGGCCGGGGGGCGATCCTGTATATGCGCCAGGAAGGGCGCGGCATCGGTCTGACCAACAAAATTAGGGCTTATTCCCTGCAGGACGGCGGGCTGGATACGGTTGAGGCCAACCTGAAGCTGGGCTTCAAGGCCGATTTGCGCGATTACGGCATCGGCGCGCAGATCCTGGTGGACTTGGGGGTGCGCCAGATGCGCCTCCTGACCAATAACCCCAAGAAGATAATCGGGCTGGAGGGTTACGGCCTGGAAGTAACCGAGCGGGTTCCCCTGGAATTGGGGCCTTCCCTGTTCAACGAGTCCTATCTGCGCGCCAAGCAGGAGAAAATGGGGCATCTCCTGAAAATGGAGCGGAAAAAACACACAGGAGCTGAATAATGCTGCACATTAAAACCATCGAAGGGCAACTGGAGGCCGGGGGGTTGAGGATCGCCCTGGTGGTCACGCGGTTTAACGATTTTGTGGTGGACAAGCTTTTGGACGGGGCGGTGGATTACCTGGTCCGCCACGGGGCCGCGCGGGAGGATCTGGAGATTGTCCGCGTTCCCGGCGCCTTTGAGCTGCCGTTGGTCTGCCAGAAACTGGCCCGTTCAGGGAGTTACGCGGGGGTGGTCGCCTTGGGCGCGGTCATCCGCGGGGCTACCCCGCATTTTGAGTATGTCTGCGCCGAGGCGATCAAGGGTTTGGCCCAGGTGGCCCTGGCCTCCGGGGTGCCGGTGGGCTTCGGCCTTCTGACCACGGATAACTTGGAGCAGGCGGTGGAGCGCAGCGGAGGCAAGAGCGGCAACAAGGGGGCGGAAGCCGCCGCCGCCATGCTGGAGAGCATCCGGGTGCTGGAACAGCTTTAAGCCTCTGGCGGCAGCCCCAAAAGAGCGGACCGAGTCACCGTAAGTGTTCAGGCACGACGGCCATGCTGATGATCAGGGGTTTGAGGAGGCTTTGGCGGATGCCGATATGGTATTCTTCCTCCAGGTCGCGGAGGGCGTCCCAGCAGTTGTGGCAGGGTGAGATGACCAAAGTGGCCCCGGTGGCCAGGATCTGGTCGCGCTTGCATTTGAGGGCCAGGTTGCGCTGTTTGCGGAATAAGCCGATGCCGTTAAGCCCCCCCCCTCCGCCGCAGCAGTAGTTGTATTCGCGGTTCGGATCCATTTCCGTGAAATAGCCGTCTTCCACGATATAGCTCATTATTTCGCGGGTAAAACCGGCGAGGCCGTTGTTGCGCACATAGTTGCAGGCGTCCTGTATGGTGACTTTCTCGCGGATTTTTTTGGCCGGGTCTATTTTAATCCTGCCGCTGCGCAGAGTTTCGGCCAGCCACTCCACATAGTGGATATAGGGGGCCGGAGGCTGCCCGTCAGGGCGTCCGGCCCAGTAGGGACCTTCGACCACCGTGGCCCGGTGGGCGTGCCCGCACTCGGTGCCGATGACCCGTTTGGGCTTCAGGCGCCCGATGGCCGCATAGACTTCCAGGACGTTTCCCTTGGCGCCTTCCCAGTCGCCGGCGAACATGGACATGGAGGTCTGGTCCCAGCCCCGGCTGGGGACGGTCCAGTTTTCACCGGCCAGGTGAAAGATGATGGCGGCCTGGGCCACGTCCTCCGGGTAGTGTTTGGGTTCGCGGGCGTTCAGGGTATACATGGTGTCCGCGTTTTCCTTGTCCACGGGGATTTCCAGGCCCGGCCACTCATCCTGCTGTTCCTCGCCCATCCATTCGCAGGTTTCCACCCAGTCTTCGCTGCTCACGTCCATCTGGGCCTTGTATATCCGGTGCATGCCAGCGCCGATTTTCAATTCCCAGGGCACGAAGCCCTGGGAATACAATAGGCCGCGCAGGTAGCTGAACATAACCCCCACGTCTATGCCGTGGGGGCAAAACTGCCCGCAGCGGTTGCAGCAGGCGCAGCGCGCCCAGGCGTATTCCATGGCCCGGCGCATGAAGGCGTTATCCACCTTGCCCCGGCGGCGGATCATTTCGCCAAGGGTGCTTTGGATCTTGAAGGCCGGCACCTGCTCGGGGTCCCGATCGCTCACCCGGTACATGAAGCAGCTTTCAGCGCACAGGCCGCAACGGGCGCAGATTTCCAGCCAGGTGCGGGTGCGGGACTTGCAGGTTTTTTGGATATTCTCCCAGAGTCCCGCCGCATCAACCTCCAGGCCGGCCATTTCCTCGTAGTATTGTTTGCCGCCGTTATCGCCGAGGAGAGTCTTGAGGGCTTCCTGGGTGGTGATGGGCGTTTTGTTGCAAAACCGGCCTTCGGGCATGGCGGACTCCTTGTGTGCGGCTTACCAGGGGAAACAGGGACCGCGGGCGCTACCGCCGCGTTTTATGGCGTAATCCGCTCCCAACTGCCAGCGGGAGGCGAAGTGCAAGACCATGTGGGAGAGCCTGGTAAAAGGGGCGAGGATCAGCAGCAGCTCTCCGGAGATGATGTGGCAGAGCAGCCAGAAATTATACAGATCCGTATGCAGGCGGGTGACGAAGCCGGTGACGAAGGGCAGGACCGCGAGGACCAGGATGCCATAGTCGCTGGCGGTGGTGAGGATGCGCACTTCGGCCAGAACCAGCCGCCGCAGTAGAATCAAGGCCGCGCCGGCGATGGTTCCCAGGACCAGGACATCGGCCAGGGGCTGCGGCATGGAGGGCCGGGTGAAGCCAAGAGTGTCTTGCAGGATGACGTTGTGCCCGGCTAGGAAGGCGGGCGTCAGCACCGCTCCGGTGTGCAGGAGTAAAAAGCAGACCGTGAAAAAGGGCTGGGCCCGCCAGCCGCGGGTTCCGAAAGGGATGAGCCATTTGCAGATGGAATGGAGGCCGCCTTTCATGCCTTGGGGCAGGCGGGCGGTATAGGCCACCCGTTCAAGACGCCAGTCCAGTCCCCTGAAGTAGGAGACCAGCCGGTAGATCATGCCGCCGAAAAATACGGTAATGGAAAGGATCAGCATGGGTCCGGCGAGGAAATGGTATAGCATGCGGGCTTCTCCTTGCGGCGCGGATGTTTTTGAGCTGTGGCAGGCGCGGCATTGCGCCGCCGTAGGTCCGGAACGGCCTTGGTCTTTGCCCGGTTTTTTGTGGCAGCCGATGCAGTTGCGGTGGTAAAAATCTTTTGACCGGCCGTGCTCTATAAAGCCGAAGGCGCGGCCTGGATCATGGCAGACGCGGCAGTCTTTTTTTACTTTTGCCAGCGCCCTGCTGTGCCGGTCGTGCAAAAAGACCACGGCCGGCATTTCCGGTTTTTTGTGTTCAGCCTGGGGTTGGAGGACAATGGCATCAGGGGGCCGCTCCGCGGCCGCGGCTTCCTTCGGCCCGGAGAGGGGGGGGAGCGGCAAGGCCAGAGCGAGCGCTCCCGCCAGGAACGGCAATGACCTGTGGATTTTCATAGCGTGGTCCTTGCGTGGTCCTTTTCCGCCTCTCGCGGTCCGCCTGAGCGCCAGATAGCAGCATGTCCAAGGCAGGCCCGGTTTTCCTGCCTTTAGGACATATGGTGGCGGGCGTTTTTTTTCAAGAGTTTTTTCAGGTCAAGGCGTTTTCGCCTTCAGGCTTTTCCAGTCCGTCCCGGATGTGCAGGTGCATCTGCCGCAGGGCGTCCAGAATGGAATCGTAAGCCACGGAGTAGATGGTCTGGCGTCCGTTTTTGCGCATGCGCAACACGCCGTTGTTGTGCAGCACGGTGAGGTGGTGCACAATGGTGGTGCGCCCCAAATCGAATTGGTCCGCGATTTCTTTGATGGAAAGCTCTTCGCCGGGTTTCGGCAACATGATGATTTCCTGGCGGATGGCATTGCCCAAGGCGGCGAAAACAAGAGTGGCCCGGTGCAGGTCTTCCGGCAGGCCTTTGCTGATGGAAGTAGGCATGCATATTCCTTGCGGTTGTTTGTTTCAGGAATGAGTATGCGTGCGCGGAGGAACGGGCGAAGGAAAAGAAGAGGATTCGCTGGCGATGGAGAGCAGTCGGCGCCTCAGCCAAGGGGATCTGCGCGCAGATCCTTAAAACGGATATAACATATTTTTTCTGGCGTGCAATACGCCGGAAATAAAAATCTGTTTCCCGGCGGCATAAATCCTCTTGCCTTTTTGTGTTTCCTGTCACAAAGTAGAGAGCAATCTGGAAATTTTGTTTTTGAACGGGGAGTTTTCAGGATGAATTTAGGAGGGTTACGTTATCTGGTGGTCGGCGCCGGTCTCTGGGGGCTGGTCCTGGCCGAGCGTATTGCTTCCCAATTGGGCGAAAGGGTTTTGGTGCTGGACCGGCGCAACCATTCCGGGGGCAACTGCTACGCGGCGAAAGACTCTGAAACCGGAATCGAGCGGCACATTTATGGAACCCATGTCTTTCATACCTCCCTGCCCAGGGTCTGGGAGTACCTGAACCGCTTCACCTCCTTTACCAACTACCGCCACCGGGTTTATACCGAATACCGCGGGCGGGTGCATCCCCTTCCCCTGGGTTTGGCCGCGATCAACAGTTTTTACGGGTTCAGGCTGAAACCTTGGGAAATGGAAGAGTTCATCCGGAAGGAGTCCGGGGGGGGAGAGTTCCCGGACCCGGCCAATTTGGAAGAAAAGGCCGTTTCCCTGGTGGGGCGGCCTCTTTACGAGGCCTTTATCAAGGGATACAGCCAGAAGCAGTGGGGCCGGCATCCTCGCGAATTGCCGCCGGAGGTCATTGCCCGCCTGCCGGTCCGCTCCTCTTACAACACCGATTATTTTGACGATCTCTGGCAGGGTATGCCGGCCCAGGGCTATACGGCCCTTTTTGCCAGGCTCCTGCGCCATCCGCTCATTGACCTGCAACTGGGCGTGGAGTATGCCTCCATTGCCGACATGGTTCCCAAGGATTGCCAAATTCTGTATTCCGGTCCGATTGACGCCTTTTTCAAT
>Ga0082212_10006641_pt1 | contig 15486 bp, 11 predicted proteins | sample TergutNt197P3_FD_71548 | JGI IMG/M metagenome (GOLD analysis project Ga0082212, IMG submission 71548) | Neocapritermes taracua P3 segment gut microbial communities from Petit-Saut dam, French Guiana - Nt197 P3 | ecosystem: Host-associated > Arthropoda: Insects > Digestive system > Gut ...
AAAATTAAAAAATAAAATTTTATGTAAGATTTTAATTTCTGAAAACGTATGTATAAGTAGAGACGCGTCAAACAAACATAAAAAGAAAGGTGCGGATTTATATAGAATACTTAAACGTAGAAGTAGCAGGTACGAAAAATATGAATGATATATTTGAAGTAAATAATAATTTTTATGAAAGATACAATCATCAGATACGCGTAATCGTCACGCGGATTTTAACCTGCTCAAATCAAAAAAACGATATTGACGACTGCGTAAACGCCGTATATCTCGAATTAATGGAAAAATTGCAAAAATATAGCGAGACACGGGGAAGCATATCGGCGTTTGTTTCGGTGATAGCGCGTTACACGGCGTTGAGTTATTGCCGGACAAATATGCGAAAACCCGCAGAGTTAATCGGCGACGACAAAATAGACTTTATGACCGAACCGCTTGAATTTGAAGATACAATCGAATTTAATATGCTTGTCGATTCTATACTCAAAAAACTAAACCAAAAAGAACGCGATTTATTTACGATGAGATACATATTATATTATTCGTCGGCGGAAACCGCGAAAACTTTAAAAATCAGCCGGAGCGCGGTCGATGTGAGGGTAAACAGACTAAAACATAAAATCAAAAACTTTTTAAAAGCAGGAGGTGTTAACTTATGAAAAACGAATATTTCATAGATAATATAAACGACGAAACGCTTGTAAATTTAATAGACGGAGTAATAAAACTCGAAAAAAATAAAAAACAAAACAACATAAAATCAGCTATATTTAGAATAATTCCAATAGCCGCGGCGATTGTGTTTGTTATAGGGCTTGTAAATATACTGCCTGTCTTTGTAAATTCTAATACTGGCGCAGGCGCAGGTTCTGAGGGTATCGGGCAACCGGACGTAACAATATTTATTGACTACAGTAATAATCTTATAGTTGACGACGACGGTTTCGTTACAGTGGAAAATACAACCGACGAAAAAAATGAAACAGACGAAAAAATAGGCTTGTTTGTTCCGCCAATCATAGAAAAATCCTGTTTCGAAGAACAAATACTGGCAAATCTCACAGGCAGGGATTACGAAAAATTCATGGCGTATTATACGCTTAAAGATTTATCAGACCCGAATTTAACAGACGAAGAAAAAGAAGAAATGCTTGTAGAATACCCGATATGTAAATATTACGCGGTTTATGTTTGCGACCCGCACGCAAGTGAAAGGGAATTATTGGTCTTATTAGGTGCTTTAAAAATTAATACCACTCTGTTAGGCGAAGATTTAATTCAAATGTATATAGATTACGATATACCGTATAAAGACTATGATTTGTTCACGGGGGAATCATTAACCGAAGAAGATAACGATGAAGATTTTACGGCACAGTCGTCGAACGAAATTGAATTGCCTAATTACGGTATAAATATAACCGACGATGGCACGCAGTATCTTGTATTTAAAAACGAATCGCTTTACGCCGCCCTTATGGAATATTTCGGAATGAACCGCTGGCATGGTGATAATATAACGCTTGATATGCTTAATCAAATAAATTCAATAGATATTAAAGTAAAACCCGAATATAATTATCTCTATGACGATATAGGTCTGCGCGAGGAATTTAATCTTGACTGTAAATATATCGAATATACAATAAACGGAAAAACGCTTGATATTCTTCCCGAAAAATTTATGGAAGGCGGAGTTCTCGAAGGACACATGGAAATGGCAGAACTTGATATAAACCAATATTTTGATTACGAATCGGGTTATTATATCACAAAAACAGATTTAAGCGTTGAGGATAAACTAATGATATATAAAACATTGGCATGGGGCGGAGCCGTTCGTACACCGGTAGAGCGTAATGAAGTCGGAGATTATTATACAACTTTCTACAACGCAAGCCCTTCGATATATTTGTTAGGATTCCCCGCAAGATATTACGATAAACCGGCATATGATATTGCGGATATTATTTACATGCCGAATTTGCATGAAATAAATATTGATTTTTAAAAATATTATAATTAAACAAATACACACAAAAAAAGAACGCTATAGCGTTCTTTTTTTTATGAAAATCAAAATCGAGGTGACAGGATTTGAACCTGCGGCATCTTGCTCCCAAAGCAAGCACTCTACCAAGCTGAGCCACACCTCGTAAAAATTAAAAATAAAACAATAATCAATTATAACATAAAAATTTTTACAAGTCAAGACCCCCGTATAAAAATTCGCGACGGTTAATTATTTATTAAATTCAATTATAAACTCAGCTCCGGTTTCGCCGATTCTGTTTCTTGCGGTTATTTTCGCGTTGTGCTGTTCGATAATTGATTTCGTGATAGCCAAACCTATGCCGTGCTTACCTGATTTCCCTTTATAAAAACGCATGAAAATATTCGGCAAATCAATTTCGTCGATACCCGGTCCGTCGTCTTTTATATATAAAATAATTTTGTTTTCGTTTTCATGAAACGATATTTCAACTTCGGATTTGGCGTACTGCACGCCGTTGGCGATAATATTCATCAAAGCCCGCATCAGATTTTCTTCGCTGCAATCTATAAATATATCTTTTAGCGGAGGTATCACAGATATTTTTTTGTCTTTGTTTTTTTCCTGATTGATTAAAAGCCCGCGGAGTTTTTCCGCGCAGGTTTCGACTATATCAACTAAATTTTCTTTTGTCATATCGTCCGCGTTTTCGATATTCTTAAAAGAGTCGATTTTAGATACATAAAGCAAATCCGCGACCAATTCGTTTAACCTGTCGGATTCAGATATGATTATATCCATCGCGTTGTTCATATCTTTATCGCTTTCGAAAACTTTATATTTTATCCCTTCCGCGTAGCCTTTTATAGACATAAGCGGGGTTTTTAATTCATGCGACACGTTCTGGAAAAAAGTTTTCTGGTCACCATCGTTTTTTTCGAGCTTCGAGGCGGTTTCGTTCATTCTTCTGTTTAAATCAATAAGCTCACGGTCTTTGAAAGAATATTCGTTGCGTTTAAAATTCCCGTGACCGATTTCATCGGCGAACCCGCATAATTTTTGTATAGGCTTGGATATGCTCCTTGAAATAAACAGGACATATACAATCGTAAAAATCATCGCTATTATCAAAATAACCAAAAGCATAAAATATATATTTTGTATCAGAATATCATATTTATTCGTGTTGACATAAAACACAGCCGAAAATCCGGGAAGACCGAACAGCGAACTTAAATCTATATTTTTGAGATAATAATTTCCCGATTGAACAGACGTTTTATATATTTTATTTTCTTCCGTCAGGTTATTTTCTTTCAGAACGTACATGATATTATCCATTTCTTTTAAATTCTGGAGCATATCAACTTCAGAATCGGGGAAAATTCTCGTATAATCGTAATAAATTATAGTATTTACTTCAGTATTTTCGTTTTTATCCATTAAATATCTCGTGACTGCCACATATATGCTCAACGGGTCAATCGAAACCGAATATTCGCCCGTAAAAAGATTAAATCCGACACGCGGGGAAACATAATCGAAAATAATAGTATTTTTGTTTTGCGTAATATCATAAACTGCGGTTTCCAGTTTGTTTTTCATATCACGGCTTACATAATCCTCGATAAAAAAATTAAAACTAACAAAAATCGAGGAAAAAATCAAAGAAATAAAAATCAGCATTAATAATAACATACGAAAAGCGATTCCCGCAGGTTTTTTCGTGTTTTTACTGACTTCTATTATTGTATTATTAACTTTTTCCGTCGTTTCTTCTGTTGTGTCTGTGTCTGTTTCAATAAAATCATCAATACTTGCGTTTATATTATTTATATCATTTTCGTCTATCATAAAACTATTCTCCTTGCCCCATTTTATTGTAGGGCGCGACGCCCTCGGCGCGTCGCTGCCGATTGCAGTAGCCGGGCGTTTTTATTTTACGCTTTCTCTTTTAATCTGAACCCAAATCCCCAAACGGTATCGACGATTAAATTCGTCCCCGTCAGTTTTTTTCTTAATCTTTTAACCGTATCGTCGGCGACCCTCGTTTCTATTTCAGACGCAAACCCCCAGATTTTATCAAGAAGTTCGTCTCTCGATATTGCCCTGTTCTGGTTTTCCATAAGATAAACCAATAAATTAAATTCGTTAGGCGTAAGCTGTATTTCTTCGTTATGGCTTTTATTCACGACTGTTTTGCTTGCCAGATTTATTTCTATATCCGAAAAAGTCAAAAACTGGCTTGCGGGGGCTTTTTTATCCATGTCTATCCGTCTGAAAATCGCCTTGACATGCCCCACGATTTGCATCGGTGACACAGGCTTCGTAAGATAAATATCGCTGCCTAAAGTTATCCCGGCAAAATAATCGGCGTCGCTGTCCCTTGCGGTCAGTATTATAATCGGGACGTCGCTTGTCTGGCGTATTTTACTGCATATAGTCAAACCGTCCGTTCCGGGCATCATAATATCAAGTATAACCAAATCGGATTTTTTTTTGCCGAATGCTTTAAATAAATCGTCGCCGTTGTCAAAAGCCTGAACATCGTAGTTTTCTTTTTCGAGGAAACTCCTGATTAAATCTTTTATATTAGGCTCGTCGTCGGCTATATATATCAATTTTTCCGTGTTCATTTTAAATACTCTCCAAAACTCTCCGAAATACTTTATTTTTATATATTTTAATTATATACCAAATATAATATATTTTCACATGAAAATTATAGTAAAGTTGAGGCAAAATTGTATCAATTTAATTAATTTTATTATATTTTTTATTTTCGCGCAAATTATCAAGAAATATTAATAATTTTATGTTATACTTATTATTTAGATTAAAAGATCGGACGGTTATTTTATGTTAATGCAAAATATAAACGATTTTTTCGAATATATAAAAAATACTATATTTTCTTCGGATATATCTGACTTAATTGATATAATTATAGTGTCTGTTATTATTTATTACGCGGTCAGGTTTATCAGGGACAGAAGAGCGGCAAAACTGCTTTTGGGCATATTTTTTCTTCTCGTGGTTTATTTTATAAGCGATGCTCTGAATATGTATGTTTTAAGTTTTTTATTGGTGAGAATATTTGAAGTGGGAATAATTGCCCTGATAATTCTTTTCCAGCCCGAACTGCGCAGCCTGCTTGAAAAAGTCGGCGGGACTTCTATAAATCAGATAAATAGAATCGTCGATACAAGCCATAAAAATATCCAGAAAATCAAAAATTCTATCGACGTAATATCAAAATCCGCGGCTGAATTTTCTTCGATAAAAAGAGGCGCGCTGATCGTTATCGAACGGACGACAAAACTCGGCGATATTACGAAAAGCGGTATAGTGTTAAAATCAGAACTGAGTATGCCTATATTAAGAAATCTTTTTTACGATAAAGCCCCCCTGCATGACGGAGCCGTTATTATAAGCAATAATCTGATAGAAGCGGCGGGGTGTTATCTGCCGTTATCAAGCCGCGAAGATATTCCCGCAGACTTGGGGACACGCCACAGGGCAGGGGTCGGTATCAGCGAAAACAGCGACGCTGTCGTTGTTATCGTATCCGAAGAAACCGGAAATATATCCGTTGCAATAGACGGCAAGCTCGAAAGAAATTTTGATATGTATTCGCTGAATAAAAAACTCACGGATTTATTTCTTGAAAACAATTCTTCAAAAAACCAGAAAAAACCTAAAAACGGCAAAAACTCAAAAAACAAAAATAACGCGGAAAAAAGCGAGTGATATTATATTATGAACGAACAGGATAAATCTGAAATAACAGTTAACCCGGCAAATGCAGCCGAACAAAAAAAACGAGATAAACCGAAAGGCGATTTTTTCCTCAGGATTATATCGGTCCTTGCCGCGATTCTGATATGGTTCTGGGTCGTGGGGTTTGAAACGCAGATAACAACGAAAAAATTCGCGTCGATACTGGTTTACGTCGAAAACCTGAATGAATTAAAATCCAAATACGGCTATTCTATAATCGTGGATAAAGAAATATATGTAGACGTTACTCTTGAGGGAAAAAGTTCGGATTTGAACAGGGTGAAAAATTCGGATATATACGCTTATGTAAATCTCGAAAACGTCACCCAATCGGGCGAAATATCCCTGCCTATCGAAATAAAGGAAATGGATTACGTTCATGTTGCGGACCAGAGCCAGAGCAGCACGCTTTTATATATAGACCAGGAAATTTCAAAAACTATTCTGGTTGACGCGAGCATAGTCCAGATGGTTATAGAATCAGACGTTGACATAGGGGAATTAAAATTAAGCCCCGAAAAAGTGGAGGTTTACGGCCCGAAAGGTATTCTGGATACTCTTGACCATGCTCAGGTGTATATTTATTTAGGCACAAATTCTGTGAACCGTCCCGTGAAAGTCACGGAAAAATTTATACTAATAAACGAAGACGGCGAAGAAGTAAAAAACCAGTATATCACGACAAAAGCCGTGACTGCGGTGACCGTGGAAGTCCCTGTAACAATAACCAAAGAAGTCCCCGTTTTATTAAATTACAAGTACGGCTATTATAACAGCCATAATACAAATATAAGTATAACTCCCGATAAAATACAGATAAAAGGTTCTCCCGACGATATAGAAAATATAAACGGCGTATTTTTAAGGGAAGTGATAGACGAAAAAAAATATGAAAATGACGCAACGGTGACAAGCGCAATAATATTACCCGAAGGAATCGAGAGTTTATCAGGCGAAACGGCGCAAATCGAGATAAAATTCATTGATTCCGACACAAAAATAATAAACGTATCGACAAAACAAAACGTAAATTTCAACGTTATCGCTCCGAGAAATTCCGAATGTCATATAAAAGAAGACCGCATACAGATAAAAATATTAGGACCGTCGGAAAATCTGAAAAGTATAAACTCGTCAAAAATTATAGCTACAGTTGATTTGAGTTCCTACGAAAAAGGCACGCACACAGACGTTCCCGTGGATATTGCCGTAATTTCAGACGATGCTGTATTCTGTGTCGGGGAATATAATATCAACGTGGAGATTTATTAATAACAGGATTATGATAATTGAAAATATAAGGCTGGATATAAATTGTACAGACAATGACGCGATAGAAGAAGCAAAAAAGAAACTTGAAAAAACTCCCGAAAATCCGGGCAGAATATATAAAAAATCAATAGACACGAGACATAAAAACAATATAAAATTCGTATATTCTGTGATTTTTGACGAACCCGTAGGGGCGCGCATTGCGCGTCCGCAAACCAACATGAATTTATTGTTTTTACACGGACGACCAATGGTCGCACCTACGAAACAACAACCAAACCGTCCGATTATCATAGGATTCGGACCGGCGGGAATGTTCTGCGGGCTTGTGCTCGCTGAAAACGGATATAATCCGATTGTTTTTGAAATGGGAGCGGAGATTAACACAAGAGTAAAAAAAGTTGACAGGTTATTTAATGAATCTGTCCTCGACGAAAAAACAAATGTATGCTTCGGCGAAGGCGGAGCGGGGACTTTCTCAGACGGCAAATTAACAACAAGAATAAACGACGGATATTGCAATTATGTTTTAAATAAATTTGTAGAATTCGGAGCGTCAGACGAGATATTATATCAGGCGAAACCTCACGTAGGGACTGATAAAATAAGAATCATAACAAAAAAAATACGCGAGGAAATAATAAAAAACGGCGGCGAGATTTATTTTGACAGCGAAATCACGGATATAATAAAAAATATAAACAACGTTGAAATTATCGTGAATAATAAAGAAAAAGTTAAAACATCGGGATTATTTTTAGCGGCAGGGCACAGCGCGTTTGGTTTATATGATATACTGCTCAAAAAAGGTTTTTCGATAATTCCGAAGCCGTATTCTGTTGGATTCAGAATCGAGCATAAACAAAGTTATATCGACGAAATAGTCTACGGAAATTACACCGGACATAAAAATCTGCCTCCGGCCGAATATGTTTTATCGCACAAAAAGCCGAACAATCGCGGAGTTTACACGTTTTGCATGTGTCCGGGAGGCGTAGTCGTAAATTCCGCGTCTGAAAATAACGGCATAGTCACAAACGGCATGAGTTATAGTAACAGGGCAGGGGAAAACGCCAACGCCGCAATCGCCGTATCTGTTTTCCCTGATGATTACGGTAATAATATCAGCGGGGCGTTTGAATTTCGAAAAAAACTCGAACAGATTGCGTTTAAAATACAAAACGAAAACTTTACAGCACCCGTACAAACTCTCGGAGATTATATGAATAATAAAACGGGAAGTTTAAATAAATCGCAAATTGAACCGTCATATACGGGAAAAACTATCGAATATGACATGAATAAAATCTTCCCGGATTATATAAACCAAACGATAAAAAACGGCATATTGCAGTTCGACAGAATTTTAAAAGGTTATTTTGACGCAAACGCAATTTTGACCGCTCCTGAAACAAGAACGTCGTCGGCAGTCCGGATATTACGGGATAATATCACGTTTGCTTCTGTTGACTGCGAAAATATATATCCGTGCGGCGAGGGAGCGGGATATTCGGGAGGGATAACGAGTTCGGCTGTTGACGGGCTCAAATGCGCTGTAAAATATATGGAGAAATATAAATCATGACAAACAAAGCTTATGTAAAAGAAATAATCGAAAATGAAAACAAAGCCGTTTTATCGGTAAAACGCGAATGTATGTGCAACGGCAAAGAAAGCTGTAATGTAAAATGCTTTACATTGCAAAACGAGATAATCGAAGTCACGACAGACAACAACATCGGAGCGAAAGCCGGGGATTACGTTGAAGTCGAGGGAAAAACGTCGGCGATTTTGATTTACTCGGCGATTGTTTTTATCCTGCCGGTTTTTACCGGATTGTTATTATATTTTGTCGCTCAGATATTCACGAAAAATATCGTACTGCCTTATATTATATCCGGAACGGGATTTATATTGTCCGTCGTTTTTTTATATTATTTTCTGAATAATATAGTCAAAGGCAGGAACGATTTCAAAATAACGAAAATTTTATAAATATATATTACAGATAAAAAAATAAAGATGGAGATAAAAGAATTAATTTATGTCAGAATGGAATATAGCGGTTCATGATAACAGGCAGGTAGCGCAGATTACAAGCGAATTTAAAGTAAGCGAGTTGATAGCAAAACTCTTAATCAACAGGGGTTATGACACAACTGAAAAAATAAACGTGTTCTTGAATAAATCAAAAAAATTGTTTCACGACCCGTTTTTAATGTCCGGTATGGAAAAAGGAATTGAGCGGGTACATACAGCTCTGACAAATAACGAAAAAATAATGGTTTACGGCGATTACGACGTTGACGGCATTTCTTCGACCTGTATCATGTATATGTATCTCAAAAAAACAGGGCTTGACGTTTATTATTATATCCCCGACAGATTTGAGGAAGGTTACGGCATAAACAAAGACGCAGTAAAAAAAGCCAAAGACAATAATATAAACCTGATAATTACTGTCGATACGGGAATAACGGCGTTAAACGAGACAGAATACGCAAACGAACTCGGAATCGACGTAATAATCACAGACCATCACGAATGCCCGAAGATACTCCCCGAAGCCGTTGCGATAATAAACCCTAAAAAACAGGACTGCGATTATCCGTTCAAAGAACTTGCCGGAGTAGGAGTCGCTTTTAAATTTATCTCGGCGTATAATATCAGATACAAAAATAATAATCCCGAAAATTTAGAGGATTATTACGAGTTTGCCGCAATGGGGACAGTCGCCGATATAATGCCGTTGACTGACGAAAACAGAATCATGGTCGATATTGGACTGAAAAAAATGAGCGATTCGACAAACTTCGGCATAAACGCAATAATCGAAAGCTATTTTAAATATAAAAACAAAAAAAGCGTTTCGACGGATATAATCGGGTTTTATATTTCTCCCAGAATAAATGCCGCCGGAAGGCTTGCCAAAGCCGACAGGGCAGTAGAGCTTTTTTTATCCGAAAACAAAACCGTCGCCGATATAATAGCCGACGAATTGTCTGTATTAAACAGGCAGCGTCAGGAAACCGAAAAAGATATATTTATTCAGGCGGAAAACGAACTCAGCCATATTACAGATAAAGACAAAAAAAAGATAATAATTTTATGCAACGAAAACTGGAATCAGGGAGTTATAGGAATCGTAGCGTCAAAACTCGCCGAAAAATATAACAAAGCGTTTATAATGTTCGCAAAAGACGCGGGCGGTGTATATAAAGGCTCGTGCAGGAGCGTAAAAAATATAAACATAACAGAAATGCTCGCGGCGTGTTCTGATATACTGATAAAATACGGTGGACACGAAAGAGCCGCTGGACTTTCGGCTGAATACGAAAATATAACGGAACTCGACAAAAGATTAAATAACTACGCCGACGAAAACAATATACAAATCATAGAAGAAAAATCATTTGACATAGAATGCAATATCGAAACCGAAAACATGACCTGCGATATAGTACGGGAACTTGATATACTGGAACCGTTCGGGAATAATAATCCCGTGCCGTTATTCTCCGTTTTAAATTGCAAGATATTAAATATAGTGCCAATCGGCGAAAACAAGCATATAAGAATAGAATTTTCATGCGGGAATTATTTATTTGAGGCTGTATATTTCGGCATGGAAGCTGAAAATTTCGGGTTCAATAAATATGAATACGCGGATATAGCCTGCAATATAAAAATAAACGATTATTACGCGAATAAAGAAACCGTGCAGTATATAATCCGTGATATAAGATTAAACGAAAAATACGCTCAGGAGTATAATACAGAAAAAGAAAAATATTTTAAGTTTAAAGAAAACAATAACGATTTTAATTTTAAGTTAAGCAAAAACGATATTCCCGTCAAAGACGATTTTAAATCCGTATATATTTTTCTTTTGAATTATTACAAAAAAGATGTTTTATATGAACAGGAATATAATATAAATAAAATGCAGGGCAGGTTTTACGATTATTCAAAAGTTAAAATGACGCGTTTCAAGTTCAGGATAATACTCGATATATTCGATGAAATGAATCTGATATATATAAAACATGATTTTGACAGTATAGCTCAAATCAAGATAAACAAGCAGACTGCCAAAATAAATCTTGATAATTCGGAAATATATATAAAACTTAAATCATTGGATTTTTAAGGTGTTTTTATGAATTTTTACAGTTTATTTTTAACGTTAAAACAGTTTCTGATAAATTCGGGCAAAGGTTATGATATTGACATAATAACCAAAGCGTTTGAATACGCCAGAAATTTGCACGACGGTCAATACAGGAAATCGGGTGAGGAATATATCTGCCACCCTATTGCCGTTGCGCAGATTTGCGCTAACATGGCGTACGATACAGACTGCATATGCGCGGCTTTGCTTCACGACGTAGTCGAGGACTGCGCCGATAAGACAAGCTTAAACGATATAAAGAATTTATTCGGCGAAAGCATAGCGTCTCTTGTTGACGGGCTGACGAAATTAAAAGACATGCGTTTCGACACAAAAGAAGATGAAAGCATAGAAAATCTAAGAAAAATGCTTTTCGCGATGTCAAAAGACCCAAGGGTGATGTTCGTGAAATTATGCGACAGGTTACATAATATGCGGACTATCCTGGCAATGCCGGAAGAAAAGCAGAAAATGATTGCGCTTGAGACTATGCATATATTCGCTCCCGTCGCCCACAGGTTAGGCATGAGCAAAATAAAAGACGAACTCGAGGACACAAGCCTGCAATGCCTCGACCCCCCGGCGTATAACATGATAAAAACAGACGTCGAAAAAAAATTCGGCGAATCGAGGGATTTTATCGAAAAATCACAGGAAAAAATAAAATCGCGGCTTAATATGCAGAATATAAAATTCACAGCCGAAGGACGCGTAAAAACAATATACAGCATATATAAGAAAATTCTTATGAAAGGCAAATCTCTTGACGAAATATATGATTTTTACGCCATAAGATATATCGTGAATAATCTTGAAGAAGTCTATATAGTTTTAGGCGTGATACACGATTTATTTAAGAGCATACCGGGGACTTTTAACGATTATATATCAAATCCCAAGCCCAACAGTTACCAGTCGATTCATACGACCGTAATAAACGACAACGGGATTCCCGTCGAAGTGCAGATACGGACAAAAGAAATGCATGAGACAGCCGAGTTTGGCGTAGCCGCCCATTGGAAATACAAATCCGGCGAGGAAGCCCCGGAAGAACTGTCGAAAAAGCTTATATGGCTCAAATCGCTGGTCGAAGTGGAAAAAGACATAAACGATTCAGAAGAATTTCTCTCATTAATTAAAGACGGATTATACACCGACGAAATATTTGTTTACACCCCGAAAGGCGACGTAAAATCTCTCCCGAAAGGTTCTACTCTGATTGATTTTGCCTACGCCATACATTCAGCCGTAGGAAATAAAACAGTAGGCGGAAAAGTAAACGGGATAATCTCGCCAATCGACGCAGAACTTGAAACAGGACAGATAGTCGAGATTCTCACGTCAAATTCGTCAAAAGGACCGAACAGAAACTGGCTTAGTTTTGTCAAAACCGGCGAAGCGCGCAATAAAATCCGCCAATGGTTCAAAAAGGAAAAACGCGCCGAAAATATACTAATCGGCAGGGAAGAAACCGATAAAATTTTCAAGCAATTCAACCGCTCGCTCACAGAAGACCAGCGAGACGCTATATTGACCAATGTTTCAAAACGCGAAGGCTTTGAAAACGTCGATGATTTTTATAATGCAATCGGCTACGGCGGGGTATCGTTGACTAAAATTATGTTCAAAATGAAAGAAGAAGTAGAAAAAATCGAGAAAGAACAAAACAGCGAATTGATATTTGACGTAAAATCAATAGAATTTGAGCAAATCAAGCCGTATTCTGACAATACAATAGTCGTCGTTGACGGAATGGACAACTGCCAGATAAAATTATCTAAATGCTGCAACCCGTTGCCCGGCGACGCTATATGCGGATTCGTGACAAAAGGTCACGGATTGTCTATACACAAAGCAGACTGTTTGAATTATATTAATTTAAAATCAATGGAAGAAAACAAAGACAGATTATATTCGGCTTTCTGGAACAGCGGGAAAATAGATAAAGAAGATAACGGCGACAAGAAAAATTTCAAGTCCATGCTAAAAATAACCGCAGTCAACGATTTAAGGTTAATCCCCGCGATAGTTTCTTTATTAGCAGAAATGAAAGTTTCGATACATTCGATAAGCGAAGTAAAAGTAAAATACGACGGCAGCATATTATTAAATTTATTGATAAGCGCGAAAGATGTTGAGCATTTGAATCATATAATAAATAAACTGAAAACAGTCAAAAATATAACCGAAGCCGACAGAAGCGGCGGATAAAAAATCATGAAAATAATAACAGACGGCAATTTAAAAGAAGAAATTTCTGAATTTTATATACAGACTTTTTCGCTGTTATTTTTTCCGGACGACAATATATTCGGGAAGAATAACGCAGGAGATAATTATATAAAAATTTTTATAAATAAAGAAAAAAAAGACGAAAATATTATAGATATTTCAGTTGATATATGTTATAATAAAAAAACGGCGTTTTCAAAAGCTAAAAGTTCTCTCGACAACGATTTAATTATAGAAACCGGGAAAGTTTTTTATAAAACAGCAAGTGAAATCACGGGGCTATATCCGCCGTGGGGAATACACACGGGAATAAGACCCGCGAAAACTGCGGGAGATATTCTTGAAAAAAATAATCTTGACGAAAATAAAACGCTTGATATATTACAAAACGATTATCTGATGAGCAAAAACAAAGTAATTCATGCAATCGAAACGTATAAAAACGGAAAATCGGCGGTCGAATGCGTTGTAGGGACGAACTGTGTTCGTCCGCCCCTACGGGAAAACGATTTTTCTCTATATATATCAATACCGTTTTGCCCGACAAGATGCAGATATTGTTCGTTTGTATCTTTCGCAACCCCAAGATTATTAAAATTAATCCCTGAATATATAAAAAAATTAGTCGAAGAAATAGAACTCACAGGCAAACTCGCAAAAAATATGCGCCTCAAAACTATTTATATAGGCGGGGGAACTCCGACAACGCTGGACTGCGAATCGCTTGAAATAATTTTAAACGCAATAAAAAACAATTTTGATTTGTCAAATCTTCTCGAATATACAATCGAATGCGGCAGGGCGGACACAATCACGGAAAATAAACTTGAACTTTTGAAAAATTTCGGAATTGACAGGATAAGCGTAAACCCTCAGACTTTAAACAACGACATACTAAAAAAAATCGGCAGGGAGCATACAGCCGAAGATTTTTTCAAAGCGTTTGAACTGGCAAGAAAAAACGGAATTAAAAACATAAACGCAGACTGCATAATTGGTTTACCCGACGAAACAGGAGCAAGTATGCTCAACACAATCGAAACTTTAGCAAATCTTAAACCCGAAAATATCACGATTCACTCTCTTTGCATAAAAAAATCGTCAGAATTAAAATCCGAAAAATTCTATAATCCAAGCGATTCAAACAATCAAAAACTAAACGAAGTTCTCGAAAAAAATTATGATATATTAAAATCTGCGGGATATAAGCCGTATTATATGTACAGACAGAAATACGTTGTGGGAAATCTTGAAAATACGGGGTTTTGTTTAAATAACCGCGAATGTTTATATAATATATACATGATGGACGAATTGCAAACGATATTCGGCGTCGGGGCTGGAGCGATGACAAAACTTGTGAAAAACGGCAGAATCGAAAGAATAGCGAATTATAAATATCCGTATGAATATATAGAGCATGATTTTCAGATAAACCGTGAAATTAACAGAAACAAACTAAAAATTTTGGAGGAATAAACTTTGCTGTTACAATGGGATTTAAACAACAAAGAACTGCATAAAAAATACGTTGAATTATGCGACAACGAATTTGAAATATATTTTGACAGCGTAGTGCAAAATATAATCGCCTTTGACAAAGTGAAAATATTGACTATATCCGGACCGTCGTCTTCGGGGAAGACAACAGTCGCGCTTAAATTAGCGTCGGAATTGTCTAAATGCGGCGTGAACGCCAAGATTATATCAATGGACAATTTTTACAAAAACCGCGACGGTATTCCAAAAAAATCAAACGGCGAACCTGATTTTGAGACAATAGACGCGTTAGACACAGAGCTTTTGATAAAATGCCTGAACGAAGCCGTAAAATTTAACAAAACCAAACTCCCGAAGTTTGATTTTAAAACAGGCGAACGAAAAGACAACTACAAAGATTTTGAACTGCGCGACCACGAAATGATAATTATCGAGGGAATCCACGGGTTAAATCCGAAAATAATAGATAATCTGCCGAACGAAAATATAAAAAGCATATACACGACAATCGGCGAAAAAGTCTTTTTGCCCAACG
>Ga0082212_10006642_pt1 | contig 15486 bp, 15 predicted proteins | sample TergutNt197P3_FD_71548 | JGI IMG/M metagenome (GOLD analysis project Ga0082212, IMG submission 71548) | Neocapritermes taracua P3 segment gut microbial communities from Petit-Saut dam, French Guiana - Nt197 P3 | ecosystem: Host-associated > Arthropoda: Insects > Digestive system > Gut ...
AAGATAGCGGCGTCCTCCATTGAGGAAATCCACAGGCGGGAAACTGGTTTTACGCAACCCGCCATTTCATAGACGAGCCGGAAGATCAGTTCGCCCTCCCGCCCCGCGTCGCAGGCGTTCACCACTTCGGTAATATCGGGACGGTCCATAAGCCCTTTTAGAATGGCAAATTGCTTTTCCTTGCCCTGGGACAGCGTGTACTTCCATTCCTGCGGCAGAATAGGAAGATCGTCATACCGCCACTTTTTATATTGTTCATCGTAGCTGCCCGCGTCAGCGAGCCCCGCCAGATGGCCGATACACCAGGAAACGATCAGGTCATCACCTTCGATATATCCGTCTTTTCTGCCTTTAGCGCCCAGGGCGGCGGCTATCGCCGCCCCGACGCTCGGTTTTTCAGATATTATAAGTTGCATAAGGTATCCTCCTTTTTCTTGTTTTGTTAATAGTTGGGGTGTATAATTTACACACGACATTTGAAAAGTTGAGGCGGTAATCTATGGAGAATAATCAGAGGGATATGAACTTTGACAAGAGCGCAGCACGATATGATGGTGCTTTTGGCGGTGCGTCCCGTAAGTTTTATCGCCTGCTCCTTGGTCAAGTGGAATTGAGGCAGGACGCGACTGTTTTAGACGTTGGTTGCGGAACAGGAGTAATCCTGCGTAGCATGGCCGACGCTTGCCCCATCAATGGCTATGGCATTGATATGTCGGAAAACATGATTGAGCAAGCGAAGCAGAAATGCCCGGAAATGAAAATACAGGTATCCCGCTGTGAAGAAACGCCATTTGATGATAATACTTTTGATGTAATCACAGCTTGCATGGCGTTTCACCATTTTTCCGATAAGACAGGTTTTGTTAAGGAAGCCGCGAGAATTATCAAGCCGGGCGGCTGTTTGTATATCGCTTACCCGCGTTTTCCCCTTTTAGTCCGAAAAACAATGAACGCCTTTTTTAAGTTAATCCGCGTCGCAGGCGAATTCTTCACGCCGGACGAAATATCAAAGGCTTTTTCCGTCTGCGGTTTCGTGCCTGATGGCTTCGCTAATGATGGATACGCGCAAGTAGTTAAAATGAAAATGCCTGCTGAATAATCAGTCCGCCGCCCATAACAGGCGGCGGGTTTTCGTTTCTGCCGCTACTCCGTGTCCTCCCGTTCATCATCCGTAATTTCCTCGTCCTCGTCGTCCTCAAAATCGTAATCATCCAGATCGCTACTGCCCTTCACGGCCTGTTTGGGCTTCATCACCTTAAAGTAGTAGAAGGCGCCGCCTCCGCCCAGGGCAAGGATAAGGACGACGATCAGGATACCGCCCATGCCGCCGCTTTCATCCGGTTTGGGCTCCGGCTCCGTTGCGGCTGCGGGTTCTTTCCCCATGCAGTTGGTCATATCGTTTTTGCATACGGGGCAGTTCGTATTCACCGCGCCTGCCTTGCATTTTTCGGCACAGACGCAGACGACAGGCGCGGCAGATTTAGCGGGGGTTTCATCTTCCATCAGCGCGAGAAGGTCAGCCTCGTCCACCAGGTTCAAAAAGTGGACTGTATTCTCGCCATCCTCCGCGCGGTCAATGATGATATAAAAGTAATTACCGGATTTGGTAATGACGGTTATAAACTGCTTATCGCCGGAAGCTTCCCCGGTAATATCATCCACCAAGGTAAGGTTGCCCTCCGGGGTAAGGGGCTGCGGCTCATATCCGCCCGTGGTCTCCGGCGGCGGCTCCGGCGCGGGATCATCCCCGCCCGCGTAGGCGGTAAAAGGAAAAGCCGCCATGCAGAGCATAACGGCCAGTATCACGGTGAACATCCTCATTTTCTTATTCTTCATCCTTGCTGTCCTCCTTCTGCGAAACCTGCCTGCCGGAAGGGAGGGAGATTTGCCCGCTGGCATAGGCTTTCAGAAACGCCATAAGTTCCTGGCTATCCAGTTTGACCGCCTTTACCATGCGGACGATCTCCAGATTTTCTTCCTCTGCCGCTTTCTGTTCCAGTTCGCGCACCTTCTTTTGAAGTTCCGCGATCTTCACTTTGGTTTTATCAATATCGTTTCTGATCTTATCAATGGCCGCCATAAAAATACCTCCAATTCGTTTTTTAGTTATACGGTGGACGCCCGAAGGCGTAAAAGTGATTTTGCCAGTACGTTGTGTTGATATTCGCGTAGGAGATCGGGTTTCCGCAATGCAGCATCATCCCATCGCCCACATAGATACCCACATGAGTAACGCCGTAAGGATCGGGCGCAGCGTAGGTTCCCACAAAGAAGATCAGGTCGCCGGGCCTCGCGTTAGCGGATGATACAGGGGTTGAAATGTTGTATAGCCCCTGGGCCCCAAGCCTGCCCGTGTCACATAGGCCGCTGTTCGTCAGCACCCACGAAATAAAGCCGGAACAGTCAAAGGAAGTCCTGGGATTGCTCCCGCCCCATACATAGGGATACCCGATGTACTTCTCCGCCTCCGCGATCAGGGCGGCGAAAGTTTCATCCGCCAGCGCCTCCGCGGGAATATCGTAATAAGTAGGCTCCCTGAGAACAGAGGCGTTTGGATACATTCCCGTAGGAAACAGGTCAGGACGGTTGCCGAGCGTGGACATATACGTCGCATACAGGCTCAATGCGTCCTCGCCCATGATGTAAACGGGGACATGGGAAAGATTGAAATTTTCCAGTTTCACATTGAGGATGTAATAGTTGTACGCCACTTCGTAACTCTCCGAATAGGAATTACCCTCATCATCCGTCCAGGAATACGTTTCTGTGCGATAACGAACCTCCACCACCTCCGAAAGTGTAAGGATATATTGCTTCTCAAATAGCATGGCAAGGTCGCCCTGTACCTGGCTGATCGTAAAGACGCCCTCATGGAGAGCCGAGAGAATGGAAGTCAGCACATAGGGGTCATGTTCAATACTATCCAGATCAAAGCGGTATTCGTCATAGCCGGGGTGAAGGCTCGCGTAGTTGTCCAGTTCGTATTGAAGCTGCGCCTCCATAGCCGCGTAAGCCGCCTCCGCCGCCAGCATATCCGAGTCCTCCGATAAATAAGACGACGCTATCATTGTAGAAGCGCCGCCGCCGAACAGGGAGGAACAGGATTGCAGGGCGCCGATCATGAGCATGGTTATAAGCCCCAGGCCCAGGATAATGAGCAGCCCTTTCCAGTGTCGGCGCACGAAAGCGGCGGTTTTTTTCACCGCCTCTTTGAATTTCGTTGCAGCCGACTTGACCGCGCTCCCCGTTTTCTTCACCGCTTTTTCCGCGTTCCTGATCTCTTTCGCGTAATCCTTCTTGATCTGCTGTTTCTGCAAGAAGCGGGAAAGGGGATTAGCCGATGCCAGAGCCGGATTATCATGCAAAGCCTTTTGATAGATAAAATCGGCGTTTACCTTAACCGCTTTCTGTTCAGCCTTCGCCGCCGCCCGGTACGGTCTCAGTTTGTGGCGCCGGATACCGCCTTTGATAAGACGGGTTCCCTTGCCGGCCGCCTTTTCGCCAAGCCGTTCCGCGGCATGGCCGCCCTCGACGCCCACGTTTTCTTTTTCCACCTCGCGGATCTTCCCGTGAAGCTGTGTGCCCACTTCGCGCATAGGATTTGAAAGCGGGTTTTGCCGAGCGTTCCCCTTGAGCGGTTTCTCCGTTTCCTTAAAAACAAGCCTGGTCTTGCTCTTGCCGGAAACCTCGTTAAAAGAGCGTTCACGGACAAGGGTTTTTTTCTTTGGTATATTATCCCTCGCCGTGTCCAGCCGGTCCGCCGCCTTATCGGACTTGCGGATAGTTTTTCGCAGTTCGGGCGCCGCCCGTTCATCATCCGTGAATTGCAGGCGTGCGGAAGGGCGCTGTGCAGTTTTCACACCGTTATTTATTGTTTCATTCTCTTTCCTCGCCGCTTTTTTGGAAGCGCCGCGAGTATGTATCACGTCCAAACGGTCAACCACTTTGCCCACCGTATTCACCGGCTGCGCTGAAATGTTATCCTCCGCAGGGCGGGCGCTGATATTCTTCGCCTCGCCCGTGGTAAGGTTCTCCGCTACCGCGCCGCTTCGGGTCATTTTCTGCGTAACCTTATCCGGCGCTTTTAATTCCTTCAATCTTCATCACCTGCCTTTTCATAAACGCAAAAATCACGGCAGCGCCCGGTTTCAATATCCGCGATATATTTGAATACGGGGTATGCCTGGGGAGGGCACACGGCATTACCCAGGGTTTTCAGCCGCAAGGCCCTCCCTCCGGTTTCTTCCGTCATGCGGGGGACGCCGCAGGGTTCGGACGCCCAAAGGATACCTCCGTCCATCCCCGGGGGAAGCCCATCAGCCACTCCACCCAGTCCGGGTTCAGCGCCGCCGTATCCGATAGAGGGTTTTCCATCGAAATGATCTGCGCCGCCAGATTGCTCCCGCTTTTCTCCGGGTTGAAGGAGGACGGTTTCAGCGTGGAACGGAAACCATCCGACGCCATCGGGGTCAGATAGAACACCGCCGCCGACAGCGGAAGGCTCCAGATTGAGCCGTTCCTGTTCTTCTTGCGGAAAATCCCATTGTCCGACAGGTACACATCCAGATTGCGCGCGTCCCTGTTCGTGCCCTTGTCGGAGGCAAGGGGCGTGGGAAACATCAGCCGCGACGATAAAAGTTCGCTGGCGCTCATGCCACGCGCCGACGCCGCAAGCCGGAAATACGAATGGGAGAACAGCGTATCCCGCTTTTGCCAGGTCAAATATCGTTTTGTCGAGCCCCATATCAATGAAGCCAGCAACATTCTCCCCAAGCACCCAACGGGGCCGCAATTCGGCAATAACCCTGCACATTTCAGGCCATAGATAGCGTTCATCCTTAAAGCCTCTCCGCTGCCCTGCCGTTGAGAACGGCTGACAGGGGAAACCTCCTGAGATGATGGTAACGGTTTCAAGTCCTGTTCTTTCAATAAACGCCTCCTTTGTAAGCGTGGTAATATCCCTGAATTTCGGAACATCCGGCCAATGCCTTTCTAATACGGAATAAGGGAAGTCCACCCACTCGCATTGGCAGGCCGTTTCAAAACCGGCTGCCTCCGCCGCCATGTCCAGCCCTCCTATGCCGGAGAACAGGCTTAAATGCGTGAGCGCCGCCATAGGCTCAATCACCGTCCAGCGCGTCCAGTTCGTCAAGCGTATCGTCCAAAACCTCCGCCATATTTACGAGGATGGAGTACAATATCTCCAGTATGTCGCGCGGGGAGAGCGATTCTTCCGCCGCCGCGTCCTCCGGCTCAAATATGGATTCCAGTTCTTTTTCTTTCAGCGCCTCCAGATCGCTCTTGTCGCCGTAAACAAGGTATCTGCCGGGGATATTCCAGCTTTCAAACATTTCATCCGCTATCCTTCCGTAATGTATAGCGGTATCCCGGAAGTTCGCCGCGTCCTCCGGCTCCTTTACTTTTCCAGCCAGGAAAGCGAGTTGGTGAAGCAGGCCGTATAAACGGACTTCCTCGTCAATGTGCTTGTGGTAGGTGTTTTCGGAAATGAGATACATATTTTCATTTGTCATAATCAGTTTTCTCCCTTCATCATTTCTTCCGGTTTTGTCGTCATAATGCGGTATAGCTCCGTATCCTTCGGGAAGTGATCTACAAACGGAAGGATAACGCTGCCATAAAAAATGAGGCCCTCTCCGGCCTCCGAATGGGTAACATAGGCAAGTTGCTGCGGGGATATATGCAGCTTTTGGGCGAGGATTTCCCGATCTCCCGCCGCCTGGTTGAGCATATACACAAAATCGCTGTTCTCAAAGATATTCTCCACCTCACGGGAGGCGAGAAGGTCCTTAATGTTTTGTGTGATACCCGTGGGGATGCCGCCCCATTTCCGAAACCGTTTCCAAATCTCCACCGTATAGGCTGCGGTCTGTTCCTCTTTCAAGAGCAGGTGCATTTCGTCAATATAGTACCTGGTAGCCCTGCCCTCCGAGCGGTTGGCGGTAACGCGGTTCCATACCTGGTCCTGGATGATTAGCATACCGATCTTCTTAAGCTGGTTTCCGAGTTCCTTAATATCAAAGCAGACTAACCTATTCTGGATGTCTACGTTTGTACGGTGATTGAAAGTATTGAGGCTGCCCGATACATAGAGTTCCAGGGAAGCGGCGATACGCTGCGCCTCCGGTTCCGGCTGCCGCTTCACTTCATCGTAGAGATCGCCCAGGATCGGCATATTCTCCGGGATGGGGTCAGCAAGGTATTTGCGGTAAATGTTTCGTGTGGCGCGGTCAATGACCGTTTTTTCCACCGGCTCCAATCCGTCCTTGCCGCCCGCCATCAGTTCGCAGAGCGAGAGGATAAAGTCTGATTTCAAGGCAAGCGGGCTATCATCTTCCGAATAGTTGAGGTTTATATCCATCGGATTGATATACTGCGCGCTCGTCGGGGATATGCGTATAACCTGCCCGCGGAGGGTCGTTACCAGGGAAGAATATTCCGCTTCCGGATCGCAGATGTAAATGTCGTCCGTCGTGATAAGGAACACATTGACGATCTCGCGCTTTCCAGAAAAACTTTTGCCGCTGCCGGGCGTACCCAAGATCAGGCCGTTCGGGTTTTTGTCAAGAGGAACTTTTCAATAACCGTAAATATTTGCAAAACGGACATAAAAAATGGCGCAAAACGCGCCTTGTTGATAGGTTAAAGCCGTTTCGGGGGGTGGGTAGGGTATTATCCCTCAGACCTCACAAAACAGCTTTTAGGCGTAACAAAAAGCCTTATATAATGCGGGTTTGAGAACAGACAAAGAGGGCTAAATGTCAACATATCGGTGTTACGGTTTCGCTCTTTCCTGTTTTCCGTTTTCATGTCAATAGTTTTTGAAAATGTCACCCCCGTGGGTGCAAAAAGCGAGTTAATTATCGAGTGAAAATGTCACCCCTGTAATAGTGGATTAGGGGATGCACCGCTCTGCGGAGCGGTGGCACCCTACAGAAAGCGACAAGCCTTACGTGAGGCGGCTAATCACTTTCCGCAGGGTCTGAAAGAGTCGATCAAGCGTATTTAGATAGGAAGATGTCATTGAGCATCTTGTGGATTTCGGTATCGACCAAATCCGATGAGTAAAGCGGCATATCTTTGTAGCTTGATTTCCAGTTATGATTATCCGCCGGGGGCACGATCCAGCGTTCAGTTCTGGGTTCGGGCTTGAGCTTTTTAGGCTTGATGTAAGGCACAACGTCATGGGTTTTTCCGTTATACAAGGCAACAAGTCCTTTAGTCGCGCTGGCTATGACTTCGATCTTAGCTTTCCCCGGCACACTGCCGCTGGCGATTTGGAAAGACTTTCTGTTGAATGAGAACACGCCGCCATTGTCAACAGTCCTGATTTCTTTTACGCAAAGCACGAGATCCAGATCAAGTTCTTGGGACAAGGGGGAATATGCCGATTCTGTCTGCTCCGGCTCGACGGCGAACTGCTCGTTGAATCTGGGTATGTATTCTGCGAGGAATGCGTTGGCCTCGTGGACGTCCTTAATGCCGCGGATGCGGAATTCGATTACCAGGCGGCTTTGCAGCGTCTCCCAGAGCCTCTCTATGCGGCCCTTGGCCTGCGGGGAACGGGCGAGAATCATGTTGACGCCAAGCTCTTTCATGGCCCGCCCAAATTGTGTGTCGTTGACGAGCTTACCGGCGAGCTGCTCCTCGACCGTGATCCTGTCGGCATTCTGCGATCGGAATATCGCGCTCCGGTCCGTGTAGGCTGCGGCTGGCACTCCGCAACGCGCTACTGTTTGGCGCATAGTCTCAAAATATCCGTGAAGGCACTCGTTTTTTGTCATGTACGTTCCAGTAATTCTGCCTGTTGCGTCATCTATGCCACCATGTAATGCATATTTTGCCTTGCCGCCGAACCATTCATACGGCGTGGCGTCCATCTGGTTCAGCAAGCCTTCCTGCGCTTTCCTTTTTCGGCTCCGGTGAGGCTTGAACCGCCGCCGCTTCTTCGGACTTTCTATACCAGCGGCGGCAAGTGCGTTATGCACCGTCGAATAGCTAAGGTTAATGCCCTCGTGCTCAGCCAGCAGTTCACTGAAGTGGAGAAAATTAGCACCCGCGTACTTTTCACTCCGATACAAATTGACCACTTTCTGTTTCGTTTCTTCCGGTGTCGCCCGCGCCGAGGGTCTGTTTTTGCTCTTGTGTATTAGGAACGCCGCACCTTCTTCGCTCACCCCATTCCTTAGGCGCTTCACCTGGCGTTCGCTTAATCCCACTGCCGCCGCGACCTCTGCTACCGTCATTTTACCTTCCAGACTTTTCATTATGACGTGATATCGATTGATCTGTGCTTGTGTCATCGTTAATGTTACCTCTTTCATAGGTGACATTTTAACAAACTAATTAACATGGTGACATTATCACTTATTAACTACACCTGTTTTCCGTTTTCATTGAATTGTTCACATCTTCGTGCTATACTATTTTTTGGAAACAGCATAAGGTAGCAAATGAGTTATATAAATACAGATAAGGGTGAGCCGCCCCGCCTGTTGGTGTGTCGTTTCACCCTTAATCATTTAGTAAAATATTTTGGAAGTTTTGTAACGAACTCCAATCTCATACGTCATATAAGCAAAGGCAGGTGAATTTTGTGGATTTTGAGGAAGTCTTTAATTTGTATTCAAAAAGTGTTTTCAAGTATTGTTTGTCGCTTTGCGGAAGTCAAGCAACCGCCGAGGACATAACAAGTGAAACATTTTTGAAGGCAATTAAAACAGGCGATAGCTTTGAGGGCAAATGCTCTGTTAAAGTTTGGCTATGTCAAATTGCTAAGAATACATATTATGACTATCTTCGTAAACACAAAAGAATTACTGAACTGCCCGCTGATATGCCAAGTGAGAGCGATTTTGAGATTGAGTTGCTCGACAAGGCAGAAGCACTAAAAATCCACAAACTCTTACACCGGCTTAACGAACCATACAAGGAAGTCTTTTCTTTGCGGGTATTCTCGGAATTATCGTATGCAGAAGTTGGCGAGATTTTCGAGAAATCAGAAAGTTGGGCAAGAGTAACCTACCATCGAGCAAAATCTAAAATTAAGGAGTTGTGCCAAGATGAATAACTGTGAGATTATTAAAGACTTATTGCCGCTTTATCAAGACAAAGTGGTGAGCGCGTCAAGCATTGAAATGATTGAGGAGCATTTGAAAACCTGCGAGGATTGCAAGGCTGAACTCGCAAAATTGCAAGGCGAAATAAAGATTAGCTTTAACTCCGCAAATAAAGCCGAAGTCGGTGCATTTAGACTTTTCAAAAGAAAGATACTAAGGAAAAATGTTCTTATCGCTTGCACATCTGTTGTTTTGGTTGTTGCACTTCTTTGTGGGACATATGTATATTTAGACAAAAAGACAACCATTATTCCAATGAGTGATGAACTTTTTGTTGAACTAAAAACGAATATTGAACGCGGAGTAATTAACATTGTTTCAAGCGTTAAACCGGGGGGCGTAGAAACAGGGACTATATCTATCAATGAAAATGGTGAGATTGTCAAACTTGTTTTTGTTGTGTTTACAGAAAGCACTATATCAAAATGGCGAAGCAATCACGACGGAAACATAGAATACTCTTATATTGTCGCATATCCAGTACAAGCTCTACAGCCAAACCCGGAAGATAAACCCGGTGCTAACCTTATCTTTGAGCCTTTTGACAGATGCGAAGTATACTATATCAATAAAATGGTATCAGAAGTAAATCTTGAAAAGGATTATCAAGATTTAAGGCGTGATGGCGTTCTTTTATGGAGTGGAACATTTGAACAATGATTTTTAGAAACCTGTGCAATAGGCGGCGGATGAAAAAACTATCCGCCGCTTTGTCCGTCTATCGGTCAATGTCGTGCGCCCGGCGCGGTTGCCTTTCGCGTTCTTCCTGTCGGACAATACTGTAAACGCTCTTTCTGATTTGCTCGGCTTGCTGTACCTCGTCTTTGAGAGCGGCGTATTTTCTTCATTCTTGAGTGATTTGTTTCATGACTTGGGTTAATCGTGAATAAAAGTCATAAGTTCTTCTTTCTGTTTCATAAAATGCAATACCTGTACGAGTGTTTGCAATAATCTTATCCATGTCATCTTTTGCTTGATATGCACGATGGAGATAATACTCAATCCATTTTGCCAAGTCTAATTCATTGGTGCTAATACTAAATTGTTGATGTTTATCCTTCATCCAATAGCATTTTTCAGGGAAGGATTCTGCATAAGCATCGTTCCCCGATATTACCCCGAAACATGATAACTCAGCAAGCAACTTAATTCTTTCATTCTTTGATAGATTATCCATATCATACTTAGTTCGTAAATATTCAAGCTGTTCTTGCGTCAGTTCCTTAGTGCCGCCAAAATAAGTTCCCGGATTCATGGCGAACACAACATAGTCATCTCCTACTCGTTCAAGAGTATATCCTTGCATTTTTGCAGGCTTACTACCATCCCAATCGGGAATATCTTGAACTTGGAAATCCTCCGTCTTAATGGCTTTGATATTTCCAGCCGCATCATAAAACGAATCATACCATTCTTTTCTCTGAGTTGTGGTTAGTTCGCGGAATTGATATTGAAAATTCATAAGTTGATAATTGTTTTGTATCGTGTTCATTTTACACTCTCCGCTATATAAAATCCTATTTTTGCATAGTAATGGTGTTCATTATAGTATATCGTAGTTTTCTACGCTTCCCTTAATCATAATATAAAGGCACATTCAGACCGTCAAAGGGCGGACAGACAAAAACTATCCGCCGCCCTGTTCGTTTATCGGTCAATGTCGTGCGCCCTACGCGGCTGCCGTTCGCGTTGTTCCTGTCGAATGATACTGTAAACGCTCTTTCTCATTTGCTCGGCTTGCTTTACCTCGTCTTTGAGGGTGGCGTATCTCTTATTTAATTTGCCCCTCTCGACAATCAGATTGTCGCGTTCCGCTTGCCATTTCTTAACTGGCGGTAGCTTCTTCGGGTCAAAATGCTGTTGCAATACGCCTTTCAAATACTGCTCGGCTTTTTCGTACATGGTGATTTCGTTGCGGTAGGTTTCGTAGTATTCATTAGCGGCAACAAGCGCCTTTTGCGCTTTACGCCCCGCGCCTATCCCTGTCGCTTTTTTGAGGGTTTCATATTGGGCGTACAGCTTTTCATATTGTGCCTTTTGAGTGCGGTAGCCTTTGTAGTTCCCGCTGTGTCTTATATGCTCGTCAATGGTTTTGATACGCCTGTCAATGGGTTTCAGCTTCTCCCGAATATCCTGTTGCTTGCCTATCATATCCCTGAAAACATTATCCAATCCCGCCAGATCCATAATCTTATGAGAGGTCAAAAAGTTCAGCATATTGGCGGCGTCTTTGAGATTATAAAGGGTCTGTGAGTGTTGCGATTTTCCCTCTTGCGCTTTCCTGTATAGTATATCTTGAATGTAGTCGGCAAGGGTGGGCGGCTCGGCGTTGGCGGTTTCCTCTTTCAGCCATGATTGCAGTTTGACAATCCGCGCTTTCAGTTGGCGCAAGTTCCGATTGTTGACTTCAATCTCACGGTTAATATCGCCGCGCTCGGTGCGTATTCCGCGCTTCTCCATCTGTGAAGCGGCAACGCCTAAATGAATAGTCGGGATTTGGTCTATGCCCTGCCGCTCATAACTGCGGTGGTCTATCCGCTCGGCGTGGTTGTGCCACTCTAAATAATCGTTGCAGTATTTCGTCCAGCCCTCGCGCCATTCTTCGGCTTTGGTCTGCTCGTTCCAGTCGGTAGTCGGTACGGATTTGCATTTGTAGGATTTCGTTTTTTTGTCGTATTGTTTTTCACCGTCCTTGTTCAAGATGTATTCTTTTTTCTGCTTATCGCCCCATGTCCTGTCCTCGTTAAAAGGGCGCATTGTCAACATGATATGGGAGTGGGGGTTTCCGTCATTCTTATCATGTATGCAAATGTCGGCGCACATTCCCGCCGTTACAAAATGCTGTTTGGCATAATCGCGGACAAGGGAAATGCTTTGTTCCCTCGTCAATTCAACAGGCAAGGCTATTTCAATTTCCCGCGCAAGCTGACTGTTTTTCGCTTTCTCCACTCGCTCGACAGCGTTCCACAAAACGGCGCGGTCTTGATACTCGGCGGGGGCGTTTTCAGGCAACAGTATTTCGGTATGGACTACGCCGCTTTTGCGGGTGTAGTCGTGGGTCACTCCGTCATATTCGTTTTTGATTTTCTCCGCCGCACGATAAGCCGCCGCCGCTACTCCCGAACGCCCGCCTTTTCCTCTGCTAACGATTTTGATTGATAGATGGTAGATTGCCAATTATGCTCTCCTTTCGGTTGGCGTATATTAGACCTGATAAAAGCGTTTATTGTCCGCAGACAATGAACGCTTTTATCAGGTGTCGTTGGGGGTGCGGGGGAAAACGCTTTCCCCCGCCGTTTCCTTTTGCGACGATAGGCGCAAAATGCCGTCGGCAGACCGCACATACCACGGCTTGCCGTGGTATATAAGTGCGCCATTGTCTTACGACAACGGTTAGGCTACAGGGTTTCCGCTTCGCCGTTGCCCTCGTCCTCGTCTGAGTCCTCGCCGTTCTCCTGTGCCGAGAATGGCGTTTTACTTGCAGGGGTGGAAGTAGTATCACTCGCCGCCGATCCTGCGCCCTGTGGCGCGGGCGTGGCTGCGTTCTGCGCGGTCAACAATCCGTCCAGTATGCGGCGGCTCTGCTCGGTGAGGATTGCTTTTTCAAGAAAGGTTTTGAAATGGTCGGCGGTCAGTGTGATGGTGTCGGGTAGCATACTTTCAAAAAGCCCCATGCGTTCACATAATCGGCGCGTCCTGTCTTTCCTGTCCTGCGCCCTCTGTGCTTGGAGTAGCCTTTTGATTTGGTTTTGGTGCTGTGTGATTTCCTCTTTTAAGCCCTCGATTTTCTCTGTTCTGGTCTTTGCCATGTGATTTTTCTCCTTTCGGTTTTTTAATTTGTCGTATAAAAAAACAACCGCTATTGATAGCGATTGAGTTTTATGGAAAAAAGTGTTATCATGTGCGTGATGTTGGTTATGGTATTTAGATTGTGCAAGGAACGTATTTCTAAAAAACTCGCCTTACCATTCGAGGTGATTTAAGTGAATAGGATAACAGCAATAAATATCGTCCTATTAATACTGCTTTTTGCATTTACAGGTTGTGCAGGAAACGATGTTATTGCAGGCTCACAACTTGGTAGAGAAAATAATGCAGCGAACACAAGCGAAGAACGTAAATCAGAAAGTACAACGCCGCCATCCGATACAACGTGGCTTGCTGTGCCTGCGGTATTTGTGAATGATACATATTTCCGAATATATGCAGATGGGCAGTATCACGATATTCCGGACTTAGATGATACTTGGGTTTACCTCGGGAGTATTCAGAGTGCCGCGCCGGGATGGGAATCTCCAACGCAGAACTATCAAACTAATAATGAAACGATGATAGGGGCGGAGATATACTACTCTTCCGGCGGTCGCATACCTGTCACTAACAGCATATGGGGCGATCCTCTCGACGAAGAAATAATTGGCGACAGTGTTATCGTCATATTTGGAGATTTTCGGTTGTGGTATATTACAGAAGAAGCGCACTTAGAAGTAATTGAAGCAATGGATACTGTAGTACGACACAGTCTAATGGTAGATGGAGTAATATATATCTTGATGGCTACTGCGGGCGGCGGTGATTTTTCTCTTAACGAAAACTATATTTTTCTCGGTGAAGTTGAAAGTGCTGTTCCAATGGGTGAATTTCCTACAGAAAATCTTCAAGCTAACCGCGATACGGTGGTTGGTGCAAAAGTATATAGACTGCCAGCAGGTGAGGGCAATGACATTGTTGTTTTTTTTAGCGATAATAATCGCTTCTATTATAAACAATTACTCGGAGCAACTGGAACTAACTAATTTTAAGCCCTCGATTTTTTCTGTTCTTGTCTTTGCCATGTGGTTTTTCTCCTTTCGGTTTTTTGATATGGCGTATAAAAAACAACCGCTATTGATAGCGATTGTTTTTTATGGAAAAAAGTGTTATCATGTGAGTAATGTCGGTCGTGGTACTTTTATTCTTTCGGGGAGTTTTCAATATGAAAAAAATCTTAGCATTTGCTCTTACAATGATATTTGCGCTTTCTCTCGCCGCTTGTAGTGATAATGATAACAAAAGCAATTCAAAGGAAAGCGATAGCAATACCACACCGTCAACCTCAACGCCTGTATCACCGCAATCTACTCACTATGAGGGTACAGCTATTACGAGAGGCTCTGATGATGATACTGAACCCTCTGCAACAATAGCAGAAGTGGAAGGTTTCTCGGTTGTTCTTGACGGAAATACCAGTGTCGATAATACTTTAAGATTAACCTCAGAGTATCAATACTTCTATATCAAAGTTGTTAATACCGGCGATAGCATTATTAGTATGACCATTGGGAATGATTCTTCCACTCAGTCTGCAAATTTTTATGAGATTTCAACTGGAACATATTATATATGCTCTACAAAGGAATGGTCGGCAATAAACCAAAGTGTGTCTTTTTCAGGTAATAACAATATGCACGGAAGGGCATTTGCGTATTTGTGTAGCACATCAGCAGAAGCCGAAACACATAGCTAAACAAGGATTATCTCGAATATCGTACGCGAAAAAACGGCTTGCCATATTTGTGAACAAGCCGTTTTCCACTTTCCGATATTCCGTTATGCGGTTTTCTTGATTTCGGTTTCTATGGGTTTGATTTCGTAGGCTGTGCCTTGGAAGATTGCCGCTTTCCGTTCTTCTTCGGCGGCAATCCTCACGGCGCGTTTCTTGGCGTAGCGGCGGCGGTCTGCTTCTTTCGCCCTTTCCAGTTCTTCGGGTGTCATAAACCGCCGTAGTTTTTTGGTGCTGTTGCGAATGTAGATATTTTCCTGTGGCTGTTCTTCTTCCGTTTCCAGTTCGGGAACGTCAAACTTGCCGATATAGTTTAGGTAAATATCTACTTTTTGTTCGCGGTGTCCGCTCGATTTGTCGGCTTCGTGGACGATTACCTTTTCGATAAACTCATTGAGAAGTGCCGCCGAAAACTCGGTAAACTCGGTATGCCGTTTTACCAGTTCGATAAACCTGTCGGCTCTCACGCTGTCGGTGTTGTAGCGGTCAATCTCAGCTTGCATTTTTTCGATTTCTCCGTCAAGGTTTGTCTGCTCGGTGTCGTAGCCTTTCAACAGTTCGGAAAAATGCTTTTCGGGTATCTTGTCGGCGGCGTAGGCTTCGTACAGCTTCTTGATTAAGCCGTTCAATTCCTCGCGGCGGCGTTTGGATTTCGTCAACTTTTTGCGGCTCTCCTTTACTGCCGCTTCTTGCTGTAAATCCGCTTCTTCTCGGACGCGCTTCATAAACTCGGCTTCGTTCTCCCTCGCATATCGGCTTGTTCGCCCGATGGCTTCTAGTATCAGCCTTTTAATAACTTCTTCTTTG
>Ga0082212_10006643_pt1 | contig 15485 bp, 12 predicted proteins | sample TergutNt197P3_FD_71548 | JGI IMG/M metagenome (GOLD analysis project Ga0082212, IMG submission 71548) | Neocapritermes taracua P3 segment gut microbial communities from Petit-Saut dam, French Guiana - Nt197 P3 | ecosystem: Host-associated > Arthropoda: Insects > Digestive system > Gut ...
TGATGGGCGCGCTTGGATATTCGAAAAAGACGCTGATCGAGAAGTGGATGCGCGACGGCCGTATTATCGATATCTTTGAAGGCACCGGCGAAATCAACCGCCTTGTAATTGCCCGGCGGATACTTGGGTATTCGGGGAAGGAATTGAAGTAATCTTGCGCTCTCATACGCGCGGAAAATTTTTGCCGCGATTTTCGCGGCAAAAATTTTCCGCGCGTATGAGGGATTTTTTTCGCTTTTATTAGGTTGCCTGTGAAAAAACAAAAAATATATTTAGAAACGACATTGTTCAATTTTTATTTTGATGATGATAGGGAGGCTCATGCAGATACCGTAAAATTGTTTAAAGAAATTGCAGACGGAAAGTATGAAGCTTATACTTCGGGTGCCGTGATTGAGGAACTTGCAAAAGCTCCGATCAAGAAATATGAAAAAATGTTTGCTCTAATTGATGAATACAATATCACTGTTTTAAGCGTCAGTGAAGAAGCGGAAAAATTAGCAGACATTTACGTTGCAGAAGGAATAATTCCACAAAAATATAGGACTGACTGTGTTCATATTGCAGTTGTTGCCGTGAATGGATTAGATTTAATCGTAAGTATGAATTTTGAGCATATCGTCAAATTGAAAACCGAACGAATGACAGGCGCGATAAACATTTTGAACGGCTATCGTACTATTGAAATTGTTTCTCCAATGGAGGTGGTGGAAAATGAAAACGACTAATACGATTGAACAAGAAATAAACCGCATAAGACTTGAAATTTACGAGGAAACGAAGGAAATGACAGCAGCGCAACGAGCGGAGCGTACAAATAAAATAGCAGATGATGTTGCAAAAAAATACGGATTTAAAATAGTAGCCAGCGCTTGCCGAACAAGCGTAATGCATTGACATGTTTGATTATGTTGTTGCGTAGGATCTATTGAAATATCCGTATTAGCCCGACCTAGCTATGAGTTGTCAAAGGCGGTGAAGTGCATGGAATCTGTTTTGTGAAATTGCCTTTGTATTTATCCACCGATGTTCTCAAATGCTCTTTTTATATATTCTTTTGATTTTTCAAGTTCTTCAAAATTATTTACTGTTATTTCTAGATCACCAGTACCAGGATGACCGGTATTTGTCATATCACGGCCATTTTCGGGAATTTGTATTTCTTTTGGATTAATTTTTAAGAACAAAAGTAATTTTCCTTTTTTACTTTCAACACATACAAAATTTTGTGAAACTTTATACGCTATATAATATTTCTTTGGCGCTTCTTCAACAGCTTCATCTACGTTTAAGATGAAATCTCTTAAATTTGTTAATAGTTTTTTTATTTTATCATCACAATTATTTAAGTGTTCATCAAAAGTATACGAACCAGTTTGCCGAGTTTGCGCTGCTTTCTTGCCTGCTTCTACCATTACAGGGTTTTTGTTTTTTGTTTCTGTTGTTGTGGAAACTAATGCTGTTGACTTTTTGAATATCTCTTCTAAATATAATGTATTGGTATTATAAAGTTTGTATTGCCATAATTCAATATTTGCCCCCATCATTCTTACCGCATGAAGATCATATTTTTTATATTCTGGAGCAATGCAAATTACACGTACATCATCCCAGTCAATTTCGGTGTTTTTTCCAAGCTTGTTATTTACTGCAACCTGGAAATCGCCTTTATGGTCTTTTATCCATGACAGGTAATATAAACTTTGGTTTATCAATTCAGATGAAGCGGCTTTTTTATATTCAATTATTACAGGATTATTATCTTCGGATAATGCTAAAGTATCTATTCTCCCCGCATGTTCTGCACCAGTCGAAAATTCGGTTTCTATATATTTACAATTGAAAACCACTTCTAGGTTATTTTCAATCAAAGTCTGGATTTCTTTTTCTTTTTCAAAATTAACAAGTTTAGCCGTTGTTAATTTGTTGTTTTCAATGTGAAACAAAGGCATATTCTTTCTCCTGTTTTATATAATTTATTGAACATTAAGGAATTCGGCGACGCGGTCGCCCAGTTCGCGCAGGGAAAGGGACGCTTTAACGAGATACCCGGCCGCGCCGAGCGTTTCGGCTTCGTGTATGCCTCCCTCGCTTGAGGAATTGGAGAGGATGACGACGGGAATCGCCTTCGTCTTTTCGTTTTGCTTGAGCGCGGCGAGCGTTTCCGCGCCCGTAAGTTTCGGCATCCGCATATCCAGAAGAATAAGATCCGGCATAAATTCTTCCGCCTGCCTGATTCCCTCTATTCCGTCTGAAACCGTCAGTACGGCAAATCCCCGTTTGACAAGGCTTGCCTCGCATGCTTTGCGCAGAATTCTGTCGTCTTCGATTACCAAAATCCGGTTGCTCATAGCTCAGACCTCAGGCGCGACAGGGAGTTTGAATATGAATTTTGACCCGACGCCTTCTTCGGATTCACACCAGATGCGGCCGCCGAACAACTCGACCGTCAGCCGCACCAGGTACAACCCCAGACCCATGCCTTCCGTTTCAACCGCCAGAACATTGCCGGCGCGAAAAAATTTCTCGAACAGTTTATCCTGATCTTCTTTTGGAATTCCAATTCCGGTATCGCTGATTTCCCACCTGACGGAATCCTGTTCGGCCATGATACGGATGTCGATCTTTCCTTCCGGCGGCGTATATTTAACCGAATTTGAAAGCAAATTTCCTATGGCCTGCCGCATCAGTTGCCGGTCTGCCACCGGCTGCGGCAGGTTGTCCGCCGTTTCCACCGAAAGCGTCTGTTTCATTTCAAGCAAAGAAGGATTCATTTCGTCGGCGGCGTCCCGCGTCAGTTTTTCGAGATCGACCGACTGCGGCGCGACTTTATGTTTGCCGCGTTCGAGTCGTGAAACATCCAGCAAATCGTTGACCAGGCGGATAAGCCTTTCCGCGGACAGACGGGCGTCCGTTATAAAGGACTGCATTTCCTCCTGGTTGTCACTCGCGTCCATTGCCAGTTCCAGCATCCATTTAACGCCGGAAAGCGGGGTGCGCAGTTGATGCGTCACAAAGGAGATAAAATCCGACTTCAGTTGTTCGGCGCGTTTGCGCTCCGTTATGTCGGTCGCCGAGCCGACCAGGCGTATCGGTTTTCCGTCCTTATTGAGTATGGCGACCGCTTTGTCGGAGATGGATATATAGCCTCCCACGCTGTCCGAAATACGGTATTCCTCTGAAAACGGAGATCCGGTTTTCAGGTGGTTTTCAAGAGATGTCCAGACATATTCCCTGTCGTCCGGATGGATCGAATCCCGGAATCCCTCCATTGTATACGACACTTGCGGACTTCCCGCCTTGGGGCCGAAAAAACGGGCGGTGTTCGCCACCAGATCGCGTTCGTAAACAAGGTCGCTCGCGCATTCCGAAGCAATCCTGAAACGCTCTTCGGAACGGTGCAGTTCATCCATTAGCCGGGCGTTATGTACGGCGCCGGCGGCGTTGTCCGCAAACAGCGACAGGAGGCGGGCGTCGGCGTCCGTGAACATTCTCTGCGTACCGGTTGCTTCATGCGCGCCAAGCACACCGATCAATTCCCCGCCGCGAATCATGGGCACGCAGACGGTGGCGCGGATTGGCAGGTCGCGCAGGCTGTCGGAACGGTTTTCCCAGTTTTTATAATCGTTGACAATTACAGGCGCGCGGTTTTTTGCAACCTGGCCTCCCAGCCCTTCATTTAAAGGCAGATGCGTGCCGATAGGCATTCCCACGCCTGATTCCACCGCGATCTTTAAATCGTTGTATTCGGCGTCATAAATGAATATCGCGCCGCCTGAAGCGGCAAGCAGGCTTGTCGCCCGTTCCAGAATGGTTTCAAGAAGCGGCGTCAACTCATGGCTTTCAGATATGTCCTGCGTCGTATCATACAGGGCGGCTATTTCCAGAGTTCTCTGCCTTGCGGCTTCGAGGGCTTTTTCGTTGCGCAACGCGTCGTCACGCGACTGCCGGGCGATCCGCAATCCGTAGTAAACCGCGCCCGCAAGCGCCAGCAGGCACAGTATGGCGCTGAAATGAACAAGCGACGAAAATCCCAGCACTCCCTTGCCTGCCGCTTCCGGATGACCGATAAGCCATATGCGGCTCAGCGCGACGCAAAACAAAAGAACGGCCGCCGTGCTGATTGCCAATACATACTGTCGGCAAAAACGTATTATCAGCGGCCGCGCGGATTCACGCCCATCGCCTGATAGATGAGAATTTTGCCGGAGATTTTCCTCGTTTTCTTTATTTCCGGGCTTTCCGGACGGATACATGGTTTTTCCTCGCCGCCAAATAGATCAAATAAGGATTTATCGGACGTTTTGAGTAAAAACTTAACCCGGATTTTTTATGAAAAACATGGGACAGCGGTCGTCCTTGACATGGGATCGCGGGCGTCCCCGCCGGCGTGACATGGAGCAGCATGCGTCTTAATAAATAAAATGGGCGCGATGCCATCAAAGCGAAACTCGACTCCCTGCTGCCGACTAACTGGGGAAAACCTCAGCCGGTTAATAAGCCATAACTATATTTGCTCTACCGGCGCGCCCGCGCCGGTTCCCGCCAAGCAAATCGGCGTCAATAAAATGGAAAACCAAATACCAGCAACTTCCCCACTTGGTGTTTTTGTATATGCAGACCCATACCATATTTTTATTTGCCAAATAACCATTACACGTTTTGTATAATTCCTTTATGGCCAGGCGTGTTTCGGATAACGGCGCATCAGTTCGCGGCGGATGGCCGGATAATGCCGCTCCCAGAAACCCGCGAGATCCTGCGTCACCTGCACGGCGCGACGGTTCGGCGCGAGCAGATGCAGAGTAAGAGGAACCCTCCCCGAACAAATCCGGGGCGTTTCCCGCATCCCCAAAAAATCCTGCAAACGCGACTCTATCCACGGCGGCCGGTCGGATTCGTAATTAATCTTCACCGAGCGTTTCGCGTTCAAGGAAACGCGTTCCGGCGCTTCCTTGTCAAGGCGCGCCCTCTGTTTCCCCGTCAGTTTTTCCATCAAAATGTCCGCAATAGAAACCGATTCGATTTCGGCATAAGAGCGTTTTCCCCGACACAGTTCAAACACGCATCCCGGAATTTCATCATCGCCGATTCGCGGCCAGCCTTCTTCCGGAAAAGTTTCCGCAAGAAGGTTCAGACGCAGGCGAAACGTTTCCAGCGTGTCGTAGCCCGGCAGACGCTCTATTCCGCGCGCCCGGACGGCTTCGGCCAGAATGCGCGACGTTTCTTCGGACGGCTGCGCCGGGCGAACCGTTTCTTCCAACGCTATGACTTCGTATAAAGTGCGGCGCGATTCATCAACGCGGCCCGCCGCCGCGTTCCAGCGCAGTTCGACGGTTTCAACAAGTTTTTCAGGAAAAAATTCCGCGAGCCATTCAATCTCGATGGCGGACGCCAGCCGGATGTTCGCCGTTCGCGCCGTTAAAAACGCCTCTTTCTTTTCCTCAATATCTACGGCGACAAGAAACTCCGGTTCGTCTACAACGCTTGACGGCGTAAGACGCGCGGTTCCGCCTTTCGCCAGCAGAAGTTCACGACTTCCCCGCGTGCGCCTTTTGGCGACACGATCAGGAAAGGCAGCCAGAACGGCCATTCGCAAAGCGTCTTCCGTTTCTCCCGCGGCGGCATTTTTCGGCGATTCGCGAAATTTGTCCGCCGCTCCGCCGACTGACGAAAGACGTTCGAACTGCCGCGCCGTCCGGCGTACGGCGGCAACCGCGCCGGGATCAAGATTCATGCGAAACAGTCGTCCGGCGTCAAAGCCCGCCGCTTCCGCTTCGCGGAAACAGTCAATGAGTTCAAGCGGATCGGAAAGTCCGGAATTTCGCCGGGATGCACCGTCGCGATCTTCACCCATTTTGACCCGCGACGAAAGGCGTATGTCCCTTTCCGCTATCAACGCAGCCATAAGGCGGCTCTCGTTTGCGGCGTCAAGTTTTTCTCCTTCCAGCATCAGCCGCGCAAGGCGCGGGTGCGCCGGAAGTATTAACATGCGTTTGCCTGTTTCAGTAAGGCTTCCGGTCTCGTCCGTCGCGCCAAGCCGCAGGAGTAAATCTTCCGCGGTATCGACCGCCGCGCCCGGAGGAGTCTCGAACCATTCAAATTTCCGCAGATCGCGTATTCCCGATCCGTGCAGAAGCAGGGCGGTTTCCGCAAGATCGGATCGCAGAATTTCCGGAATGTCGCGCTGTGGGCGCGCGTTGTAATCGGCGCGGGAATAAAGCCTCAGAACAACGCCCGATCGCGTGCGCCCAGCGCGTCCCGCCCGCTGCGTCGCCGAAGATTTGCTGATTTTCGCCGTCGCCAGCGTCGGAAATCCACTCCAGGCGGAATGTCCGGCGACGCGGGCAAATCCGCTGTCGATGACCGCTGCTACTCCGGGAATAGTCACAGATGTTTCCGCCACGTTTGTCGAAAGAATCACTTTGGGCTTGTCCGCGGGACACAGCGCCAGGCGCTGTTCTTCAGCCGGAAGATTGCCGTGCAGAAGCGAAATCGTAAACCCCGCGCCTACAGCCGACGGGCCGAGCGTCTCCGCCGCTTTGCGAATTTCAGCCGCTCCCGGAAGGAAAACGAGGATATCCCCCTGTATGCCGGAGCGAAGCAGCCTTAAAACGCCGCTTTTTACTTTTTCGTGCAGAGGCCGCGCGTCGGGTTTTTCCTCATATTCAAATGCAAGTTCGTGAGCCGATTCAGAAAGCGAGATAATCGGCACACCGCCGAGATAAGCGGCGACCGGTTCGGCGTCAAGCGTCGCCGACATGACAAGCAGTTTCAACCGGGTATTGATTTTCATCGCCCGCCTGACGAGCGCCAATCCTATATCCGTTTCAATATGCCTTTCATGAAATTCGTCGAGAATGACGACCGAGACTCCGGAAAGCGCCGGATCGCCCGCGAGCCTGCGCGTCAAAATGGCTTCCGTCAGAAAACGTATCCTTGTTTTCGACCCGGACACATTTTCAAAGCGTATCGTATATCCGGTAACGCCGCCGGGTTCTTCCCCCATTTCCTCCGCGACGCGCGCGGCCGCAAGCCTTGCGGCCAAACGCCGCGGTTCCAGCACCAGGATTTCGCCGTTTTCGGAAAATCCGGAGTCAAATAACGCCCGAGGAATGCGTGTTGTTTTGCCGGAACCCGGCGGCGCGGTCAGCGCCAGCGCGCCGGTGGATCGCAGAGCGGATACGATTTGCGGAATATGCGCGTCAATTGGCAGCGTTTTCATCATATTCAGTGGTTAGTGATTAGTGGTTAGCGGACAGTTTGTTTGATGCGGGCTTCGCCCGCGTTTAATATAAATACGCGCGTATGCGCGTTTCCAAATTTCTACCCACTGATCACTGCCCACTGCCCACTAGCCTATCTGCGCGCGGCGGAATTTCAAGACCGTCGCCGATTTTGGCGACGCCCGGTATTGAAACCGGCATTTTCCCGGAAACACGAAAATCGCCAGCCAACGCCCGTACCGCCGCCTCCTGCGAATTTTCAGAGTAACTGAACGTGCAGAGGATTGTTCCCATTTCAGGCGCTATCCGCATGAGATACGGGCTGCCAAGACAGACCCAGACGACAGGTTTTTTCATAGACGCCAGCTTTTGCACTATGCCTAGATGCCTGTTCGGAATGTCGATGCTGCGTCCCGTGGCAAGGCGTGAAAGCGTGGCGACGACGACGACGTCAGCCGCGTTGATAGCTTTTTCAATAGCGGCAACCTGAGCTGCCGTGACGCGGGAATTCGCCCATTCCGTTTGCGCGTCGGGAAATCGCTCACGGAAAGCGTCGAGAAACGCCGTGCCGGACGCCTCGTCAACCACCGGGGTCAGCACAAGACCGAAAACGCGCCGTTTGCCGGCCGGGTCAAGCGGCAAAACGCGCTTTTCGTCTTTTATTACCGCAACGGCTTTGCCGGCGATTTCATCGGCAAGTCCTATGTTTTCAGGCGAGGATACAATGCCGCCGATTTTTTCGGTATCCGTTGCGCGGTTTTTATCCAGACCCAGACGCTGTTTCGCGTCCAGTATTTTTTTTACTGATTCGTCAATGCGCTTTTCGGAAATTTCGCCGTTTTTTACAGCGCGTTCCACCGCGTTGATGGCATCCTCCGCGTCAGGCGGAAGCAAAAGCACATCCACGCCGGCTTTGACGGCGGCCACGGCGGCATCACCGTTGCCGTAATGTTTTGTAAGCCCCTCCATTTCCAGCGCGTCGGTTACGACAATGCCGCGAAACCCGAGCGTGTTTTTCAAAACGTCCGTAATCAATTCGCCGGATAGGGTGGCCGGCGTTTTCGCGCCTTTCGTCAACTGCGGTACCGCTACATGCGCGGTCATGACGGTGTCGACTCCCGCTTCTATGGCGCGGCGGAATGGAACGAACTCAATACGTTCGAGACGGTCCATGCCAATTTCCAATATGGGCATATTTATATGTGAATCGATGGACGTGTCTCCGTGGCCGGGAAAATGTTTTGCCGTGGCCAGCACGCCGCCGGCCTGAGCCCCGCGTATGAAAGCGACGCCCAGGCGCGACACGTCGGCGGGATCGCTGCCGAAAGCCCGGATATTTATTACAGGATTGTCGGGATTATTGTTTACGTCCAGCACAGGCGCGAAAATCCAGTGCACTCCCATCGCGCGGGACTCGCGCGCGGTGACAAGGCCCTGCCGATAGGCCAGATCTTCGCTGCCGGCCGCGCCGAGAGCCATTGTCCACGGAAACGAAGTGGCGTCTTCTATGCGGAAAGCCGCGCCACGTTCAAAATCCGACGAGACCAGAAGCGGCAGTTTCGACATCTCCTGAAACCCGTTAAGGATTACCGCCGATTCGTATACGCTGCCCGCGAAAAGCGCCAGCCCGCCGATGTTATTATCGCGGATCAACGCTTCGAGCTTTTTGAATTCCTGGCTGTCGCGGTTTATCAACCTGCCGGGCGTCCGCACATGCACCATCTGGGCGATTTTATCCCGCAGGGAAAGCTGGCGGAGCGTTTCATCGGCCCAATCGTCTCCGGCCCGGGCTTTGCCGCACGACGCGAGAAAAACCGGCATCAGCAGAAAAACCAACAATACCGCCGTAGGGGCGCACCTATGTGTGCGCCCTAACCTGTGTGTGCGCCCTAATCCATGTGTGCGCCCCCATCCCGATTGCGCCGAAACAGCGGAATCACCATGAAACATCCTGGGCAAGAACGATTTCATCAGCCTGTCAACCCGCCTGTTTATCCAAAATACAGCGTTTGTGTATTAACCGGCAATCCCAGCATTTTTAGATATGTAAAAAGCTGCATCTTGTGATTGGTGAAGTGTTCCCTGAAATCATAACCCATTTTTTCAATCGTGCCGCTCGCGCCCCATGGAGTGGAGACTTCACGGCCCGCGAAATCCTCTTCCGAAATTCCGGCTATGAGTTCGCGCAAAACAGCCTTGTCTTTTTCAAGCTTCGCGAGCCCTTCCGCAGCCGTGCATGTAGGCATCTGGCCTTCCAGATGCCCCGGCCAGTCATTGGTAACAAGCATTTTCAATTCGCCGCCTATGCCGTCGCAGAGGTGCGCGAGCAGTTCTCCAACGCTCATAAAGCTTTCGCCCGGCTTCCAGCCGAGCTTGTCGGCGGGAACCATCTTCACCATGTTTTCAACGGGGCGATACGAGTCAATGCAATACTGGCAAAACGCGTCTTTCTTCATTTATTTTTCCTCCAGATTAAATAGAAACCAGACAGTATGTATACTGCGAACGGGCGCAAATTGCAAAATTAGCAGCATTTTACACGTCGGCGAGAACGACCGCGGTTCCATGTCACGTTCCTACGATTCATCTGATTCGTTTAACGCAAGGCCGGTCGCCGCCGTATATCTGTTTCGCCCGTTTCGCTTGGATTCGTACAGCTCATAATCGGCTTTTTTTACATAATCATCGCCGGTGTGAGAATAAACAACCGTGTCGGTCACCCCGCCGATTGAAACGGTGACATAAGCGGCGGCATCGCTTGTTTCATGCGGCATTTTTCGCTCGCGGACATTGTTAAGCACTCTTTCCGCGACTATATTTGCCCCGCCCTCATCAACATTCGGCAGAACGATGACAAATTCCTCTCCGCCGTACCGGGCGACAAAATCATCCGCTCTTACAATGCTTTGGGCAAAAATGTCCGCCAGTGTTTTGAGGCAGATGTCGCCCATGCTATGTCCGTATGTATCGTTATATTTTTTGAAGTAGTCAACATCCAGCATCAACAGGCTGAGTTTGCCGCCGGAACGGGAAAGGGATTTGATGACGTGATCCAGGTTTTCTTCAAGGAAGCGCCTGTTGTAAATTCCCGTAAGCGCATCGACGATGGACATATCCTTATAAATATCACGCTCTTTATTCAGCTCGAAATTGCTGTGCATTAAGTTGAAGATAATGAAAATTCCCGCCACAACGAGCATCATTGCCGCAAAAATCATGGTCATGGAATTTTTCAACATATCCGTCAATCCCATAGGAACGCCGGCGTATATGTACCAGTCAAACTCAGGAATTGCGCTAAGAGCGGCCATCCCTCCGGGAATATTGAAGTATTGGGATTCTCCACCTTCCAATTCATTCCGCATGGATAAAATGATGTCGCCCGCTTTACCGAATTCGCTTTCCACGCTTACCTTATTGGCGACAATATCCTTATCTTCGGCCCCGGTTATTTCTCCGGCCTCATTAAAAAAGAACATGGACGCCTCGCCTGAATAGTTACTGTAAACAGTATCAATAAAAGCCGATACGTCGATTCCTGTTCCCAAAATACCGATGGGTCTGCGGTCTGAATCGTGTACCGGGGCGTTTATCCAGAAATTTGTCTGATTAAGGTCGGGATTGTGGTTGATATTAAAATTAAAAGCGTCCGCCCCATTTAGGGTCATGTTGTACCAATAGCTGACGGGGTCGTCCGGCGAAAGCGTATAGGCATAAGAATCGTTAAGGTAGAATTTCCTGTCAATATCGTTTATCCAAAAAATTGACTTGGGTATGAGTATGCGGCGCTGTCCTTCAAATTCAGCAAAGGCAATCTTTTCCAGATCCGGATCTCCCGGATCAAGAAAATATCGTTGTATAAGCGGAGATGTCGCCATTTTCAGAACAAGGGAAATTTCACCATTTACCGCGGCTCCCAGCCTGAGCTTTTCATGTTCCAAAAGCCGGCATAGTTCCCGGCCCATGTTGTTATAATGGATTTCCCGCATGGAGAGAACAAACGCCACGCTTCCCAGTACAAAAATGAGTAAAAATAGAATGAAGGAGAAAAAGGCGTATTTATACTTTTTCCGCGTATGGTCTTTTTTTTGAGCCATTTCCATTAATTTTTCACGTTGTCGCTATATTTCTACCTGTTTTGGATATATCCCTCGGCTTTCAATAACTCAGCGATCAGTACCGCGCCGCCCGCCGCGCCGCGAACCGTGTTGTGCGAAAGGCATACGAATTTATAATCGTGCAAAACATCTTCCCGCAATCGGCCGACGGCGACACCCATGCCATTTTCCAGGTCGCGGTCAAGCTTTGTCTGCGGTCGGTCGGCTTCCTCGAAATACCTGAGAAACTGTTTCGGCGCGCCCGGAAGATCAAGTTCCTGCGGCCGCCCCCTGAAATAGCGCCAGCGTTCGAGAATTTCCTCTTTTGAAGGCTTGCGTTCAAAAGTAACGAAAACCGCGGCCATATGCCCGTCCGTAACCGGCACGCGAATACACTGCGTCGTAATGCCGGGCTGTGCGGCCTTTACGATTGCGCCGTCCACGATACCTCCCCAAATGCGCAGAGGTTCCTGTTCGCTTTTTTCTTCTTCGCCGCCGATATATGGAATGACGTTGTCAATCATCTCCGGCCAGTCATTGAAGGTCTTGCCCGCGCCGGAAATAGCCTGATAGGTGCAGGCGACGACGTTTGCTGGCCTGTATTCCATAAGCGCGTGAAGCGCGGGAACGTAGCTTTGAATGGAACAGTTGGGCTTTACGGCGATAAAACCGCGCTTCGTTCCGAGACGTTTCTTTTGATGCTCTATAACTTCAATATGTTCCGGATTTACTTCCGGAATTACCATGGGGACATCGGGCGTCCAGCGATGCGCCGAATTATTGGAAATAACCGGCGTTTCGGCGCGGGCGTAGCTTTCCTCAAGAGCGCGGATTTCGTCCTTTTTCATATCAACGGCGCAGAAAATCAGATCGACGCCGGACGCGACTTCGTCAACATTCGCGGCGTTGTGAACAACCATGCGTTTTACGTTTTCCGGCAGGGCGGACGCAAGCTTCCAGCGGCCGTCCACGGCTTCCCCGTAGCTTTTGCCCGCGGACGCGGCGCTGGCCGCGATAGCGGTTACTTCAAACCAGGGGTGATTTTCAAGCAGGGAAATAAACCTCTGCCCCACCATGCCCGTGCCGCCTACGACGCCCGCTTTCAATTTCATAACCAAATACACTCCATAAATATCCCGGAATTTTATAACGATATAGGATTAGGAAGCTCCCCTGAAGTATCGCTTACCGAAGCCCACGACAAAGCCCGCGAATTGCGCAAGCAAGCCAGAAACGGCATAGACCCGCTTGAACAAAAAAGCGTAACAAAGAAGCCATGCGTATACAACACCAATTTAGGCTGGGTTTAAGTCTTTTTCTTCAGAGAAAGATATCCTTGGTGCTTTATAATTACAATTTGGACATACTTGCATATGATTGATTAATTTTTCATTATCTTCCCTTTTACCTAGTGAAAAGTTAACACTATACACGAATTTTTGCTCGCTTTCAAAACCACATTTCACACATTTCTCAATAACGGATAAGACGTATAAGCTACATTTTCCTTTTCGACTTCCGGTATTTTTACTTCCGATAATATCCATTATGTCAACTTTTGGGTTCGGAATCCGCTTGCGCCACACAAAAAATTGATTTTATCGGCGAAATCCGTATAATGAAAGCTGTTTTTGAAAAAACTGCGGTAGGGTAGGCAGAGCTACCGCCTACCCTACACCCGTATTAACGATAATAAACGCAAAAAACCCTTATGATAAATCAAATGTTGTAAAGCCTGCCTCAATTATTTTTTGGTAAATATTTTGAAATTGTTTTTGAGCATTGTTCCGCCATTTTTTGAACAATCCCGTACTCGTATTTACGAATAACATACGAGTTTTAACAGGCAAGGTGCAAAATTCAATAAATGGTTGCTCTGCGGCAATATCTCTTTCACCGACACATTTTTTTGTCCCTTCCTTTATTTCGGTAAAATAATTTTCGGCACAATTTTCAAAATCAATGAAACTCGTATTACCAGCAAACGAACGATATTTAATTCCTTTCCCGGTTATTTCAATCAAGTCTGAATTGGTAAAGCAAATAATAAGGTACGCCTTTTCGCCCTTATCAACGCGCCCCCATTTTCCCCATAGGCTTGAACCTTGATTTAAGACAATATTTCTATCAACATAAATGTAATGCAAATAATCATTGATAGCTTGCTCTTCATTTAGGGGAAGAACTTGATTTTTGTAATTATCAACTAAAATTAAATCACTTATTTGTGAAATTGCTCGTAATAAAGTAGTGGCAAAAGCCTTTTCTTCGACAGTAACAATATCTATATGAAACCAAATCTTTTCTATAATCCCGTTTTCACTTTCATAAAAAACATGAAAATTATCTTTAAAAAACGCCATTGTATGTTCGCATTTTTCTTCATAATCGCTATATCCCGTATAAATCACATCGGTTCTTTCCATTATCTGCGATAAGGCGTTTTCAAAAGCAATAACGGAAATTTGCAGATCCTTTAACGGCTTAGGTTCTGCTTTGAGTAAAAACATATCCGTCCAACCAAAGCCATTTTCAGCCCTATGTTTTTCACTAAACGACTTCGCTTGTGTCGCCCTATCTTCGCAAAATTCATAATTATCTGCTGGCAATATCTCTATCATGCAATAATCATCTTCATGAAAATAAATTTTCTTATTCATATAAATATTACGGATAGGAACTATAAGCTGCATTTTCCTTTCCGGCTTCCGGTATTTTTACTTCCGATAATATAAATTATGTCAACTTTTTGGTTTGGAATCCACTTGTGCCACACAAAAAATTGATTCTATCGCCGAAATCCGTATAATGAAAGCTGTTTTTGAAAAAACTGCGGCAGGGTAGGCAGAGCTTCCGCCTACCCTGCACCGTATTAAATTTCTACTGACCGCTCTTTACCCTCACGTTTGCCGTCGAATTCTGTCTTTAATACTTCCTGCCGCTTACATCGGCAAATTCCTGACGGCAATAGCGCCTCTGGGCATCACGGCCATGCTTATTGGAGGGGGGATTGATGCATGGATATGCCTGACAAACAACGCAAAGCAACGATTCGCCCGCACAAACAATTAATCAGCGTTTCCTTAACTATCGTGCATCTGTCGCAATGTGGTTTGTAATGCTTGTGACAAGTTGATACCCTTTGTTCCCGCCCAATCTTTTAGCCACGCTGGCAAAGTGATGTTTGTTTTTACCGCCCTGTTATCAAGCGAGTTTTTCACTATATCCGGGAAAATAGTTATCGGCATTACAATGCCGCCTGCAGGCATTTCCTTAAATGGTGGAACTGTAGTCTCGGGTAATGCGTCTCCGTCTTCTTCCATACTGCAAATGTGCAGGCCAAGAGCTTCTGTCGCCATGCCTTCAGCCTTATGAAATGTCTCACCGAAAGAAGTGCATCCCGGCAGATCTGGCCAGTACACGCCATAGCCGCCGTCCGTCGTCGGTTCAAACACGGCAAAATAAGTAAGTTTTCGCATTAGCACTCTCCTTTATAGATTTATTCCAGCTTGCTTCCATATGCTCTTGAGCGTGAACGGTGGAATGTCGCCAGTGTGATTCGCCACTGTCACCTTTCCTGATTTTGTCGGGTGTTTAAGCTGAATATGTGCGGTTGATTTACCTGAGAGTTCATACCATCCATCAGCCCTCAATATTTTTAATACTTCCCTGACTTTCATTTATCACCTGAATATAATTGTACGCATAGATTATGCGCATATCAATACAAAAAGCGAAATTTCAATTTAGATATGCCGTTTAACCCGGATTCCAAAGTCATCCACGACACAAGTGTCGACAACACGACACGAAACCGGTAGTCATGGGAGCGCCGGCGTCCTCGCCGGCGTGTCAACGATTAACGCGGGGTGTGCGGTTGCGGCGTGTAGGGGCGCAGCGTGCTGCGCCCTTGATATGGCGCAAGGGCGCAGCACGCTACGCTCCTACACGCATGTCCAATTACCGCGCATTTTCGGTTCCTCAACTCTATGTCCTGTCTCCGGGTTTTGCGGGTTTTGCACCAATTCGGAATTAACCAAGTAAATATCCCCCCGGCAGAGCCGGGGGCTTTATTGTGTGAGCCGCTCAAAGCGGCTAAAATGGGGCGCTAACGCGACCCATCAGGTTTTGGGCCACCTTTCGGTGGCTGGCTCATTACCAC
>Ga0082212_10006644_pt1 | contig 15483 bp, 9 predicted proteins | sample TergutNt197P3_FD_71548 | JGI IMG/M metagenome (GOLD analysis project Ga0082212, IMG submission 71548) | Neocapritermes taracua P3 segment gut microbial communities from Petit-Saut dam, French Guiana - Nt197 P3 | ecosystem: Host-associated > Arthropoda: Insects > Digestive system > Gut ...
TCTTCGACGGTACAACGATACGTTTGACCAAGTTGCACACGAAAACTGATACGTCCTTCCTCGTCCGAATACGAATCAGCACCATATACCGTATGCACATTATCACGTGGCGGATACATGTAACTCGTATCGTTAATATCCATTCGCACATAAACACCGGATACCGGTTTTCCTGCCGTATCCAGCACTTTTCCCTCAATGGGACGTGCCATGCGAGGCAACGTGTGGTGAACGACCGTCTCTCCTTTTGTCGGATCGAAACGAGTGTTATGACTCGAAGCATATTCACTCTGTTCACCCGGTTTGGTCTGTGGGTTCACATTGAAAGCAACTTCACGTTCCTGCCAAAGAGGAAACCAGTCAAACGCCGCCACGCCGTTTTTGTCGGTCGTTACAGCAAGCAAATCATTGCCCAATGTATTGAACAACCTCAGTTCGTCTCCGTCTCTGCTTGACCGTTCTTTTCGGGGATCCAAAAAAAGCCACGGTGTTACACGAACTCCTTCCGCCGGATGTCCTCCCGGAACTGAAAGAATGACAACGATCCTTTTGGCACCGTCAAGCGTCAGTGTTATCGGTTTGGTGTAATCGTACTCCACCGGCTTGCCGTTGACCTTGTCCGGTCGTTGACTATCGTGATGATAAAGGACGTAATCCAAACCGGCTTCTGCTTTGACCGCAAAGATGGTTCTCAATGGTGTGCCGTCGGGAACGTCAAGCGTAAAAGTTCCATCGTTGCCCGTAACCGAGCGTGCAACCTCACTGAGAAAAGCCGTTGCCGCCACCGATGCTCCGGCAATCGCCTGTCCTTTGACATCCACGACTTTGCCCGTCATTTTTATGTTCGGATGCAGCACGATTTTTAGTTCCTGGGGTGGAAATTTTTGTTCCTGTTCCAATGTCAGATAGTAAATCCCGGCAAATCCTCGTCGTGAACCATCTTTGAGTTTGGCACTAAAATACAAATCACTGCCTCGCCTGGTTGCCGGTACTTTGAATTGAAATTTTCCATCGGCATCGCTCGTCGTGGTCGATAAGGGGTAGGCGAGTCCAAGTCGATGCTCGACAATCGCACCGTTCACTGGTTTGCCATCCGTATCAACGACCGTACCGGTAACGGTCAACAGAGACGCATATTTAGCCGGTACTCCGGGTTCATCCGGTCGCTCCACTGCGTTACGCTCCCGGCTTTCATTGGTATCTTCCGTCTGCGCAAACGGCGAAAGCGTTGCCGTCAGCACAATGGCGATTGCTGATACGCAAAAGAACACGGCAGTGCCTGTGCGCCCCAGCGGAAGGCGACGCAGATTCGGATTCAAGATTGCCAAAATCCGCTGACCGACATTGTTCTTGCGAGTCATTGCGACCATACAACCGAGCAGACCGAGCCGTTGCTTCCGCAAAGTGTTCGCCAATTCGAGAAGCAGATCGGCATAAATCGACGGCTTTTCTCCCCGCAACACGACGGTATCATCGCAAGCCGACTCCCGCTCGATCCAAATGCGATAGGCGGCGAACCAAACGAGCGGATGGAACCAATAGAGGGCACAGACGATTTGCGTGAGGAGTTGCCAAAACAGGTCGCCGCGAACGACGTGAGCGAGTTCGTGCGTGAGCACCGCCCGCTTCTCCGGGACTGTCCACTGCTCTGACTGCGGCGGCAACACAATCGTCGGTCGAAAAATGCCAGTGATGAAGGGAACGGATATTGTTTTGTTTTTACCACAGAGGACACGGAGGGAACGCGGAGGACACGGAGATTCAAAATCCGCCTCCGTGTTCTCCGTGAAATCTCTGTGTTCTCCGTGGTTATTCCCTTTTGGATGACACAACAAATACACCGGTCGTTTGATGCCGAATTCCCGAAGAAGTTCGTCGAGAATTGGATCGGTTGTATTTTCCAATGACGATAACACTTTTCGGACAGAGCGAATCGAGAGAAGCAAGTGGAGGAGTAGAATGGCGGTGCCGAAGAGCCAGATTGCGAGGAGAGACGGCAGACCGCAGACGGCAGACGGCAGCAGAGTGCTGGCGATGACGTTGCCGGTTTGTGTTGCCTCTGGGAGTTGCCCAATAAAAACCCCCTCTCCCACTGGCAGAGGGCTGGGGTGAGGGCTGTATAACTCTTCACCGATTTCCACCCTAACCCTCTCACCCAGGGAAAAGTGGACGTTGCTTTCTGCTACCACTATTCTGCTGCTGTCTGCCGTCTGCTGTCTGCCGTCTCCCAAATACGTCGTCGGCAACATCGGCGACAGCACGGGCAGTGCCAACAATCCGAGCAGAGTACACGTCCAAACACGGTGCCGCAACGATGCCGACGCTTTGTACAGCAGCGCATTGACGACAATGGCAACAAGAAGCAACAGCGTTGCTCCGAACAGGATTTGAATGAGATACGTTGTCATGTTATCGGTTCTCCTTTCTTGCTTTTTCGACGAGTTTTTTCAGGGCGGAATAGTCGGCATCGCTCATTTCGCTACCGGCAACATCGAGCAGAGCGGCAACTGCCTTGGTGGGACTGCCGGCGAAGAAATTGTCGAGCAGATTTTTCAGCACCGACTTTTGTGCCGAGTCTTTCGGCACGACAGGTCGGTACAAATACTTGTTTTTCACGTTTCGGTAGTCGATCACCCTCTTTTGGACGAGGGTGGCGAGGATTGCACGAACGGCACTGTACGAGGGAGCGTCGTCGATGGCGTTTTGCACTTCACCGGCAGTTGCCTCTTCGAGTCGATAGACTGCCTCGACGATTTGCCGTTCGCGTGCGGCAAGTTTTTCGATGGATTGCGTCATGAATTGTTCCTTTTTTAGCAAGTGCAGTTTTTATAGCACTTGCGAGTATTCTAGCAGATTTGGAAAGAGGTGTCAAGAGGGGATTTTCATTTAGCCGGTACTCCGTGAACGGCGTGCTGCCTCTTGTACGAGAGACCCAAGTGTGTCATAATGCAAAGTATGTGCTGTTTAATTTATTATTTTTCTTACTTTTTCTAATAATATGAGTATTCATGACTATATTGGCTATCCTCTCATCGCTTGGAATGATTATAACCGCAATCCTATCTATTTAGACAAAAATACACGGTGCTACATTTCTCCTCGGCTGTCGGACAAATCCGGTGTTTACGAGCCCGTCCAAGTGGACCGCATCGAGGTTGAACTCTACCAAAATGTCGAACCCTTCTACAAAAACGTCGGAGCACTCGTCGAAATTCGAATGCTCGATGCACCGTCCAAAAATACCAATCCGAATTCCAGCAATCCCTACTTCATGTGGTACAGCAAGACTGCCGGAAAGACGGGAATCGTGATTGAGCAATACAAAGGGGACTCGCTTCTGCAAATCGTCCGCAGTCCTAATTCCATTGATGCCTTTATCAAAACACACACTCTGCCGATTCCTCCCGTCGGCATCTGGACCAAACGGCTGCTCCTCGAATGCAATGGAATCTACTACGGTCCCTTTGAACATTCCAAAATTGATGACCACCACCATCGGATTTCCGCTCGGAAAGATGACCGGTACTACATCGGCAAATACTCCGTCGAAGACCTTGCACCAAAGTTGCTGTTAATGACCGAAAACTTCGGAGGACTCGACGTACTCGATGATCGGTTCCTGCCGCCGCTCAACAATGATACGAAAATTGATTTTTTCAGCGACATGGAACTCCGAGACTTCTTTCTCGCCTCGCTGGACATCAAGTCGCGGGAACAGATGGAAAAACTGCGGACGTTCTTCAAAACGGTCGATGACCAAATCGTTTCCGCTGATCGGGAACAACGGATCGGTCAAATTTTGCGCAACGTCGAGCATCAGGATACAACGCTTCGGCAAATTGCTTACTACGTTTTGGCATCGAAAGACCTGTGCGAAACCGTCATGGACAAAATCATCAAGGAGCGGCTTGATGTCGTGTTGCGGAGCATTCCCGAAGGCGGTCTCAAAATCAGCGAAAGTACAGCCGAGCACTCGGACACCGGCACCGCTGTCGTGGACGTGGCACGATCCCCAGCCGATCCAGAGGCGGAACTGCAAGTTGCTGAACGGAAGGCTCTCTTGCTTCGCTTGAATAAAAAGTATGACGCACTGCTCGAAAAAGTGAATCTAGCGGACGATATTGACCACTTGCGAGCCGAGACGTTGACGGCGAAATCCGAATTGAAAACGGCAACGTCCGCTGTCGAACTCGCCCAAAAAAGCCTCGAACAAATTCGGCAAGAGGCAAAGCGGGAAGCAAAATTTGTTGCCGATGCGGTCGATAAATCGTTTCTCGATCTGGTTCTCCGAACGCTCGGCGACCAAGAGTGGGAAGACCGCAAGGTTCCGCCGTTCAGTCCTGCGCTGCTGTCCAGCGAAGTGCGGCCCTCCAAAATCATCGACCGCGTACTGGACACGATGCAGCGAGCCAACCGGACGTTGCCCGGCGATGACATCGGAAGCCGAAACGAAGTTGCTAACTATCTGATTTGCCTCACGCAAGGATTTATCACGACGTTTGCCGGCGACCCTGGCACGGGAAAAACATCGCTCTGCCGTATTCTTGCCAAAGCGTTGGGATTGGCTCGAGACGATGACAACAATCGGTTTGTCGAAGTTTCCGTCGAACGCGGTTGGACTTCGCACAAAGATTTCATCGGCTATTACAATCCGCTCAGCAAGTCGATGGAGATCAGCAATCGCGAGGTGTTCAATGCGCTGACCCTTCTCGATGGGGAGTACCGGCGGCGAACTGATGAAATTGCCCCGTTTGTCATGTTATTGGACGAAGCAAATTTGAGTCCGCTGGAGCACTACTGGGCAGCGTTTCTGCGGATTTGCGATTTTGATTCTGCGTCGGTGCGGACGGTCAACATGGGAGGACAGTCGATTTTGCAAGTGCCTAACCATTTGCGTTTTATGGCAACGGTCAATTTTGACCATACGACGGAAGAGTTATCGCCGCGATTCCTTGACCGAAGTTGGATCATCACGCTTTCGCCGGAGGACATCAACACAAATCCCGTCTCGCTCTCGGAATCGGGTCCCGCTAAAGTCGTTTCCTTTCCTGCCTTGTTGAAAGCCTTTGCGCCGAAAGACCAAAAATTTGACCCCACGATTTTGGAAGAGTGGAACGCCATCCAAACGATCTTCATCAGCAACAACATGCCGATTTTCCCGCGTAACTTGAAGATGGTGCGTGATTATTTTCAGGTGGCATTTTCATGCATGGACACAAGCCGGGAGGAAAACCGATTTGCTCCCTTGGATTATGCCGTTGCTCAAAAGATTTTACCGATGCTCAACGGAACGGGAGAAAAATATGGAAATTTGGTGAATGCCTTATTGACCAGTTGTTCGGACAAGTTGCCGCTGTGCCAACGTCATCTTCTCCGCATTAAGGAAGCCGCCGAAAACAACCTCGGATTCTACCAATTTTTCACGAAGTAACACGACACAATGACCAACATCATCCTTTTAGGCAACGGCACCAAGCCCGGCGTGCTGGAGACGGTGGAGCGGTTGCGTCCCGAGATCGAACGGCGAGTGCACGTCCTTGCCGAAGATTTTACGGGAGAACAAGACGTTTCGTCCCTACCGGCTGACCTTGCGGTTGTGTTCGGCGGCGATGGTTCCCTCCTTCGGGCAGTCAGTCAAATGGGAGCCCAGCAACTTCCGGTGCTTGCCGTGCATCTTGGCACGTTAAGTTTTCTTTCGACGATACAGGTTGACGAACTGATTCCGCTACTTGACCGTCCCGACTTGTTGCAGATGCCGGTGATCAAACACCTCTTGCTCCACTGCCAACTGTTCCGAAAGGACCAAAAGGAGGCAGAACCTTGGTCGTGCTTGGCATTGAACGAAGTCGTTGTTCATGCACGTCATGCCGCCCACATGCTCAACATTGAATTGGTACTCGATACGCAACTGGTAACAACGTACCGATGCAATGGACTCATTGTAAGTACGCCGGTTGGTTCGACGGCAATGAGTTTGTCGAGCGGTGGTCCGATTCTCCGTAAGGATATTGACGCAGTGGTGATTTCACCGATGAGTCCTCACACTTTGAGCAATCGTCCGTTGGTCGATTCGCCGGATCGGCTCATGGAACTGCGGTCTCAGCAACCGGCGGAATTGATCGTGGACGGGCATAACATTGCTCTTCTCGAACCGGGCGGCACCGTACAAATCACCCGGGCAAGCCAAACTTTCAAGACGATTGATGTTCCCGGCTTTTGCTATTACAAGGCATTGCGGTCAAAACTCGGCTGGAATGGACGGTTTGAAAGTTAGCACGTTCCTCTAAAATTACCCAAATTATCTAAACCGTACACGAATTTGAAAAAATGTAAAATTTTTTCTGGATTATTCCAAACAACCGGACATTCGGAACGTATAGTAGGCGAAGGTTCGATTTTCCTTCGGCTTTTTCGTCCGCAAATTTGCTTTTGCAACTTTGTGGGGTATAATACCCCGCGTCGAAATGGTACGATGGATGCGGCGGAGAACATACCGTCTCCATGTGGCAGGGATGTCGGACTTTTAATCCTTTGAAATAAAACCTGACCTTTCCCCCATAGAAGTACGGCTCGTCCTGTCTCGATCCCCCCAGACAGGCGGACTGTACGAATTTTGCCCCGAATGAGTACCGCCGCCTCCCAAAAATGGTTCACGACCCTGTGCAGCAAGCCTGACAGTTGCCTACTGTGTTGTGTGTTGATTTTCCTTTCGGCGATTTCCGCCTCCGGTCAAGAGCAGCCTCGACTCCTCATACCAAAAAGTTTTGCACCGGCACTTCCGGCACCTCAACTTTCGCCTTCAGGACGACAATTTTCGGGGCGTCTCAACTCTCCGGCCGCTCCGCGAGTCTCCCTCCCTCAATTGGAGCAAGCGGCAAATTTGCCGACCCTCCAGCAGGATGAACTTAATCTGGTCATTCAAGAGGGGCAAGAATTGGAAGCCAAATCGCGTTGGTCGGAGGCACTCGCCCACTACGAATTGGCTCTCCGCCAGCACCGAAACGAAACCGCCCTGATGGATTACTATCGGACTGCCAGATTCCATTGTGATGTTGAACGGCGGTTTCGCGATTCCAGTTACCTGGGACTCATTCAGACCCTCTCCGTAGTGGAAACCTTGAACTTTTTTGAAGATGTTCTTTCCCAAATACAGCGGGAATACGCTGATCAGCCGCGATGGGAGCCTTTGTTCCAATACGGCATACAGAATTTAGGAATTGCCCTCACCGATGCAAATTTCCGAACGAAAGTTAATCTGAATGTCTCCGACGAACAAATTGTTGCCCACTTATCGTCAATGAAAACGACCGTTGATGGTTGGATCATTCGGAATAGGGAAGATATGAGAAACGGCATCCTTCATATTGCCGAAGGAGCGCAAAAACAACTTGGACTCAATCCGGTGGTTGCCCTCATGGAATTCACTTGCGGCGTAACCAATTCGCTGGACCCAAATACCACCTATCTTACGCCGAATCAATTAAATGACTACTTCTCGCAAATTTACGGTAATCTCGTTGGATTGGGCGTGGAATTGCGCTCCGACAGCGAATCGTTATTAGTCGTCCGAGTGATACCGGGCAGTCCCGCTGAGGAAAACGGTCTTAAGGCGAACGACCGAATTTTGTCGGTGGATGGAACCTCCACTCAGGGTAAAGATACCGATAGTGCCGCCAATTTGTTGCAAGGAACTGCAGGTACATCGGCTACACTCTCAATCCTTTCAGCAGGGCTGGGAGAGCATCCGCGAGAGGTTTCAATCGTTCGGCGGCAAATCGAGGTGCCAAGTGTGGAAGATGTCCAAATGATTAACGATAAACTCGGATATATCAAACTAACGAGTTTCCAAAAAAAGACCGTTGGAGAAGTGGAAAAGGCTCTGGCTTATCTTGACCGTCGGGGCATGAAAAGTTTAGTGCTTGACTTACGGCATAATCCGGGCGGATTGCTCGATGCCGGGATCGAAGTCGCTAACCTCTTTATCGAGGAAGGAGCCATCGTCCGAACGCAAGGACGTAATGCTTCAGATATTCCCGCAATGGCGAAAGGAAAAACATGGCATGTACCGCTGATCATGTTAATCGACGGAGAGAGTGCCAGTGCATCGGAAATCGTTGCCGGTGCCATCCGAGACCATAACCGGGGAACCCTGATTGGTAAACGGACTTATGGTAAAGGAACAATCCAAAAAATCAACACCGTACCGATGGGAGCCGCAAAGAATGTTTGGTCTGGATTCAAACTGACCACCGAAAAATTTTATTCTCCCAAAGGCTCGATTTATTCGGGAGTCGGTGTTACGCCGCACATTGTTATTTCCGATGAAAACCAACAGTGGACAACAACAGCGCGACCGGTGGACGGACGAGTGCCGTTGCCCTTACCCCGTCCCGCAAGTAGTCCCGATGACCCGTATATCCAAGAAGCCGTGAGAGTTTCGCAGGCATTGTAGGTCCGGGAATTGCGCTGCGCTCCGTCCCCGGCTCCTTTTCCTAGTTCATTATGTCCGATCCTTATCAAAAACAGCGAATTGAGTATGTGCAAACGTTGCACCAGTCGCCGACGCAGGTCGTTGCGGCTCTGTCGGGCGGCGGAACACTAATGCTGGGCGATCTGCTCACCGTGCCCGGTGGATCACGTACCTTGATCGAAGCGGCGGTGCCGTATTCCCACGAATCGCTCAGCAATTACATCGGACGTGTTCCCGAACAATTCTGTTGTCCACGCGTTGCTAGGGCGTTGGCAATGACGGCGTTTTTCCATGCAAGGAAAATTCTGCATTCCGAAACGTTAGACAAACACGGATACGTCAATTTGGAACGAGTTTCCCCTGAAACCGTTGACGTTTCGCATGAATCAAAGTGTATTTCCGAATCTGCCATTATGCGCTGCGCCGATTTTGTCGAACCGGCGGACTTGAACGAAATCGACTTGTATCAGCACGTCGTCGGAATCGGTTGCACTGCCTCCCTGGTAACGAATCGGCAAAAACTGGGAGAACACCGAGTCTATATTGCCATCCAAACGCTGCATCAGACGATCCAGTTTTCGCTGCAACTGCAAAAGGATGTCCGAACACGTTGGGAAGAAGAGCGGCTCGTTGCCGACCTGATCTTGAATGCTCTCGAAACATCCCGGCAAGAAACGGTCAGACGTTTGTCCGGTGAGTCGGCAGATGAACAAACGCCCCGTCCGGCACTGATTGAGAGTTCCTCGAACGATTACCCATTGCATGAACTCATTCCGCTCAAACTGCAATCAGGCGAGAGAGTCCACGGCGAATGTGCCGCCGCCTCTCCATTGCTCGTCGATCTTTTTTTCGGCAAACTCGGAGCGGTGCTTTGGACAAACGACGGCATTCAACATTCTATTTCTCGGGCAGAAATGAATTCGGCAGAACTTCCCTTTAACTCAAGTGCGGAATTCACACAAGCAATTTTCCCCGGCTCATTCAATCCGATTCATCAAGGACATCTGGAAATGATTCGTATTGCGGAACAGAATTTGCACGACAAGGTCATTTTGGAAATTTCTGTCCAAAATGTTGATAAGCCGCCGTTCGACTACATCGAACTGGCACATCGTCTCGACCAAATCAGAAAAGAAAAACCGGAGCAGGCGGTTTGGTTAACGCAAACACCGCTCTTCATCGACAAGGCAGAGTTGTTTCGCGGAGCCACCTTCGTCGTGGGAGCGGACACGATCAAGCGGTTTGCCGATTTACAGTTTTATAATGCCAACGTTCACACCCTCCATGATGTTTTGCGGGCCATTGCTTTCTGTAATTGCCGGTTTCTGGTTTTTGCCAGAAAATCGAAAGCCGGATTGGAAGTATTGGACACATTAGACATTCCCGACATGTTGCGGAGCCTTTGCGATGATGTTCCCGCCTCGGTTTTTACGATGGACATCTCGTCCAGCGATGTCAGGCGAAACGAAACGCTGTAACAGGGTTGATTCGCCTGAAAAAACCGGTTGACTTAAGGCTTATCCCCCTACAATCGTTAAACTTTGCGCAAACCCCCACACGCTCGAATGATTGTAAGGATAAAACCGTTAATTTGCCCGTTTAGAGAGCGAAAAACTCAATCCGATACAGACGGAATGACGAAAAAACGGTAGCAGGCATATTTTTTTATGTTAACAAGAGCAGGGATGCGACTATGTCTTCACCGAAATTAAAAAATTCTCTGTTGACCGGAGCCCTCGTTGCAATAATCATTGCACTGGGCGGTTCCGTGATGGCACAAGACGGATTGCGTCTCTGGAAGCCGTACAGTCTCGATTCGATGGGCGGAGGTCGCCGAAGCAATGACGGTGTCTATGGCTCCCTGTCGGGTATCTATTGGTCGATCAGCACTCCCACAGGAGGGTATATCGGAGCAACGACTAAAAACGGAAAAGAAGACACCCGCTGGGTTTATAGTGGAAACGGCTTTAACAAAGTTTTTGAGCAAACCAATTCGGTCAAGATCAAGATGATGGATCCCGACACGTCGCTTGGCACTCGCTTCGAGGTGGGCAACCGACGCGGTCATCATGGTTGGCTTGTCAGCGGATACGGCTTGCCCGGTCAGACTCATCGTATGTCTGCTCAAAATGCGTCGATGGCGATTCGTGATGAAGGAAATTTGACCCTTCAACCATTTGCTGCCAACCACACACCTTCAACCGGTGGTTGGACAGGCGGTACTGAATTTGCTGGTAATTTATTCATTTGGGATCGTGGACACAACTCCATGTATGATCCAACGGCACCAGCCAACAGCCAGTTCTATCCGTTTGCTGATTGGCAGGCTGTGGATGTGTTTGGTTCCGGTACTACCGTATCGGGAATTGGTTATTTGTGGGGGCTATTTGGGCACTGGTACAGGGCTGACGGAGATGAAGGGGATGATGACATGTGGGTCGCCGCTGTGGCAGCTTTCGCACCGGTACCGATTGTGTTCGCCAATGTTGATGTTAAAGTGAGCACAACTCACTTGAGTACAGAAGCGATGTACACCTATCGAGCGCATCCCTTTACTTGGGGCTCTATGGAACTACTTGCAGGAGGAAGATACTGGGAATTTGACGACAAATTCGGTTTTTATGGGTCAGGTCCCGGTGAGCCAGGTACCGGTGCGGTGGGCAACAACGTCGGCATCCCGCAAGAGTTCGAAGGTGTAGAAGGTTCCTGGGGGTCTGGTCCCCTTTCCATATTGTCGGATATGACGATCAATGCAAGAGGGATTAACCGGGTTTTTGGTCCTCAAGTGGGTATGAAATTGAGCCGGTCGAATGCCCGATGGACGTTTGGGGCTGAAGGACGCTTTATGGCAGGTATCAACGCTCAGACGGTCACGACAAAAGGTAGAATTGCCGCTAATTATAGCATTGATGGGCTCAGCGGCACGCCATCCGTCATTGGTCCAGCGGGACATAACGGCGATGCTTATGTTCCAGCATGGATGCCTGTTGGTTTGCAATACAGCAATCAAAATTTTGGGCACAAGAAGACGCAGGTCTATTTTTCCCCGGTGGCGGAGTTCCGCTTAGGTACCGATTGGCAATGGACGGATGCTGTCAGCCTTTTTGGAGCGGTTGATGCTATGTGGGCGGACAACATTGCCAGGGGCGTTCGCGTTACCGATTACGTTGTCAAGTCGGACGGCACCATCTTCGGCATTCGCGGCAACGACCGCAATACCCAAGTGGCAATGTTTGGTGTCGAAGCCGGTGTCAAAGTGCGGCGGTAGATTGTCGGGCGATAGGTATGGGTTATATTCAAGGGTTTCACATAAAGAATTACCGCCTTTTGAAGAGCGTTGCATTGGGTTCGATTCTGACCCCTGCAATTTCCGCCAGTGAAAGTGCGGTGTTGCCCAAACAGGGACGTCCGCTTACGCCGGTTACAGTCGTCATCGGACGCAACGGCTACGGAAAAAGTACCCTCTGCGATGCCCTGGGCTTTATCGTCGATTGTCTCAAAAGCGATGCCGAACAAGCCTGCATTTCGCGAGGCGGATTCGATAAAATCGCCTCCGAAGGCTCCAATCGAAAGATCGAATTTCAAATCCGCTATGAAAATTTGCTCTACACACTTTGCATTGCGGCAGACGATTACAACGTTCCTTTCGTTTTTGCCGAAACGCTGTCCCACGTCGAGCGTCACTTTGCCGGCACCTCTTCGGTCAATTTTTTCGTCGAGAACGGAGAAGGCACTGCCTTGCATCCTCGGCAGGGGAAAACCGAAAACATTCGGCTTGTCGATAAACGCCGATTGGTTTTATCCACGCTCGGCAATTTGACCGATTATCCTGATATTGTGGCGTTTCGTGAATTTTTGGACAGTTGGTATCTCTGCTATTTCACGCCGGATGCCGCCAGAGTCTCACCGCTCGCAGGTCCGCAGAAACATCTTTCCCGAAACGGCAGCAACTTGGCGAATGTCATCCAATACTGGGAGCGTGAACACAAAGGCCGGCTGGACGATATGCTGAACCGAGTCTTGGGAAAAATTTTGGGTATCCGAAAAATCGAAACGCTTCCTACTGAAGATGGTCGGTTGCTGTTGCGGTTCTTTGAACAAGTAGACAAACCGTTTTATGCCTCGCAAATGTCGGACGGTACATTAAAATTGGTCGCTTATCTTCTGTTGCTGGGCGATCCGCAACCGCCGCCGCTCATCTGTTTTGAAGAGCCGGAAAATGGTCTTTACCATCGGTTGCTCGGAGCGTTTGTCGAGGAAATCCGCCGTCATGCAGAGGAAACCGGCGGAGCACAATTTTTCATTACGACACATCAGCCCTATTTGGTCGATGCGCTCAATCCCGACGAAGTGTGGATTCTCGACAAGGGTGCCGATTCCTTCGCAACGGTGCGGCGAGCCAGTGATGATCCCATCGTAAAAAACATGGTCGCCGAAGGAATGCCTCTCGGTGCCCTCTGGTTCAGCGAATATCTGGATAATGAGTAGATCACTCTTGTCGTATGCGGGAGGCACTTTCGTTGATCATCTTCTGTAATGTCCGATTTTGTCGCGCGGTGGTTCTCGGATGATTTTTTGCGGAACCTTTGGGAAGTGTGATAGGACGTTTCAAGGTTTCAACGTTGGAAAGTCGAATCCTTGAACTCATTGAAGATATTGTTCGTTACTGCGTTTAGATGGAAGATGTTACGCCAGACGCAGTTGATAAAATCAAGAGCATTTGAGGCAAAATGTACTACACCGCACAACGCCATAAAATGTCAGTTTTCTTTGTGAACTTTGTGCCGCCTTTGTGTCCTTCGTGGTAAGATTGAACCACAAAGGACACGTAGGAAAACATTCATTTATTGACGTGTTAGAGTATAGAGACTTGCCGTACCAATTCCAATGTGTATAATATCGCCAAAATGAACGGAACACAAACATTATGAGTCAAAAAGTTTCTCTTATTCAACGTACTGGGGATAGTTTACAATTCTTCCTGTGCCTCGGTGTTGTCGTTCTGTTATTGCTCTATTTGACGATCTGGCACGGACACAGCGGACATGCTCACGAAGAACCGGAAACCATCTGTACCGAAGTCGATGTTTACGTTAATGGACAAAAGAGAATCGTGGTGCGTCCCGACTCGCCGATCTTCCGTAAATTGCACATTTTCACCGTCAACCGGACAGAAACAACCGATCCGATTGTGATTGTTACCGGCGTTGATGTTGCAAGTTTGCAAACAAACGGCGAAGCCAATCATTTAGCCGGTACTCCGGCTGTTGTCAATGCCGATGAATTGGGCGATTTTTGGCAGTTTCACTCGTCGGAACTGTTGACGGCGTTTGCCGATTGGCAAAAAGCAGATGCCGAAATTGCCTTTGCCGAAAAACAACTGCAATCGACAGTAAAACTTGCCGAAACGACTGCCGAAGCACACAAAGCGGCTGTCGAACGTCTCGAAAAACTCGTCCAAGTCGGCACCGATACCCCAAAAGACCTTGCCGAAGCAAAGGCAGCATCAATCCAAGCGGAGATCGAAGGGGAAAAAGAAGTCTATGAAGCACAAGCCGCTCTTCGGCTTGCCCAGCGGGAAAAGGCGGCACTGGCAAGGCAACTGACCCTCGAAGGATTGCAACCGGAGTTGCTCGTTTCCATTACGCGGGACATCGACATCATTATGGCGGAAGTGCCGGAGAGTATGATTCGGCAAGTCAAAGTCGGACAAAGTTGCGTTGCTCGGTTTTTCAGTTACCCGGAAAAGAAATTTTACGGAAAAGTTCTCTCGATTGTGCCTGTGTTATCGAAAGAACTCCGGTCGCTTCGGGTGTTGTTCGCCATTGAGGATGCCGGTGATTTGTTACGTCCCGGCATGTTTGCGGAAATTGGTCTCGGCATTGATCCTCGTTCGGTACTTCATGTTCCGCCGGAATCTATTGTGAACATTGGCGGTTCCGATTACGTTTTGGTGCGGACAGGTGATCGTGATTGGTTCGTTACCGAAGTTCAAATCGGTGAACGCCACGAATCGGGAGTCGAAGTTCATAGCGGTCTCGAAAACGGCTGTGAAGTCGCCGGTGAAGGAGTGATTCTGCTCAAACCAATGATCGCCGAGGCACTGCGAATACGATAAATGGTTTCGCTCGGGGTGTGTAAAACTTTAGTGGGTGGAATTCCAGCATTGTTTCCACTGATCGGAGTAGAGAGCGGCACAGAGCACGGCAATTCTGTTCGCCCGCTGCACTCGCCAACACGCTCCTGTCTGCTTCAACCGCCGTCCCACCAAGTTCTTGCAAGCACCCTCAATCAAACCACTCCCAATCACCCGACCCGCCACCAATCGCTCGCAATAATTCAATCGCTCCCGATGCCGACCCAAATACTTTCGTAACGACATCACTGACTCCCGCTTCAACTTGTTCGTCTTCCCTTGCAACCCCTCTTCCAACAATTGTAACTCCCGATCAATCCCCGCAAACCCTTCCGATAACAGCACCAAACGCATTTGCTCAAACCACGTCTTCGACGATTCTGCATCACGATGCAACACTTTCGGGGGGCATAAAGTACGTCCGTGTAAAAGTGCCAAGCAAACTATTCTACTGTACCCACAAACTTTTTACACACCCTTTCGCTCGTTTTTCTCTTGATATCACCGCTGTTTCGGATACAATCAACGCATGATTGCATTGGACAGACCGAAGGTTTACATTGAATCTTCGACAATCAGTTATCTAACGGCACGACCGACGGACGAACCGATTCGGAAGGTAGAGCAGATTCTTACGCAGCAGTGGTGGGAGCGGCGGGAAAAGTCCGATATGGTAACTATTCATGCGTTTGTGTTGTTTTGGGCAGGTGGTAATTTTTTCGTAGTGATATACCCTAAACGGCGTGAAATTGGTCTTTTCATAAACAGGATAAATCTGTGGTATTCCTCGTAGATTTCTTCCACTGACAGCGAAATAATGCTACGAGTTTCCATTCGTCCCGAAGACCTTGCCACCGTTTATCACGACCGCTTTTCC
>Ga0082212_10006645_pt1 | contig 15480 bp, 12 predicted proteins | sample TergutNt197P3_FD_71548 | JGI IMG/M metagenome (GOLD analysis project Ga0082212, IMG submission 71548) | Neocapritermes taracua P3 segment gut microbial communities from Petit-Saut dam, French Guiana - Nt197 P3 | ecosystem: Host-associated > Arthropoda: Insects > Digestive system > Gut ...
CGACCGGTCTAACGATTCTTCTAACGGAGATGAAAATATATCAAGAATTAACCATTTTCCTTGTGAACTGTATTTCATATCTTTCAATTTTTGCATACAAAAATAGTTGTTTCTATCCAATTATGTAAGAAAAACATCACTTATTTTATTAATATTATGCAACTTGTATATATTCAGCAAAACCTATGTGCCTTTTATTTTTTGGCATACTCGCAGTAATAATCACTTAAATTTAGCAAGCATCAATACATCATTATCTTCTAATTCGTCAAGGGTGGCAACCAATTCCTTCAACTTTCCGCTTAGACGGTTTTCATTATAGGCCTGTTTTAGTTCAATTAATGTTAAAACAACATGAAAACCGCTTCCATCTTCTTCATTAGCATGTCTCCCCGTTATTTTAAATTCTTTGCCCAAATAATCAGGCAGTGTAATTTTTTGACGAAAAATTTCATTAGTTTCTTTATCGTGAAAGAAATATTGAGGAGGGTTGGGCGATAACTTTGTACTATAGGCAATTTTTTCTATACTAAAAAAATGATACTTGTATGAGTCTAAAATGTTATTATTAATAATAACCTTTGGATCAAGGTCGCTTACCAAAGGTGTTTTATGAAATACGGGCGTCAAAATTTTCTCTTTGCTGTAAAAAAATACGGTGTCGGTTTCTGGGTTATACAAATAAAAACCATCTATGCTTTTTACCGCTCGTTTATAAGAAGTAAATGCATATGATCTACTACCTGGTTCGTACTCAACCAAGTCTACATCTTTATTAAATAAATAAAAAGAATCCAACACTGACCCATCTTTTTTAGATATATGATAAAAGGATGTATATGGAGGAATATAGTATTCTTTTCGTTCTATTTCCGTTGCAGGAGAAATATCAGTAAACATCAAAAACGTTTGGTCGTCGAAGGAAATAAATGATCTATAAGTTATCACTTGCTTAGCAGAAATCATAGAATTAACTTTAAACTGTTTTTGTAAAGGCAGGTTTATCTTTCTCTTATATTCACCTTTCGATGAATATACCTGAAGATGTCTCTCACCTCTACTTCGAACAAATACATCATCCCGTTCTTCATCATAAAAAAAACTGGATAGATTAAAATATTCTTGCGGCCCCTGTCCTAATCGGTTAAATCGCGACTTTGGCTTACCGTCTTTTGAAAAAAACAGAATACTGGATGATGATACGTCATATACGACTATCGTATTATTTGTTATAAAGTAATCAATCATCATCACTGTGAAAAGGTAGTCGTCATCAGTCGAACATAAATGCACATAGCTTATGTCAGCAATATCCGTCAATATAATTTCCTTTTCAGGATAATTTTTTCTGACGTCAATAAATGGTAAATTATCCCTATCCTGCCTATTATTAGAAGAACATCCAAAAAATATAAATATTAGCAGAGAGGACAAATAAAAAATAGTTTTTTGATTCATAATAAACTAAATAGCTGAATTAATTTACTGCAAATGTAAAAATAAAAATCGTAGTTTACAAAGAAAATAATATGTGTAATCTAAAACAAAAAAACCTCCAATGACGCCAAATAGCTTGGCTGCTTCCGATTCTAAAACATTGTTACAATCCTTTTGCTTGAACAGGGAACATATTTTATCGGCGTACTGGCTTTGTACGTGCATTTGCTTTTGTAGCAGCAGATAGCTGATGTATAATCCTGCTAAATTGATGAAAAACAAGAGTGAGATGCCTGTATTCATATTAATGTACGCGCGAGATATATGCTGATACCGCGATTAAACCGCAGGCAGAATAGAGCGCTACATTCTTCAAAAGGGCTATCCGGTCTGCTTTCTTGTGCTTCGGGTAATCGGGTTCGACGGATTCTTCGGATGTTCCGGCCAAAAGCGCGACGCCCGTCCATGCTTCAACGAATTTCACAACCGGCAAAATATGGTCGGCGCCCTTCCATACAAAGGAAGACTCGTTACAAATAGTTATTAACCAAAATAGTACGGATAATAAAGACAATTCTGTGAAGGGCATTGTTATTTTATTAAATGATAAAAAGGTTTTGGATGAAATAGTGAAAACAATTAGAGGACAGGTGAATAACAATCAATTGACGTTAGTGACCATTGATGTAACGGTAAAATTGGAAAGCGTTGAGCCGCCTGTATAGGTTGCACCGTTGTACAAACCGTGAAACGATGTGCCGCCTGAAACCGTTCCACCCGACGAAATCGTGCAATTCATATTGTTTTGCAAATCTGGGTTACTAAATAAAACAAATGCTTTTGACAGCGAACAAGGCAGTTGGCAGGTTAAAATATTTTTTCCGGCAGTCGATGCTACATGCAAGAAAGCACCTTGAGTAATGCTTCCCGAATAATTGACAGCATATTGTGTACTAACGCTCGATGTAGGCAAACTTGAGGCGCCGCTGATCCCGAGTAGTACGCCGCCTGTGACTTTAAATGAGTTTGAAAAGTTAAAACTTTTTTTCGAAGCATCCAGAGCAAATGCAATAACAGTTCCACCAGAAACCGATAATGGACTGTTAGTAGCTATCGCATGATCTGTTTTACAGGATGCATAAATCGTTCCTCCGTTGATAGTCAGGCTTTTATCAATACTGACAGCTTTAGCTTTTGTATTGTCATTGCGATATTTATATTCATTACCTGTTGTAATGGCCGACAACTCGCCATTACTCATTGTAAATGTTCCGTTTACATTGACGCCCTTACCGCCGGATCCCGTACTGATGATGTCGATTTGTCCGCCGTTGATGAGCAGGTTGCCGTCGCATTTGATACCTGCCGCCGACGAAAGACCTGGTTCGGCTGCGTCAAAAAGCGCATCGCCGGAGGTAATAATGCGTATTATTCCGCTTGAAATGAGCATATTGCCGTCACATTTGAACGCTTTCGCAGCATCGCCCTGTACGTTAATTTCAATTTGGCCTGTCGTTTGAATGGTTGTTTCGGTTACGCTTTTTATGCCATGCGCCTTATCTTCGGTCGTGGCGATTTGAATCGAACCTCCGGTTATCAGGACATTTCCGTTTGATTTAATTCCATCGCTCATGGAGTGAATATCTACCTTTCCTCCATTGATTTCAACGGCATCTTTTCCGCGAATACCGTTACTGGCCGCTACCTGTACGGTAATAGCGCCACTATTAATCCTGACATAGTCGTCGCTACAAATGCCATGTCGATAACGCGAAATAACCAGTAAACTGCCTTCGCCCGAAAAGATTAACTGCCCCTCGCTGAAAAAAGCGGCCTTTACATCTTCCACGCCTCCTTCCGATGCAAATTGTTTCCCGCCTACCAGACGGTTCGACGTCCCATCAACAAGTCTGACTTTCACTTTTTTATGCGATTGAATGTTCAATGCCGGGTCGTTTTCATTGATGATACTTACGCCATTCATAATTAATTCGAAGTGTGATTCGCTGTAAATCTTTAACGAGCCGGCTGATGTTAAACCGGTGATTACAAAATAGGCTGTATCAGTTATCGTCGAATGAATAACTACGTTTGCATCCTGGCACGTAATAGTAATCCCTTTTCCTTCGTATGGATTAGTAATGGTTGCTGTCTGCTTGTCATAAGCAATTACAACAGCGTCTTCAATGTTGACAATGCCCGGATTAGTTTCGAAATCGTCGTCAACAGGGACTTCAATGTGCGGCGAATCATCGCCATCATCATCGTCATCTATGAGTTTTTCATCGCCCTTACATGTCGTGAACATCACCAAGTAAATGACGGCAATGAAAAGTAAATAAAAGTGTTTCATATTTGTTTCGATTTTAAGTGAATTTATTTATAATTTGAAAGAATATGCAAGGCCAAACTGGTGTATGTCAGTTGATTCACCATCCGAATAATTGATATAGCGATAGAAGAACTCCAATGAATTCTTTTTGTTCAGTTTGTAATCAATACCTGCAATACCACGCCATTCATTGATGCTGTTTTTCTTAGGATCGTTGAGGGTATTGAACAATTCAAAGGATGCGAAAGGATTGATTTTACTTTTCCTAATGTTATAATCGACTTTCAAGCGGCTACGAAGATACAGTTTCGGGTTGGCGCGCTTAGCTGTTGCCTCTAACCCTTGCGTTTTCGTACTCTGAAACCTTTCTCGCAAGGAGAATGTAAACCGTTTCGCATCCAAGCTGCCTGTAGCAAAGAAAATATATCGATGACGTATCTCCCAGCCTCTTTTCTCATGGTTGAAATTAATCAGGTTATAAGCGCCGCCTATCTTCAAAAAACTAACAGGTTTATAATTTAGTTCCAGAAGGTGTGAAAATCGCTCGCTTTCACTGAAATTGGAACGCGATCGATGTTCTTCTTCAAACACCAGGTTCGTCTTTTTAACGATCTTTTTAGTGACATCCACGCTTAGAACCGACCCAAAGTCGTCCTTTGCCGCCACAGAAAAGCAACAAAGTAACCCCAACAGGATTAATTGAAAATTGAAAATTGAAAATTGAAAATTAGCGATTGTCAAAGTTGGAGCTTTGACTTTTAGCAACGATGAAGCATGGACGTTTCGCCGAACGGATAAGGCATTCGTTTCTATCACTATTTTATGCCAAACGGCATATACAATGAAATGCAACAATTTAATAAGCATCCTTTATCATTAATTTGTTATACCAAATTTTTTACGTTCCGAAAAAGACCTTCGGTTCGTAATTTTTAATTTTTTATTCTTAATTGATTCAATCACCATCTTTGGGTAAACTTGTTAACATATCGACTGAGTTAATCTCGCGGGTCTTGGCTTCGTAATAAACTTTGATAATTACCGAATCCCGCAAAAAATCAATATGTCCGATTTCTACCTTACTAATCTCAATGCCGATACGTTTTTGCAGATCAGCCATCAACTCAGCTCTTTTATCGGGAGTGATCAATTCAATTTTATCGTACAGTACCAGTTTGCACGACACATGTTTGAGCCAGCTTTCGCTTTCGATAAACCAAACTGATATGATAAATAATGCGTCTGCAACTAACAAAACTACCGGACTAATTTGAACAGCTAACGCATTAATCGCTGATATGGCGATAATTACAAACAAATAAGTCATTTCGCGTATCGGAACAGATTCTGTGCGATAGCGGATGATACCGAAGATCGCAAAGATACCCAAGGCAAAACCTACTTTCAACTTAACGCTTCCCATCAAGATGATCAATAAGAATACGCTAATATTGATCAAGGTGAAGGTAACATAATAATCACGTCGACGGCTCTTTGGGTAATAAAAGAAGTGAATGAGTAACCATACCACTAAGTAATTAAGTAAAAACCGCCACAACAGTTGCACAACATCGCTGCCTTCCATAAACGGGACAGCGCCAAAAATCTGTGTGTCAATCTCATCAGTCATTTCAAAAAAATTCATACTGTCTATCTTTAATTTTATTTATCTGATTAATTTTTTTTTTAAACATGTTATTTTTAACATCTGTAACCGTCAGAACCGTTCCAATGCAATACTTACTGATACTCACAGGATAAATACGTAACTTAGACAGGATTTTCTTAGCCAGTGAGGGCGCATACCGCTGTTGTTTCAGCTCGATAATGACCAGATTGTCCATACTTTTTTCTATGCCTTCCTGTGTCGGGCTTCGGAATTTCAGGTTCAGATCAATCGTCAGGCGTTCGGTTTTCAAAAAATTGACTAATGTGATACGCTGAAAATTGTTTTCGAGGCTGGGTAGTAGTGTGTCGGGACGGTACTTCGCATTCAATTTTATAAATTTTTTCCCTTCTTCCTGTCTGTAAGCCATCACATCTGGTAATTCTATCCGTTTCTTTTTAGTTTGGCCTTTGTTGTTTTTATCCTTCACTTCCAGAAAAAACGATTGCGTATCAGCATAAGCGCGTATGCGAACTTTTTCGCGCGACCGGCGGCAGTTATGATGCGCCAGGTACATGGCGCGGTCGGCTGTATCAAGATACAGCGTCCGATAATTATTCAGTCGGGAACCATTAATTTCCTGCATATAATAGTCCGATTTTAAGCTATTTAACACTTTCGGCAAAACAGACAGCGAGGTTACATATTTGGTATCTATGCGATTCATCAATCTAACATCATCCATCTCTCGAAGCGAAATAGGCGAATAATCGGCAAGCATTGGCTCTACTAATTCCCTCTTCATTCGCTATTTTAGATTTTAGTGACTAACTCTTTAAATAACAGGGCCATTTTGCCGGCTGCCTGATCTGCAGCTTTGACAACATCATCGCCATTGTTCACAAAATCATCTGAAAAATGATGACCTTCATTGCATATTACCGATATTCCCAAAACCCGTAATCCGGCATGACGAGCGACAATAACCTCCGGTACTGTACTCATCCCCACTGCATCGGCGCCCGCTTTTCCGTAGAACTTATATTCCGCCGGAGTTTCGTAGGATGGCCCTGTCAAACCTACATAGACGCCCTTTTTCAAAGTAATGTGGTGTCTGGCAGCAATCTCTTCCATCAATTGTATCAGTTCGCGGTCGTAAACATGGGTCATATCGGGGAAGCGCGTGCCGAAAGAATCATCATTTTTTCCAATTAACGGATTAGGCATCATATTGATATGATCTCGGATGATCATCAGGTCGCCCACTTTGTACGAATGATTAATGCCCCCTGCGGCATTGGATACCAACAAATTTTTTATCCCCAGCAATTTCATCACACGAACAGGAAAAGTTACCTGCTGCATTGAATACCCTTCATAATAATGAAAACGTCCCTGCATCGCGAGTATCATTTTCCCGCCTAACATGCCACAGATCAAATTACCTTTATGGCCAGTAGCCGTTGCACTCATAAAGTGGGGTATCTCGCCAAATGGAATCACCACTGCTTGCTCAATCCATGCTGCCAGCGCCCCAAGACCGCTACCCAAGATAATCGCCGTTTCCGATTTTCCATGTATCTTTGTCGAAAGATAATCCGCGGCTTCCTGATAACAATTCATCATTTTTCTTTCTTAAAAAATGCAAAGGTATTAAATTTTTATTACAAACGAAATTTTTTTTATACTTGGCTAACTGTTCTTTGGATTTGCAATCTGGAAGTAGTGATTACTATGTTTTATCCAATTTTTTTATTCCTATTCCGGGCAGTTCATTTAAGATTATTTTGCCTTCTACAACGGTCATCCCTTTAAATATATCATTACTAATCAACAGATGGCCATCTAAATCAGCCCAATCGACAGCTGGCGAAAGTTGTGCGGCGGCAGATATGGCGCAGGATGTTTCGGTCATGCAGCCTATCATCACTTTCATATTGGCGGCGCGGGCTATGGTCAGGATTTTCCATGCTTCACGCATCCCTGTACATTTCATCAGTTTAATGTTAACGCCATGAACAACGCCTTTCAGACGCAATACATCGGTCAGACGTTGAAACGATTCGTCGGCAAAGACGGGCAGAGGGCTTCGTTCGCTTACCCAAGCTATGTCGTCAAGTTGATACTTAGGCATAGGTTGTTCAATCATCACAATACCTTTTTCCTTGAGCCAATGAATCATTTCCAGCGCATAATGTTTGTCCTTCCAGCCCTGGTTGGCATCGACAGCAATAGGTTTTTCCGTCACCGCGCGTATGGCATCAATCATTTCCTTATCTCCCTCGCGACCTAATTTCACCTTCAGGATATTGTACAACGGCGCTGCATCCCGCGTTTTTTGCTTCACCGTTTCAAGCGTGTCAATCCCGATAGTAAAGGTAGTTGAAGGCGCTTTGGCAGCGTCCAATCCCCAGATGTTGTACCAGGGCTGCCCCATGATCTTTCCTACCAAATCATGCAGGGCAATATCTATGGAAGCCTTTGCCGCTGTGTTGTTCTCGGTTATCTGATCAATATATGCAAGAATATCTTCCATCTCGAAGGGGCTGTAAAACTGTTCCAGATTCACCTTTTTAAGAAACTCGATAACCGAGGCTTGCGTTTCGCCCAGATAAGGCGGCATGGAGGCTTCGCCATAGCCAGTCACTCCTTCGTATTCGATTTCAGTAAGTACGACTGGCGTCGTGATGCGAGACGAATTGGCAATAGTAAAAACATGCCTTAACTGTAAATCGTACGGACGATAACTGAGTTTCATTTTCCTTTTTCCAACTGGTTTGCTGCCATTACTGTTTTGCGCAGAAATGGAAACCGGTAGGGAGCTTACTGTAGCTGCTGAAGCGATTGTTTTTATAAAATAACGTCTAACCATTTTAGTTTTATTAAAAAAAGAAAAAATTTTTCGGTTTTGTAAAAGACCTTCGGTTCGTTATTAGTAATTAATTACCCCTTTGGTTCCTACTGCGCCGAGAATACGGCAGGCGCTCGTTAAATCTTTGGTATTGCCCGCGTCGTAGTTCGGTTTTATGGGATCGAGACTGTTGATTCCAACAGAACCGGTAGTGTGGATAAACTCCATATTACCGATATAAATGCCTACATGACGAATCTTATTTCGTCCGAAAAACAGCAAGTCGCCAGGACGAAGCCGACTGTATCCATCACTTATTTCAACGGGAATGCCGGTTTTCGCCTGTTGCGATGCGTCGCGTCGTAAAACGATGCCGTGTTTCAGATAGACCGTTTTGGAAAAACCACTGCAATCCATCGCTTTTACGGATGTTCCGCCCCATGTGTAAGGGATTCCTTTCAGTTCAAGCGCTTTTTCAACAATACTTTCTTCCGTCAGGTTAATAGCTGCTTTCCAGTTGTCGAACATGCGGCTTTGCGATTTTAGAACGTATGCCTGACGACCATCGGGATAAGAAACGCGATAAAACCTCCCTTCATCGCTTTCCCATTTCATCAGACAGCCAAAGACCATATCCGAAGCGCGTTGCCGGTTTTCATCCGGTGTTTCGTAAGCAAAACCATAGTCGTCGGTAAAAATGACTTTCGATGCCGCTTCCCATTTACGGAACGTTTCCCGATTCATACATACAAGTGTACCGCTTTGAATCCATGCCACATAGTCTTCCAGCGTTTTTACCTGATACCAGCCTTGCCGGTATTGCAGAATTTGCATCGTCATGCCGAGCAATAGTTGTGTAGCCATTTCAGCAGCGTATGAAGGAGCAGTGCGGAGGTCGGCTACCGATACTTTTGCTACTCCGTAAATACGTCCTTCCAGCCTTTCGTCCGGCAACATTCGTATGCTGTCAATAACTTCGGTACAGATTTTACGGATGATGTTCAGCAACTCGGTTTTAGCTTCGAGTACCGTTGTTACACCCCGTAAAACAAGGGTATCTCCCTGCATTAAAGCATTAATATCAAATACATCGTCTCGCCGGTCGGGTACATAGCGGATATGAACACTATCAACTATCGCGTTTATATCGGCGAGAACCGCTTTATTATCGCGCTGTATGCATGAAAGAGTCACGAACAAAGTCACTATGCAGTCCTCATACAGGTGAATTTTTCTCTCGTTTTATCAGATTATAGGCTGTTTTCGCGGCTTTTTCCATGATTTCGTCTTCACTGGATACTTTTTTGTCGCGCATCAAAATGCGTCCGTCACAAATAACAGTATCTACACAACTTCCATTGGCGGCATAAACAAGGTTAGAAAAGAAGTTGAAATTGGGCGTAAATGCCGGTAAATTCAAATCAATCAGGCACATATCCGCAAGGCATCCTTCAACGATACGCCCTGTCTTTATACCGAGCATATCTGCGCCTGCCTGCGTTGCCGAAATGAACATCTCTGCACTTGGTAAAACTTCTGGGTTTTTTCGCCAAGACTTGCCCAATAAGGACGCTAATTTCATCGCTTCAATCATATCCAGATTGTTTGACGACGAACAGCCGTCAGTACCGATAGCAACCGGAATGCCCGCTTCACGCATCTCTTTGTACATAAATTGAGAACCGGAACCGAGTTTCATGTTCGATGCCGGATTATGAACCACTTTTACCCCGTTGTCGGCCAAAATACGTATTTCGTCTTCATCGACATAGAGGACATGCGCTGAAACGAGTTGCGGCGTCAGGACGCCTAACTGATACAAATAGCGCACTGGGGTCGTTCCAAAGCGTTTACGACAAAACTCTTCTTCGGTTTCTGTTTCAGCTAAATGAAAGTGGATAAGCAGTCCGTTATCTTTTGCAAAATCGGTTGTCCAGCGGAGTAAATCACCTGAAACCGTATAAATGGCATGTGGCCCTAAAGCATATTGAATACGTTCGCTGAAAAGCAATGGGTAATTTACATGCTTCTTTATATTACGCTTGCTTTTCTCCATTAGTTTCGGATTGAAATGGTCGAAACATGCCTCAGCCAAAACCGCCCGCAAGCCCATCTCTTCTACGGCTTGCGCTGTGGCATCCGCTTGATAATACATGTCAAAAAAGGTGGTTGTGCCGCTGCGGATCATCTCTAAACAGGCTAATTTTGCGCCGTTGTAGATGTCGTCGTAAGTCAGTTTAGCTTCGTTAGGCCATATTTTCTGCTCTAACCAGGCCATCAGCGGCATATCATCGCCAAAACCGCGGAACAGCGACATGGCCGCATGGGTGTGCATGTTCACCAATCCCGGGATAACCGCCTTGTGACGACCGTCGATTACAAATTTAAAATTATCATCGGTATTACGACTATTTGAATTTTCGATTATCGCTTTATCGGCAGTGATGATTCGTTTGATCTTATTTCCTTTGATAATAATATCAACTGTTTGTCCGTTCAGTTCGGCGGATTTGATTAAAATGCTCATTATCTATATTTTTATGGATTCTACCAATAATTTGTACTTATAGGACATTTGAAGTGTTACAATAAGACCTGTAAAATTCGGCTACTGCTTCAATGCCTGTAAAAAATCTGTCGATGCCGAAACTTTCATTTGGGGCGTGAATGGCGTTTTTCTCAAGTCCGAAACCCATCAACAGGCTTTTTACCCCAAGTATTTTTTCAAAGGCAGGAATAATTGGGATGCTGCCGCCGCGTCGAACTGCTAAGGGTCGCTTTCCGAAGGAAACAGTAAAACCATGTTCTGCAGCTTTATAAGCAGGGATGTCTATCGGACAGACGTATGCCTGTCCGCCGTGATGATGTGTGATTTTCACTTTTATGTAACTGGGAGCTACCTGTTGAATGTAATCCATAAACAAAGCAGAAATCTTTTCTGCATCCTGATGGGGGACGAGGCGGCAGGATACTTTGGCGGTTACTTTCGATGGCAGAATGGTCTTAGCGCCTTCGCCGGTATATCCACCCCAGATACCGCAGACATCAAACGACGGTCGGCAACTGTTCCGTTCAAGCGTGGAGTAGCCTTTCTCTCCGAAGAGCGCTTCTACGCCTATCGCTGCTTTGTATTTTTCATCATCCCACGGTACTTGAGCCAACATTTCCTTTTCCTGAGCGTTAAGTTCTTCTACATCATCATAGAATCCCGGTATAGTGATACGTCCGTCGGCATCTGTTATATCGGCTATCATTTGGCAGAGTACATTAATAGGATTAGCTATGGCGCCGCCAAAATGACCGGAATGAAGGTCGCGGTTTGGCCCGGTTACTTCTATCTCCCAATAGGATAAACCACGTAAACCAGTCGTCAGCGATGGGGTGTCTTCTCCGACCATGCTGGTATCCGAGACAAGAATGATGTCGGCTTTTAGAAGCGCTTTATTCGCTTCGCAAAACGTTTCCAAACTTGCAGAGCCAATCTCTTCTTCGCCTTCCAGAATGAATTTTACATTACAATGCAGGAGTCCGGTTTGCAGAGCTGTTTCGAATCCTTTTAACTGAATCATCGCTTGCCCTTTGTCGTCGTCGGCGCCCCGTGCATAAACGCGTCCATCGCGAATCGTCGGCTCAAACGGGTTGCTCTTCCATAATTCCAGCGGCTCCGGCGGCATGACATCATAGTGCCCGTAAACAAGTACGGTATTGGCATCTGGCGAAATTATTCTTTCGGCATAAACCACAGGATTGCCTTTTGTTGGCATAACTTCTGCACGTGTTACTCCGGTTGATAACAATAACGTTTTCCAACGCTCTGCGCAAATAAGCATGTCCTGTTTATGTTCCTGTTTTGAACTGACCGACGGAATACGCAACAAGTCGAACCATTCCTCCAGAAACCGTTCTCTGTTTTTTTCAATATACGTTTTAATCACCATTAGTTGCAATATAGATCGTAAAATAATTTTCAATTTTCATTTTTCAAGTGTTTTTTGAACCATGCAAAAAATTCGCGTTGCCAGACAATCGCGTTCTGAGGGCTTAAGACCCAGTGATTTTCAGTAGGGAACAGTAGTAAACGACTTTCGACGCCTAACATTTGTGCTGTATTAAAGGCGGCCATTCCCTGAGAATAAGGGACGCGAAAATCTTTTTCTCCATGCGTAATCATGATTGGAGTATCCCAGTTTTTGACCAACAGGTGAGGTGAATGGGCATACGAATTTTGCGCTATTTTATTTGACTTATCCCACGGAGCGCCCCCTGATTCCCACTCTTCAAAGAACATCTCTTCGGTGGTGGCATACATAAACTCCATGTTGAAGATGCCGGCATGGGCAAGGAAAGCGCGAAAACGACCCTGATGGGTTCCAGCTAAATGGAAAACGGAGTACCCGCCATAACTTGCACCGATCGCCCCCAGTCGCGATTTATCTACAAACGGTTCTTTGGCTATCGCATCTATGGCAGCCAGTAAATCTTGCTCATCCTGAGCGCCGTGATTTTTGGAGATAGCATCGCACCATTCCTGTCCCGAACCCGATGTGCCGCGACGGGCAGGTACTAACGTAATATACCCCTGTGAAGCCATCAGCATATAATTCCAGCGGTAACTGAACGAAGGTCCTAAAACGCCTTGCGGGCCGCCTGTACACATCATTAAGACAGGATATTTTTTTGATGCATCAAAATTAGGCGGATATACAACCCATGTCACCATTTTTTTATTATCGGTAGTAGTAACGAAACGTTTTTCAAAAGTCGGGAGGTTCAAACGTTCTAATAATTCCTTGTTTACCAAAGAGATGTCTTCTACTTTACCATCCTTTGGCGAAATGCGGTAAACTTCAGCCGGACAAACGAAATTGGTGCGGGTGGCAATTAGCGCGTCGCCTGCAATTTTTAATCCCTGATAGTCATGAAGTCCATCTGTAAGGCGCATTATTGTGCCATCCGGCAAGTTTAGCCTGTAAATCTGACGCGCTTCTTGAAATGGCGCTGTGAAATAGATCGATTCTCCATCAGCTGTCCAATTCAAGGAAGCAGGACTGGCGTCGAGCGTTTCCGAGATGTCTTTCATTACTCCGTCAGGCCAGTCCATGAGCATTATACGTTCTTTATCGGCCTCGAAACCGGCGCGTTTCATACTTAGCCACAACAGTTTACTTCCGTCCGGCGAAAATTGGGGGTTATTATCATAGCCCGGCATATTGGGCGTCAGCAAGCGCGTCTGTTTATTCTCTAAGTTATAGGCATATAGGTTGGAATTGGTTTCGAAGGCGTAAGCCTTTCCTGTCAGTTTTTTGCAGGAATAAACGATTGTCTTTCCATCGGGACTCCATGTCATCTCGTCTGTACCCCCAAACGGCTTGATAGGCGCATCGTAGGGTTCTCCGGGCATAATGTCTTCGATTGCTGTAACTTTTCCGGACCGGACTGTTCCAATATAAAGGTGGTTGTATTTTCCATCCTTCCACGAGTCCCAATGGCGATACATCAGGTCATCATACGCATACACATTCGCTTTGTTTAAATCTTCGTGCAACTCTGCGCCGGTGTATTTTTCTAATTTTGTGGATATTACAAAAAGGATTTTTTCTTCTGTCGGCGAATATAAGAACCCGTCGATAACTTCTTTCATGTCCGACACCTGTGTCTCAGCGCCTTTGTCGGGGTCTATTGTCCACAGTTTGCCCTCTCGCAGGAAAGCGATAGCGCTGCCGGACGGTAGCCAGGCTAGTGCCCCTTCCCTGGCAACGGTCCATGTCAGTTGTTTCTTATTGCCTCCGTTGGTATCCATGACATAAATTTCGGCATTGCTCCTGTTCTCCTGGATGCTGTAATAGGTTACTGTATAAGCAATACGTTTCCCATTAGGAGAGATGCACACGTTTCCAACACGTCCGAACGCCCAAAGAACTTCCGGCGTCATCTGTTTGTTTTCAATTTTCACCTCCGGTTTCCCGATAAAAGTTGCCCGCGAAGCGCCCTGTTTACTGTCTCCGTTTCCTTTTTCATTGCAGTTGCAACATGCTATCATAGCTGCCATTGTAAATATTGTAATAATTATCTTCATAGTTTGTAAGTATTATTTTAAATTTCCGGTCTAAATTTTGTTTAACATTGTAAGTTTGATAGACCGCAAAAGTAGATAAGATTTCCCATTAAACCAAATCACCCCCCGTAAAATCGCGTTTTTCAAATTATTGCTCCATGTTACACCTTGTTCGGTGCGTCTCTTATTCGGCGTAGCGGGACGCTATGTTGTTTTTTAAAAGCAACCCCACCAGCTTGCACAACTTCACCAAAGCTCCCAAAACAAAGTAGCACTGCTATAGCGTAGTGTTATATAAATTATTAGTACATTTGTAGCCAATATTTAATATTTTTTTTAATGAATTACCGGACAACGCCATTTATTACATTTTATTCGATCTGTCATTTAATGGCTGATGCTGCTTGCGCTTTTTTGATGTTGGGGACTGTAAATCTGAGCGAGCATATTATCATCGGTTTACTCCTTTACAACGGGTTTGCATTTGTCTTACAGGCGCCGGTTGGTTATATCATTGACAGGACGCTAAACCCTAAATGGGCCTCAATACTTGGACTGTTGTTCATTGCGATTTCATTTTTATTCTGGAACACCACTTTTGCAGCAATAATCATTGCCGGTATAGGAAACTCATTTTTCCATGCTGGAGCTGGCAGTATGGTATTATCTCTGCAAAAGAAAAAAGCCGCTTGTGCAGGCATTTTTGTAGCCACGGGAGGCATAGGGTTAGCGTTAGGCGCGTATTTAGCCGATTCGCCGATTGATTTTTTTATCCAGTCAGTTCCGACGGTCTCGGCCGTTTCAGCGGGATTAGTTTTGCTTGGCGTCTTGTTGTACTTTGTAAAAACTCCGGCAATCAACCGTACCACAGAGGGTGAACAAATTCCTGCCAATTACCGGTTTTTCCTGATTATTCTTATTATGCTCCCTATCATCGTTAGATCGCTCATCGGGCTTTCGCTTGATTTCCCATGGAAAAGCGCCCAACCCCTTTTAATAGCGATGGTTTCGGCTATTGCGCTTGGTAAGGTTGTTGGCGGTATTTTAGCCGACAAAATAGGATTGATGAAGGTTGGCGTATGCGGACTGATAGCTTCTGCACCCTTACTCGCCTTCTTTCCGGCAATACCCGTTCTCGGTATTTTGGGCGTCTTTCTTTTGAATCTTACGATGCCTGTCACATTAGTTGCTATCCTTAA
>Ga0082212_10006646_pt1 | contig 15480 bp, 14 predicted proteins | sample TergutNt197P3_FD_71548 | JGI IMG/M metagenome (GOLD analysis project Ga0082212, IMG submission 71548) | Neocapritermes taracua P3 segment gut microbial communities from Petit-Saut dam, French Guiana - Nt197 P3 | ecosystem: Host-associated > Arthropoda: Insects > Digestive system > Gut ...
ATAAGAAATATGAATTTGGTTCAAAGGTGTGTTTTGGAGTGACGAAGAAATCCGGGATAATCGTGGCGGTCAAAAGTTTTGCCAAGAACCTCTACGATGGAGATACGCTTGAGGATACAATCAAGCAAATGGAGCGGGTGTTGAATTACAAGCCTGAGCTTGCTATTTGCGATAGAGGCTTTCGAGGTCGAAAAGTAGTGGAAGGGGTGAAGATACTGACTCCTGAGAACCAAGGGAAACGGCTAAGCGAAACCGAGAAGAAAAAGAACAGAAAACGCAATCTCCGGCGTAGCGCTATAGAGCCGATTATTGGGCATGTGAAAAATGACTTCCGAATGGCGCGTAATTTTCTTAAGCATACTTTGGGTGATGAGATAAACGCCATTATGGCCGCCGCAGCCTTCAACTTCAAAAAATGGATGAGAACGGTCGGAGTTTATTTTCGCCTCGTCTTTTTCAGGCTATGCGCACTCTTCTGGGGTATAAATCCAACACCCGAATACGCCAAAATCGGATAAATTTGTACTTTTTAAGAATCGACTAAGTAGCGGAAGACTCAATTTAATCACTCCGTATCAACCCTTACTGCGAGGAAAGCTATCGGTGTGCCCAATACACTACGCATCTTTCACGGTAAATCTTCCATAAAAAAACGCCCTGAAATGGACCTGAATTCATTGATAAACCACTTTGGGTTTAGTCAGAAATCCATTATTTCTTTTTCTTTGGTCCCGGCGGAGGCCTCGGCCTGCTTTATGAAGTCGTCGGTGATCTTCTGCACCTGGGCTTCGGCCCGGCTCAGTTCGTCTTCGCTTATCTCTTTATCCTTTTTCAGGTTTTTGAGCGTTTCATTGGCGTCGCGGCGGATGTTCCTCAAGGCCACCTTGGCCTCTTCGCCGTTTTTGCGGACCAGCTTGGAGAGCTCCTTGCGGCGTTCCTGGGTCAGGGGCGGGATGGTGATGCGGATGACCTTGCCGTCGTTCTGGGGAGTCAGGCCGAGTTCCGACTTCAGGATGGCCTTTTCGATTTCGCCCATGGCCTGGGCGTCCCAGGGCTGGACCAGAAGCAGCCGCGGCTCAGGGGCGGTGATCGAGGCCATTTGGGGCAGGGGGGTGGCGGTGCCGTAGTAGTCGGCGGTCAGGCCGTCCAGGAGAGCCGGGGTGGCCCGGCCGGTGCGGATTTTGGTGAAACCGCGGGTCAGGGCCTGAACGGCCTTGTCCATGCGGTCTTTGAGGTCGGCGTAAACATCGTCGGTTTTGCTCATATCGGGCTCTCCTGGAAGGCTAAGGCCGGCCCCTAGCTTTCAGATACTATGGTGCCCACCTCTTCGCCCCTGATGGCCCGCCGGATGTTGTCGGGGACGGCCAGGTTGAAGACCAGAAGCGGGATGCGGTTTTCCATGGCCAGGGAAAAGGCGGTGGTGTCCATGACCTCCAGCCGGTCCTGGATGGCGCCCATGTAGGTCAGGCTGCGGTGGAGAACGGCGGCCGGATCCTTCCGGGGGTCCCGGTCATAGATGCCGTCAACATTGGTGGCCTTGAGAATGATGTCAGCCCCGATTTCGCTGGCCCGGAGGACGGCGGCGGTATCGGTGGTGAAATAGGGGTGGCCGGTGCCGCTGGCGAAGATGACCACCCGGCCCTTTTCCAGGTGGCGGATGGCCCGGCGCCGGATGAAGGGCTCGGTGATCTGATACATGCTGATGGCGCTCTGGACCCTGGTGTCCAGGCCCTGGCGCTCCAAGGCGTCCTGCATGGCCAGGGCGTTTATGACCGTGGCCAGCATACCCATGTGATCGCCGGTGACCCGGTTCAGGCCCCGCGCGGCCAGAGCCTGGCCCCGGAAGATGTTGCCCCCGCCGATGACCATGCCGAGGCGGACCCCGTCCCGGGCCGCTTCGGCCACTTGGGCGGCGATGCCTTCCAGGGTGTCGGGGCAGAGGCCGAAGCCCCGCTGGCCCTGGAGGGCCTCGCCGGATAATTTCAAGAGAACGGTTTTATATTTTTTCAATCACTCTTCCCGCGCTTCGCCGGGCAACTCCTCTCCCAGTTGGAAGCGGTCATAGGCCCGGATTTCGGTGCGGCCGCAGGCGCCGGCCGAACTTTTCAAGAGGTCGGCCACCGTGGTTTTGCCGGTGGGATCTTTGACATAGGCCTGGTCCAGAAGCACGACTTCCGAGTAGAACTTCTTGATCTGCCCGATCATTATCTTGTCCCACATGTTTTCCGGCTTGCCGCTTTCGGCCAGTTTGGCCCGGAAAATATCCTTCTCCCGCTCCAGGAGGTCGGCCGGGATCTCCTCGGCCGTCCGGGCCACGGGGCTGGCGGCGGCTATGTGCATGGCCAGGTTATGGGCCAGTTCCTCGGCCTCGCTCCCCATTTTTTCCGCGGCCAGTTCCACCATGACGCCCAGGCGGCCGGGACCGTGGATATAGGTGTGCACCAGGGATCCGGCCGGGGCCTCGCGGTGGACGAAGCGGCGCAGATTCATGTTTTCGCCTATGGTGCCCACCAGGCCCTTCAAGGCGTCATCCACGGTTTCGCCGGACGGAAGGGGCCGGGCCAGGAGGGCCGGGATATCGGCCGGGACCGGGCCGTCCAGTAGTAAGGCCAGGATATCGGCGGCCAGTTTCTGGAAACCCTCGTTCTTGGCCACGAAATCCGTTTCACAATTCAGTTCGACCATGGCTCCGCGGCGCTGATCGGCGCTGACTCCGGCGGTGATCAGGCCTTCCCGGGTGGCCCGTCCGGCCCGCTTGCGGGCGGTCATCAGGCCTTTCTGGCGCAGCCAGTCCACGGCCTTTTCCAGGTCGCCCCCGCATTCCCCCAGGGCTTTTTTGCAGTCCATCATCCCGGCATTGGTCTTATCCCGCAGTTCCTTGACCATTTTAGCTGTAATTTCCATATTATACTCCCAAAGAGGGCCGCTTTCGGCGGCCGCTCAAGGTTCTGATTTCAGGTTTCCGGAAAATCCCTGTCAGGCCAGGTTCTCGGCTTCCTGGAAATCGGCTGAATCCGGGGTTTCTCCGGCTTCATCCTTGTCCGGGGCGCCGCCGCCGCGGTTCATTTCCTCCCATCTGACCCGGCCTTCCAGGCAGGCGTCGGCCATTTTGGAGGTCATGAGTTTGATGGCCCGTATGGCGTCGTCGTTGCCTGGGATTATGTAATCGACCTCATCCGGGTCGCAGTTGGTGTCCACCACGGCCACCACGGGTATGCCCAGGCGGCGGGCTTCGGCGGTGGCGATGCATTCCCGGCGGGGGTCGATGACGAAGATGGCCCCGGGCAGGCGGTCCATATCCTTGATGCCGCCGAGGTTGGACCGGAGTTTGACCATCTGGTGTTCGAAGCCGATGACCTCTTTTTTGTGGTAGTGGTTCAGGGTGCCGTCGGCCTTCATCTGCTCGAGTTTTTTCAGCCGGTCGATGCTTTTCTTGATGGTTATGAAGTTGGTCAGGGTGCCGCCGAGCCAGCGGGAATTGATATAGAACATGCCGGCGCGATTGGATTCTTCGCAGATGGCGTCGGCGGCCTGTTTCTTGGTGCCGACGAACAGGACGCTCCGGCCCTGGGCCACGGTATCGGCCAGAAAGGAGTAGGCGGTCTTGAACAGTTGGACGGTTTTTTGCAAGTCAATGATGTAGATGCCGTTTCTGGCCCCGAAGATGTAGGGCTTCATCTTGGGGTTCCAACGGCGGGTCTGGTGGCCGAAATGGACCCCGGCTTCCAACAGTTGTTTCATGCTGATCTGGGACATGGGCGCTCCTGGCTTGATTTGGTTTCTACCTCCGCCTGTCCGGTGACCTTGTTCCCTGAACCGGGGCTGTCCCCGGCACCTCGAACCCGTAAAGGCGTGCGTATTTCCGCCCCGGCCGGGCCTTGGGGCCTGGCCTTCAGGCCGGTAACTGAGTATTATTATCACAATCGCTCTTATCTTGCAAGCCCCGGCCCCAGGTCGGTTTTGACTTGCGGTTTTGGCGATTATACCTTAAAATCATCTGGATAAGCGGCCGAAGCTTCAACTTGGTCCGGCCGGATCACCGTCCGGCGGAGTAGTTCAAGCGTCAAGGCGGTTGACCCTTAACAATTCTATAGAGGATGCCCCATGTCTGAAATGGAACTGGATCCGGGACTGCTTCAGGACTTCATCACCGAGTCCTCCGAGCTTCTGGAAGCCTATACTTCCAGCCTGACCGCTTTCGAAGGCGACCCTACGAACCTTGACATAATCAATCCCGTCTTCCGGGCCGCCCACACCCTCAAAGGCTCCAGCGCCTTCTTCGGCCTGAACCATATCAAGGATTTTTCCCACAAGCTGGAGAATCTTCTGGATGACATCCGCCATCATACCCGGGCGGCCGATTCCAAGGCCATTGAATACCTGTTCCTGGCCGGCAACCACCTTAAGGACATGTTCGAGCGGCTGTCCGCGGGCGATTTGAAGATCGAGCTTTTGCCGGAGGAAGCCGCCTTCCAGGCCGAACTGGTGGCCTGGATGGGCAGCGGAGCCGCGGGCGGAGGCGGGGCGCCCCAGTTTGAGGAAGCCTGCCGCAAGATAAAGACCCTTCTGGCCGAGGCCATGGAAGAGCCCAAGGAGCCCGGGCAGCTGGTGGAAGATATAATGGGCATCATCAACCCTCTGCCCATAACCCTGGCCGGGTCCGGGGGCGGCGGGGCCGACGCCCAGAAGCGGCCCGACCCGGTGGCGGTCGGGTTCCGGGGGGTTGACCTGACCGTTCCCGCTGTTCGGGCCCTGGCCAACATCAATGGTCAGAAATTTGATCCGGCGGCCTATGAGGCTGACTTGAAGGCCCTGGCGGAAGAGGTGGAGAAAAACGACTGGAGCGAGGTCCAGCCCCTTTTGAAGGAGGCCCTGGAGGATTTCACCGCCATTTTAGAGAGCGGCCTGGATTTCGACTCCGTGTTGTTAAGCGTTCTGGGCGGCAAATACCAGGCTTTCCTGGACGCCTTGGAACTGACCTTTCCGGAGGCCGCGCCGGCCGATGTCCACGCCGCCCCCGCCGCCGCCCCCGCCGGCGATAAGAAGCCTCCGGCCGATGACAAAAAGGGCGAGAGCAAGACCATGCGCATTTCCGAGGAGAAGGTGGACGGCTTCATGAGCTATGTGGGCGAGCTCATCGTCACTGCCGAGACCTTCAACTACCTCCAGAAGATGATTGAGAAGGACAAGGTCAACCCCAACACCGTCCGGGCCTTTAAAAACGCCAACCAGGCCTTCCGGGAACTGTCCGACGAGCTGCAGGAGAGCCTGATGGAGATCCGCCGGGTGCCCATCAAGGGCATTCTGCAAAAAGTGAACATGATGGCCCGGGAACTTTCCCACCAGTTGGGCAAAAAGGTCAAGGTGCAGTTGGAAGGCCAGGATGTCCAGTTGGACAAGAGCATCGCCGAGAGCCTGGAAGCCCCCCTGGTGCATGTGGTCCGCAATTCCCTGGATCACGGCCTGGAGCCCCACGAGGAGAGGCTCAGGCAGGGCAAGGAGGATGAAGGCTTGCTCCGGGTCAGCGCCTCGGCCGACAAGGAGTATTTTTTCCTGGTGGTGGAGGACGACGGCAAAGGCATCGACCCCAACCTCATGCGCCAGGTATCCGTGGATAAAGGCGTGTTGACTGAAAGCCAGGCCGCCTCCCTGACAGACAAGGAGGCCATAGGCCTGATCTTCGGCGCCGGCTTTTCCACGGCCCAGACCATCACCGATGTCTCCGGCCGGGGCGTGGGCATGGACGTGGTCCGCACCAACATCAACGCCTTAAACGGCTCCATAAACATCGACTCCGTCATCGGCAAGGGCACGACCATAACTTTGAAGATCCCCCTGTCAGTGACTCTCCAGGTCATCAAGGCGCTTCATGTCAGGGTGGGGGAAGCCAATTTCATCATCTCCCTGGACGAGATCCTGGAATCCTTAAGGCCCCTGCCCGAGGAACTGTCAACCGTTGAGGGGAAGGGCCTGGTGCTGAACCGGCGGGGGCAGATAACCCCCCTCATCAAACTTTATGAAATCTTCAACCTAGAACCCCAACATCCCGACCCGGTGGACGGCCTGGTGGTCATGGTGGAAACCCAGGCCGGACGTTATGCCTTGCTGGTCGATACGGTCATGGGCCAGCAGCAGGTGGTGGTCAAGGAATTGGGCGCCCAGTTCAAACGATTGAGCTTTCTGGCCGGCAGCGCCCTTTTGGGCGACGGCGGCCTGGGGTTGGTTCTGGATGCCACAGGGGTCGTCAACCTGGCCTTCGGCTTGAGGTGAGTCATATGTCCGACGAGATAAACCGCGTCTTTCTTTTGCCCGGCGAATACATGGTCAGCAAGCAGCCCTATTTGATCTCCACTCTTCTGGGCTCCTGCGTTTCCGTCTGTCTCTTCCATCCCCACCACCGTTGCGGGGGCATGAACCACTACATGCTGCCCCGCGGACCCTCGGGCGAACACACCGGCAAATACGGCGAATACGCCATCGGCGTACTCCTGCAGTTCATGGAAAGGACTTGCGGAGGGTTCGGCGGTGTGGAGGGCATGATCATCGGGGGGGCCAATGTGGTCCGGGAAATAGGCCGGGGCGAAAACATCGGCGAGAAGAACATCGCCCTGGCCCGGGAAATGCTTAAGCAGCGCAGCATCAAGGTGACCAAGGAACAGGTGGGGGGGGAGGTGGGCCTCAAGCTCCACTACCAGAACTGGGACAACAAGCTCGTCGTCGAGCCCATGAGCCACGCGGCCATGTCCGGTTCCCTCCTGGTCAAGGCGGAGAGCGCCCGTCACCAGCCTGCCGCGTCGGCCTCCGGCCCGGCTCCCGGCAAGGCCATCAAGGTACTCATAGTCGATGATTCGGCCATCGTGCGCAATCTCCTGGCCAAGGCCATGTCCGGCGAGCCCGACATCACCGTGGTCGGCCAGGCCAAGGACGCCTTTGAAGCCCGGGAGATGCTCCTGGAATTGGGGCCGGACGTCATGACCCTGGATGTCATCATGCCCAAGATGGACGGAGTGACATTTCTGAAAAAAGTCATGGTCTATCACCCCTTGCCGGTCATTATCTGTTCCACTATTGCCAAAAAGGGCAGCCAGACCGAGCTCCGGAGCGACAAGATCGGGGCCGTGGACGTCATCGACAAGGAATCCCTGAATCTTTACAGCGGCCTGGATACGGTCAAAAAGATACTCGTTCCCAAGATAAGGGCCGCGGCCCGGACCTCGGTCCACAAAAAATCCAAGGAAGAGGTCAGCACCATTTGAGGCCCCTCGCCCCGGCCCCATGCGGTGGATGTAGCTCAGTTGGTTAGAGCGCCAGGTTGTGGCCCTGGAGGCCGGGGGTTCAAGTCCCCTCATCCACCCCATGTTTTGGCACCCCAAGTTTTCGGAGCAAAACCAATCAAGCCGCCGACAGGCGGCTTTCCTTGATCATAGGCATGCGGGCCATCCGGAAAATCGAATACAACCTGGATGGACAACTGGTTGACGGCTCTTTCCTGAAGCACGCCCGGTTGATAGCCGGAGGGCATCACGAAAAATGGGACGGCAGCGGCTACCACTTGGGTCTCCAGGGCCTGGACATTCCCCTGGAAGGGCGCCTGATGGCCATCGCCGATGTTTACGATGCCCTTATTTCGGCCCGCCCCTACAAGAAGCCTAAAACCACTGAAGAGGCCCGGCAAATGATCGAGAGCGGCTCCGGGACCCACTTCGACCCCCTCCTGGTGGGCATTTTCACCAAAGTCGCCGACCAATTCGCGGCCGTGGCCCGGGATGCGGCCTATAGTTGAAAGCTGTTAATCAGGCTCCACCCAGCCGCGTTTGTCCGACCAAACCGCCACCACGCGAAACCCCGCGCCGGCGGTCTCAAGGTGCTGATTCTTCAAGGCCCGGTTTTCAGCCAAAATGATCCTGGGCTTGTTTTCACCGGATGTATGATGTGTCTTTTCAGCTTCCGCCCGGGCGGCGGCCGGTGTTTCGGCCCGCAAGGGATGCCAAAGGGGACAGCCCTCGTCGGAATCATCCACCGCGCTGTAATACAAAAAACTCCCTTTTTCAAGCATCTCCAAAGATATCAAAGCCGGCCCCTGGGGCCGCCACAAGCCGGCTTCCCAGCCCTCTAGCTCCGCCCGGGTCACCCCCATAGCCCGGGCCAGGTCGGCCTGAGACCAATTCAATCTCCTCCGAAGCTCGACCAGACGATCCCTAAGGGGATCGCCCGAAGGAGGCGGGAACCGCAAAGGAATTTTCATTTTACCACACCCATTCGGACTGGATGATACCAGAAGAACCTGTGGGAAGCAATCGGCCGGGAGCCCGCTTTTCCGCTTGACAAGGGGGCCGGCAAAATACAGAATATGCCCCAGAGGTAAAAAGGGCCATGTCGAAACTTCTGTATCGCGGAAAAACCAAGGATGTTTTTGCCGAGGAGCCTTCCGGTCTTTTCGATAGGGTCCGTTTTGTCTTTACTGACCGGGTGACCTTGAATGACGAGGGCGTCATTGACCCTGGCGGGAACAACGTGGCTGAAAAGCCGGTCGTTGGCCAGGCCGAGGCCTGCTTGAAAATGACTTCGGCAATTTTTCGGGAATTGTCCGAAAAAGGATTCGCCACTCACCTGGTGTCCTATGACCTGGCCGGGTTGTCCATGATCGTCAAGAAGGCGAAGCTCTTTTCGCCGGGCTTGGAATGGGTGGGCCGGTGGGTCTCTACGGGCAGTTTCGTGCGCCGGTATTCGTCGGTCCCTTCGTGCCGTGATGGTTTCAGGCTGCCGTCCCCCATTTGGGAAATCACCCTGAAAGACGACTCGGCCGGAGACCCGCTCATCGTGCCTTCCGCCATAACGGCGTTGGGCATAATGGATTCCGTGACGCTGGAAAAATTGTTGGCCGCCAATGATCAGGTCATGCGGGCTTTGCACGATATGTTTTCAGCCCGGAGGCTTGACCTTTGGGACATTAAGATCGAATGGGGCCTTGACGGGGATGATCAGCCCATGCTCATAGATGAAGTTTCTCCAGGTTCTTGCCGGGCCTTCAAAGAGGGTACCAGGGAACGGGTGACAGGCCTGGCCCTGGCCGAATATTTTACCACAAGGAGTTGACAATGAAATACCTGAATATGCGCTTTTCCGAGGAAATGCTCACGGAGGGGAAGCTGGCTGAAATGCTGGAATCCGGGTGGGAACTGGTGACCATGGTGCCTTACATAATGCAGCCGCGGGACGGAGAGACCTATGTTCGGGAATACTGGGTCACTCTGCGTCGGCCTGGGGGCTGATAAGCCGGCGGTCAATGCCAAATCAAGCTCCGCTTGATTTGGCATTGACATTGGTTGAATAACGATGCAAAACGAAAGAGGCGATACCAAAAATACACGTCATCAGGAAGAATTGGAAGATTTCCCGGTCGAATCCAAAAACATTCAGAACCAGATCGATCAAGAGGGCGCCAAGACATACGCCGGCCATATACATGAACACGGCGGTCAGGTCGAAATACCAGGTGCTCAATTGCGGAATGAAGAACCTGATGATTTTGGATATTGTTTTATCAGGGTCACGCCATTTTTTTACCAGGGTCATGGCTATGATCAGGACAACGATGGCCAACCCCAGGCTGAACGGCCCGAAATAATTGGTCAGCATTGAAAAGATGCTTATTTTGTCAAATATGGCGAACGCCGCCCCGAAAAGCCCGCCCAGGATGGCCCGGGCGCGCAAATCTGAAAAGAAGCTTCCGTTCATCACTTGATCCCCTTTCTTTAGCGTTATTCCGAATATTTTCCCGGAAATGATTTAATCGGTCTTCAGGCCTTTTAAGGCACCGGTCAGAAGGTCATCGGGAATATCGGCCGGCACTGTTTTATGGAGAAGGTCATGAAGCGAGTGTGAAATATCGAAAAAATCATTCGGGTCTATGTCCACGGAACACCCGGGACAGGCGCTTGGATTACCCGTCGGGCCCAAAGTGAGTGTGACCTTTTGGCCGCACTCGGGGCATTTGGCTTCAATAGCGGTCATAAATCACCTCTCAATATGGGCCTTAATTTTTCTCCTAAGACCAGTCTGACAGGGTCGGGCTGGTGCGTATGAAGCTGTCCCTGATCTGTTCGGCCCGGTTCGCCTGGAGATTTATGGGCGAGAGCGGGGTCCGGCCGCCCGTGGCCAGGTCGGCCTGGATCTGGGCCACGGCGTTTTCTCCGGCAAAGGCCGAATTGAAATAGGGGTTGTCAATAATGTTGGGCGGCCCGACCCTGGTCATGGGGAAGTTTCTGGGAGTCAGGTCAGCCCGGATCTGGCTGACGGCGTTTTCCCCGGCAAAGGCCGAATTGAAATAGGGGTTGTCAACAATGTTGGGCGGCCCGACCCGGGTCATGGGGAAGTGGTTGGGGGCCAGGTCGGCCTTGATTTTGCCGGCGGCGTTTTCGCCGGCGAAGGCCGAGTCGAAATAGGGGTTGTCAATAATGTTGGGCGGCCCGACCCTGGTCATGGGAAAGTGGTTGGGGGTCAGGTCGGCCTTGATTTTGCCGGCGGCGTTTTCGCCGGCGAAGGCCGAATCGAAATAGGGGTTGTCAACAATGTTGGGCGGCCCGACCCGGGTCATGGGAAAGTGGTTGGGGGTCAGGTCGGTCTTGATTTTGCGGACGGTGTTTTCGCCGGCGAAGGCCGAGTCGAAATAGGGGTTGTCAATAATGTTGGGCGGCCCCACCCGGGTCATGGGGAACCGGTTGGGGGTCAGGAGTTCGGTCGTCCTGGCCTGGGCCTTCTGGGCGGCGTTGGCCGGGTCATAATAGCCGAGCGTAGGCGAGGCTCCGGGCCGGGGCGCCCTGGTGGCCGGCGCGGAGACCGTGGTCTGCCCGGCACCCGTGAGTTCCAGATCCAGCCGGCCGCCCCAGGCCCGGTAATCGGGCTGGATCTGGTAAGTGGCCACGCCGTTGTCGGCGAACTGATAATACAGGTCCTGGGACCAGCGGGCGCTGGACGGAATGATCCCCTGGGGGTGGCGGACCGTCGAGGCTTCGTCACGGGGGTCGGCCGAGGGCTGCCGCCGGGGATGGACGTCGAAATAGCGTTGCAGGGCCCTGATGACCCCGTCAGCCTGGCGGCCGGGGTCGTTCTGGATATTCAAGACGTTTTGGCGGGCCGGCTGGATCCCCGGTCCGGGCCGGAAAGATCGCACCTCGGCCACCAGGGTATTGCTCAGGCGGGCCTGGGGCAGGGTGGCCGGGCCTTGGGCAATGGTGTTGGGCAGGCGGCTGTGGTCTGCCAGGCCGGAGATGGTGTGGTCCAGGCGGCTTCTGGCAATGTTCTGGACCCCGCTGAAGACCCCGGTCAGGGTCAGGGTGCGGGGGTTGGTTACGGGGCTGGCGGCTTGTGGGCGGACGGTCATGGTTCGACTCCGTTAGGCCATTGGCTGGCTTTGAACCCTATCCCTGGCGTTGGTGGAACCGCATCCCTGGCGGCGCCTCAAAAAAAATGCAGCCTTTCCTTCGGCCGCATCCGGCGCCTTCCCGGCGCGCTTGAGGCAGGTTATCGCCCTCTTCCCCTGAGGTTATGGTTTTATTATAGCCCTACTTGAGGTAAATTTCAAGCGCACGGGTCAAAATTCAAGTTGAGCGGCCGGAACGCCGGGGGGGGATCCAGCGGGCTAAGGCGTGAAAAAGCTCGGAAATGTTAATGGGCTTGGTGATGTGGTCGTTCATGCCGACCTTGAGGCTTTGCTCCCGGTCCCCGCTCATGGCGTGGGCGGTCATGGCCACAATGGGCAGATCCTGGAATTGGGGCATCGCCCGCAGGCGGGTCACGGCTGTCAGCCCGTCCATCACCGGCATCTGGATGTCCATGAGCACCAGGTCAAATTGTTCCTTCTGCACCAGGTCCAGAGCCTCCTGGCCGTTACCGGCGATAGTGACCTCAAAGCCGGCCTTGGTCAGGATCCGGCTGGCCACCAACTGGTTGACCTCGTTGTCTTCAGTCAGAAGGATCCTGGCCCCCCGGATGGCCTCAATGAGGTTCAACTCCTCTTCCTCGGCTCCGCCCTTCTTGCCGTGCTTGGCCCGGTGCTTGCCGAAGACCTCCAACAGGGCGTTGTTGAGGGAAGAAAGAGAGATGGGTTTGGTCAGGATATTATGGATGTTCGCGGCCTTGGCGCTGTCCGCCACTTCTTCGCGGCCGTAGCCGGTGATCATCAGCACGGGCGGCAGCGTCCCCCAAGCCTCAGCCAAACGCTGGATGGTCTCTCCCCCGTCCATATCCGGCATGTGCCAATCAACCGCGATCAGGTCGAACTTGGCCCCCTGGCCCGCGGCCTCGGCGTAACGCTTCAGGGCTTCCTGGCCCGAGGCGGCCCCCGTTACCGTGAACCCCATGGACGACAGGGCATGGCTCAAAATTTCCAAGGCCTGGGCATTGTCGTCCACGGCCAGGACCCGGAGCCCCTTGAAGGCGTCGGGGGTCAAGGCCGGACCCTCCTCTTTCAAAACGCAGGGTTTGAAACGGGCGGTGAAGCCGAAGGTGCTGCCCCGGCCGGTCTCGCTCCGACACCAGATTTCACCGCCCATCATCTCGGCCAGCCGCTTGGAAATGACCAGGCCCAGGCCGGTGCCCCCATACTTGCGGGTGGTGGTGGTGTCGGCCTGGGTGAAAGGGTTGAAGAGTTTGGCTATCTGTTCCGGGCTCAGGCCGATGCCGCTGTCCTCCACCGTGAACCGCAGAAAAGCTGTCTCCGGGGTGGCTTCCAAGGTGACCACGCGGACAATGACCGTGCCGCCCTGGCCGGTGAACTTGATGGCGTTGCCGACCAGGTTGTTGATGATCTGGGCCAGGCGCACCGGGTCGCCCAGAAGACCGAACGGGGTTTCGACCGGCAGGTCCAGGGCGAATTCCAGGTCCGCGGCGTGGGCTTTTTCGGCGTGCATTTCCATGATCCCGCGCATGACGTCGCCCAGGTGGAACTCGGTCTCCTCCATTTCCAGCTTGCCGGCTTCTATCTTGGAAAAATCCAGAATATCGTTGATTATCCGCAACAAGGCCTTGGCCGCCACCTCGGTGCGGTGGATGTATTCATACTGCTGCTCGTCCATCTCGGTTTGCAGGGCCAGGTGGGTCAGACCCAGAATGGCGTTCATGGGTGTGCGTATCTCGTGGCTCATGTTGGCCAGAAACTCGCTCTTGACCTGGCTGGCGTGTTCAGCGGCTTGCACCGCGTTTTCCAAGTCCCGCTGGAGCTTGATCCTTTCCGTCACGTCGTCCGTGCTGCCGACAACGCCGATGACCTCGCCGCTGTCGTCGCGCATCGGCGCCGTGCAGGAGTGGAACACGCCGCCGTCGATATCGCCGGTCCAGTCCTGCGGGCCTTCGCGGAATGTTTTTTCCACATGGTCAATAATATCCAGGTGCCTGTTTTTGCGCCGGGCGAGTTCAATATTTTTCCCTTCCAGAAACGAGGGCGTAATGCCGACTGTCTCCAGGTAGCGCCCTTTGTAGGTCGTGATAATGCCGTCGCGGTCAACGCTCCAGATGACGCCCTTGTAGTTGGAGAGGACGGCTTCCAGCTTGTTGAGGGCGTGCCGCAGTTCAGCGGTGCGCTGTTCGACCAGCACTTCCAGCTTCTTGCCTTCGTCGCGCTTTCTTTGAAAGAGCGCGAACACAAGCAGGAGCACGCACAAAAGCAGGGCGGACGCGCCGATCAGCCAGGGAACTTTCGCCTGGGCCATTTTCAGCCGGTAATCAAACAGCCTGTGGGTCCAACGCTGGGTGATGCTGTGGTTATCTATGATGGGCAAGGCTTTGCTCATTATGGAACGCAGCACGCCTTCCTTGATGTTGAGACCGAACGAGGACTCGTAAGAACGATTGAACAGGATATTCGATTTGAAGCCCGGCCGCTCAAGAAAATTCGTCACGCTGAGCAACTGGTTCTGGGTCATCATCAGGAGATCCACATCACCCCGCTCCAAGGCGTCGAAAGCGTCAAAGTTACTTACGTATTCCACAATATTAGGATGATCCGGAAACCATTCCCGGAACACTTCGGCATAGACGGAATCCTCTATCAGCCCCACTTTGGCATAAAGGATCTCGTTGGGCTTGATGTCCGGGTAATCGGCCCGGGACAAAAGGGCGTAAAACCCTATCTGATAGGGGGTGTCCGGCCACAGGAAACGGCCGTGCCGCTCTTTGGAAGGAACGAGTTCCGTGGTCATGGCCGCCTCGCCGCGCTCCAGCATGCCGAGCAGGACGGGCCATTCCAGGCGGCCTTCGTGTGCGCGCACGAACGTGAGCCCGGTGAGTTTCTCGATCTCTTTGAGCACATCAAGGGCAATGCCCTGCCATTGTTTTTCCTGTTCATTGTAAAAGCTGGCCGGGTAGTTGTCATATTCCGTCGCTACGGGAATTTTGCGGCCCGAGGCTAGATTCTCCCGGATATAGGCCCTTTCCTCGGCGGTCAATTGCAGGAAAAACCTGTAACGCAGATAATCGGTATATCCGCGGTTGTACAATTGGGTGAGATGATAGGTGCCGCCGCTCTTTAGCGCCTTTTGCACAATGGAAATGACGGGTTCAAGTTCCAAGGTTTGCGTCGTCAGGGAAACCGGGCTGTAGAGAAGGGGGAAAAATTCCTCAGCCACCACATCGCCATAGGAGTCAAACGCGGACTCCGCCGGGCTTTCATCGATAAAAGCGTCGGTCAGGCCGTCTTTCAGCAGCCGGTAAGCGTCATCGTAGTTCCCCACAAAGGCATATTCGGACCCCTCTTTCAAAAAGGGCGATACGAGACCATGAGTGGTCGAATCTTCCAAAAAGGCGTAACGCAGGGGACGCTGCTTTTCGATCGCGGGCAGCGGGTCTTCGCCTTTGAGGCGCATGAACTTGATGGTTCGTTCGGCAATGGAGTCGGTCATGAAATACTTGGTGCGGCGTTCCTCCGTGGCGGTCATCTCGCCGGTGAAGTCAATGGCGCCGGATTCCAGGCCGGCCAAAAGGTCGTCCCACTCATACAGGGCCGGTTTGAAGGTTATCCCGAACAGGGTCGTCAGCCATTCGCACAAGAGCACGGAATATCCGCCGATATGGCCGTCTTCTCCGGTGAAGAATTCCGTACTCGGATTCATGCCGAAAACAAACGTGCGGTCCGCGGCCCGGATTTTCTCAATAGCGGCGATTTCCTCTTCGGTCACGCCGGGAACGCTCCGGTATGACGTATAGACGGGATATTCTTTGCGGGCTTTCAACCGGGCTGACGGCTCGCAGCCGAAAGCGCAGGTGAAAGACAACAGACCCAGGAATAGGTAGATCGCTTTATTGTTCATTTGTTGTTCACCTGATCGGTCGATAGAGATTGGTTCTAATGGCGGTCATTTGGACAATCTATCGTAATTTAAGCCAGTTAAGGCTATGTTGAGGTTGGTTTCAGGCGTCCGGTTTTGGTGAAATAAAAAATGCTGGAATGGATTCCGGCTTTCGCCGGAATGACGGACACTCCAC
>Ga0082212_10006647_pt1 | contig 15478 bp, 13 predicted proteins | sample TergutNt197P3_FD_71548 | JGI IMG/M metagenome (GOLD analysis project Ga0082212, IMG submission 71548) | Neocapritermes taracua P3 segment gut microbial communities from Petit-Saut dam, French Guiana - Nt197 P3 | ecosystem: Host-associated > Arthropoda: Insects > Digestive system > Gut ...
TGATAAAGAGTATATTAAATGCGTAAAAGAGCAAAGTGTAAATCCTGAGCTTGTTTTAGAAAAAGGCGGGGATTATACGCTTGTTTATACGCCTTTGCACGGCAGCGGGAATCTGCCTGTCCGAAAAGTTTTGGACGAAATGGGATTTAAAAATGTTATAGTTGTATCAGAACAGGAACTGCCCGACGGGAATTTTTCAACGGTAAAATCGCCTAACCCCGAAGAAAAAGAGGGGTTTGCGCTTGCGATTAAATACGCGCAGAAACATAACGCGGATTTAATAATCGGCACAGACCCCGACTGCGACAGGGTCGGAATTGCCGTAAAAAATACGGACGGCGAGTATGCGACTATGACGGGCAATCAAGTCGGGGTTTTATTGACTGAATACATAGCAAGCCAAAGCAAAAACAAAAATATACTGCCCCAAAACGGCGTAATCGTCAAGACGATAGTAACTTCGGATATGGTGCGTGAAATATGCAAAAAATACGGGCTTGAAGTTGTCGAAGTTCTGACGGGTTTTAAATTTATAGGCGAAAAAATAATGGAGTTTGAACAGGACGGGAATAAAAATTTTATTTTCGGATTCGAGGAAAGCTACGGATATTTAAAAGGCACGTATGCAAGGGATAAAGACGCGGTCGTCGCAAGTATGCTTATAGCTGAAATGGCGTTGTATTATCAGACTCAGGGGTTGACGCTATACGAACAAATGCAGAATTTATATAAAGAATACGGATATTACGCCGAAGATTTGGTTTCTGTAACAATGGAGGGAGCGGCGGGATTTGAAAAAATCACGGGAATCATGGAAAAAATGCGGAAAAGCCCGCCGAAAGAAATCGGAGGGCTCAAAGTTTTAGCCGTCCGCGATTATAAAAAAGCGCAGGCAAATCTGCCGAAATCGGACGTGTTATATTTTGAACTCGGGGGCGGCAATAGTTTTATAGCGCGCCCGTCGGGGACAGAGCCTAAAATCAAGTTTTATCTGATGTGCAGGGGAGAAACAAAACAGGAAGCTGAAAATATAATTGATAAAATGAAAGAATTTATAAAATCAAATCAAATGCAGTAATCCGCGACTGTGCGTATAAGCTTATTATAATCCGGCGGTTTTTCTATAAAACCGTTCATTCCCGCTTCAAGGCACTGCGCTATTCCCTCTTCACGGACGCTTGCAGTTAACGCGACAATGGGAACTTCTCCCGCGTTTTCGCAGTCAAGGCTTCTGATTACCGACGCAGCTTCTATTCCGTCCATTTCGGGCATCTGAACGTCCATGAGAATAAGCGAAAAAACTGACGGGTTTGCCCTGAATTTATCGACGGCGTCTTTTCCCGTGACGGCGAATTCAAGATTCAGCCCGTCTATTTCAGAAAACATAGCGGCAAGGATTTCCCTGTTTATTTCAACGTCGTCGGTTATGAGAATCGTTTTGCCGCATAAAATTTCTTCCGGCGTAATATCGGGCTTGCGGCGGGGATTTGATTTCCCGTCGAGCATTTTTTTAGTTTCGCTCGCTCGGATACGCATGTTCAGCCGGTAAATTAAAGCGGCGGCTGAACCTTCTCTTTTTATGACGTAATCGTCGGCTCCGTACTGAAGCGCGGCGACTTCGCCGTATTCGCTGTCCGTTTCAGTCAGAACTATAATCGGAACGTTTTTTTTACGGGCAAATTCAGAAATCTTATCGAACCCGGAAAACCCTTTCGCCCCGCTTTCGCCGGTATGAATTATAACGGCGGAAGCGTGGTATTTTTCCATTGCGCCGATAGCGTATTCGCTTGCGGCGGATATATTTATGTCAAAATCTTTCATAAGCCTCATTTTTGTTTCGGCTAAAACGCGGGGTTCTTCGCTTACGACTAAAATGCTGTGTTTTTCATTTTCAAAGGAAATGTTGTCCACGGGCTTGTATCCTCCGGAATATACCGCAGTATTAAGCGGCAATAATAGCATATAGTATATAATAGCAGAAAAACATAAAATTGTCAATTATAAAAAATATATTGAAAAAATTTTTCAGTTATGTTATAATATGTTATAATGCGGTTTAGTAAGGGGTTGCTGATAAAGAAAATGGATACAGGGTCATTGCTCGGCGATTTTGAAGCGGAAGCAAAAGCGCATATAGAAAAAATAGAAACGGCGTTTTTAGACGCGGATTCGCTTTCGGACGACCCCGAATTAATGAACGGCGTCTTTCGCGCCGCGCACAGCATAAAAGGCACTGCGGGGTTTTTTTCGCTTGTAAAAATCGTCGGCATAGCGCATGAGCTCGAAAGCGTTTTCATGCAGGTCAGAAACGGAAAACTGATTATAGACGATATAATCGCTGATATTGTTCTGCAAGGCATAGACTGCCTGAAAGATTTGATTAACAGTATTGATGACGACAGCGAGGTTGACACGAAAAACGTCGTCGATAATCTTAAAAAATATTCTGAGATTGACAGCGGCGGCAGAACCGGAGAAATTAAAGTTATTGAAAAACCGGATAATAACGCCGGGGATTACGAAATGCCGTTCGACTGCAACGAACGCGAAATAAAAAAATCGCTTAAAAAAGCAGTCCGCCACGGGCATAAAATATATTGCGTGAATATCGCGTTTAACAGAAGCCTCGGAAAATATTACAGGCATCCCGAGGGAATGATTGTCACTGTTTTATCAATAGGCTCGATAATTGCCGCCATAGTCGATTCAAAGAGAGATAATATATCGCTGATTAAAGATTTTGAGGCGGCGGATTTGACCTCGCAGATAATAACTGCGCTGGCAGGGCGCGAAAATTCGACGCTCGAGCTTCTTGTAACCAGTGTTCTCGAACCCGAGCTATTCGCCGTCGCCATTGAAATAAACACGGGAGATATACGTCTTATACCCAAAGAAACCGTCTTAACGCAGGACGAACACATTGTTCCGCAAATTTCCGCCAACAAAAAAACTGATATTACTGACAAGATTGAAGAACCAGAAAAACCGGTGCAGATTGCACGCGACAAAAGCTTTTCGGTAAGGCTTGACGTTTCGGCTATTAATAATCTCATGGATTTGTCAAACGAGATGATTTTAACGCGCAACAGGCTTTTATCCGCAATGTCGGAGTACCGGAAAATCCCCGGGCTTGCGCCGATTCTGCACGACATGAACAGGCTTACAAGCGAAATACAGGAAAAAGTCATGCTCACCAGAATGCAGCCCGTAAGCGTAATATTCAGCCGGTTTCCCCGGATTATAAGAGACACCGCGAAAATGCTGGACAAAGATATTCAGGTCGATATTTCAGGCGAAGAAGTGACGCTCGATAAATATCTGCTGGATTCTCTCGTTGACCCCATTACCCAACTTGTCAAAAATTCAGCGGACCACGGGCTGGAATCTTCGGAACGCCGTCTTGAACTCGGCAAACCCCCGAAAGGCAAAATCACGCTCAGCGCGTATATGCGCGACGGACTCGCGGTTATAGAAGTTTCGGACGACGGCGCGGGAATAGACGCGGACGCGCTCAGACGCAAAAGCATAGAAAACAGGATAGCCACGGAAGAAAAGCTTGATTCAATGAAAAAAAGCGATATTTTCGCGTTGATGTTCGAGCCGGGGATTTCTACGGCAAAGCACATAACTAATCTTTCGGGACGCGGCGTCGGAATGGACATTGTAAAAACGAACATAGAAAAATTGGGCGGCTCTATAGAAGTTGATTCAGAGCTTGGAAAAGGGACTGCTGTAAGATTAAAAATGCCGCTCACGCTGTCTGTCACGGCGACGCTTATCGTGACTATAGATTCTGTGCAGTACGCGGTGCCCGAGGCAAACGTCGAGCGGATAGTGCGCGTTTGGAGTGATTCGCCGTCAAAACGGCTTGAAAAAATAAATAAATCTCTTGTCCTGAGCCTTAACGGGCGGATTATCCCAGTTGTGACAATGCGGGATATAGAAGCAAAAGTCAGCGGACAGAAACCGCCGCAGGCTGAAATACTGCTTGAAGAAAGCCGTAAGCGCGGCGTTAATAAATTATTAGCGCTCAAAGCGGGAGGCAAAATACTCGCGCTGATGATAGACGACGCGGTAAAAACCGAAGAAATTATTGTAAATCCGCTTCCGGTATATTTAAAAAACTGCCCGTGCTATTCAGGCGCGGCGGTACTGGGGAACGGAAACGCGGTTATGATTCTGGACGCAGAGGGCATAATACGGCTTACTGGCATTGACGCCGACGCTGAATCAGAAGATTCAGACGCAGCCGGCTATACGGATAATAAAGATAAAAAACAGGTTATAATTTTTAAGTGTTCGGGAGCGGAGTATTTTGCGGTTGAAACAAGCGGGATTTCAAGAATTGAAACTATAGACCCGCAGTATATTCAGGAAATGGGCGGCGGACGCTTTATTAATATCTCGGGCGAGAACGTAAGAATTGTCAGACCCGAATATTTCGCGCATGTAAAAAAGCACAGTTATAACGAAAAAAAGCTTTATATGATTACGCTTAGAAAAAGCGCGTTCCCGATAGGGCTTCTCGCGGGCAAAGTACTCGATAAAGCCGAGGGGGTTTTTAAACTCGATAAAGATAATCTCAGCGGGGATTTTATCTCCGGGACAAGCGTTTTTGACGAAAAGATACTTATTTTTCTGAACCCTGCGGCGATAGCGGGCGAAATCGAAAAGCAGGGCAAGAATAAAGTAAAAAGTTATTTTTAGCAGGTGTATAGAATGGTAAGTTTGAGTTTCACGGCGGGCGGCGGGCTTTTTGCCGCAGACGTAACGTATGTGCAGAAAGTTTCGCGGATGGCGGTCACGCCGGTCCCTGCCGCGCCTGAGGAAGTTGCGGGCATAGCAAACATGAAAGGAAAAGTCGTCACGATTTTAAGCATTGACGCGTTGCTCGGCGGCGGGGAAAAACGCGGAAAAAACGGCGGAGCGGAAATTCAGGGAATCCGGAACGTCAGCGCGGTTATATTCAAGCCTTTTAATTTTAACGAAAACGGCGGTCAGATGGGTTTGCTTATGGACAAACCGGGAGACCTGATTGATATAGACGAGAACAAAATAATTGCCCTGCCGCCGGCGGAATCTGAAGATAAAGCAGAGAAAAAGATTTGTATTTCGGGAACGGCCGAAACCGGAGGAAAACTCTACAGGATTATAGATATAGGCGCAATAATCGAAAGGTTCGGCGGCGCTGAGCAAAACCCTGCCGGGTAATATTAAATAATAAACGGAGGAATCGCAGATGAGAAAAAAAATCAGGGATATGAAGATAAAGACAAGAATGCTGACGGCGTTTTTATTTCTGTCGCTTATCGGCGTATTTATGGGAATCACAGGACTGGTGTCGATATATACGCTTACTCGGATGTCGGACGAGTTAGATAGATTGCAGACGGAATCAAACAGGGTTTCGCAGGTGGTGAACGCCCACACGGTGTGGAGCCGTGGGCTGACCAATACCGTGCTGACCGGCGCGGAGTTTACAGGATTGCTCGACCCGACGAAATGCTCTATCGGCTTATGGTTAAACGAAGAAGAAATCGAAGCGATAACAGATAAGCAGATACGCGCTATTTTAAATAATATAGCCGCGCCCCATGAAATTATGCACCATGAAGCGGAGAAAGTATTAAGTTTTTTGAAAGCGGGAAACGAAGAAGAAGCCAAAAATCTTCTTGTCGAGGTTATATTCACAAAAGAAGAAGAAGTCATAAAGGGCCTGTTTGAAACGGAAACAATATATACGGATTTGGTCGAAAGCAAAATACATGATATTGTAGTAACGGGAAACGTTCTGACAGTTTTAATTATCACGTTTATCGCCGCGGTTATTATAGTATGGATTCTGTTCTCACTGCTCACCCCGCGCTCGATACTCAGACCGTTCAACGCGATTTATTCAAGTATGATGAAAGCGGCGGCGGGAGATTTCAGCGAAAGGATTCCCACGGACGACTGCGGCGGGGAATCGGCGCGGCTTTTCAGAGCGTATAATGAGCTGAACGCTTATAACGACGACGCGGTAAAAACTCTTACGCAGGCAATAAAACAGATGCGCGAACTGTCGCAGGGCATGCTTTCAGTTTCGTCCGATATGGCCGCTAACAGCAAAGGGCTCAGCGACCAGACTTCTTCGGCAAGCGCGGCGACGGAAGAATTCTCTGCGGGAATGACCCAGTCGGTCAGCGCGCTTTCAACGGCGAACTCGCATATAGGCGCGGTAGTTTCGGCAATAGAAGAAATAAACTCGACTATAAGCACAGTTGCGGCGGCGGCCGAAGAAACAAGCACAAGAGTACAGCAGTCCAACGCTCTTGTCGACAGCATACAGGCAAGTATCTCAAACGCTTCGTCGTCTGTTAATCTTGCGTCTAACGCGTTTAACAGCGTAGCCGAAAGCGTCGGGGAAATTAATAAATCTATTCTTGTGGTGAGCGAGCAAAGCGTAACCGCGAGAAATAAAATGTCGGACGCCGACGGCAGGGCTAAGAACACGGATATAATAATACAGAGGCTCGAAGCCGCGAGCAGGCAAATCGGAAAGATAGTAAGCGTTATAAGCGATATTGCCGACCAGACAAATATGCTCGCGTTAAACGCGGCGATTGAAGCTGCGGGCGCGGGAGAAGCCGGAAAAGGTTTCATGGTCGTGGCAAACGAGGTAAAAGAACTCGCAAAACAGACGGCAGACGCTACGGACGATATTGCGGAACAAATAGAGAACATGCAGAAAAACATGCCCGAAGCAGTGGCGGCGGTATCGGAGATAGCTGCGATAATAAACGGAATGACGGAATTCATGAATTCTTTTGCTCAGGAAATAGCCCGCCAGGGCAGACGGAGCGACCAGATATCAGAAGAATCGGCGTCAGCAGCGCGCAGAATGAACGAAATCACGACGGAAATGAACAGGATTTCTGAAAACGCCGTGTCCGTGACAAGAACGGTCGTCGAATCGTCAAAAGGGGTCAACGAGATAGCAAGCTCGACGGCGGAGCTCGCCATAGGCATACAGGAAATAGCCATGAATTCAGAGCGCACTTCAAATAATATAGGCGAGATAAACAGGACCGGGAGGGAAATGGCTTCGGGCCTTATGGACATATCAAAAAATATACAGCTCATCAACGAAGAAGCCGGGGCAGTTCAGGAGAACGCGGATTCAACGAAGGCTTCGAGCGGCGAACTGCTCAAAATCGCGAGCGATTTGGAAAGCTATATATTAAAATTCAAGACAAGCTGATTAGATTATGAATATTGTTTTGATTGCGGCTTCGATAGGAGGGCCTGCGGCGCTCGAAAATATTTTGCCGAAACTTAAAAAAGATTTTCCCGCGCCGATATTGATAGTGCAGCACATGCCCGCGCATTTTTCTGAAATACTGGCGGGCACTTTAGGGCATAAGTCTGAGCTTAGAGTAAAAGTCGCCGAAAACACAGAAACTGTCGAAAAAGGCACGGTTTATATCGCGCCCGGCGGCGTGCACATGAAACTTGACAGAAAAAACAGGATTTATCTGGACGGTTCGCCGCCCGTCAACGGAATTTGCCCGGCGGCCGACGCGCTTTTCGCGTCCGTTGCGGATTGTTTTTCGGGGGCGGGAGTTCTTGCGGTGATTCTGACTGGAATGGGAAACGACGGAGTAAAAGGCCTTGCCGAACTGAAGAAAAAACAGACGTGCTTTTGCTTGGCGCAGAGCGAAAAGACATGCGTAGTCTACGGAATGCCGTGCGCGGCTGCGGAAAGCGGGCTTGCGGACATGATTTTAGATTTGGACGAGATTCCGTTTGCGATGCAGAACTTTAGCATTTAATAAATATGGAGCTGAATAACATGAACTTTAAGTCCCCGCAAGGCGCGGTAAGCGAAAAAGAATATTTGCTTTTCAGGGATTATATAGAGAAAAACTGCGGCATTGCCATACCGCCCGAAAAAGCTTACCTGATAGAAACAAGGCTGTCAATGCTTATGGCCGACGCGGGAATAGATTCTTTCGGCGGCTTTTACGATTATATAATTTCAGGGGCCGATTTAAATATATCAGAAAAAATAATAAACGCCGTCGTTACAAACGAAACGCAGTGGTTCCGCGATATTTTACCGTGGAAGCTCATGGAAGAAATTCTGCTGCCCGGACTTGTCGGCGAAATTGCCGCAGGCAGGAGAGCCCGCGCAAGAATCTGGAGCGCGGCGGCTTCAACGGGGCAGGAAATATATTCGGCTGTCATGTGCGTTGACAATTATCTCAGAAAAAATAATATAAAAGACGTGGATTTATCTGATTTTGATTTTTTCGCGACAGATATATCAAGCCGCGTTCTGGACGCGGCTAAAAAGGGCAGGTACGACAGGATAAGCATGATGCGCGGATTAGACGATTATTACAGGCTTGAGTATTTTATAAGCGACGGCGCGGCATGGGACGTCAAACCTGAAATACGGAACGCAGTCAGGTTTTCGCGGTTTAATCTCTTGGACGGATATGATAAGCTCGGGATTTTTGATATTGTTTTCTGCAGGTATGTAATGATATATTTTTCGGATAATCTGAAAAAAGAAATAATCGGTAAAATGCACAGCGTTATTATTGACGGCGGCGTATTGTTCACGGGGAATTATGCTTTGTATGATTTGTTCTGCGGGAACGCTGATTTTGACGTGAAGCATTACGCTTGCGAAAACAGGGAGATTACGTATTATACGAACAGGGTATTGAAGGGGGAATAAATCAAAATGAAATTGCTTGTCGTTGACGATTCCGCGATAATAAGAAAAATAATCAAGTCCGCCGCGGACATGCTTAAAATGGAAACTGAAGAGGCAGAGGACGGAATAGAAGCCCTTGAAAAACTCGCTGTCATTTATAAAGAAATAGATTTGATTCTTTTGGACTGGAATATGCCGGAGCGAAACGGGTACGACGTGCTTGTCGAGATAAAAAACACCGGCGAGTATAAAAATATTCCGGTAATGATGGTGACGACTGAAGGGCAGAAGAGCAGTATTGTCGCCGCCGTTCGCGCAGGGGCCGCAAATTATCTGACAAAGCCGTTCACCGTCGGGGAACTGCAGGCTAAAATAATTGAATGTATAGGGGAAACGGGTGATTTTGAATGAATAACGGCGCGGATAAAATCGGCGATGCTTTCGCTGATTCGCTGATAGAAGTTATCATGGGAACTTCGGGATTTTTCTTTGAGGTCCTGTCGTCGGAGAGCGATTCGGATTTTGACGGGACAATAGGTTTAATGCGCCTTGAGGGGGAAAAAAGCGGAATGCTTTTTGTATCCGCTGAAAAAACGGACATGAAAGTTTTATGCTCGTTTATGGCAGGGGTCGCGCAGGACGAAGTCACCGAAGACGATATCCGGGACGCGATGTGCGAAATCGTGAATATGACGGCGGGCGGGGCAAAACTGAGGCTCGGCGGCGGGGATTATATTTTTTCGCTGTCGCCGCCTTTTGCCATAAGCGGCGAAAACATGTCGGTTTCGGCAAAGAAAAGAACGCGCGTTATTTCAAGAACCGTGGGAGACGTAGATATGTCTGTTAAGCTGAAAATCATTTATTAAAAATAAAAAAATTTATATGTAAAACGCCCGCTGTTATTATGTACGCGGGCGTTTTTTCTGATTTATTAAAATTATTAAAAAGATGATTATAAATGTAATTGTATGTAATATTTAATTATAATATAATATTATTATAAAAGGAACCGGAGGTGAAAAAAGAAATGACAAAACAGGAATTTATAAACAGACTCGCGCCGATGGCGGTCGCGGACATGAATAAAACAAAGATTCTGGCAAGCCTGACGCTCGCGCAGGCGGCTCTGGAGACAGGGTGGGGCGGTTCAGGGATAATGATGAAAGCAAACGCATTATTCGGAATAAAAGCCGCAGGTTCATGGAAAGGCAAGGTTTTCAGTTCAAAGACGCAGGAATGTTACGACGGCGTAAATTTCACGACGATAACGGATTTGTTTCGCGCATATGATTCGTGGGAGGAATCAGTCGCGGACCATTCGGCTCTGTTCACGGGACTGAAAAGATATGCGGCGGTAGTAGGTGAGACGGATTATAAAAAAGCGTGCAAAGCTGTTCACGCCGCAGGATACGCAACCGCTCCGACTTATGCGGACACGCTTATCGCGATAATAGAGCAGAATAAATTTTATGATTTTGATAAGCAGGAATCAAAACCGGCAGTTCCCTCAACGCCCAAATCCGGCGATATTATAGGCAATGTTTTATATACTGATATCAAAGCGTATCTGTCCGGAGAACTTGTCGAGAGCGTCAATATAAACGGAATGACTTATATTGATTTCGAACTGCTGAAAAAATACGGCAAAGTAACATGGGACGAAAAGGCGCGGATATTAACTTTCGTGCCGAAATAAATTAAAAGGCGGCGACTTGAAATTATGGAAAATTTTTTGAAAATGGAATTTCTGACCGGTATTGTTGCTACAGTAATATCGTCTTTAGCGTTAACGACGCTCATGTATTTTATAAAAAAGCAGTTTAAAACAAATAAAGAAGTTAAAGAAAAGCAGTCGGCGACCGAAAAAGGAGTGCGCGCGTTATTGCGCGACAGGATTATTCAGCTGTTTAATTCCTACAGCGCGAAAAAGTGCATGCCGATATATGCGCGTGAAAACGCGGAGAGTTTATATAAAGAATATATGGCTCTGGGAGGCAACGGCACTATTAAAGGTCTTGTTGATAATCTTATGCGTCTTCCTGTAGGCAATCCCGAAAACGCGGACAATGAAGACAGCAGCACGACAACCGATTAAGAAAAGAAGTCTTCAAACATAGCTTAAAACCTACTGTTTGAGGACTTCTTATATAGAATCTGCTAAATATATTATTCAAGCTTGAGTTTATCATACTTTTTTCGTAGTCACGCCGTTTGGGACTGATATTTTATCAAATATGATTTCCCCGTTTTTATTTTTATGCCAGTTTATTTCTATATCCCCCAACGGGTGCGGAAATACGCCCTTCGCCCATTTTACGCCGTCTGCCTTAACATCGAGAATAATATTATTCAAGCCCTGTTTTATATCAAAGTTCACGCCGAGAATATATCTTGACATAATATACGCCGGACTTGCAGTCCACGCGTGGCACTGGCTCGCGGCTAAATCGAAATGTTCGGGCGTTGTTGTAAGCCCTCTTGACAAAAACCAGCCCCAGCCCTCTTTCATACAGTTTTCAGCGGTTTTATACATTCCTGCTTTATATATGCTGTTAAGTATGTAATATCCATAACTTGTCGTAAACGCAACGCCTCCGAAAGAATCATAACCATTCTTGAAAAACGGATTAAGCAACGGCTCAAGATTCTTGCGTATTATCTCAAGCTTTTCATCATTGACAACCCCTGCACGGACTGCGAACAGCGACGCATGCGGGGAGAAATATTTCATCTCAGTATTATCCGAGAACAGCCCTTTTTCTTCGTTCCAGAAAGCGGCGGGGATAGATTTTTCCAACGCTTCTATTCTCTTTGTAAGAGTTTTATAATCATTTTCTTTGCCCGTTTCTTTCGCTAAAAATTGTGCTCCGCGCAAAGCTATAAGATACAGGCAGGTAAATATGCAGTTTATGCCCCTGTTGTTCGTGCAGCCGCCGTCTCCCAGATGACCTGTCCGTTTGTCGTGGGGATTTGATTTATCCGGCGGGTCAGCGTCCAAAAGCTTATCTTCGCGCAAATCAGATAACGCGTTAAAGACGTTCATGTTAGTCATTATAGAATCCCACCACGTCTCAATTAATTTTTTATCGCCCGTATATAAATAATAGCTGTAAAACCCCTCGACTACGTAAAGCGAAAAATCCGGCAGTATATAATCGCCCGTGTTCGGGTACAGGCATCTGTACTGACCCGTCGGGTGAATTGACTGCGCGTATAATTCAAGCGAGCGTTTCATAAGTTTATGGTCGCCGAAACATGCTAAATTATTGTGATACTGTATGAGCGTATCGAGAACATAAAGCCCGCGTTCCCTGTCAACGCAATCGTCGTAAACGTCTTCCATGTTCACAGACTGCGTTCTTTTGCACAGTTCCCAGATATTATTTAAAGCCGGGTCGGAGCACTCGAAACTGCCTATGTGTTTAACGGGATAATGCCCCGATATAAAATCTATTTTTTCAAGAATGACATCACTTGAAATATTTCTTACTGTTATGTTAAGATATTTAAATCCTCTGGGTTGTATAGGCAACCAGTCTATTATATCGTTTGCACAAACTAATCTCTCGCCTAACGGAATCCAAGATTGCTGCCGTACATGCTTGCCGTCCGCCATATATCTGTCACTGTACAGCAAATCAATAGTCGCGCCTTTCACCCCTTTAAATATAAACTTCGGGAATACAAGACGCATATATTCCATGTCAAATATAAGCGTAAAACCGTCGGGATATAAACTTTTTTTGAACACAAACCCGTTGAGTTTTTCCGGTTCTATTAATTCAACAGAATTGCCGTAAGTATCCCAGCTTGCTTCGCGGCAGGGACTTTCGGCTTTGTCTTGTTTGGTCGAGTAAACCCACTCAATATCTTCGTTTTTAAGATTTACTTTTGTGTATTTAAATAATTTTTCGCTGTTTTCGTCTTTGTCGGCGGACAATATCAACCCTTTGTTTTTAGGTATTGATAAATAATTTTCGTAAATATCCTGATAGATTTTCACATTGCCGCGAACATGATTCCAGCCCTCGTTTAAGTTCATGATAAAATTGTATCTCAAAGGCTTTGATTCGTCTTCAATCTTAGGTTCGCAAATAACATCGTTGACAAAAACTGTTTCGTATAAAACAGCCGAAACTATATCCTGTTTGCGCGGCGAATAAATATATGTGCTCCATTCGACAGTATCTTTGTAGGCTGTCTGCGGTTTTTCAGTGTCAAGAGTGAACGGCAAATCTGTGTAGAACGAATAAAGTTCTTCGTCTTTACACAACGGGAAAACTCGCGTTTTTGTCTTAACCGGTATATTTTCCATTGACATAAACGGAATTTCTCGGGGTATAAGCTCGCCGAAGTGATTCTGATTGTCAAGTTTCACTGCGTTATGCCATTTTGTATCGTCATAATCCGGTTTTATCCAGTTTTCGTCGAACTTTTTCTGGTCGTAGAAAATCTGCGCGTTCAAGGCAAAACTTAACTTCGGCGTATAACGCGTATGCGCCTTATATTCTTCGCATTTCCAACCTTGATTATTCGTGGATAAATCTATATCGCATATATTTCCCCACGCAATCATTGCCGCAATCTCCGGGACATTCTTAAACGTTTTATGCCCGTGAAAATTCACGAGAACGGCTACAGCGTTTTTGCCCTCGCGCAAATGCGGCGTTAAATCATAAGTGTCATACTGCGGATAACGCGGGTCAAATCTTACAGGACCGAAACCTATAAAAATCCCGTTGACGTATAATTTATAATTAGTGTCCGCGAAAATATTAAAATCCGCGTTTTTGATATTTGACGCGTCTTTTATCTCAAAAGTTTTTCTGAACGCGGCGTAAGGATTTCTTGATTTATCGCCGCCGTTAAACCATATGTATTTTGGCATATATTTTTCTTACCTCACTCATAAATCGTGTTCGCCATAGCAAAGAAATTTTCTACGGGGATATAATACGGCGTGCTGTTTCCCGTGCCTACGGCGTAACCGCCCCTGTTATCGCTTCTCTCAAACATTGCGTTACAGCGTTTTTTGATATTCTCCTGAGTTTCCCTGCACAAAAAGTCAAGGTCAATGCCGCCTAAAACGGCGATTCTCGGGTTTAACAGTTCGTATGCTTCCTCGACAGGCTGGATTACGTCTTCATATGAATGCTTGCCGTCCATTTTTACGTCGTTTATTATATCGCCATAGACTTCAAGAAGATTTCCGCAAGCGTGAAGTATCGCGGGTTTCTTTTCCCTGTGCGCGAGTTCGACGTATTTTTTATGCCACGGGAAAACGTATTCGCGTAATTGCGCCGGACTTATCATAGGCTGCGTTTTAAATCCCATGTCGTCGTTTATCATAAGCCCGCCGACTTTAGGATTGGCGACTTCCATAGAATAATATCTGTAAAGCCTCTCGCCGACCGCGTCAAATATAGCTTTGGCTAATTTCGGGTCTTCGTAAAACATAACGCAGATATTATCATACCCGACGATATTTATAGTATTCTCTAAAACTCCGCTCGGACCGGAAATAAACGCTTTCATGCCGTCGGGCATTTTTAAATCTTTTATATTGCTCTCAAAATCTTCGGGTTCAACCCATTTATATTGCTCGAACGAATCCCAATCTGTGATTTGCGGATTGTCGTTGAGCGATTTTGTCAGCAAATGCTCATGTTCGCCGCCCTTGAAATAAAATCCCGACGCGCCGAGATGAACGCAGTCATAGCCTATTTTCGCGAGCCCGTCGGTGAACCACTGCCAGTAATCCGCGCCCTCGGGAGCTTTGCCCGAAACGTGCTCGACAAGCGACTGGTTGACGAGAAATTCGTAGAGAGTTCGTCTGTTGGGTTTCTGTTTGTTTAGAATCAGCAGCATATTTTCAAAATCCGGTTTTCTCATAAAAATTTTCCTCTCTTTAAAAATATAAATTATAATTATTCTGTAAAATATTTCAGCGGAATAACCTGTCCTTCAATAATCAAAGACGAATCTTCGATATTGACGTCTGCAGGGATAAGAAATTCAAACTTGAATTCAGGGATTATAGAAGGCGAACTAAACACACCGTTTTCAAATGTAATGCCGGACGAATGTGAAATCTGATATAATTCATATATTTCGCCATTTGAAGTTTCTATTTTTATTTTATTATTACTTTCTTTTAATGCGGCAGATAAATCATCAACATGAACGCCGCCGATTCCTTTGGAGTCTGAAATATATGAAGCAAAAACGACAAAGCCTTTGCTGTCTTGGGACGGAAGTCCCAAGAAATTAGTGACAGCAACAGGTGTCCTTTCTGCTTTATCTATACGTATAATATATTCCGACAGGTGAAATTCAACGGGTACGGTTTCAGCCGTCGGTTCGGGGGTAGACTCCGGCGTTGGTTCAGGAGTTGGCTCAGGGGTGGATTCCGGCATCGGCTCAGGTTCGTCCGATATAAGAATTTCCTCTAATTCCGATACCGGCGGCGTTTTTTCAGCAGTATCAGGGACAGCGTCGGCGCACCCTGAAAATAATAATAATCCTGATATAATAAAGAAAATAACGCAAGTTGATTTTAATATTTTAATCATAACTTTGTCCTCTTTTTTAATATACAAAATTTAATAAAATCTCAGCACCGATATTACTTTCCCGAGCACTGCTACGTCTTTGACTATAATGGGACGCATAGAAGAATTGCACGGCTGCAGGCGTATGCCCCCGTCCTCTGCGTAATATTTTTTGACTGTCGCTTCGTCGTCTATCAACGCTACGACAATTTCCCCGTTGTCG
>Ga0082212_10006648_pt1 | contig 15478 bp, 17 predicted proteins | sample TergutNt197P3_FD_71548 | JGI IMG/M metagenome (GOLD analysis project Ga0082212, IMG submission 71548) | Neocapritermes taracua P3 segment gut microbial communities from Petit-Saut dam, French Guiana - Nt197 P3 | ecosystem: Host-associated > Arthropoda: Insects > Digestive system > Gut ...
TGTGCCACAACAACAACAAAAGATGAAATGTTTACTTGGCCGAACGGTAATAAATATGTCGGTCAGTGGAAAGACGGTAAAAGGCATGGAAATGGGACAATGACTTGGGCGAACGGTAATAAATATGTCGGTCAGTGGAAAGACGGTAAAAGGCATGGAAATGGGACAATGACTTGGGCGGATGGCAGAAAATATGTAGGGGAATGGAAAGACGGTAAAAGGCATGGAAATGGGACAATGACTTGGGCGGATGGCAGAAAATATGTAGGGGAATGGAAAGATGGTAAATATCATGGACAGGGAACCTTGTATGATAAAGACGGCAAGGTAATTCACAAAGGAACTTTTTGGGATAATGAGCAATATGTGGGTCAGGTTAATAAGAATGGAGAACCGCACGGACAGGGAACGTGGACTTGGGCGGATGGTAGTAAATATGTAGGTCAATGGAAAGATGGTAAAAGGCATGGAGAGGGAACATTTTACTGGCCGGTCGGCACAAAATATGTAGGCCAATGGAAAGATGATAAAAAACATGGCGAAGGAACGGAGACTCATCCGGATGACTCGAAATATGTAGGTCAATTCAGAGATGGTAAAAGGCATGGCAAGGGAACATTTTCCTGGCCGGTCGGCACAAAATATGTAGGCCAATGGAAAGACGGTGAAAGGTATGGCGAGGGAACGATGACTTGGCCAAAAGGGGAGAGGTATGTCGGTCAGTGGAAAGACGGTAAAAGGCATGGAAATGGGACAATGACTTGGGATGATGGAGGAAAATATATAGGTCAATGGAAAGAAGGCCAACTGCACGGCAAAGGAACAATGTATAATCCTGACGGCAGTATACGCCAAAAAGGAAATTTTCAGGACGACGAATATACCGGTCAATAATGACCGAAACAAACGGAGGACAAAATGACAGTCAACACCAACGATATTTTTGAGATTATTGAGAAACAGGACGCGTGGCGGCGCGATACCTGCGTCAACCTTATTGCGAGCGAGAACACCCAAAGCCCGGCTTGCCGCAAGGCGCATATATCCGATTTTATGGCGCGATATGCCGAGGGGCACCCGAACGAAAAGGGCGCGGTAAACCGCTATTATCAGGGAACCGAATTTATTGACAAGATTGAGGTAATGGCCCGCAAAGAAACGCTTGAACTTTTCAAATGCGCCCAGGCCGATGTGCGCCCGTATTCGGGCAACAATTCCAATTCCGCGATAGCCCTTGCCTACCTGCGCGGGGGAGACAGCGTTATTGTAAATTCAACCGACGCGGGAGGGCACATATCGCATAACAGCTACGGCGTGTTTGGCAGGCGCATTCAGCAGCGCGGGCAAAGCCTTATTCCGGGCAGCGCGAACTTTGTTCCGCTTTTTAACTGGCCTCTTACGGAAGACCGTTATCATATTGACGTAAAAAAATCTATTGAGCTTGTAGAAAAGGTAAAGCCGAATCTCGTTATATTCGGGAAAAGCCTGTACCTGTTCCCCGACCCTGTAAAGGAACTCGCGCCGCTTTGCAGAGAACTCAAAATACCGATACTGTATGACGGCGCGCACGTCCTCGGGCTTATCGCGGGCGGCGAATTTCAGAATCCGCTCGCCGAAGGCGCGACATGGCTCACAGGTTCTACTCACAAAACTTTTCCTGGCCCGCAGCGCGGCCTCATTCTGGCCGATTTAAAGGGCGGCGACGAAAAAGAGTATTGGACGCCTGCCGACAGGGGCGTTTTCCCGGGAACGAGTTCGAATCATCATCTGTATTCGCTGCCCGCGCTGCTTGTCGCGATAAGGGAAATGAAACAGCACGGCGCCGATTACGCGAAGCAGATAATTAAAAACGCGCAGGCGCTCGGCAAGGCTCTTGACGAAAACGGAATAAACGTGGAAGCTAAAGATTTCGGTTATACTGCCTCGCATCAGATAGCCGTAAACGTATCAAATTTTTCGGGCGGCTTGCAGGCCGCGATTGACCTTGAGAAGAATGATATTATCGTCAACTATAACATGCTTCCCGGAGATACCGATCCCAAGAATCCGTCAGGGCTTCGCATAGGTACATCGGAGATGACGCGTTTCGGCATGAAAGAAAACGATATGCGCGAGTTGGCCGGCCTGATGGCCGAGGCCATTAAGGGCAAGGATGTTAAAGAAAAGGTTCACCAATTAAAGGCGCGCTTTACCGAACTCAAGTACTGCTGATCATGACTTTTGCAGAAGGAAAACCTCAATGAGTGAATCAAAAAATAAAATCAAACTTTTTGAAGAAAAACAAGTGCGTACCGTATGGGATGAAGAAGGGGAAAAATGGTGGTTTTCGGTTTTAGATGTTATCGGTATTTTGACAGAACAACCGGATTATGAAAAGGTTAAAAACTATTGGAAATGGCTCAAAAACAAGCTGAAAAATGAAGGGAGCCAGTTGGTTAGTAATACTAACCAACTGAAAATGGAAGCTGCCGATGGTAAAAAATATCTTACCGATGTTGCCGACACAGAGCAGGTTTTACGGCTTATTCAGTCCGTACCAAGTAAGAAAGCCGAACCTTTCAAACTGTGGCTTGCCAAAGTCGGAAGTGAACGCATCGATGAAACAATTAACCCTGAATTGTCTATTGACCGGGCAATACAAAGCTACCGTCGTTTAGGTTATACTGAAAGCTGGATAAATCAACGCATTAAATCAATCGAAGTCCGTAAAGCTCTGACCGACGAATGGGATAAAAGCGGCGTCAAGCAGGGAGAAGAATACGCTACCTTAACCGATTTAATGAGTAAAACATGGAGCGGCATGACTACCCGTGAATATAAGAAACATAAAGGATTGAAAAAAGAAAGCCTGCGTGATAATATGACCAATACTGAGTTAGTGTTGAATATGTTGGCCGAAGTTGCCGCAACAGATATTTCAATTGTGCGCCAACCTGTAGGGCTTGAAGAAAGTGCGGAAGTTGCCCGGAAAGGCGCAAAAGTGGCAAAAGTCGCCCGTGAGCAGCTTGAGGAAAGTACAGGCCGCCCTGCTATTAGCAGACTAAACGCAAAGAATAAAAAACAGCTTGAAAACGGCAGCAAGGAATAATAGGGTATCCAAATGGAAAACTTTTCATTAATAAATAAGATTAAAGATTTATACAAAAAAACTGTGGTAAGAGCGCCCAAGATGACTTTTGGCGCAGCCGCCGCGCTGTTCGTTCTTTGCCTGTTTATTTTTAATCCGCAATTTTTTATAACTGAAAATTATACTGTCTACGACGCCTTATCGCCGTTGTACAAGGGAACCGGGCAGGCCTCTAAAAATTTGCCCATAATAGTTGATATAGACAGGGCAACGCTTAATTCTTTCGGGCAAAATTCGCTGCCGCGCTATGCGCTTGCTGATGTAGTTTCCAAAATTGCGTTGAACGGCGCCGCAGCCATAGGGCTCGATATGAATTTGTCGTCGCGGGACATAGTATCGCCGGTCGAAATCATTCGGGCGCTGGAGCGGAACAAAAAAGTAAAAGGCGGCTTCGTCGGAATTCCAAAAGACCTGGAGGACAATGACGCCTATTTAGCCAAGATAGTTCAAAAAACGCCGGCGGTACTTGCCGCGTATTCCGATAAAGGCTCGGGCAGAATAAAATCCGATGTTAAGGGGCGGCAGGTTGAGTTTGTTGTCAATTATTTGGAAGATAATCCGAACTGGCTTGATAATGTAAGCAGCCAACCCGGCATAGTATTTCCTAATGCGATTCTTGCGGAAAAATCTCCTGTGGGTCTGGTAGATTTTAGAGCGGATAGGGACGGAAAAATCCGCCGGGTTCCCCTTGTCTCGGTATCGGAAGGGGAACTGTATCCGGTGATGGCCATCAGGACATTGATGATGGCGGAAAAAACCGAGCAATTAATTCTAAACGTAGATGACAGGGGATTGGAATCTGTGATTGTCGGGAAATATTCTATTCCTGTTGGCAGACGAGGTAATGTCAGATTTCCATTCACTCCGGGAAAAAACAACTATGAGTATATAAGCGCTCTTGACGTGATTGAGGACAGAGCACCAAAGGATAAATTTGAAGACAGAATTGTTTTTGTCGGCAGCATGTCCATGCTTGGGCTCAACAGGGTGAACAAGCCGTCCGATATTTTTTATTCTACGACCGAATTGCATGCGGCGACCTTGGATGCGATCATGTCGCAAAACAGAATACGCACTCCGAAAAATTCGTTCGTGATTCAAATAATACTGATTCTTTTGGCAGCGTCGATACAACTGATTGTGAGCAGGCGGTACGGATTCAAAATTTATTTAGTTAGCACGTTCGGTATAGCAATGTTGATGACCTTATCGGTTAGCCTGTTGTTCACAAAAGGATTATTTCTAACGCCGATGTGGGTTTTCGCTGTGCTGTTACTGATGCTGGCGGTTGAATTGTGTATCTCAGGCATACGCAGTGTGTATGAACGAAATTCCATATACAATACATTTTCAAAATACGTTTCTTCGGATATAGTGAAAATTTTAGTGCGCAACAATTCGTATCAAATAGACGGTAAAGAGCAAAATCTGTCTGTCATGTTTGTGGATATCCGCAGATTTACATCTATTTCCGAAATCATGAAACCCAACGATATAGTAGACTTATTGAACAAATATTTTACTTTCGCATCGGGCATCGTTAAAAAATACGACGGGACAATTGATAAGTTTATGGGCGATGGAATGCTTGCGTTCTGGAACGCGCCGGTCGAGATAGAGAACCATCAATATTTAGCCCTCCAGGCGGCGCTTGACATGCAGAAAAAACTTATCGAGTTTAACAATGATATAAAAGATTTTTTCAACTTGGAACTCGAAATAGGTATAGCCATTCACTCCGCGCCTACATTTGTCGGAAACATAGGCTCGAAACATCTTTTAAGCTATACCATTATCGGCGATTCGGTTAACTTGGCCAGCCGGTTAGAATCCATGTGCAAAATTTACGGCTCCGGAATAGTGATCAGCGAGTCTATAAAAGACGCGGTGAGCGGTGATTTTTATTTCCGTTATCTCGATAAGATCAAGGTCTATGGGAAGACCCAGCCAATCGGAATATATACGCCGATGTATAAACAAGACGCCGACGCGATGGCAGAGGAACTGAGTAAATATGAAAATGCCGTAAATATGTATCTTTCCATGAATTTTGAAGACGCGTTGAAAGCGTTTAATGAATTGTCAGCGGTTCAGGCCGATTCGGTTCTTTACAACCTGTACATCTCGCGAATAGAACACTTTTTAGCCAACCCGCCGGGGCGGGGCTGGGACGGGTGTTTTACGTTTTTAAGCAAATAAGCGGCTCCTTGCGGCAGGCAGTCATTTAATTTGCCTTATTTCTTTTTTTATAGCTGCCAGATGGCTGGAAATGATTTTATCAATTTTATCCAAATCATTATTGCCGATTTGGTCGAATTCTGTGGAGTAAAATAAACTTGATGGGGAGACTTCCAATTTTTTGGATATTTCTTCCAATAGTTCAGCCGAGATAAATTTTTCACCTCTTTCAAGGTTCCCCGCGTGGACAACTCCTATTCCTACTAATTCTGCAAACTCCTCCTGTGTTAAATTCTTTTGTTTTCTGTAAAATTTTAAGTTTTTACCGAATATCTTTTTTACGTTCATTTCAATTTCCATTGAATAAAGCATATACATTCACATATTAAGGAGAATTTGCAAATCCCTGTAAGGGTTTTTTTTATATTAAATACCGCTTTAAAGGATGCTTTTTTTTGTTGACTTCTCTTTCCGTTTATTCTTTAAGGATTTATACAATATATAAAGTATCCTTTAAGGATATTGAAAATTAAGGGAGGGTAAAATGACGCCAAAGGTTGCAAATACTGAAAATTTTATGCGCAATTTTTCGAAAGTTGCCGGCAATCAATCCGTATCGTCTGGGACCCAATCCGGGCCATCTTGCCGGCAAGTCGTCCTCCCTCCTCAAAAAAATCGTGGGGCAATTTCGCCGGACGTTTAAATTCACCTCTGCGGATGGATGTCGGTCTTACGCCGGACGATTGGGCAAGGATGACTCCTGTGCTCAATCGTCCGACGCAAGTCTGGTGCAAAATAACGAAGTAAAGGAGGCGGCCAACTGCTTTGATTTTTTCGATGATGAGGAAAAAATTAATACAAATAATGCGCCTACTCAAGTTTATGATGATTTGCAGGGCGCTTGGCTGAAATCGGATATGCTTCGTTACGTAATCAGTGGCTATACAGTTAAGAAGTAACTGCTTCTATGGTAATTAAAAAATGAAAAGGAAACTCATAATCTCCGCCTTTGTGCTGGCAACAGCGGGCTTTGTCCAAAGCGAGAACGATTTTGAGGTAAAACAGAACGCCGACAATACTCTTGCCATTACAAAATATAATGGCGCGGCAACGGATGTGGTAATTCCCTCCGCGCTTCACGGACTTAAGGTAACGATTATAGGAGATGACGCGTTTTGCGATAAAAATCTTACTAATGTGGTAATCCCAAATACGGTAACCCATATAGGAGGTTATGCTTTTGCCAATAACAACATTAAAGAACTCGTTCTGCCCGCGCGTCTCAAAGAAATCGATAAAGGGGCTTTTAAGAACAATCAAATACGGGCGCTGATTATTCCCAATGGCGTTACCGTGATAAAATCACTTGTTTTTTCAACGAATGAGCATGGAGCAAGAAAATATTATAATGAAGGCGCTTTCGACGGCAATCCGCTTGAGTTTATATCTATCCCCGTTTCTTTAGCGAAATTAGACAAGAATAGAAGCAATAGCTGGAGTTGGTCTGACGACGGTCATTATTTTTTGACGGCCGGAATTGATTATAATACTTTCGGGGACGATGAGGAAACAGGGGATAAATATACGCCTGATTGCATCATCCTTCCCGCCGTTATGGATGAATGGCATATAAAAGGATTTTTTGAGGAAGGTCTCGCCGACTTCTACGAAAGTCAAAATAAGGCTGCCGGAGGCTATATTAAACGCGGGTCTCTTTGGACAAAGGCAAGCGCGGCCGAAACAAACAAAGTTGAGTCCCCTACAAAAAGTCATTTTCAAAAACTGCCCCCAAACGGTTTTTTGAGAAACTAAGGCGAAATTTTTTAGCAGGCGCTATTGAAAATCCAAGTTTAACAAAATTTGGCATTAATTGAGATAAAGTCCGTTGCTTCTTTACCTTCCTTTTTACCTTTCGGAGACCATCTATGTTAGCAGGGGATGTAAAATTTAAAATACGGACAAAGTTAATCCATAAACAACGTACATTTGCCCATATCTTGTGTTTGCTTAATCCTCGATAACGGCTCTTATTGTTCGGATAATGATAACATAGCTGGAATATCGTGGCTTCTACATTGTTACGAACATTTAATTCAGATTGGGACCTGCCGGCAATTCGTCTGCGTATCAAACATGTATCTATTTCTTTTTGACCAAAATAACGCAATCTGCCTTTTTCATCCCTGATAACCCACTTAGGGCCGCCTTCGTCATCGTCGGATTCTATTTTGTGGCAAGGCGTTGTTAACCCGGTTTGCAAGTCAGTAACCGTCAAGTTACAGGTTTCATCCAATGTCAGGTCATAACGCGACTGTTTACCCTGTATAGCGCCGAGAATTAAATCAATGTTGTTTCTATTGCAATAATTTTGATTCTCTACACTATGATAGGCTCCGTCGGTGTTGGCGGTTTTTATCTCTTGTGTAACTATTTCCCGAGTGGATTCTATCGCAGGCTGTAAAAAATCACAATCTGCAATGACTGCCGTATCTACCAAAACATTGGTCACTAAATTCAAATTATCATCCGTATCACAGGTTTCGGTTACATTCAAAGAATAACCCTTCACTTGCTGAGTATTCTTTTTGCGATAATGACATTCCATGTCATGCGGAGATTGTAAACTTTCAGCGCTGATTTCATGTCCGGGACGAGAGATAACATTAGAATCCACAACCTGATACTGTTCCATGAAAACCCTGCGAAGAATCTCTAACGCATCCGACCTGGCGGAACCCATTTGGCTGATAATCTTGTGGATAACAACTCCAAGCTCAACAAACTTCGACTCCAGTTCAGACTTATTGCTGCGATAAGATACTTTATCCCCGGATTCAACGGATAGCCGATCTAACAAAATAATATCGGATTCAGATAACAGACCGTCAAGCTCAGACTTTAAGCAAATATAAGCCTTGCGAACTATCTCATGTATCAATTCATAACGACTGTACCACGCTATGTTGCTACCAAGTAACTTGCTGTCCATACGAATCTTGGAGCCGCTAACGTTAAACTCAAGCGCTTGTGACTTGGTCACTTGAGCAAAAACCTTCTCTATAAGGTTTTCATGGCCTTCCATTTCCCAAGATACTATACGATGACGTAATAAATAATAAGTAGATGACGCAGGAACCGGATCATCCAAGTTCAACAAGCCAAGAGCGCTACGAACCAATAAGTTGAATTGGCATTGCTCAAATAACTGAAAATCACTCCAGCCTTGAGCCTCTTTCAGTATCATCATGCCTATCAATACACGGATAGAAGCATTAGGAGCGCCAAAATTTTCACAGAATAAGGGACGAAAAATTTCCTCATCAATACATTCTGTGACTTGCTCCCGAAACTGATTATGCCATTTTTGGCTGTCTTCGTATGCCTTTAAGGTTTTACCGCTTAAAACTGTACGGGCGTTGGAAAATAAATTCAACTGATGGGATGGATCACTATTACGAAACATAAAATATACCTTATATAATTATTATTACAATACAATATACAATATGCCTATATATAAACAATAAAAAATTATACCATTATCTGTTTTTTATTAGTGACTTTTCGGAGTGGACTCAAAGTTTTTAAGAAAATAGAATCCGAACAAAAGGCCGCGCGGGAAAAAGAAAAAGCCGAACAAGAAGCAAAACAGAAGGCAAAGCAGAAAGAAACCGAGCCTGAATCATCCCGCGCGATGGATGGGAAATATATAGAGGAAACAAAAGTATGAACTTGGAAAGCATGGTGAATGAACTTGTCGAAAAAACTACGGTCGGGAAACAGATAGAAATACTGCAAGGCATAATGATCGGATTGCTGCGTAATTACGCGGTAAAAATAAAAGACGATTTAACCATATACCCGACAGATGTGGAAGTCTATTATTATCACGAAAACAATTTCCCCGATGGCGCTGTTTTTCGGCATGAACTGCAACGAAACAATTTCGGTAAATTATATTTTCACAGAGCAGGCGGTTCATTGAGGAAAGACGCCCAATTTATGAGCCTGCACGCGGGGCGCAGAATAGGAGCCGATATTTGTTTGTCAAACAGTAATGATTTCTATTTCGGCGTTTTAATAAAAAAAGCGCTTATTAAAGGCAAGGAAGTTGGTCTTCAGTCACAGATTGTCGGGCATATTATCGGCAGAGATGAAAAGGCAGCCAAAAACCCAATGACGCATTATGAAATATCTCTTTTAAGGGAACTCGAAGAAAAGAGTATATTAATTCAATCCGATGATGAAAGGAAAAACAAATACGTTTCTTTTGGTAAAAGAGAAGGTATTTCTAAAAACTTCAAAGACGAGCCGCTTAAAGCGCATCTGAAATTGTCCCAATAGCCAGACGATTAGCCAGCGCTTTTCACGACATCCTGCCGCGTCCCCGCTCCTGAATTGAACCTAAAAACCGTTTGACAAAAACCCTTAATTAAAATACCTCACTACAGAGAGTTTTGTAGCAAAATAATAATTAAAGAGAGCTTTGCGATGATAAGAGATTATAGGGTAATAGATTTTCATATCCATACCGCGACGGTTAATCAGGCGACCCCGCAGGTTGTTGATTTTTTTCAAAACGCCAATAAGTTCTATCAGGATCATTTTACCGAAAAGATAGATTCTAACGGGGTTATAGAGTATCTGCGTTCCGAGGGCGTTGAAAAGGCCGCAAGCCTTGCCGAGTACAATCCGATTTCAAGCGGAGTTGTCACAAACGAGTTTGTAAGCGCCTTTTGCAGAGGTCATGAAGAACTCATCCCGATAGCCTCAATAAATTTTCACAGTCCGGTACCTTTTCTTGAACAGGCTCTTACTGCTGTTGACGAACTTGGCATGAAAGGATTCAAACTTTTGCCGTCATACGACAACTATTATCCGCATGATCCGAGGCTGTACCCTGTATATGCTCTCGCGCAGGAACGGGGATTGCCGGTAATGTTCCATACCGGAACCTCAATTTTTACAGGAACCAGAGTGAAATACGCGGATCCGCTTTTCTGGGATGACATCGCCGACGATTTCCCCAAATTGACAATTATTCTTGAGCACGGAGGCCGTCCTTTCTGGTACGACCGTGTCGCGTGGATGCTGCTGCGCCACAAGAACGTTCACGTCGGTGTGGCCGGGATTCCCGCGAAGCATCTGTACGATAATTTCAAACACATCGAAAAATATTCCGACCGCTTTGTCTTCGGAAGCGACTGGCCCGGGATTACCGACATACATATCATGGCCGAAAAACTGATGGACCTGCCGATTTCAAGAGAAGTAAAAGAAAAAATGTTTTATCACAACGCGGCGCGGATTCTGGGGTTGCGCTAAAGGGGCGGGTTGCAATCCGCCGCCTTGCCCCCGCAAAAAACCGTTTGACAAAACATAGTCGGGATGCCGCATTGCATGGACGCGCGTTATTAATAATAGGGAGATTAGCATGGAATTCATCTGGATATTATTTGCTTTTTTGCTTGGCGTGTTCATGCCTTTACAGACGGGAATAAACATGTCGCTCACCCAGAGCTGGACGCACCACACTCTGCTGACTGCCATGTTTTCTTCTTTTGTGACCTCTGTCAGCCTTGCCACAGCTGTTCTTATACTGCGGCCCGCCTTGCCCGCAATGAATCTCGCGCCGTTATGGCACTATACCGGGGGCTTGCTGGGCGCCTGCGCGCTACTGGGCTTTATTTTGGTGGGGCCGCGTTTGGGAGCGGCTGCCCTGATGGCGCTCTTGCTGGCAGGGCAGTTAAGTGCCGCCATACTTTTCGATCACTTGGGCGTGCTGGGCTTTGCGGTGAGGCAGGTAACCCCGCCGCGGATTTTGGGAATAGCGCTCATAATCATCGGCGCCTTTCTGGTGCGAAAGTTTTAGGCGCTCTGCCTGCCGACTCAGGACGAGCGAACGGAGAAAAAAGCTGCGGTGAACATATATATGATAGGCATCTGCGGAGTGGCAATGGGAAGCCTTGCCTGCATGCTCCGCGAAGCCGGACACAATGTAGCCGGCTCCGATAAGGAAATATTCCCGCCGATGAGCGACGTGCTTTTTAACTCCGGTATAAGGCTCGACGAGGGCTATGATGCGTCCGCTATGGGAGCGCCCGACCTTGTTATAATAGGCAACGCGATAAGCCGCGGCAACCCGCAGGCCGAGCATACGCTTAACATGAATCTGCCTTACTGCTCCATGCCTGCCGCGCTTTGGCGTTTTTTTCTTCATGATAAGGATGTCATAGCTGTTGCCGGAACCCACGGCAAGACCACAACTACCGCGCTTCTGTCGCACATACTCATAACCGCGGGCTATGACCCCGGATGTTTTGTGGGCGGGGTCGCGAAGAATTACAGCTCGAATTACAGAATCGGCGGCGGCAAATATTTTGTAATAGAGGCCGATGAGTATGATTCGGCTTTTTTTGAAAAGGTTCCCAAGTTTATGTCTTACAGACCAAGGCGTCTTATAATGACATCTCTCGAATTCGACCACGCCGACATTTATTCGGGGCTCTCCGAAATTGAGCTGTGGTTCAGACGCCTTGTGAATATTGTTCCATCAGAGGGATATGTCGCTTACTCTGCCCAGTACCCGCTGCTTGCCGAAATAGCGGCTAAATCATTCGCCCCGGTTTTTTCGTTCGGTACCGACGATAAGGCCGATATTTTTTGTCGGTTCGTCCGTTACAACGAAGACAATACGGAGTTCGTATTGTCTTCGCCTGAGACCGGGACGCTCCCTTGTTCCACCTCTCTGCTCGGCGGCTTTAACCTCGCTAATGTCGCGGCTGCTTCTTCCATGGCCGTCAAGCTGGGCGTTGCCGCAGACTCGATTGTATCGGCGATTTCCACGTTTGAAGGCGTAAAGCGCAGGCAGGAGTTGATTTTCTCATCGCCCGATATTAAGGTTTACGAGGATTTTGCCCATCATCCGACAGCTATAAGAGCAGTCCTTGAAACCATGCGAGAGCGTTACCCTGATTCAAAGATATACGCGGTTTATGAACCGCGCTCCGCCACGAGCAGGCGCAGCTCGCTGCAGGAAGAAACCACATCGGCTTTTCAGAACGCCGACGAGGTTTACATAAAGTCTCCTTTTAATATTGCCTCTGTTCCCGAGGCGGAGCGCATAGACATAGAATATGTTGTCGGGCGCATAAACGCGGGCGGAACTCCGGCATCGCTGTTTAATAATGCCGGCGCGATAACAGACGCTCTGTGCGACGAGATAGGCCGCGCAAAAAAACATCGCGTCATTGTAATAATGTCGAACGGCGGATTTGACGGCATCTATGATGAAATCGTGAAAAGGTTAGAAGCGCTGTGATCGGCGGTATCGGCATCGACATAGTAAAATCGAAAAGGATAGAATCCCTATGGAAGGCACATGGAGAGCATTTTCTTAAAAAGATACTCTCAGATGACGAAATAGCCGCCATGCCGAAAAAATTTCCTGTTCAGTATATAGGCGGACGTTTTGCCCTGAAAGAGGCTATAGTGAAAGCCGTCGGAAAACGTGATTTTGCCTTTAGCGAAATCAGCGTCCTTAACGATGAAACCGGCAAGCCCTTCATAAAAGAAAAGGGCGCCATTGGCCGCGTAATAGGCAGGGAGGAAGATTCTTTTGCTATTCATGTCAGCATAAGCCACGAGAAAGAATATTGCACGGCCTCGGCCATTATCGAGTTTTTATAACGTTTTTTTCTTGACGTAATATCTTGCGACAAATCTTGTATTTATAAATCACAGGAGGTTTTGTATGGCTTTTCAAATATCTGATAAATGCACCGCTTGCGGGAATTGTACCGCCGAGTGTCCTACCGACGCTATTTCGGACGGTAAGATTTATAAAATAGACGCTAATGAATGCACGGATTGCGGAGCTTGCGCTGACGTATGCCCGGCCGACGCGATAAGTCAGGTTTAACAAATAAAAAGGCCGTCTGTTCCCAGACGGCCTCGCCATTAAATAAAAGCGGCGTACACCTCTTTATATCGGTTCTTATATGACAGAAACCTGAACAGCTCTGGGGCCCCTGTCGCTCTTTTCAATTTCAAATTGTACATTAGCTCCTTCAGGCAGAGTCTTGAAGCCGTCGCCTGCTATACCGGTGAAATGAACGAAATAATCATTACCGTCGCTGGAAGAAATAAAGCCGTAACCTTTTTGATTGTTGAACCATTTTACTTTGCCCTGAGACATTTTGTGCTCCTTAAATTTTAGAATTAAGATAAACCCTATTATGTGATTGTCATCATTCGATGTCAATAAATACAAAAAATAGGGCAAATTATCAATTGCAGACAATACGCATTCTTTGTAAAAGATGTCAACATTAAAATTAATTTTTCGTCAATTATTTTATCGCGTCTTGTACAGAATAACGCAGCCAGCGGCAAAAAAACACGCGGAAAAAAGTTGCCCGTCTGACAAGCCCGCAAAAAAGACGCGGTAATCGTTGCGGTAAAATTCTATGATGAACCTGCCGAATGAATAAAATATGATTGAAAAGGCAAAAAGTCTGCCGTGCGCGAGATTTTTCTTTTTTATGTAGATAAACGCTGCAACCAGAGCGGCGCTTATGAGATAAGCCGCGCTTATAAGCTGAACCGGCAGCAGGGGCTGTTCCGTCATGCCCGCCGGGGATGACGCCGGGAAAGTGAGGCCTATAGGCGAATCGGTGTGTACGCCGAAACAGCAGCCGCCGAGAAAGCAGCCGATACGTCCGATTCCCATTGAGGTCAGGAAAGCCGGAGCTAACACATCTGCAAATGAGGCAAGGGGTATTTTCCATACCCTTGAGGCCGCCGCCGTGCCGAAAATGCCGCCGGCGATGCCCCCCCAGCTTATGAGAGCCGGTTCTCTGAAATCCATGGCTCCCGATATAAATTCGGGCGCAAACAGTATAAAACCGGCGGCGCAGGCTCCGGTCATTGCGCAGACTATAATCAAGAACAGGGAATCCGTCTCAAATTTGCCGTTAAAAGGGGGATTTTTGCTCAAAAACCGGACAATAATGAAAGCGGCGGCCATGCCGAGCAGCAGCATAAGGCCGTATGAGGTTATTAGTCTTTCGCTTCCGGCTATTGTAAATTTGAAAAGTACGGGGTACATTGGTTATAAAAAAGGCCGTTCTGTTGCGGCCCATCGCAAATTAAAGGCTATTTGGGAGTTCCTCAGTTTTTTTAGTTGTATCTTCAATTTTTTTCATAGCGTCCTGAGCCTGTCTGTTTAACTGTTCCCTTGTCTCCTGAAATGTTTTTTGAAATTCAGGATTATCAAGCACTTTTTGCCATCCTGCCGTACAGAGCGCACAAACCATCCACGAAAGCAGCCCCAGAACAAGGCCTATAATTGAAAGGATGAGACCGGCCGTAGATGCCGGGGATTTCTCTTCTTTACGGGCCGCTACAGCGAGTATTATGCCGGCTATACCCAGAATAGGGGCCAAAAGGTTCAGGCCAAGAGTGAATGCAAAAACCATTGCCGCGATTCCTACTACCAATGCCGCTATCGCCATTATGGAAGACTCCTTTAAGTATTTATTGTTGGGACTATATGTGAATACCGTTTTGATAAGTCAAGCATTTAGGCCGGGTCTGTGCCAAGTCAGGGAGTATATCGGCTAACAAAAAGGCTGCTCTATGGTTTGATTAGCCCACTCTAAAGGATGACACGAGAACATAGCATATCACGCATATAAACAGACTTATAACAAAGCCTATGATTGATAGGATGAGTCCGGCTTTAGCTGCCGGAGATTTCTCTTCTTTACGGGCCGCTGCCGAGAGCAGTATGCCGACTATAGCTATAAGAGGAGCTATAAAATATATAAAGTCCAGAACCGACTGAGCATTATACAAGTCTAAAATAAAAGTCATAAACAAGCGAGTCGGGAATATTGCGTCGGCTATAAGGCTTATAGCAGGCCATAAAGCAAAAACTATTGCTACAATTCCCAATATCAACGCCGCTTTTGCTGTCGGTATTACCAAGGTTCAAAGTCCTTTGAGTACTTATTAAGACTATATAATAGACTAAAATATTATTTCGGGAGTCAAGCGTTTTTGGCGGGTCTGTTTGATATATAGATAAATTCCTAAAGCCCGCCTGAAAAATAGACATAAATACAATTTTTTTTAGTTTCCCGGCTCTTATTCACAGACTTAAGTTGACAA
>Ga0082212_10006649_pt1 | contig 15476 bp, 15 predicted proteins | sample TergutNt197P3_FD_71548 | JGI IMG/M metagenome (GOLD analysis project Ga0082212, IMG submission 71548) | Neocapritermes taracua P3 segment gut microbial communities from Petit-Saut dam, French Guiana - Nt197 P3 | ecosystem: Host-associated > Arthropoda: Insects > Digestive system > Gut ...
CGGGATTTTTACCGCCTTGTATGTCTGCCAAACCATGCGAAGTGCAATCGGTTTGATGCAAGGCCCCGATAATCCTCCTGTTATGGTGGATAAAACAGGCGCCCGTTTCTCAACATCAATAGCCATGCCAAGCAACGTATTAATCAACGAAACGGCATCAGCCCCCTCAGCTTCGACGGCGCGTGCAATTTCGGTTATATCCGTCACATTCGGCGATAGCTTGACAATCAATGTTTTTGGATAGACGCGCCGGACGGCGCGCACTACCTCGGCAGCGCCCTCGCAGGTTACACCAAAAGCCATCCCACCCTGTTTGACATTCGGGCAGGATATATTCAGTTCAATCGCCGGAATACGTTCCAGCGAAGCCATCTTTTCGGCACATTCAATATATGTTTCTATGGACGAACCACTTACATTGACAATCATATTTGTATCAATATCTTTGATTGCGGGATATATTTCTCTGATAAAATGATCTGCCCCTTTGTTTTGCAAACCGACTGCATTCAACATGCCTGAAGCAGTTTCGGCCATGCGGGGATATGGATTGCCTTCCCGTGGCTCAATCGTTGTGCCTTTTACAATGATGCCGCCAAGGGCCGAAATATCCATAAAATCGGCATATTCGAGTCCATATCCGAATGTGCCCGATGCAGTCATTACCGGATTTTTCAACGCCAGCGCACCAATTTTTGTCGTCAGCTCAGCCATGTCAATTCATTTATATTGAAAACAGGGCCATCCGTACATACGCATTGATGCCCTTCTTTTGTCATTTCCACACAACACAAGCAGGCTCCGATACCGCAAGCCATCCAATTTTCTAAAGACGCTTCGCAAGGAATATTTCTCGACGTAGCATACCGGGCTACCGCAACCATCATCGGTTTGGGGCCGCATGTATAAATACGGCCATAATTATTATCCTGCAATACAGAATGGTCGGTCACATATCCCTTTTCACCCAGCGAACCGTCTTCGGTGGTTATATGTACAATTCCTCGTCGCTGAAAATCAGATAACTGTACCAAATCGTATTTGCTGCGGGCGCCGAGTAAAAACTCAGGCGTAAAACCTGCCTGTTTCAGTTCATCTCCCAAAAACAGCAAAGGAGCCACCCCTACCCCGCCCCCAATCAATAATAGTCGTTCGGGGTTATTTGGAATAGAGAAACTATTCCCCAACGGCAAAAGCAGATTGACGATTTCGCCAACCCGATATTTTGCCATGCGGCGCGTACCATCTCCAACCTGTTGAATCAGCAACCACAGCTCATTCGCTTCTCTGTCAACAAAGTGAATGGATATCGGACGCCGCAAAAAAGTATCAGGCGAATTGTCCACCCGAATTTCGACAAACTGCCCCGGATACATCTCCGGCAACGGTTGATCTGATGTCAGTTTAAGCAGAAAATAATTGGAAATGAACGCTATATTCTCCTTTACCCGCAAGTCTAATTCATATTTTTTCATTGATAAGTCCAAATCTAATATTTTTTTTATGAGCGTGCCATATTAGTTGAAAGTTTTTATATTTTGCAAAGATAAGAATAAGTTTTTAGTTTCTGAAAAACATGGCTGACGATTACCAAATCATCCGCTTCTTTTTCTATGGCAGCCATATCGGGTCCTCCTGCACCGGGAATACCATATACCACAGGACTTTTTTGGGAGTATATAAGTATGGTATTTGGGCATCAATCATGCCACATAACATTTGGGAAAATAATATGACCATCATTTTTGTTTTGATATTTTTTTTTCATTTTGATTGTTATTTGTTCTCTGTTAAAAAATTTTGAGCACAGTCAACAATTAAATTACTAAAATTTATAATATTTTCTTCATCGGGAAAATCATCGTAATCGTTTAAAAATAACAGCGCTTGTTGTAGAGTTCCAGCGTCAATAAAATCTACCGAATATACACGCTCCTTTACCAATATCACTGCCATCAGAAATACTCCTGTTTGAATAGACCATACTAACCAACCATGAGGATTTTCATATTTAGGTCTTTGTTTATCTATCGCTAACTGTAAAACCTCTTTCCTTTTTTCCGAAGTACAATCGTCGCTGAAACATCCCTGCGCTAAGATATATTCGATACGTACAAATTCAGCTACAGACAGCATCGCCGCATCAGTTGCAAAGGAAGAACCTCCAGCTTCTTTTTTTGCGTAACGAGCGACATAAGCCTCCCATGTGAGAGGAAAAGGCAAATTTACCCAATCGTACATTACTTGTATATCATTACTGCGTGAAAAATCTACCATAAAGGTTTCATCTGCTACCGTGATTGTGACCATTTCATTAGGCTCCAACAATAGTGGCGTTCCTTCTTCGGCAGGCGGTACTACGGGTGGATCAACAGGTGGCTCTACGGTGTCTGCAGGATGACACGACGTCATCCACAAAAGACAAGCACATATTACAATAAACGGTTTCATCGTTTTACTATCTTAATTTATTTACCGATTCTACCACTCTATCCAATACTTCAATATTGTCAGTAATGAAATATCGCTTAAACGAAAGTAGTTGAACATCGTTTCTTGGAAACTCTCTGTCTCTGTTAATTAGGCTCATAGACAAACCGGCTATCGGCGATAATTGTGCTTCGTAACCGTTCAATTTCTCCCATTCGGGAGTCCCATATCTTATGGGAAAATCCCATGTGACCACATTATCCGATACCTGCGCACTGACCATGCAGGCAAAAAAACCAATTATAATTGTTGTGAAAAATTTATACATAATTGTTCGATTTAAATTTGAAATTAATGTTTTATTTTTAAAAAAATCTGTGCCATTCATAAAGGACATCTTTATTTCCCGCTCCCGCCTTTTATCGGGAGCATCAATGGATGCCGTTGCGTGCCACCGGCCTATTCCCTATCCCAAACAAAACGTTCGGAATATACGAAATAATTCTTAGTAATATTGGATTATTCATTGTTTAATTCAATTATCGCTACAAAAATAATGAATAATACAACAGGTTGGTTGCGGATTTTTGGCACAAGATTTTAAAAAGTTGCGGATTTTCCGCAAAAATCACCCCGCTTACCACAAAATTGCGGATTTTCCGCAAAAATGTTACGAAAAAACAGCATTTTTGCGGAAAATCCGCAAAAAAAGTTTTCGAAATTGCGGAAAATCCGCAAAAAAAATCACCTAATTTGATTTTTCATTGTGAGCTAATTCCTCAATCCTTTTTTTTGCCTGTTCAAAAAACGAAATAATATGTGGTGTCATTTTACAAATCATGGCTACTAATGACATGTGGCTTTTCGATCGGCTACGAAATCATGCCGGATAAATGGCTCAATACATAATTGCATAAAAAATAACTGATATTCAAATATATAACAAATATTCTCCGCGCCGTATGCGGGGATTATTTGTCTGGTTTAGCGGCATATTGCCACAATAAATTCTGTCAGCAAGAAGGATTAAGTCAGCACAAGCATCATCCCTGAAAAACAGCAATCGGCGCAAACTTGTGTGCCGACCAGGCCAACCGTTTCCGGATCAAATCATCTGCGTCTATATTGCCGGACGTTCCTTCTAGAATAAAGGCATCAATCTGTCTATACGTTACACCTAATTCTTCTTCATCGGTTTGCCCTTCCCAAAAGCCTGCCGATGGTTTCTTTTGAATAATACTTTCCGGTATTTCCAAAAAACGCGCCAATGTATACACTTCCTGTTTGGTAAGCATGGCAATCGGATTGATATCACAAGCGCCATCTCCCCATTTTGTAAAGTACCCCACAGTTCTCTCTGCCAAATTTCCTGTGCCGCACACAAAACGATCGCTCATTTGCGCTAATTGATAAAGATACGTCATTCGAACACGCGGACGAATATTGGCCTGGCTCAATTCAATAGTAGTTTGATTTGATGCAAAACGTTTAGACAGAAGCGCATCCACAGCAGGTTTTATATCAAAGACATGATAAGACATCCCAAACTTAGCGATCAACTCCATCGCGTGGTCGAAACTTTGCATACGCTCCATATCGTCGCCATAAGGCATCAAAACCAAATGCAAATCTACTCCGCCTGTCTGACACAGACGAGCCGTTACGCTGCAATCTATCCCTCCGCTCATACCGAAAATCACTCCTTTCCGGTTGGCAGCTTGTAATTGTTGACGAATCCAACGGCCAATCTTATCGACATAAAACGCTACATTTTCGTCTGTGATCACAAATAATTTCTTTTCTAACATGATTTTTTATTCATATTTTAAAACATACAAAAGTAGTATTTTTTTCTAAAATTCCGAACAAAGAAGAAAAGTAAGTGCATGTAACTGACCTAATCAAGCGATATTATAAGGTTCTGCAAACTGTGTTTAATGTCAATTATAGCTATACGTATTTTTGCCTGATTATTTTATTTTTCAATTGCCATATTTTTAAAATTACTTATCTTTGCACCCGCCAAACAAGGTTCCGTAGCTCAGCTGGATAGAGCAACAGCCTTCTAAGCTGTGGGTCGAGCGTTCGAATCGCTCCGGAATCACAAACCAAACTACTAAGGATTGAAAATCCTTAGTAGTTCAGGTTAGAAAGTATATATATCTTTGTGTCTGTAATCCAAACATATATAGCAAATGACAAATCAGGCTTTGACAAGCCAAGGTTTTCCGCTTTCTTCAATAAACTGTGCGCATATCAATCAATTGTATATTATATGAATGAGAATTTTTCATCAATCATCTAATGTAAAATATAATACAATAACTCTTTAAGTATATCTCCATCGGTCAGCGAAGAGGTGGCGTCAATTCCTTTCGAACGGGCATCGGTTAATCGAATCTTGTGAATCACTTCAAATGTTTTCATGGCAGAAAAGTGACGGAGACCTGTCCGATATTCTTTTGCTTGAATGGGATATCGAAATCCTAATGTGTGCATTATGCCTGTTTCAGACTTATCCTTTGCATAATGGCAAATCAGTAAATTTGAAAAATAATCGAATAGTGTCGGCAATACAGATTGAATCGGATGATTCTTCGGGTTTTGTTCAAAATACTTTGCGATCCGATTCGCTTTCAGGATATCTTTACACGCAATGGCATTTTTAAGTTCAAAGTTATTAAAATCTTTGTTTATGCCCACGTTTCGCTCAATTATTTCGGGAGTAATTCGCTTTACCGGTTGATCGGCAAGTACCACAAGCAATTTATCTAATTCTTTGTTCAGTAAGTCCAAATCATCGCCCAAAAAGTCGGCCAGCATTTGAATGGATTTTCTGTCTGCTTCTATCGCACGTTCGCGTAAATTCTGAGCAATAAATTCGGGCAATTTGTAATCCTTGATTTTTTTCGATTCAAACAAGATGCCGTTTTTTTCGATAGTTGCTGCCAATGATTTCCTGCGGTCGAGTGTTTTATATTTATAATTAATTACTAAAATAGTGGATTGCAACGGATTTTTCAAGTAGTGGGTAAGTAGTTCCCATTTATTGTCGGCTGAACGTTCGTCTACCATTTGCGCTTCACGAAAAACGACCAATTGATATTCAGACATCATGGGAAATCTTCTTGCCGCATTCAGTACTTTGAGAATAGTCGAATCCGCACCGTAAAGCACCATCCTGTTAAAATCAATTTCGTCTTCCGTTAAAACGTTTTTTAGGAGTAAATCGGTTATCCGGTCAATAAAATAAGGCTCTTCACCCATCAAAAAATAGATCGGATAAAAATGGCGATTTTCTATCTCTCGACAGATTTCTTCGTATATAAATTCTTTTTTTGCCATCCGTAATTAGTTTTCAGTTATTAGTTTTCAGTTTTCAGAAATTTTTAATTTTTAATTTTTAATTATTTGATCACCAGCTGAATCGCAGGTGTCGAATGGTTTGTTTTTTATCAATAAGTTGTTTAAGGGCGTCGATACCTAATTCAACATGCTCTGTGACAAAATTTTGCGTAACCATACGGTCACTATCTTCCGTTTTGACACCCTCAGCTTCCATCGGTTTATCTGAAACCATCAACAATGCACCCGTTGGAATTTTATTGGCAAAACCGGCTGTAAATAAGGTAGCTGTTTCCATATCAATTCCTGTGGCATGGGTTGCTTTCAGATAATCCTTAAAGTTGCTGTCATATTCCCATACTCTACGATTAGTAGTATAGACCGTTCCTGTCCAATAGTCCTTTCCTCTGTCGCGAATGGCTGACGAAATGGCGCGCAGCATCGAAAAAGCCGGTAAAGAAGGTACCTCAGCCGGCAAATAATCGTTGGAAGTACCTTCACCCCGAATAGCAGCTATTGGTAATAGATAATCGCCTATATTATTGTTTTTTTTCAGACCTCCGCATTTGCCTAAAAACAACACTGACTTGGGTGCTATGGCCGATAACAAATCCATAATGGTTGCTGCGTTGGCGCTTCCCATACCAAAGTTAATGATGGTTATTTTTTCATACGAAGCGTTAGGCATCGAACTTTGTACTCCAATGACGGGAACTTCAAAATGCTTGGCAAACAATTCCACATATTTCGCGAAATTGGTCAAGAGGATATATTCGGCAAAATCTTCCAACTTCCTTTCCGTATAGCGTGGCAGCCAATTTTCAACAATTTCTTGCTTTGTCTTCATAAAATTTCTATCTTTGATGGCGTAATTCAACAAGCAAATATAGGCAATGCAAACGTTAAATCTGCCAAATTATCCAAAAAAAATTTCCCAAATAAAAGGGAAGTCCTTTATTTTTGATATTGTCAGAAGAAAAAATGTAGCATTAACTCCGGAAGAATGGGTTCGTCAACATTTTGTAAATTACTTGATTACAAAAAAACAATATCCAAAAGAACGGATTGCCAACGAAGTAACCGTTTCGTTGAACGGCATGTCGCGGCGGTGCGATACGGTTGTATATAATGATTACTTAGAGCCTGTCGTTATTGTCGAATACAAAGCGCCCTCTGTGCCTGTTACGCAAGATGTTTTTGATCAGATCGCTCGGTATAACATCTGTATGAAGGTTGGATTCCTGATTGTTACGAATGGGTTGAAACATTATTGCTGCAGGATAGATTATGAGGGAATGACGTATTCGTATTTGGGGGAGATACCAACATGGTTAATGGTTAGATAGTAGTGTCATTCGCTTTGCTTCGGAGGCATATCGTTTAAAATCAATACTTCCGGGCGATATTCAAAGTGCATTGTATCGAAATGCAACCATTTGCCACCCCAGATAAAACCGTATGTTTCAAATGCGCTTATTACAGATTCAGGAGGGTGATATCGTTTGTTATACGGAACGTTCCACCAGTCTTCTCTTTGTTGAGAAGTCCAAAGCCAATAGGTTTGTCTGTTACCCAACGACCTTGGATGAAGATCAAGGGCTATTCCGTATGAATGATAGGAGCGAGACTGAGAGGCAGCGATGTTTCGCCATGCAAATGATTCGGCAATCAAAATGCTGTTTATCCATGTTTGTATTTGCGGATCGTTTTTTGCTGCATCCAAAATACACGTTTCCACAAGCGCCAGTTTTTCAATCATTAGATGATGAACTCTTGCTGACCTGCCAAGGAAACGGATTATTCTCGTATTATGATATGCTTCATTGTAGTTGCTTGTTTGCCAAAGGTTTTCCATAAAAGTAGAGCGCAAAAGCGTATCGCGATTTACGCTGTTTCTATTTCTATTATTTCTATTCCTCAATAATTCATCGTGATTTTGTTCTTCCCATGGAGGCAATGCAGCCGGGTATCGATAAAATATCAATGATCTGTATTTCGCTGTGTTTTCCCGAAGATTTTCCGGCAACAGCCTCCCGTCGGCGTAATAGTACCATGTACCACGCATCAAAAGCGCCCAGTCATTATCACGAAATTCCACCTCTTCTATTTGACTCGGATATGCTTCGAAAAGAGCTTTAGTAACCTGTTCCGCCCTGCTTATTACTTGTTCGGCAGACTGTTCAATATCAGAAGCATGTTCCGGTACAGATTGTCTGTGTTCGCAAGAACAAGCATTCCAGACAACGATAACGACAAGCAACGTGGTTAAAGTTTCCAAAAAACGTTTCATTGTAAAATAAACCACAATATTACCTGCCATATAACAAATAGAAGATACAATACGCTGAACTCGAATTAACCATTAATCTAAAGTATTCCTTTCGTACTTGGCAATTCATAATTATATATATCCCGCCTGATAGCCATTTTGATTGCTCGGGCAAATGCTTTGAAAATTCCTTCGGCTTTGTGATGTTCATTTTCGCCTTCGGCTTTGATATTCAAGTTCATTTTCGCGGCATCGCTCAACGATTTGAAGAAATGCAGGAACATTTCTGTTGGCATCTCCCCTACTCTTTCGCGCTCAAACGTTGCATCAAAAACCAACCAGGCACGTCCGCCAAAATCGAGCGCGACACTGCACAGGCAATCATCCATCGGCAAACAGAAACCGTAGCGTTCTATCCCCCGCTTGCTGCCTAACGCTTTCCATAGCGCTTCGCCCAAAGCAATCGCCGTATCTTCGATCGTATGATGTTCGTCAACTTGCAAATCACCTTTGACGCTGACTGTCAAATCCATACCGGAATGTCGCCCGATTTGGTCAAGCAGATGATCAAAGAAACCTATACCGGTTGAAATATCGGTTTTTCCCATTCCGTCAATATCGAGTTGGATAAAGATATCGGTTTCATTTGTAGTTCGTTTAACAACCGCTTTGCGTTCTTCGATAAAGAAACTTTCGGTCGGTTCTTTGTCAGCTTCCATACCGGTCAATTCTTTCAGCGCTTTCAGGAGTTCAGCATTTTCTTCTTTTGTACCTATCGTTATACGCAAACAACCCAGACAAAGTGAAACCGTATGCCGGTTACGGACAATAATCCCCCACTCTACCAACTGATTATATAATAAGTTAGGGTCTGGTACCTTGACTAATAGAAAATTGGCATCCGAAGGATATACTTTTTCTACCCAGGGAAAAGTAGCCAATTGTTTGGTTAATTCATTCCGCTGATTTACCAACATCTCCACCCATTCATTTTTTTGCGTTTCATAATCAAGGCGAGAACTCACAAATTTCTGTGTAAGCAGATTGATATTGTACGGATACTTGATCTTGTTGAAATAACCGATAATTTCTTCTGAAGCAAACGCCATCCCGCAACGTACCGAAGCCAAACCCCACGCTTTTGAAAACGTCTGTAAAACAATTAGATTTGGATAACGGTCTAAATCAATAAGCCACGAAGTTTCCAACGCAAAATCAATATACGCTTCATCAATAACTACAATCCCATTAAAACCGGTTAAAACCTTTGTGATTTCAGCACGATTCAGCAGATTGCCGGTCGGATTATTCGGCGAGCAGAGGAAGATTACTTTTGTATGCTCGTCTACAGCAGCCAACAGGCGCTCGGCATCCAATGAAAAATCAGGATTCAAAAGCACTTTCCTGTATTCCACATTATTGACATCAGCACAGACTTGATACATCCCGTAAGTCGGATCGATTGCGACGATATTGTCGTGTCCCGGCTCACAGAAGATGCGGATTGTCAGGTCTATCGGTTCATCGCTACCTACTCCCAGCATAATTTGCGAAGGCTGCAAGTTTTTCATCCGAGCTATCTTTTCCTTTATTGATACCTGTAAAGGGTCTGGATAGCGGTTATAGGGTGTATTCATTGGATTTTCGTTTGCATCCAAATAGACGGAAGCTTCTCCTGTAAACTCATTTCGCGCACACGAATAAGGCTTCATTCGCCGTATATTTTCCCGAACAAGATTTGTAATATCCATTTCTTTTAAATTTTCAGTTCTCAGTTAATCAGTTATTCGCAATTGATTTAAGTCTTATTGTTACCGCATTTTTATGGGCATCCAACTGTTCGTTTTCGGCCATGATTTCGATTGCCGGACCTAAGGCGCGAAGTCCTTCGCGGGTAATTTCCTGATAGGTAATTTTTTTGACAAAACTGTCTAAGTTCACGCCGCTGTACATCTTTGCATAGCCTTTTGTGGGCAATGTATGATTGGTGCCCGAAGCATAATCGCCGGCGCTTTCAGGCGTGTATGCGCCAAGAAACACACTGCCGGCATTTTGAATTTCATCTTTTATCGTATGATAATCAGCTGTATGAATAATTAAATGCTCGGGCGCGTACATATTTGTAAAACGGACGATTTCATCTTTATCTTTTAAGATAATCACTCGGCTGTTTTCCAATGATTTTCCGGCCAAATCTTTTCGCGGCAATCTGTCTAATTGCCGGCCTATTTCAGCTACAACATCTTCTGCCAACTTTTTGGATGCAGTCAGCAAGATCGACTGGCTATCGGCGCCATGTTCGGCCTGCGACAAAAAATCGGAAGCAATAAATACGGGATTAGCCCATTCGTCTGCGATAATCTCGACTTCCGAAGGGCCTGCGGGCATATCAATAGCCACATCTTTCAGGCTGACAATTTGCTTGGCAGCCGTCACATATTGATTGCCCGGCCCGAATATCTTATATACTTTGGGAATAGTTTCCGTACCGTAACTCATGGCGGCGATAGCCTGTATTCCTCCTACTTTAAATATTTTGCTTACACCGGCGACCTGGGCTGCGTACAAGATAGCCGGATGAATCTTCCCTTCCCGATTGGGAGGCGTACATAAAATTGTTTCCCGACAACCTGCGATACGAGCCGGTATGGCAAGCATCAGTACGGTCGAAAACAACGGCGCCGTTCCACCCGGAATATACAAACCTGTTTTTTCGATGGGTACAGCCTTTTGCCAGCAGGTTACACCAGGCATGGTTTCGACTTTCAATTCCGAAAATGCCTGCGCGGCATGGAATTTTTCAATATTGGATTGCGCCACCCTGATAGCTTGTTTCAAATCTTCCGGCAAAGTTGCTTCTGCACCCCGAATTTCATCCTGACTAACAGTAAAATCATCAATGTCCACCTTGTCATAAAGGCTTCCATAGCGCCGTACAGCCGCATCGCCTTCACAACGAACCTTGTCCAAAACAGTCTGAACAGTAGCAAACAATGTCGGTACATCAATCTCAGGCCGTTCCTGTAAAACAGGCCATTCGGATTCGGGGGGGTGTATTATTACTTTCATCAATACTATCAATTAATTTTATAATTCAAGATATACCTCTGCAAAATTACAAAAATAATGGAAAGTGGTAAAGAGAACTTTATTGAATCATAATTTTACGTACCATCCCATTATTTAATCTGACAATATAAATTCCTTTTAACAAAGGAATTACTTGTTCTCCTTCACTAATTGAAAATTGCCCGACTAAAGCTCCGGAAATTGTATATATTGCTACGGTTAAAGCATTATTTGTTTTTATATAAAGCCGGTTGCCATTCGCATACATATCAATATCCTGAAGTGTATCAACGGAAACCGTAGCGTATAATTCGACAGCGTATTTCACAATCAATCCGGGAAAAGACGTAGCGTTTACTGCCCAAAAGTCAAAATTGTTAGCAGAACTGTTAAAAGTAAATACACCGCCTTTTTGCTCTATTGGCACAATACCGTCAACCCAAAAAAACTCTGTAAGATTACCATTAATATTATATTCACTACTCACGTCAACAATATTGGACAGGGTCTTTATAATAATTGGTTTTTGATCAGCATAAACAAAATTCCCACAAGATTTCAATTTTGGTAATGTAGAAAAAGTCATACAGTTATTCTGACACTGCAATTCGTCCATATCTATATAATCAATCTTCAATCCTTTCAGATTGTTGTTATAAGCAAGCAATGATTTCAATTTAGGGCATCCTGAAACATCCAACGTTTCTAATTGATTATCATAACAGGTCAATGTTTCCAATTCCGGATGTTTCGAAAAATCCAATTCCGTCAACTGATTTCCACGAAGATACACTCTTTTTAGTTTCAAATTTTTGGATACATCTATTTTTTTCAGGCGGGTCGCAGCGCAAAAAAAATCTTCCAATTCCGGATTTTTTGAAATATCCATCAATTCAAATTCATTTCCGGTGCCGCAAAAATGATACAGTTTCGGATTGTGTGTAAGGTCAATCTCTTTTAATGAGGTATTTTGCCAGCGACAACATATCCATTCCAGATTGATATTGGTCGAAACATCTACCGACGTGAGATTATTATTAAAGCAATCAAAATAACGCAATACTGTACAGCCCGTTACATTTATCGATGTTATCCCATTAAATACACAGAGTATGTAGCGCAATTCGGCAAAATCGCTTAAATTCAGGTTGCCTCCCAATTTTTTATTGTTCCACGTAAGCGAATCCAAACGTCCGTTTACATTCCATACCAATCCGTTTATTTTCGACCAATCCATAGTTTCAAGACTCTGAATCCCTAACTGTTGATAATTCTTCTTTCCCGATTCTACGGATTCCAATGCTAAAAACTGTTTGAGTTTATCTGTCTCATTGACATTAAGCGTTTGAGCTACTGTAATCACTATACCACAGAAAAGAAATAGCCCTATACATATATACCTACTTGTTTTCATCAGCTTATACTAAGTTTGTTGTGTTGTTATTCTATAAGATCAGTCGACAAAAAGATCAAACACATCCGAAGGAGTCATGCGTTTCAACACAGTTAATATAAAATCTTTTCCGGTGCGAATACCCTCTTGGAGCAAACGAAAATCAACGGTTTTGTAAACTAATTCGGGATGATTGTTTTCGCGACTTAAATGGCAGAGCCAGACATTTTTCCACGTCGGCGAATAATGAGTAGCCAAAAACTCTGCCGCTTCCATATTGCTTAAATGGCCTGTTTTACTTGAAACACGCTCTTTGAGAAAATCCGGATAACTGCCGAATTTCAACATTTCATCATCGTAGTTGGCTTCTAAAACCAAATGATTAGCCATATACAAGTAGCGAGCCACTTTTTCTGTAATATAACCCACATCAGTCGCAATGGTAAACCGTTGATCTCCAAACTGAATCATATAGCCTACATTTTCCGAACTGTCATGCGGTACCTCGAAAGCCTCAATCCGGAAATCACGAATCATAAAGGGGACTTCTTTTTCAATTATTCTGCGTGACAAAAATAAGGTCTCTTCCACAAAACGACTTCTGTCAATTCCATCATGAACACGTTCGGTCGAATAAATCGGCAAATTATATTTTTCGCCTAAACAGCCAACCGCTTTTATATGGTCTCCATGGTCGTGGGTAGCTAATACCGCAACAATTTTATCAAAATCTATTTCTTTGTCTTTCAATATCTTTTTAATTGATCGAACACTGATTCCCGCGTCAATCAAAATACCATATTCAGGGGTACCTACATAATAGCAATTACCACTGCTTCCACTCGCTAAACTCAGAAATGATACTTTCATTAATATGTATTTTCAGCGACACTTCATACTTTATTTATTCAAATCACCTTTATTGCCCCAGCAAAAATACAAAAAAAATAAATTTCACCAATTTTATTATATTGAAACACTATCTCAAACAAAATTAAATAACCTGTTTTTTACATTTATTAATCATTGAAAGCAAGTGTTATAGCTTGTCAAATTGGCTAAAATAAAAATCAATCCCTATCTCAGAAAAACGCGAGTTATTGGTCGAAAAGTGCAAATTGCTCTATGTTCACATATAGGTTCAGTCGTAAAAGTTGTGGGCTATGCATAAATATTATTATAAATGAATATCCGTGTTAATACCTAAAAAATATTAACAACCTAATGAAATATAATGATTTAGCTAATCATACATATTGTTTTTGTAAATGGTAACCTATTAGGCAATTTCTTTGATTTCGTCTATTGTGGTGGCGAATGTGCCGAAGATATCCAAGCCCATTTACGTCCGACATTGAAGCAAATATCCGGCAATGCAATATCAAACGCCGATAGCCTATTACGCTGTTTTGGCGAATTGGCTACCGAAAACACGATCGTTGTTCCAAAGAACAGGAAATCTTATCAATTCAATATCAACGAAAAATTGAATGATTTGAATATAAAGTCGTTATTACTGACCGGGCAACTTGAAAAGGACAAACTGTACGATTTTGACTACGACAATCAAGTCATTGAATACGAAAAATATGATGCCCAAAAACCTGTAATAACGTCTGTTCGACGTAAGAAAGCTGATAAATAATTTGCAAATTAACGGGCTTATAATTACCTTTATGGTGTAATAATCAAATGTCAAATCCTATAATCCTGTTAATAGAGAGATTTTCCACATACGGTTTCTTATAATCGCTTTGTTGAATTGCAACAAAAAGCGCTCCTTCCAATGGCAGTCTTCCTTCAAATGTGCTGTTCAGGCAAGTGTACAAACATATCTTTCATTGATTCAACCCCCATCAGGGTATGCCACATCAAACGGGAAAAGTCCCATAAAGTATTCAATGGGTTGGCTGCCAAAAGTCAATCTGCGATCGGGCGGTTCTTTGTGCTTAAACTGCACTTAGTTGTCAATGATAAGGGTGAAATCATCAAATTTCTTATCACACAGACAAATGTTGATGACAGAAAACCCTTGAAAGAAAGATCACTCATTGAAACAATCAATGACTTGCTTAAAAACGGGTGTCAGATAGAACATACCAGACACAGATGCCTGACTAATTTTGTCGGTAATCTTGTGGCGGGGCTCATTGCCTACAATCTTGCGCCTAAAAAAACCTGCATTCAATCTTGAAATTATTGATCTTAATGCAATTAATAAGATCGCATAGATCGAATTGAAGTTAAAATAAAACGAGTTACTATCCAGGAGTAGCAACTATTGGTGAACGAATCGTCTATATTAAGAATCGAGCCGGTAACGCTAACGTGAAAACAGCGCAGAATAAAACCTTGGGACGTGCTTATCGATTTCAAACAATATCAGGTTGCTTCTATTGCGTTTACCAATTTTCTTGCGAAACGAAATTACAGGCTCGTTATCATGCGAGAAAAACAAGCGACTCGCAATTAGACCTTTTTGAAGTCGAAAAAAATCAACTACCGCTACATCCTGACCAATGATTGGAACAGTACGAAATAAGAAGTAATCGAATATTACAACGAACATGAAAGCAGTGAAAAAATATTCGATATTAAAAATCATGACTTCGGATAGAAGTATTTGACTAAATCAAATCATTTTTTAACCGGTTACTTTATTCCTTTTCTTAACCTTCAAAATTTTTGCTTGCAGATTTAAGGTACAACAACATAATTACAACTTTGGAACGATTTCAGTACCGTCCGTTTTTACATAGCAGTTTTTTTGATTATTTTTGTCGGCCAGTAGTGAATTAAAATATATGCTATCTTTGTACCGAAAAATGATTTAAATTATTATCTATGCAAAAAGAAAACAGGGTAATTCCCAACGATAAGTTGGCGGCTATTGCGATAGCGTTATATAAATATTCGGAAAGTCTGTATCATAATGAATTAATGATGCTTACAATCAATAAGGTATCAAAG
>Ga0082212_10002488_pt1 | contig 15475 bp, 19 predicted proteins | sample TergutNt197P3_FD_71548 | JGI IMG/M metagenome (GOLD analysis project Ga0082212, IMG submission 71548) | Neocapritermes taracua P3 segment gut microbial communities from Petit-Saut dam, French Guiana - Nt197 P3 | ecosystem: Host-associated > Arthropoda: Insects > Digestive system > Gut ...
CCGAAAACGGCATCGTCCAATTCAATGGTACGGAGTTCCTTGCCTTCTATTGAATACACTGTCCCCTTCATACTTTCCTACTTTTTAACCGCCTGCCGGACAAAAACAAGACCCTTGTTAATTCCCGGCACGGCGCCCCGTATCATTAAAAGATTTTTTTCGGCATCAATCTTAACCAGTCTTTGGCTTAACACGGTAACCCTTTCCCGGCCCATGCGTCCCGGAAGTTTAACGTTCTTAAAGGTCCTGTGGGGAAAGGTTGCCTGTCCGGTCGATCCCGGCGCACGGTGAAACTTGGAACCATGTCTTTTCGGGCCGCCGGAAAAACCCCAGCGCCTCATTACACCCTGAAACCCCTTGCCTTTGCTGATACCGCTTACATCCACATAACGGCAGCCGTCAAAAAGTTCCGCCCCCAGTTTATCGCCTACATTCGTATCTTTCTCAAAGTCCCTGACTTCGCGTACAGTCTTTTTGACGCCTGTTTCGGAAGGGAACCGGCCTGCCTGCGGCTTGGTGATCCTGTTTTTCTTTACCTCTCCAACACCAAGAACAACAGCATCGTAGCCGTCCTTATCTTTTTCTTTCCGGGCTATGACCACATTCGGATCGATCTTCAATACCGTTACCGGTATAAAGTTACCTTCCTCATCAAAGATCTGAGTCATTCCCACTTTTCTGGCCATAAGACCCAACATGCATTACTCCTGATAACAACCGGAACTTATTGCTTAATTTCTACATCTACCCCGGCCGGAAGTTCCAGTTTCATCAGCGAATCCATTACTTCCGAAGACGGATTGATAATATCGATCAGGCGTTTATGAGTACGCATCTCAAACTGTTCACGGCTTTTCTTGTTCACATGGGGCGAACGAAGCACCGTAACTTTGTTAATGCGGGTCGGAAGGGGTATGGGGCCTGTGACTGTTGCCCCTGCCTTCTGTACCGTTTGAACGATTGATTTCGCGCTCTGATCGATCAACTCTACATCGAAACCGCGCAGCTTAACGCGAATTCGTTCTTTTGCCATTGTTCCTCCGCCTTTATCCGGCACCTAACCATAAACAAGGACTGTATCTGTATTTCAGATTGATCCTTTGCATAATCAGGCGCCGGGTAAACCTTTACTCGACTATTTCAGTTACCTGACCGGAAGCAACGGTTTTGCCGCCTTCGCGGATAGCAAAACGAAGCCCTTTCTCCATAGCAATAGGATGAATAAGCTCGCCGAAAATTTCGGTGTTGTCCCCGGGCATTACCATTTCTTTGCCTTCCGGCAATTTTACAGTACCGGTAATATCGGTAGTCCTGAAATAGAACTGGGGCCGGTAACCGGTAAAGAACGGACTGTGCCGTCCGCCTTCTTCTTTGGACAGACAGTAAATCTGACCCTTGAACTTTTGATGGGGGGTAATTGAGCCGGGTTTTGCCAAAACCTGTCCGCGTTCGACTCCTTTTTTATCGATACCCCTGAGCAGTACGCCAACATTCTCACCTGCCTGGACGTCATCAAGTTCCTTATTAAACATTTCAAGACCGGTAGCGACAGTTTTCTGAGTGGGCCTGATACCAACGATCTCAATTTCTTCCATTTTCTTGATAATACCCCGTTCTACTTTGCCGGTAACTACAGTGCCTCGTCCCTGAATGGTGAACACATCCTCGATGGGCATAAGGAAGGGTTTTTCGTCGTCACGAACCGGATCGGGGAAATAGCTGTCCATAGCGTCAAGCAATTCCTTGATACAGACAGTATTTTCACTTTCCTCGCCCTTGTTCGTAATGTCTTCCATAGCCTTGAATGCAGAACCCTTGATGATCGGAATTTCGTTGCCGGGGAAACCGTTTGCGGTAAGTACGTCCTTGATTTCTTCTTCGACGATTTCCAGAAGATCGGGATCGTCCACAAGGTCTACTTTATTGAGGAAGACGATGATGTTGGGAACACCTACCTGGCGGGCAAGGATGATATGCTCACGGGTTTGAGGCATAACCGAATCGGGCGCCGATACTACAAGAATAGCGCCGTCCATCTGAGCAGCACCGGTGATCATGTTCTTGATATAGTCGGCGTGACCGGGACAGTCGATGTGGGCATAGTGCCGTTTATCCGACTGATACTCCAGGTGCCTGGTATTGATAGTAATCCCCCGGGATTTCTCTTCCGGAGCGTTATCAATATCATCAAACTTCATGATCTTGTCGCCATAATGCTTTCCGCAAAACCCGGTGATGGCGGCAGAAAGGGTCGTCTTGCCGTGGTCCACATGGCCTATTGTTCCAACATTCATGTGGATTTTTGTTCTATTGAACTTATCCTTTGCCATTACTTCTTCCTCCTAAAAATATTTACCGATGACTCAATTCCAATGAGGTGAAAATCAGCAGATTAAGATAACTGCAAGCAGTACTCTGCTTATTCCACCTGTCTCATCAAAATTGATGATCGGTTTGGAATATGAAAACGCCGGGGCGTTATATCATTACCAACGATAATGGGCAAAAGCTTTATTGGCTTCGGCCATTTTATGCGTATCTTCTTTCTTCTTAAAGGCTGTACCGGTGCTGTTATACGCATCAAGCAGCTCTGCCGCAAGCCTTTCGCCCATTCCATGCCCTGAGCGCGAGCGTGCAGCGTTGATAATCCACCGCATTCCCAGAGCTTCCCGCCGGGTTTCCCGGATTTCTACGGGAACCTGGTACGTCGCTCCGCCAACCCGCCGTGATTTTACTTCGATAACGGGCTTAACATTGTCTAAAGCTTTAAGAAACACCTCAAGGGGTTCTTTATCGCTAACCTTGGCCTGAAGTCCCAAAAGAGCATTATGAACGATACGAAGGGCTACCGAGCGCTTCCCTTCCCACATCATCCGGTTGACAAATTTGGAAACCACCACGCTATTATACTTGGGATCCGGTAAAATCCCCCGATCTACTGTTTTCTTCTTCCTGCCCATACGACTATCTTTCCGCCTATGCTTTCGGGCGCTTCGCGCCGTATTTTGAACGGCCCCGCTTGCGGTCCGTTACACCCAGAGTATCTTTGGCGCCCCGGATAATATGATAACGCACACCGGGAAGATCCTTGACACGTCCGCCTCTGACTAATACCACCGAGTGTTCCTGAAGGTTATGACCGATCCCGGGAATATAAGCGGTAACCTCCGTACCATGGGAAAGCCGGACACGGGCTACCTTACGGAGCGCCGAATTGGGCTTTTTGGGGGTTACAGTCATAACCCGGGTACAAACTCCCCGCTTTTGCGGACAGTTTTTCAGGGCCGGAGATTTGGTCTTGGAAGTAACCTGTTTTCTTCCAAAACGGACCAATTGATTGATTGTAGGCACTCTACAAACTCCTAAAAGCTTAAAAACCGCTCAGACAACAATAAACCGCCCTGGGACATAAATCCCCTGTACGGTTTTTCTGAGGCTCCAAAAAGGCTTTTCCAAAACGTTAACTTCTAAAAAAGCAGCTTCTGGTACAGGAAAAAGCCGGTCGCTAGGCTTATTTCCTGCTTCCTGGGAAAAACATATCAATTTTAAAAAAAAAGGTCAAGCCCTCTGAGAAAAAAAATCGAAAAAATGATATTTTTTTAATACCTAAAGGCTTGTGCAAGTTTTACCAATGTTTGAGCAGATACCCATGAATTCCCCAGCCTTAAATTTATAGGCCCTGTATTTTTCTACCAATCCCGGGGAATAAAACTCTCCGGAACATCGATTTTTACCGTTTCGCCGTTTGGAACTATCGTATAAAAACCAGCTTTTTGGGCATAGGCTTTTACTTCGTCAGTCATAATAGCGCCGGCCATTGCTCCATAAAACACCCGTTTATCGTTGTTCTTGTCAGCCGAACGTCGAAGAACTGCCATCCTTTGTTTATGACGGTCAACATCTTTTTGCAGTGTTTTAACTTTTACTTCTATTGCTATGGCACAATCGCCGTTTTCAAGGAAGATATCAATGTCTGCTACCTTATATTCGTCCTGTTCGTCTTTTATGGAAATGCCATTACAAGTTCTGCTAAAAGTAAACCCCACGTCATTGAATTTTTCTTCAATTTTTGGGAGTACCTGGTATTCTACAATTTCACCGAACCGGTTACTAAACTCCCCGAATTTCCTGTTTGTCTCCTTAATTATTCTGTCTGTTTCTTTCATTTGCCGGGCTGTTTCTTCTTGATGTTTCCGGGTTTCCATTAATGCTGCCCAGACATCTTCAAAAGTGAGCCCTTTGCGTGGTTTTCGGGTTTTTAATTTACCCATAAATGAATCCTCCTCATTAAATATGCTATACAAATGTTTAAAAAGCAACTCCGTTAATACCATCTAAAGGGCAATTTACGAGTTTTTGCTTGTATTAAATTAAACAATGTTAAGGAAAACAAAAAACGCCCTTGTAAATTAACCATAATTAAGAAACAATAAATTAATAGCAAAGATTTTAGCTGGAGAAGGTTTTATGGAAAAAACTGTTTTGGATGCCCTGAAAGCCAAGGCCAAAGAGATTAGGAAGCTTACAATAGAAGAAATCGGCAACCTGGGTTCGGGCCATATTGGGGGGTCTATGTCCATTGCGGATGTCTTAGCTCTGCTTTATTACCATAAAATGAAGGTAGATCCGTCAAATCCCACATGGGAAGGCAGGGATTACCTTGTGGTTTCCAAAGGTCATGCAGGGCCGGTGGTTTATGCAACCCTGGCTTCCAAAGGATTTTTTCCCGTGGACTGGCTTAAAACCCTTAATCAGGGGGGAACAAAGCTGCCCAGTCACTGCGACCGTGTCCTTACTCCGGGTATTGATATGACAGCCGGCTCTCTTGGGCAGGGTTTTTCCGCAGCTGTGGGCATGGCTTTGGGATTAAAAATGGACGGTAAACCTAACCGGGTATATGCGATTATCGGGGACGGTGAATCCGACGAAGGACAAATTTGGGAAGCGGGTATGTTTGCCGCTGCCAAGGGAGTTTCCAACATCACAGCCTTTACCGATTTTAACAAACAACAACTGGACGGCTATGTAAAAGATATTATGGACCTGGGTGATCTTGCCGCCAAATGGAAGGCTTTCGGCTGGTATACCCAGGAAGTAGACGGTCATGACCTGGAAGCGCTGGATAAAGCTATTGACGCCGCCGCTGCCCAGAAGGAAAAACCATCAATGATTGTAATGAATACGGTAAAGGGCAAGGGCTGCAATTTTGCTGAGGGTATAGAAAAGAACCACAGCATGGCTTTTAACATGGAAAAAGCAAAAGAAGCCATAGCTGTCCTGGATAACGAGAACCGTTGATTAGCAAAGGAGTGCATATATGGGAAACGAAGAATTAAAAGAAATACGCGCCGGTTATGTGGACACCGTTACCGCTCTGGCTGAAAAAAACAAAAATATAGTGGTTTTGGAAGCAGATTTGATGAGCTGTACCAATACGGGGAATTTTAAAAATACCTATCCCAATCAGTTTATTAATGCGGGAATTGCCGAAGCCAACATGGTCGGCGTTGCGGCGGGACTTTCGGCTGTTGGAAAAATTCCCTTTGCCGCCAGCTTTGGCTGTTTTTCTTCCCGGCGGGTTCACGATCAATTTTTTATCTCCGCCAACTATGCCCGCCTTAATGTAAAACTCATCGGTACCGATCCCGGCGTAACAGCGGCAATGAACGGGGGCACTCACATGCCATTTGAAGACATTGCCCTGATGCAGGTAATTCCGCACCTGACCGTTGTGGAACCTTCGGATTACTACAGTTGCGCAGCTTTGGTTAAAGAAGCGGCGGAACTGTACGGTTGTGTATATTTCCGTTTCCCCCGCAAACCGGTACCGGTAATTTACGGCGAAAATGAAAAATTTAAAATAGGCAAATCAAAGATTATCAAAGAAGGAAAAGATGTTTGTTTTGTCTGTTTGGGAAACCTCCTTTTAACCGAAGCGCTTAAAGCCAGAGAAACTCTGGCTGCCGAAGGAATTGATGCGGGAGTAATGGATGCCCTTTCCGTAAAGCCTTTGGATAAAGAAACAATCCTGGACCTGGCCGGAAAAGTAAAAGCACTTGTTACCGCAGAAAACGCACAGCTGGACGGAGGATTCGGAAGTACAGTAGCATCGCTCCTTGCCGAAAACGGTTTTAAGTGCAGGTTCGGACGCATTGGTATCCGGGATGAATTCGGTGAAGTGGGATCCCAGGACTACCTGGCAAAACGCTTTGGTCTTACAGCGGAAAAACTGGCGGAAAAAGCACGGGAATTACTGAAATGAGGCTCCCCGCGGCAAGCCGCGGGGTATCTGTAAGCGTTGCAATATTCGCCAGGGAGCCTCGATCGATAGGAAGTTTATTGTACCGTCTGGTTTAATACCATAAACGCTCATGCTTTGATTCCTTTCAGCCGCCGCAAGCAGCGGGGTATGTACAAGCCGCCTTCTGGCGGCGTCGTACAATAATCTACCTAACACTCGCCGACCGTAGGGAGGTATTAAACCAGACTTTCGAATGAGGCTCCCCGCAGCAGATTCAAAAAACCCGGCGCTTCCATAAAAAAACAACACAGACGCAGCAACATAGCCGATCAATTGACAAACGGCCTGATTTATAGTACACAGTACCTATGTCCAATTTTACGGAGAAACGGAAAAATCGCAGATACCCTTCCATTGCAAAAGTACGGATTCCAAAAGTATTCACAGGAGAAGCGCTCTTAAGGGATATTTCCATAACCGGTTGCCGTATTGAATGTACCATGCATGTGGATATTCTTGAGAATTCCGAACATTCCGTTACAATTTTTCCGGAAGACTCTGCAGAGATAGACAGTTTTGAACTGATAGCCGAATGTAAATGGATCCATACCGGCAGCGATTCCTGTAATATTGGTTTTTTTGTAAAAAAATCTCCGGGAAAACGGGATTTTGAACGGTATGTAGATTACCTTTCCTGGCGCTGTAATACCTGAACTCCGGTCATGGAAGAATATACAGCCGTCGCATTTTGTGCGATAGGCGCGGAAAGGGCTGTTTCCAACGAATTAAAAAAAATCTCCGCTTCCGGTTCAGAGCATATAAGCAATGCTGCGCAAAAAAAGCAATTGCTTTATACCGTTACAGAAAGCAATTTTGGCAGGGTACGATTCAAAACAAAGCCGGAAGGTCTCTACCGCGCCTTGTTTTCTCTGCGTGCGGCAGATCGCCTGTTGCTGGAAGTCGGGAGCTTTCCTGCCGATAATTTTGATTCTCTTTTTGAAGCAACCAGTCTAATTCCGTTTGAAGATTTTATTCCACGGGGAATGGGTCTGAAAGTATCGAAAGTGCGAAGCAGCGCTTCCCAACTAAAAGCCGAAACTTCCATTCAGGCAGTTGTTCACAAGGCTTCGGCTCAAAGACTGTGTAATCATTATGGTATCCGCCGCCTGCCCGATGTACAGGACAATGGTAAGCAGGCGGAACTGCGGGTTTTTATAGAAAAAAACAAGGTATCAGTTTTGCTGGATCTTTCCGGAGAACCCTTGTTTAAGCGCGGCTACCGTCCGGCCGGTGGAATTGCTCCATTACGGGAAAGCACTGCGGCGGCAATAATTCTTCTTTCCGGCTGGCGGCGGAAATTCCCCCTGTACGATCCCTTCTGCGGTTCGGGTACTATCATAATCGAAGCGGCTCTTTATGCCTGGGATCAGGCGCCCGGGCTTGGGCGGCGTTTTGCCATTTCTGATTTGGCAATTGCCGATAAAACCGCCGAAGAAAACATACGCAAAGAATTAACGGAAAAAATTGATTATTCACGGCCCATTTGCATTATGGGAAGCGATGCCGATGAAAAAGCAATAACTCTGGCAAAGGCAAATTTAAAACGCGCTTTAAGTCTGGCCGGAGGTAAATCCCGGCCCTGTCGTTCCCCGGCGGAGGGTTCCGGTCAGGACGCCGTAACAGCAAACAAAATTATGGGCATAGAACTGGCTTGTCTTCCCATGAAGGCATTCGACCCTGAAGTACATGCAAATGCTGCATCGTCTGCGTCAGACATACCGGGTTTTATCATCACCAATCCGCCCTATGGCATACGGCTTGGGGAAATCGAAGAAGCGGAGGCCCTTTATGCAAAAATGGCGGATTTTTGCACATCACTCCCCGGCTGGAAGCTTGCCCTTATTTGCAATCATAAAGGATTTGAATCCCATTTTGGAAAAAAAGCGTCGAGCTGCCGTGAACTAAAGAGCGGAGCTGTTGACACATGGCTTTATCAGTACGATAAATTGTAGGATCAGAATATGTCGATAGTAGTTGAACATGATAAACGCCGCAGGCAAATACTCCGAAAAGCGCTTGATGTGTTTATGGAAGAAGGCTACGAGGACGCCACCTATCAGAAAATTGCAGACCGTTGCAAAATTACCAGAACTACACTGTACCTGTATTTCCGCAACAAGCAGGAAATTTTTAACTTCAGCATTAAACAATTTATGGCGGAAGTAGAACAGGATATTCTGGGAGTAAAAGAAGATACCGCTCTTTCTGCTCCGATAAAAATTAAAAAAACAATGTTTCTTATTCTTTCCAGAATGGAAGAAAACCAGCTTCTTCTTTCGGTTGTTTTACACTACCTCCTGTCCGGAAACGAAGGAGCGGAAAAAGCGAAAACCGAAGGTTCCCTTCGGGACAAACGTATGTCAAAATCCCAGATTTTGGTACGCCGGAGGACAATCAGGCTCAGGCACATTCTGTCTGCAATGCTTATAGAAGGCAATAAAAGCGGACAATTAAAAGAGATCGACGTAGGAGCAACGAATGATCTGTTTTACAGTCTTCTTGAAGCAGCGATATTCCGTCTTACCGTTCTTAAACGGAAATCTTCGGCAGAGCTGAAAAAAGTAATTGAATTGCTTGTAGACGGATTAAGGGTTTAATTTACTCAAGGTACAGATCACGCAGGCGATTAATATCCGCCCCCAGTTCATCTGTAAGATACCGGTCGGCGCCGCCGTATTTTTCTATTGCCCGGAAAGCCGCAAAAAGATAATCTTCCGCAACCGTAAAGTAAGGTATCATATACGATTGAGAATTCGCGTAACGTTCCCAATACGGGCGTAAATTTTCCTTTGAGTAAAAATAATCTTCTGTTATTGTTTCCCTGCTTGCCCCAAGAGCATGAAGAATCAGCGCCGAAGCCATGCCCGTCCTGTCCTTTCCGGCAGAACAATAAAAAAGAAGCGGAGAAGAAGCAGGATCGGCAAGCAGAGAAAACAACACTCTGTAACGCGGAATTGCCTCTACAGGCAGGAGCGAGTAAAGCTTTATCATTTTCGCTTCGGACTTCCGGGCGCTGTTGTTATTCAGCCCTTCTCCGGTTTCAAAAAATGTTTCCATCAGGTTTCCTGCATCAATGGGAAGATCCACTTTTTTTTCCAGAGAGGGAAAATTAAAAACCGATGATTTTTCCCCGTCCGAACGGAAATCTACCGTAGTTCGAATGTTCAGACTGTCCAGGAATTTTTGATCTGCTGCCGTTATGTTTTCCGGAGAACCCGAACGGAAGAGTAACCCTTTTTTAACCGTTTTCTGTTTTCCGTTCGCAACAACCGGATATCCTCCAAGGTCCCTTGTATTGAGTAATCCTTCCAGAGGGAAACGCCGCTTTTCTGCTTTATCCATCTACAAAAGTATATGCAACAAACAGACTTGAGTAAACCGTGCTGTCATGGTTTAATGGAATCATGAATGAAGAAAGCATAAGAAACCGCATACGAATCCTTTTGGATGAAATTCAGAACAAAGCGGATCCGGTAATATTGAACCGGTACCGTTCCATTTTCAGGCAGGAGGTTTCTTTTTTTCACCGTTCCTACATGGCAGCTTATCTTTTGCTTCTTTCCGATGAAATATCCGGAAACTCAGATTCAGGCATGGAAAAATCCGCCGGCAATTCATTCCGTGAAGTTAATCGTAACAGGAAAAGCAAAAGTCTGTTCAGAAAAGAACGGGCCAATAACGGTCTCCAAACAGAAAATTCCCGCATTGATTCTCCGAGGGTTCTAAGCGAAGAAGAATCGGTTCAGCTTTTTGTCAGCATAGGACGAAACCGTAAAGTGTTTCCAAGAGAAATCCTTGCCCTTATTATTGCCAAGGCAAAACTTGCCAGAGATGATATTGGCATAATTCGTGTGTTGGATAATTATTCTTTTGTTCAGGTGCGTAATTCCACGGCAGATACGGTAATAGAAGCATTGAACGGCCGGAATTTCCGCGGCAGAACATTAACGGTGAACTTTGCACGCAGAGGAAAGGAAGAAGATCATAACGAAGAACCTTCCCGGGAAGTGTGAATTAATGGTGAACCAATTAATAACCGGGGAACTGCAAACCAATTGCTGGATGTGTTCGCTGCCCGGCGGAAATTGTATTGTTATTGATCCCGGAGGGGATGGCGAACTGATCCTGAAGCGCCTGGAAAAGTTACGGCTTAATCCCCGGTTTTTTGTCCTGACTCATGCTCATTTGGATCATATTGCCGCCCTGCCTTTTCTTGCAGCAAAGTTTCCCGGCGCCGGTATTGCCGTCCATCCCTCAGAAGCCGGTAAAATCGGACCGCATTCTCTGGAAAGCCACCACAGGGACTTTAACACAGCCGGCTATTCTTCCTATGTGGAAACATTATGGAAACCCATGCCCGAAGCTTCGATATTATTAAACGAAGGAGATAAACTGGGACCTTTTCGTGTAATGCACCTGCCCGGCCACAGTCCCGGCTCCATTGCCCTTTACCATGAAGAAGAAAAACAATTATTCAGCGGCGACACTCTTTTCAGGGCAGGAGTAGGCAGAACCGATCTTCCCGGCGGAGACGAACAGTTGCTTTTGCAAAGTTTACAGCGCTTGTTTGCCATGAATGGCGATATCAATGTGTTTCCCGGTCATGGGCCAACAACTACAATACGCAGAGAATCTGGCATACTAAAAATCACAATTTAACATTAAATCTGTAAATTAAATTAATCAGATTAAATCCGGCAAAGGGACAGGCTCAGCGGTAAATTGGAGTTTACAACTTATACTTGACCGGCAATAAACGATGCATCTGTATCGGTAAAGGGTTTTCCGTAAAGGTATTCAAAAAGGAAACGCATGTCTTCCGGCGCCATGTCGAGGAACCGGCATCCAAAATAGCCCATGGCATTGTCTTTGTAGCGTCTTACTATTTTTGCAGTAGCGCGGATACTCCTGCGGGGTACAACCAGACGGACTGCCAGTTCGCTGTCAGGCAGCAATGCGCTGGACAAACCTGAATGAGGATAGGCAAAAAGCAGGCCAGAAGCGCTAATGTCTACAATTTTTCCTTCAAATGGTTCATTTTTTATACGCCCCGAATTAAAGTAGCCGTTAATTTTCAGGGAATAGGCAAGGATTTTGGCAAACTGATACATGGTTTCTATCATGTTATAATCAAAAGGAAGTTTTCCTTCCTGATTTATCCATACATGGATATACCCAATTACATATTCCTGAAATAAAAGCGGTACCCAGGCATCGGAAAAAAATCCAGCATCAAATTTTTGTTTGACAAAACGGCTGACTGCACTGTCCAGGTACAGAGGATCAACGCCGGTGGTTTCCAGATAACGCCGGAATATTTCTTCGGTAATAAGCCTTTTTTTTGGATAAGGATCGGACTGCGGAAAATTTGCCAGTGTTGAAGGAAGGTAAAGGCTTTTCCCGGTTTCGGCTACAACCCTCTCTTCGGTAGTAGCAGGTTTAACTTCCTTAAAAATTACCATCTTATAACCGGAAGCGCAGCCCCGAATCCAGGCGGCCATTTGATCGATCAGACCCTGGAGATTTTTCGGATCGGCATCGTTCATCCATTCACCAATTTTTCCGGTTTCATATTCCTGGATTTTCGGATAGTGCAGTGAATAACGATCTCCCTGGAAAGTAAACTGTACTTTTAAGTCATCGGGATTGCTGACACGGGAATAACTGCGATCCAAATTTTTAAACAGGTATTCCGGCGTCAGCGCAGTGACAATATCATCTTTAACGGCGCTTACTTCAATGGTAAAAATTATTACCTGGCTTTTATAATCAAACATCAGGTCTATTTTTTTCCGCGGTTTAAGTCCGGCAATAGGACGGTCGGATCTGAAGGTTACATCACTTTTTACTGGCTGCGTTAAACGAAGGATATATTCTGTTCTGCCTGCAATGTACATTATGGGAATCTGTTCGTCGTAAAGCGTTTTGAGTAAAAAATCCTTTTCGATGCGCTTAATCGGTGTTGCCAATTTTGCTAATCCTAAAAAAACCGTTCATAAACTGTCATATCAGCCCCGCCGGGGCTGAATTTTCCCTCAGATAGCTGCCGCGGGTTTTCCAGTAGTATATCGTCCACATGCCATAAAAAACCTTTTTCAGGATCCTGTTCTTCCTTCCGTAAATAAAGCTCACCGGTAATGCTTTTTTCTCTGCCAAGAAAACGAATTAAAAATGAAACACTGCCGTCCGGTTCGACCCTGCCGCCGCCAACTCTCCAACTCCTAATTCCAAGATCGGCAATACTCTGCCGAATAGAAAGTCTTTTTTGTTCCGGAAATTGAATTGAGCTTAAGTTCAGTCCTTCTTCTGTTGTATCGTTTCTACCAGCCAGACCGGCAACAAGAAACCGGGCGTATCGGTAAGATTCTTCGGGAGCATCACAGCGACCCAAAACGCCAATCACATAATCCTTTGGGAAATGAGGAGGTTCTCCGAACCGCGGTCTGAGCAGTTCCGGGGATAACTGATCGATTCCCCCGGTACGAAAAGTGCTATTTGGTTTATCGATCTGAGCAACAAACAGTATGCAAAAAAGAATTACAAAGCCGATACAAAGAAATTTTTGCCTTATACCCATATATCCATTGTAACAATCATATCTTGAAAGGGCAACATCATTTTTTTATACTACACTGATGGAGGACTTGGCTTTATCTGTTTTACAGCATGATTTTACCGTTCCTGTCCGTGATCCTCTATGGGGACATATTTACCTTACTCCGGGTTTGTTCTCCCTTACAGAATCGGCGCCTTTTATACGGTTATACCGGATATACCAACTTGGTCCGGCCTATTATACATATCCGGGCGCCACACATACCAGGGCAAGTCATTCAATAGGTGTTTACCATTTAGCCAGACGACTCCTTATAAACCTTTGCGAAAAAGGTGCTTCGTGGCTTAGTCCAACAGGGGTACTTTCATTTCTCAGCGCCGCCCTGCTGCACGATCTTGGTCATTTTCCCTATACTCACTCGTTAAAGGAATTGGCCCTGGAGGATCACGAAAAACTCAGTGCAAAACTAATTCTCTCGGAACCGCTGAAAAAATTAATCGGCAAAGCCGGCGCCGATCCGGAACTAACCGCCGCCATTGTTGATAAAAGCAATAAAAATGCACATGGCGAAGCTGAACTTGAATTTTACCGGCAGCTTCTTTCCGGGGTACTGGATCCGGATAAACTGGATTACCTGAATCGCGATGCCCGGTATTGCGGAGTTCCCTACGGCGCCCAGGATGTGGATTTTATTTATTCCAGGCTTCATCCCAGCAGGGAACGGGGAATTGAAATTGATTCCCGGGGTATTCCCAGCGTTGAATCGGTACTTTTTTCCAAATACCTGATGTACAGAACCGTTTATTGGCACCGGCAAGTACGGTCTGCAACAGCGATGATTAAAAAAGCACTGCTGGCAGCGCTGGAACAACAGATTATCTCTGTAGAAGAGCTTTACAATCTGGATGATCAGGGCCTTTTTTCGCTTATGTCTGCCAAACAAAAGAATTTTCCGGATTTTTCTCTGGCAGAAAAAGTACGGGAAGGCAGGCTTTATACCGAAATAGCATCATTTTTCTTTGACGAGCAAAAGCATAGGGCGCTTCTTCCCCTTAAAAACAGAAAAGAGCATGAATTGAAGCTTGCCGAAGAAATCAACCGGGCAACTTCGGGTAAAATTAATGCCGATTCAATTATTATTGATGTCCCTGAACCGGTTTCCTTTGAGACAGACCTCTTTGTCAGGGATGAAAATTGTACATTCGGTGAGAGTTCCAGCGCTTTTAAAAAAAATGCCGTGGAAGATTTTGTTCGATCACTGCGGAAAATACGGATTTTTAGCGAAAAAAGTTTCGAAATCCCGTTAAATATCTTACAGAATCTTTAATAATGAGGTATAATAAATCAGGAGCTGTCATGGATATCCACAATACTACAGAAGAACTGGTTATTTCGGAAATTAATGCAATCTGCGATTCTCTGGAAGCAGAGGAAAAGAAAGGCGCTATCTGTACTTGTAACCAATGCAGACAGGATGCCGCTTGCTACGTACTAAACCGGACTATGCCCCACTATGTCGTTTCTCACCGGGGTTTGGCCAGGGTCAATCAGGAAATTAACCACCAAAACCGGGCGGACTTGACCTCCTTGGCTTATGAAGCACTTAAGCGGGTAAGTCATAACCAGCGTCCTAATTTTGAACATAAAGACGGATTCAAAGCTCCCCCTGCCATCGCTCCGGCTTTTAATATACCCCCGATTATGGGTCAGGTATACAATGGCCTTAATTTTTCTCCCATCACAGGGATTACCGTGGAACTGCTTCAGAACGGGGCATTGGCGGAAATGAGGGACAATAACTGGCAAAATCCCTATAACCTGATCCCAAATACAGGCGGAACCTTTACCTTTTGGCCCAAGCCTGTTCCTGCGGAAGCAATTGATATCACCAAAGTATTTGAATTTACCATTAAAATTGCCGCTCCTGACTTTGTGGAAATGAATCATGTGGCAGCAATTAATGTTGTAAGTGAACTGGCTGCTCCGAGTATCTCCCTGTCCAGAACATACAAATTGCCGAATCTGTACCTCTTCCCGCCGGGAGAAGAAAAAGATCTGTGTATAGTTAATGAATAAATGGCGATAAAAGCCGCAATTATTGGCCTGGGACGCATAGGCAGCCTCCTGGAAGAAGACCAGAAGCGGGAAAAGCCATGCACCCATGCAGGCGCTGTTGCGGCAACCCCCGGTCTGGAGCTCTGCGCCGGCGCTGACATAGAAGACAGCAGGCGGAAGCTCTTCGGGGAAAAATGGCAGGTTCCCGTTTATGCAAATGCCGGGACTATGCTGGAAAAAGAAAGGCCCGATATTCTTCACATTGCAACGCATCCCGACTCACATTGTTACTACTGTTCCATGGCGGAGCATTACGGTGTTCCGGTAATCGTTTGCGAAAAACCCCTGGCAGACACACTTCCGGAAGCAAAAAAAATAGCCGCCCTTCATGAATCGGGAAAAATTACCGTTATTACCAATCACGAGCGGCGTTATGCCGCCGATTATGCTTTGGCGCGGAAAATACTTGTCGAAGGGGAAAGGCTTGGTTCTTTGGTTGGCGTAAAGGGAACCTTGTATATGGGAAAAAACCGGCGGCTCATAGACCAGCTCTGGCACGACGG
>Ga0082212_10006650_pt1 | contig 15475 bp, 8 predicted proteins | sample TergutNt197P3_FD_71548 | JGI IMG/M metagenome (GOLD analysis project Ga0082212, IMG submission 71548) | Neocapritermes taracua P3 segment gut microbial communities from Petit-Saut dam, French Guiana - Nt197 P3 | ecosystem: Host-associated > Arthropoda: Insects > Digestive system > Gut ...
TAACAAGGTAGGTTGCCGACCGCCGGGCGGCAACGTGCGGTACTCCGCACTCCGCTTCCTGTCGGCTATCGCCGACGCAACCGTCCGGCGGTCGGTTGCCTACCACAGTAACACCAAACGATTGCATCATCCGCAACGTCATGTCGATGTACGGTTTGGAGACCAACTCGCCACTCACGTAAATTTCCACGTCGGCTTCTTTGGCGGCAAGCGGCGAAGCAAGTAAAAGAGCGGTCAAGAATTGACTCGATACCGACCCGGAGATGGAGACGGCAGACGGCAGACGGCAGACGGCAGCAATACCGACGGGCTTGCGCCCGCCATTCCTAATCAACAACGGTGGAAAACCTTCTTCCTCTTCGTATTCGATATTTCCGCCGAGCGTGTTCAAGGCTTCAACCAAGTCCCGAATGGGACGCTGGTGCATTCGCGGTTTACCGTGAATTCGGTAATCGCCGTCGGCAAATGCCAGCATTGCCGTCAGAAATCGTGCCGTCGTGCCGCTGTTGCCGACGTAAATATCTGCTTGACGCTTCGGGAATTGTCCCCCTTGTCCATGAACGGTGATTTCGCATTGTTCGGTATTCCAATCGAGTGTCAAGCCGAGTTGCGAGAGTCCGTCGAACATAATTTGGGTATCCTCGCAGTCGAGTGCGCCGGTCAACGTTGTGGTGCCGTTGGCGAGTGCCGACAGAATCAGCGCACGGTTCGTAATGCTTTTCGAACCCGGCGGAGTCACGACGGCATTCAAAACGCCCTTTTGTGTGATTGTTTTCTTCAATATCGAGGACATGATTACAATGGCACGGCAAAGATTCGGATTGCGGGAACGAGTAACAAGGGCTTGAGTTGATCTGAGAAAAAAAACGCAAGCGTCGTCGAAGTTCGGTGGAGTCCACCGACTCATTGCCGATGTGCTTTTGCAAAACTTCTAAATTGTCGCCGTAGAAAAAGTGATTCATTGTTCTGTATTATACCAGAATCTCGGTCGATTTCAAATTCGGTTTCTTGCATGATTCGTCACCCCTGCGTAGGCAGGGGTCTAGCGAGTTGATGTTCACGTCTTACGTCTAGATTCCTGCCTTCGCAGGAATGACGTTATTGCATTATATCCGATTGTCTATCTTATGATTGCCCACCGTATTCCACTCTCTGACCCTTGCGGTTCGAGGAATGCGCCGTTGAGGTCACAGGCACTGGTGACGTTGACTCCGCTCAAATCGTTGGCGAGGTGCGTAGGGGAACCGACTGCGAGGTTGAGCAGGCAGTTGGGACAAAGTTCGCCGTCTTTGAGCGGCTGACCGCATTGGGGGCAGGTTTGGTCGGACATGGGATTTTGGAGGGAAAAGGGTATCCTCTATACTATTATGACGAATTTCTTACCCGTCGGTTACAAGAAAAATGGGTAACCGTTCACGACTTTTGAAAAATGATTTGTATTAAAAATTGAAAATTGAGTTCGGAAAACTGAAACCGCACGAAGTTGAATGGAATTCTTTCTCCCCATTTTCCAACGTTTCCATTCGGACGCTTTTTAGAGAGCCGCCGACTGTGTCGGCGCACTCGGAAATGGGTTTATGATTGGAAAAAGCATCACAAACTTTACGGCTCTGGGCTGGTTGCCGCACCCAATTATTGTTTTCAGAACATCGGAGGTACAACGCACAAAACCTGACCCGATGCCTAGCACTTCACAAGGGGCTGTCCCTAGTCCATGCTGTTTCGAGAGCACTTACCGGGGGACTTACATCCCCCGCTCTTGCGCTCTCTGTCTTCCGAATTCTCAATTTTCGTTCGGAAGTGTAGCATACGGGAGAGCAACAAGTGTCAGGAAATCTCCTGACAAAAACGTTAGGCTTGGACATCCAATGTCCAACCCGTGAACGGTTACAAAAATGGAATAATTTGGAATTTTTTCCATTTTTCTTAAAAATCCCTAAAACCGCTTTTACCCTTTCGTTATTACAGTCTGTATTTTCAAGTGCCGAAATCAGTAATGTCTCTTAAATTTTAAGCCGAATGACCTCGATTGACATGATTCGCCGTTCCGATGGTCGCACGTACTATCCATGCGGCACAGTAGCGAGTCCTCCGACGAATCCGAAGGCGGGCACACCGACATCGGGCAATACCGTCCTTTGGAACGGTCGCACGCGTGTGGCGACACTTGAAGTTCCCAGGCGGAATCCGGTGAATATCGACAGTTGGTCACCGCAATCGAAACTCAGTCAGTACACCGGACCGGTCACGTATGAAAAACCTCCCTTTCGGCAGGTGGCGATAGACCCTGCCGCTTTTCGGAAGAGTTCTCCGGCGAATTCCTGCCCCGTTGTCCAGCCCGGTAAAACTCTGTGTGATAAGTAAGACATCGAAAGCATTTAATCTTCCTTTGCCATTCGGATCACCTCATCAGCCGACGTGGTGCCGTTCAATACCTTTCGCCAGCCGTTTTCTCGAAGGGTCATCATTCCTGCCGCACGAGCCGCCTCCTTGATCTCATGAGAATGACGACCTGCACTTGCCAAAAGCCGAATCGGTTCCGTCGCCGTCAATAGTTCATAAATCGCCACTCGCCCCGAATAACCGGTGTGTCGGCATTCCCGGCAACCGATTGGACGGTAAACACTCGCTTTCCCGTCCCAAACCGTCTGAAAAGGGAAATCCTTCGGCATTTCCGCACGAATCGGTTCGAACTGCTCCTTGCAATGCGGACAAAGACGGCGGACAAGCCGCTGTGCCATCACCCCTTCAATCGTTGTGCCAATCAAGAACGGTTCGACTCCCATATCGCTCAATCGGGTGAAGGCTCCCGCCGCATCGTTTGTATGAAGCGTACTGAAAACCAAGTGTCCGGTCAGCGACGCTTGAATTGCATTTTCCGCCGTTTCGAGGTCTCGAATTTCTCCGACTAACACGACATCGGGGTCATGCCGCAAAATAGACCGAAGGCTTGCCGCAAAGGTTAAACCGACTTTCGCATGAACCTGTATCTGGTTGATGCCGTCAAGTTGATATTCGATAGGGTCTTCCGTCGTGATAATTTTCGTTGCTTCGCTCTTGATTTCATTGAGCGCACTGTACAGCGTCGTCGTCTTTCCCGAACCGGTCGGACCGGTAACAAGCACAATACCGTGCGGTTGTTTGATGAGATTGCCGAACTGTTCGTAAATGTCCTCATCCATTCCGATTCCGCGCAACGAGAAGTCCATCTTGTCCTTGTCAAGAATACGCATGACAATTCCTTCGCCGTGCAACATCGGAATAATGGAAAGCCGAAGATCAATTTCCCTACCGGAAACTTTCAGTTTGATACGTCCATCTTGCGGAATACGCTTTTCGGCGATGTTCAGATGGGACATGATTTTCAATCGGCTGACGATTGCCGACTGAAAGCGGTTGATTTCCGGCGGCATCGGTTGCGTTTGAAGGACACCGTCTATGCGATAACGGATTCGCATGCCGGTTTCTCTTGCTTCGATGTGAATATCGCTTGCACGCATTTCGACGGCTTCGGTCAAGATTTCGTTGACGAGGCGAACGACGGATGCTTCTTGGGCGAGTTGTGCGTCTCCGCCTTGATCCCATTCGACATCATCGAGGACTTCGACACCGGTATCGTCAGCGACTTGTGCCATGAGACCGTCGATGGTTTCCGCTCCTACGCCGAGGTGCGACTTGATGAGTTTTCCGAGTTCGGCAGGCAGGGCAACGACGGCGATGACCGGCTTTGCGGTAGCGGCGGAGGCGGCATCGAGAGGGTGCATATCCAGCGGATTGCTCGTTGCGACCAGCAGGGAGCCGTTGTCGTCGGTTCCCAGCGGAAAAATGTCGTAACGATGGACGAGTTTTGCCGGAAAATGATCGAGAACGGAGGGATCAATTTGGCTTTTGGCAATATCGACGAGTCGGAGCCGCAGAACGGCGGCAAGGGTTTGGTAGGCTTGTTCTTCGGTTCGGACTCCCAGAATCGGCAAAATCGAAGAGAGTCGTCCTTCGTTTTGCAGTGCTTCTCTTACCGACTGAAATTGTGCGGGAGAAAATTTGTTTGATTCAGTGATTTCCGTGAAGACGATTGACATGTTAGGCAAAATACCACAATTAGGGGGATTATGCAATGGGCGTGCAAAAGGGGTGTTCACTTCCGGTATGCGTATTTAGAGAAGATAGGCAAAATGAAAGGATGTTATGCCGTAACTGGGCACAAATGGTGTACCCTACGGTTTTTCGTTACGGCGTATGTCTCGTGAGGAAATGTCCATCGTGAAAACCGACGAAGGAACTTCATCGCAAAGGCTTCGTAACATGTCAGGCATCTCCAACGTTTCCAATGACTCTAACCCCGACTTCGATTGTCGGGCAAAAACCAAAAATCGGCAATTATAAGAAGCAATGGTACGCAAAATATCATGAAGTTTGTGTATGCTTTCGTGATAAAACCGCAAATCGGCAAACCGCTTGATCGTATCCGCTCCCACCACAAATGATGCTTCTCGGAACAATTCCGCTTTATGGACAAACAACGGCGTTTGGGTTAACCAAACTGCCTGTTGCGGATTGGCTTCATTAATTCGGGCAAGGCGATGTTTCAGATCAATGTAATCAAACGGCGGTTTATCAACATTTTGAACCGACAGTTCTAAAACGATGGTTCCCTGCAAACGCTGCTTTGCAATGTTGATCATTTCTAAATGCCCCTGATGAATGGGACTAAACGATCCGGGAAAAATTGCTTGAGTAAATTCGGCACGCGGATTAAAAGGAATCGTCGGTGAGAGAATATCTTGATAGGCAATCGAATGTCGGATTTCATCATTCACCCAAAGAACAGCACCTAGTTTACCGAAGAAAAGATTGACGAGCAACGGAGAACCGACTGCCTGCTCGCCATGGACAACTTCGTCCGCATTAAGTTTTAGCGGAATCTGTTCATGAAGCGGATAGTTCGATGAACTTGCCGTGAAAGCAGGAAAAGCAACTTCGCCGCTTCCCGAAAAATGTGTCGGTAACACATGCGAGTGTTCTTCTTCTGCCTTTCGGGCAGTTTCGATAGCATTCAAAATCAGATCGGCAACAAGTCGTTCTTCTTCCAGACGGGTTCGAGCATCTTTTTGAAGTTGCAATGAAAATTGGATCGTTTGCTGCAACGTTTGGACAGCGACGTGAACCCGATGTGTTCCTGTCTTTTCTCTATCCGTAACGAGAGAGGCGGTACAACCGACTCCGATGACGTGTCGATGAACATCCGGTGCGGCAAAATCTTCCGGCTCGATAAATTTGAAAGAACGTCCAATCGCCGAATCGGTAACACCTTCAATCTCGTGAGAGACATCGACGGCTTTAGGAGAAACTCTTTCAGGATTGACATATCCCTGCTGACGTAACGTTTCGGAGTGTAGGATGTTTCGAGCGTGGTAAAATGCGGTCATTGCCAGACTTCGAGCAGTGCGCGAACAGCAGAACTGTTCGGGAACACGTCCGATGTAATTGCTGATCGATTCGGAAGAATAGGGAACGGTTGCTTCGATGAGGGTACGTGAACCGCCCGGCACCGTGAGCATGTCACCTAACACAAGTGTCCCGCCTCCCGAAAGAGCCGCAACAATTTGTATCGGCGAATGATGAAGTGTCTGAATGTACTCGGCTCGTTGTTTCTGGTAAGGATCAGATGATGTCATTTTGTTGTTGGTGTTTGAAAAACAAACTGCCTTCTTGTCACTTCACAAGTTTTTGCGACTCCTCAACAGCAGCCTGAATAAAGGGGTCATCCAAATTGCTCGTAACTGGTCGTGGTAACGGTAACGGCAAACGACCATCAAACGGTCTCAATACCGTCCGTGTCCGCTCTTCCTCCGCAACGGAAATGTGAGGAGTCACGCCGACTCCACTGTAAGCCCAACCCAGCGGGGAATAAAACTTTTCGACGGTCAATTTAACTCCCGACTGAACGTTTCCCGCTATTCCCATCCGCACGGGCAGGATTTGCTGTACCGTTCCTTTGCCGTAAGTTTGCTTGCCGATCAGGGTTCCTCGTTTGTGATCCCGAATAGCACCCGCCACGATTTCTGCCGCACTGGCACTCTCTTCGTTGATCAATACAATCAAGGGAACATCCCAAGTATCCCGACCGGTTGCCATATAAGGAGAATCCAATCCGCGGTCCCGACCCTGCGTTCGGACAATCGCCCCTTGCTTGATGAACATGTCGGCAACTTCGATCCCAACTTGGAACAATCCGCCCGGATTCCGTCGTAAATCAAGCACCAAACACTTCATCCCTTGCCGGTGAAGATCGTTCAATGCTTTCGTCAATTCCGAACCGGTTTTCGATTGGAAACTCGTCAACTTGACGTAGCCAAGCGTGTTGTTGATCATTCGGACATCTTCCACGCTCGGCACTTCGATTTTTTGGCGAGTGATCGACACATCCCGCGGACGTTGCCCCAGTCCCTCCGAAAGGATTTCAAGCCGAACCGCTGTATTCTCTTTGCCCTGCAATAAATCGGCAGCACTGTCGGTATCTCGACCGCGTGTGCTTGTTCCGTCCACAGAAAGGATACGGTCTCCCTCTTTGAGTCCTCCTCTTTCTGCCGGACTTCCCGGTATGACTCGAACAATCAGTAGGGAACTCCTGTCCGAACGCAACTCCACGCCGAGACCAACAAGATTTCCAGCCATCGACGCATATTGGTCGTTCAACTGGTTCGGCGTAAGGTAGGCGGTATTCGGGTCAAGCGAATTGACGATCCCGCACGTCAGTTCCATCGCCACAATAACCGGATTAAGTCCGATCTGCTTCTGCGCCCCTTCGGCAATGTAAAACAAACCGTTCTTGACATCTTCGCTGTTCTGAATCGTCCAGCCGTCAACGGTCGTTTGCATCCCCGAAAGGTAGGCACTTACCTGAGCATCAGTGAGATTCAACCCCATCTGTGAACGGAAATGCGTATCGGAAAGAGCAATTTTGTAACTCTGGACACTATGCCGAAAAAGTTGTTCCCAACGCGGTGTTTCGGCATAAGTTGCCTGTATGCGAGCCATCACATTCTCAAAAAAATGCAACGTGTCGATGACCGTAAGAGACCGAACGAGATTCAAATAACTGGTATCGTGATACCGCCTCCCAACGTCGCAATGGAATCGAGCAACTCGATAACGTTCCAACAATGTCGACTCGTTTCGGTGTGTTCGAAGAACTGTTTCGTAATACGTCAGGGCTTCCGACCAACGTGACTGAGATTCGAGTACCTGTCCTTCCCGAAAAACCTGTTCGAGTTCTTCCTGCCCAATTGCCGGCAAAACCGACGGTTCTAACACTGGCAACGGTTCTAGCGGAATGACTTTTATCGGTACAAACGTTTCAATCGGAATGGTTGGTGTCGGGATGGTCAGGGGTCGGTTCATATCCAACCGTCCTGACGGTGTCAGTTGCGGTGTGGAACGTTCGGCGGAGAACCCGGAAAAACCGGACGGTCCCTGCCCGAAGGCAGGAACCGCCGCAACGAAAAGGAAAAGTAGCACACCCTTACCGAACAACGAGCGATAGGTTCGCTTGTTGCGAGGAGTCGAGAACCATTTTGGGGGGTTGGCGGTATTCATTTTGGAGCGATAAAACCGCACGATCCGCCTGTCCGGGGGGAACGACAGGACGGAACCGCGCTTTTGGGGGAAAAGGTCAGGTTGGTTTCAAGTCCGACATCCCTGCCAATCTGTGTTGCTCCATCAATCGTGGGGACACTATACCCCACGAATGGAAAAAAACAAGTAAAAAGCATTGGGAAAACCGAACTTTCGTATGCAATACGTTCCAAATGTCCCGATTGTTGAGGATAATCCTAAAAAAAAATATGGAGCCCGAAAACATATGAGAAGGTCTCCGGCACCCCTATTTGCAGATTTTCCAAATTTTCCCTCTTGACAATAGATTACATTTGTGATATAATAGATTACAACAGTAATCAAACATTGCGAATCAAGGATGCCAAAGAAAAAACCGTCAAAAGAGACCGGAGCGAAAATAACGCAAGCCGAGTGGGAGGTGATGCAAATCCTTTGGACAGCAGACGCTCCCCTCTCAGCAGCCGAAGTTATCGCCCGATTGGAAACGAAGGCAAATTGGAATCCCAAAACCGTGCGCACCTTTTTGAGCCGACTCATTCAAAAGCAGGCCGTCCACACCGTCAAGCGGGATCGGGCAGGATACGAGTTGTTGCATTACGTTCCGCTGATCGACCGCACATCGGCATTGCAGGCGAAGCAGGAGACCTTTGCGGATCGCTTTTTCGGCGGTACGGTCCATTCGATGCTTGCCGGTTGTATTCAATCCGGGGAGATTTCCATCGACGAACTGCGGGAATTGCGTGAAATGATTGATAGTAAAATTGAGGAGCAATAATTCCCCTCCTTTGGAGGGGTGCCGCGCAGCGGCGGGGTGGTCCTGGTGGAACCATCCCTACACACCAGGAAGAACCACCCCGTCATTTTGCTGCGCAAAATGCCACCCCTCCATAGGAGGGGAATATAACCCCCAACCATTGGAGTCGAAACATGATAGAAACCATTTTAATACCATCCTGCCGGGCGGCGATGTTGATCGGCGGACTGTTTCTGTTACGGTACATTTTGGGCAATCGCATTTCGCCGGCAATGCGTCATGCCTTTTGGGGACTCGTGCCGCTCGCGCTGTTGCCCCTGGCGATTGCCTCGCCGGTCAGCGTGTATAATTTGTTGCCGCAGGTGGAGACGGCAGACGGCAGACCGCAGACGGCAGAAGAAGAAATTCGCCCTGAAATGGCGCAAGAAGGCAATCCGTTAGGATTGCATCTCTCGGTAGAACAAGCACAAGATAACGTCGGGCATTCCGTAGGAATGCCTCTCTCGGTCGAACCGAAAGACGCATCCCTAGCGGGATGCGATTTGGTGGAGGGAACGCATTTTCTACCAAAAGATGCATTCCTACGGAATGCCCCCTTACAGGCGGATTCGCAAACCAGCGGCACCATCGCCGACACTCTGCTACCGTCTGCCGTCTGCCGTCTGCTGTCTGCCGTCTATTTCCTCGGTTGCCTCGCCATGACGCTCGTCTTCCTTCGCCAACTTCTCCTCTGCCGACGATGGTTGGTCACCGCAACGACCGTCAAAAACGAACACGTTCTCACACTCTTCGACTCCTGCCGACGACAGATGAACGTCAACTCATGGCTTGCCGTGGCGGAAAGTCCCCTCGTGCCGAGTCCTTTTTTGATCGGTGTCATCCGTCCCACGCTCCTGCTACCGCAAGGATTGGTCGAGTCGGCAACGGAAAAACAACTGCAAACGGTCTTTCTGCACGAACTCGCTCACCTCAAACGCTGGGATGTCTGGACAGGCTGGGCGGCAACGCTCGTCTTGTGCCTCCATTGGTTCAATCCGATGCTCTGGATTGCCATCCGGCGAATGAATGCCGACCGTGAAGAGGCGTGCGATGCACTGGCAGTACGAACATTGAAACAACGTGACCGGTCGGACTACGCTCGGTCGCTGGTGGAAATTACGGAACAATTTGCGATACCGCATCGGTTTTCTCTCTGCCAACCGGCAGGACTGGTCGGGATTTCGGAAACAGGAACTTTTTTACAAAGGAGACTTAACATGATTCAATCGAAAAGCACTTGGAAGCGGCGATGGAAGATTTTGGCACTGCTTGCCGTATTGTGCATTGGTGCCGCCACGCTGACGGATGCACAGGAAAGACGAAAAGCCGCCGAAATTCAGGCGGAGATTGAAACGTTGCAAGCGGAACTCCGCGAAGCACAAGAAGCGGAAGGAATTGTTGTAATTAACGAGCAAGTTACAGAACCGACGGTGGAATTTTATCACATTCCCAAAGGAAGTGGCGATATTATTGTGAATACTATTCTCAAACTTGTGCCGACGGCGGATTTCAATGAGGATACCGAGAAAAACCTGCTTTCCGTTGTCGGCAGCAAATCGGATCATGCGAAAGTGAAGGAGATGCTTGCCAAATTACAGCAGGCGGAAAACGCAAACAATTCCCCTCCCGTGGAGGGGTGGCATTTTGCGCAGCAAAATGACGGGGTGGTTACTTCCCTTCCCCTCTCTGGAGGAACAGGGGTGGTTCCTCAAATGACCACCCCGCCGCTGCGCGGCACCCCTCCAAAGGAGGGGAATGACGATACGCCGTACACCGTAATACGGCAAATACCGGAACAGGTAGAGGAGATATTGCCGAACGGTGAGAAAGTCGTGAAGACCGTCATGAAAGAAGTCGTCGAGGTAGTCGATCCAAGTCAACAACCGATACCGATGTTTTCACCCGCAACAGGGACACCGACTGCCCCACCGCGGCAGGCGATAGCACTCTCGCCAGCAGTTCCGACACCGGAAATGCCGCTGCCGACACCATCTGCACTGCCGCCGGTAGCGGGACAAATTGTGGGAACATCCATACCGGTAGCACCCGGCAGTCTAGCTGGTGCATCCTCGCAGATATTGCCGCAACATATAGAGGGGACGTTGCCAGTGTCACCGGGAACAGTCACCCCTTATGTGGCTGCTGATATTACGAGAACCAACGATCCCTTCTTTGCACCAGACCAACCGCGGCCGCAGCAATCGTGGAATAGAGGCGTGTGGGCAAGGCAAGCGGTATCGGCACCGCAAGAAGAGTTGGTCTTCCGTACTTATACGATGGATTCAACAACTGTTCTCGCTTTTCTTATCAGTGGAGTTTCCGACAAGGTAAGGCAAATGCGAGTTGCCAATAGAGGTCGAACAAATCAAGACATGGATTTTCAAAACTTTGTTATGGGGGGCAAATCCTACATTGAGAAAATTGATGCGGTCATTGCCCAATTAAAGGAGTCGCAGGAATCGGAAGAAAAGGCGATTGCCGCGAACAAGCCGATCTTGCGTAGTTATGAACGACCTAATGGGGTTCCTATTTCTGAACTGATGTCTTTCATAACAGCACTCATCGGCAAGAATGGTAATGCCATCACGCATGAGGGCAAGATAGCGGTTTGGGCATTGCAGCCGGATCAGGACAAGGTTTCGGCAATGCTGGAACAGATTACGCAAGCGACGGAAAAGGGGAAAGCGGCGGAAGATTCAGAGATGCAGTTTTTTCAGGTGGAATGATTTGATCAATCGTGCAAGTCCGCTTTGTGACCATTGTGGTTAAGAAATTTTACCACAATGGCACAAAGATCACAAACGTTATTGGTGTCCTGCCCCTGCAGGTGTGTTAGCGTTTCCTACCGAAGCGTGATACGCCGCCGCCCAATCCTTGATCGCCATCTCCACCGCATCGCGAATGTCCGTCGATTTGTCCGTCGTCAGATTTTTCAACGTTTCCAATGCTTCCCGCACTAACACCGTGGATAATGCCGAAATTGCCGCAAGCCGAACCTGCATCTCATCATCGTAGAGTGCAATTTCGATGATGAACTCCAAAAATTCTTTGGCATAACTCGTTACCATTGCGACTTTGCATGCAGCAGCCCGGCGAATCGGAATCGGAGACTTGATATCGTCGTCGATCATTTTGAATGTGTTCGGATCAATGATTCGGACATACCGCCCCATCGTTCGTGCCGTCATCGGAGTCATTTGGCTGATTCGAGATGCAAATGTGGCGACGTGAAATTCCGGCATCATTTCGTAAATGGCTTCCCGAAGAATCGAATCATGACGTTCGATCAATTTTGGCAATATCTCTTCAATGCCGGAAACTTCCCGTGATTTCAGGAGTTTGAACAGGATCGCCGCCGTTGTCGCATCGGAATTGTCCACGAATTTGAGCAACATTCGGTTGATGTCTTCTCCCACGATCCATTTGACAGATTCTGCTGCTGCCCGACGAGATTCCACCGATGGACGTTCCAAGAAAAAACGATACAGAGAAATCGCCCGATCTTTTGGTAAACTCAACGACTGCAACAGTTGCACCGCATTGTGTTCCAAATCTTCTACCAGAGCAGGCAATTCAGGATTGTTGGCGTTAAACCAAGTGAAATCTGTAAAACGTTTGAGGGCGGTTCGAAATTCAGGACTCGGATCACGACCGACGACTTCTAATAGTTTCCGCACGAACAGAGCGTCGGAACGTTCCGCAAGAATCGCATCCATGGTGGCGGGTGAGTCAATATCATCCAGATAGTTCAGTAGGATGCGAAAATAACTACGATGATTTCCTGTCCGCAACAATTCGCCGATCTTTTTTGCCGTTGCCGAACGGTGATCTGCCGTAACGAGTTTCATCGTATCAAAATCCTTTTTCGCAATAATCAAAAGACTTTGCAACACTTCGTCGATGGCGTTTACGGAATACCGTTTGACGAGACCGTCCAACAGCGACACAAACCATTCTCGTTTCCGGTCGAAATTGCGTCGGTCGTCAGGCGGTGCATCCATAATATCGTCGTAAAACGCTTCTGCAAGGAAAAGCAGAGTTTTTCGCATCATTTCTACCAGTTGTGTATCTTGCGATTCGAGATACAGTACGACGGTGGGAAGCATTTCGTACAGTTTATATTTCATCGTGATTTCGGCGGCGGTTTGACGATGTTCTCCCGATGCATCCCGAAGAGCGGCATCGGTAAGTTTTGCCAGACGGTCGCTTGGAATTTTACCCGGCTCCCCCCAAAATGCTTCGTCTTTCAAGAATTGTTTGAAGAGAAGAACGTAAACTTCGGGAGATTTTCTCAGATAGAGTGCATTGAAGGCAAGTTTGCGAAAGTCGGTATCGACGTGAGCGAGCAACAGTTGTAAGATTTCGACTGCTGCCGGGTTTTCGGACTTTCCGATAAATTTAATTGTTTTTTCCTGAAATTCGGTCATGTTGTGTGAATCTGCCTATTGGAGCATCATTCCTTTGAGACTAGTATAACATTTCCTGCGAAAAAGGGAATCGAACGGTACCTCCCTATACAACGTTTGTCTTTTTGTGTCACCCACTGGCAACGACCGATTCATTCTGCTATACTGCGCCTTGTACGGAAGAACTCCAACAACCGAACAACGATGATTTGCCCCAATTGCGGATCGGACATCACGGACAATAGCAATTTCTGTACCTACTGCGGTACATCGCTCCATTTCCCCGAAACTCCGGCTCCGTCGGGCAATGTCGCCGGAAGGGCAATATACCGACTCAACTTCGAAAAACTCCTGAGCGATACGGTTGAACTCTACAAACGGCACTTCGGAACAATGTGCCTCGTCGGATTGTTCCTATTTGGAATCCCTGTCGTCTTCGCAATAGGTACTCAAATGTCGCAATTTGCGGTACAAATCACTCTGATGGCAAAAGGTCCTGCCATTCTTGTGGTGATGTTCATTTTGCTCTGGATATTTATGCATCTTTTCCAAACTCTGACGCAATGGTATCTGATGTTGTGGGCAATACGCCAATGCCTCTACATCGCTCGCGGCGGTGTCGGTTTTCAAACCGACATGATGTTTCCGCCGCCGATGATGTTCCTGAAAATGGTAGGAGTGATGTTCCTGATCGCCTGTATTAACCTTATCTGCCTCTTTCCGGCACTGATCACGCTTGAACTGGCAATGCTCATGAATTTCCAGGACGCTTCGGGCGTAGCGGTTGTACTCTATGCCGCTACCGTTTTGTTCGGCATTGTCGGTATGTGTGTCAGTATTTGGTTCAGTGTACGTTTGTATTTGGCGGAGATTTTTATTGCGGATCGGAATGCGGAAATCATCGTCTCACTGAAGTCTTCTTGGCAGGTTACGTCGGGCAATTTCTGGATGCTGTTCATGTCGGGAATCGTCCTGGGCATTTGTTCGATATCTGGGATTATCCTTCTCGGAGTCGGCATTATTTTGACGGCTGCCGTTGCGAGTCTCGGCGGCACTCTCATTTATTTGCAACTGACGGGACAACCGAATTGTCTCGATTATCCCATTCGGCAGCAGATTGAAGCGGTGCAACAAGAGACGAACGAGTGATGAGATTCGGCAAAGTTCTCACGTTATCATCATTTCCGCTCGGTCAGCCTGCAACGATTGTGCTGATTCTAACGGCGGTATGTCGAGATTTTTTCTCTTTTCCCGGCAAAAGACTTGACGTTTCCCGTGTCCTCTTTTATGATTAAAACCGGTTGTAGGGATATTTCGTACCCTTGCGGTTAACACAAATTTTTTGAAATTTACTCTACATCCGTCCTCGTTCTGCGTAATTAACTAACAATGGTTCAATTTTAACCCCCGGAGGATACAATGAAATACAAATCCATTTTGGCAATGCTCACGGTCGCCGCAGTGCTGGCAATCCCCGCCCTCACCGCAGAAGCGCAAACAACGTACCGATTAGAACCGGTTAAGGTCGTCGATCAAGTTCCCTACACGTCTTACAGAAAAGTTACAGAAACGCAGTACGTCGAAGAAACGATAACGACTTACGAGACCGTTTGGGAAACCGAACAGCGGGAACGCCGTTATACCGTTACCCGAAAAGTGCCGGAAACTTCCTTCACCGAACGCAAATATACCGTACAAAAACCGGTCGAAGAGATCGAGTATCGGGATACGAGTTACAACGTAACCCGCACCGTCCCCGAAACTAGCGAACGAGAAGAAAAACACCTCGTTACCCGGCAAGTCATGGAAACGCAAGAGCGTAAATTCTATGAAACCCGGCGGATTCCCACTCAGGAAACGACTCTGGAAGAGCGAGTTTACACGGTCAACCGTCCCGTTACGAATTACGTCGATCAAATGGTTGATAAAGGGCAGTACGTCAATCAGGTGAATGCGTTGCCGGGACAATCGTACAATCGGCTTGCGTGGCACCGAGCGAATTATACTGATCCGGTAACAGGTGAGTCAAAATGGCGGCTTCCCGGTTTTTACTTGACGACGATGCAGGGACCCGAACGTCACGAAGTCAATCGGGTGTATCAACCGAACTACGTCATGCAGACGGTGCCGGTAACAAGTACGGTACAAGAACAGCGGATTGAGCAGGTTCCCGTTACCCGAACGACGTTCCAAGAAGAACAGGTCGTTCGTACCGAACAGGTTCAGGTTCCGCGTACCTATCAGGAAGAAGTCGTTCGCAAAATACCGGTAACGACGTATAAGCAGATTGTCGAGCGGGTGGAACAAACAACACCCGTTACGGTACGGCGAATGGTCACGGAAGAAGTCATTGAGCGAGTTCCGACAACGACGTACAAGACGATTGTGGAGGAAAAAGTTGAACCATACGAAGTGAAGGTTGCTAAATTGGTGCCGGTTACACGAGTGGTGCGAAAACCGGTACCGGTTACAAAATGGGAACCTTATACCTACACTGTGGAGCGGCAGCGGACGGAAGTTCGCCGGGTGCCGATTACTTCCGAAGTGGTTACGGTCATAAAGGAAACGCCGATTGCCAAACCGACGGTTGATCCGGCGGATCGTGTGCCGACGTTCCCGATGCAGTAAATTCCGGGGGAATGCCGTCAGCGATATTTTC
>Ga0082212_10006651_pt1 | contig 15474 bp, 11 predicted proteins | sample TergutNt197P3_FD_71548 | JGI IMG/M metagenome (GOLD analysis project Ga0082212, IMG submission 71548) | Neocapritermes taracua P3 segment gut microbial communities from Petit-Saut dam, French Guiana - Nt197 P3 | ecosystem: Host-associated > Arthropoda: Insects > Digestive system > Gut ...
ATTACATTGGCAAAATCCGCAGGATTTTTGTGTGGGGTGTCGGCGAGGAAATCGTGAAATCGACCGTTTCCGATGCGCTAAAAGCAGTAAAAGACTTGCGGAAGGGAGAGGATGGTAAGGTTCTCAGTAACGTCGTCGAAGGACAGGAGGAAAATAAAATGTCGCAAGCAGTTAAGCAAGTTAGAAAAACTTTTGAAAGAATTGCACGGGAAAGTTATGTAGCCGAAGCCGAAACGAAAACTGCCAGAGAAATGATTCTGGCATTCCTTCGTGGAAGGTTTGACAAGGTTCCGAAAAACATCGAAAGAGCAATGCAATCAGATGAATGACCCGATTGCATTGGAGTCATTGCTTGCGCGTACCGCCAACTGCAAAACTTTGGCTGAATTTGCAGCGGAGTTGTAACTGTCAAATTGTCCTGATTTGCGCGGGCGGGTCGGCTACTGATTGCGGAAAATTTAGACGTGGTTTAGACGTGGTTTGTGGGCGGAAGACGTGGTTTATTTGATTGACAATGATAGAAAATGACATAAAATGACAGAGTTGTTTGAGCCTAAAATCATAGGCTCTTTTTGCTGAAACGCTACCTCCCTCATCTTGTCCTGTTACAAGCCGTTTCACTTCGAGGCGGCTTTAATTCTCTCTCATCTGAAAGGATAGAATTGACGTTATCGGTGCGCCGAGCGTTAGAACCGCTCCGAAAAGGACAAACAACAGCCCCCGAAGGCAAACCACGGCGTATTGTACCGGCAGAGCATATTGAACAAACCTTAAAAGAACTATCGCCAACTGTTGCTACGATGGTTAGGCTACGCAGAATTGCCGGTAGTCATAATGTGGCGATAAAACTCGCAACGGATTCCGCTGCCGCCAGCAGTTGTTCTTCAATGATTCGTTGAAAGGCACTCCCAATGATGGCTCCGTCTGCGATCTTTGAAATATTTTTGACATCTTCCACCGTCGAAATACCGAAACCGATGCAAAGGGGGACGGTCGTTTCCTTTCGTAACTCTTTCATCTCTATTTCCAATGCGCTCCAATCAATGCCGCCCACTCCAGTAACACCGCGTCGGGAAACGACATAAACGAACCCCTCCGCTTGCCGCAGAATTTCTCGCCGCCGATGCATATCCGTCGTCGGGGCAATTAAACGTATAAACGCGAATGAATCCGACGGTTTTACGTGTTGCATGATTTCATCTGCATTGTCGTTCGGCAAATCGACGATCAGTACGCCATCCGCTCCCGCAGCAACGGATTCAGCAACAAATTTTTCCGTCCCCATGGCAAGTATCGGATTGTAATACGAAAACAGAATAATCGGCAACTCATGACGTTTTCGCAATCGGCGAACAAGGTCAATTCCTCTTTCAAGGGTCATCCCGGCACGGAGAGCACGTCCCGCTGCCCGCTGAATGACGGGACCGTCGGCAGTCGGATCGGAAAACGGAATACCAATTTCCAACACATCCAAACCAGCACCACAGGCGGCATCGAGAATGGCAAACGATTGTTCAACATCAGGATCGCCTGCCGTGATGTAGCCGATCAAAGCGGCTCTGGCTTCGCTACGCGTCTGATAGAACGTTTGTGCTAATCGGTTCATGTCGAAATATCTCTCTCCGTGTTATATCCGCACAGACTTCATGGTTTGTAGGGCACTATTTTCCTGCCGCTCCAAAATGTTCTTTGAATGTTTCTCGCTGATTGGTCATGATGTCGTCAAGATAGGGTTTCAACGAAGGAGTTAATCCCTTTTTGTCTTGTCCTGCGACAAGGGCAAGCAAATTTTTCCCCCCAGTGAGGGAAAATTCCGCGACATCCTGTTTCTCTACTTCTGTACCGCCTCCGTTTTCTAACATCTGTAAATAGGCGGCGAGTAACCGATGTGTTTCCGGCGAACGGTGAATCAAAAAATGTGCCCAAGCCCAAGAATCCCGGTATTCTTTGGCTCCCATGTCATCAATCGTCTCCAGTTTGGAAAGACGGTCAAGGGAAGGAACTACTCCGAGTTTGGCATTCCAACGAATCTGTGCCGAGTAAGGATGATTGCCCGCCCGGTCCCGGCTTGGAACTTCAAAATACTTTGCCAACCCTTCGTCAAGCCAAATCGGTACCTTTGTTATCGACGCATGGAGAATCGCATGCGTCATTTCGTGTCGAAGATCAATTTCAAAATCATTCGATTGTTGTACCATCAGCGTTCCTGGCTTATCATCCAGTTTAACGTACAACGCTCTGCGGTCGCGCGGGGCTTTGGGAAAGAACTCCCGCAGGAAATTGAGGTATGATTCCTCATTTTTGAAGAGGCACAACTCGATTTTTTCCTTCGGTGCCGTTATACCAATATAGCGGTTCAAATCGTATTGTAATTGATTGATTTCATCGAGAATCGTAGCGATTTCCGTGAGAGGGAAGTTTGCTTGCACAACAACCGCCCCACAGGTTCGCACATGTGGGAGCCGTTTACTATATGAGGGGGACATGTCTGTTACCTGCGGTGGCTCGGCGGCAATTATGGCAGTTGGAGTGGGAGCATGAACATGAGCAATCAGCGTCGTTGCTTGCCCGTCCCATTGAGCGTTTGCGTCGCCGCCTTGGTTTTGATAGGGAGAGGGACTGGGTAGCGGCAAGCGAAGTGAGGTCGGTTGAGTTGTCGCGAGGGCATCCTCTTGGGTAAGGGCTTGCTCTTGCGGAAGAGGAAAAAATTCGACCCAGTCCCTCGTATCAAACGAGTAGGACTGGTATGAAGCCATCACCGATTGTGTCTCTTGAAAAGTCTCCCGAGTCGGTTCGTAGATATGGCTTGCATGTCCTGCCGGGAGAGGAGCATCTCCGAATCCCATTGTTTCACGTTCTGCTTCGGGATTTGGTGACGGTTGCTGTGTGGTGCTCGCCGCTCCCGAAAGTGCCGAAATCTCTGATTGTTTGCTGGCGGCACTTCCCTTTGTCCACGTGGCTTCTTCTGGCGGTCGAGTAGGAACAGACATTCCCACTACGGGCTGTTGCGGCTGACTCCTGGTTTTTTCCCAAAAACGAAGAGATGCAAGAATTTTTCCGCTGGGCGGGGTAAAGAGAGGTTGCCTTGTTTCTGCAGAATGGCTCTTTTCCCCTCGGGGAGCCGTCGGACTGCCCACGTTGTCTGCGGCGGTTGTGACCGTGTTGGCAAACAAAAGAGCGGCAACGAACGTGAACAGCATGAATTTCACGCCATTCGTAAACGTCTGCCTCTTATTGCCCATAAAATAGAGCACCATAAATCGCTCCCTTGACACCCACCGAGGGATTTCCCCCCTAAAACGTATCATTACCATTATCGGCATAACCGTTACAATCAATCTAGGAAAACTTTAACTTTTCCTCCGAATTTTCCGGTTCATCCCGGTGGAGTGTAACAATTTTTCCCACTTTAGGGCAAGAGTGTTTTGTTATTTCTAAACATTTGCAAGGATTTTGCCGATTACGTCGCTTGGAGAGCGTGGAGGAATTTGCATTATGCCGTTTTTTTTCCGAAGTATCATCGGTGTTGTTCTTGTGGTTGGTCTTGCTTTCGCGGTCGGTTGCACCAGTACGCAGTCCGGCGGCAAATCGGCAAAAACAAACATTTTTTCCCGGACACCACCGAAACAGGAGAAGGCAGCGAGCCTGGGTGATTTTCTTAGACAAGAAAGAGCGACGACACTCCTAACGAGGTAATCGTCAATACCGCAAACTACGGTATTGACCGCCGAACGGCAACGTGCGGTACTCAGTGCTCGAGTCAAACGTGTTTGCCTCCTGTTGGCTGCGCCGACGGCACCGCCCAGCGGTCGGTGCCCTATCTTGTTGATCCACAATGCTTGAATTATGCCCCCAGGTTGTTAGAATAGGGCTATCGACTCAAGTCTGTTACTTCGATGAAAATTTCTATAACCTCTGCGACTCTCTTTTTCTGTTTTTTGGTATTGTTTCCGGCAATGCTTCCGGCAGCAGAACGTCCGAATGTGTTGTTTATCGCTTCGGATGATTTGAACGAATACATCGGACCGATTCATCCACAAGTGCTAACTCCGAATATTGACCGATTGGCAAATAGCGGCATCTGTTTTTCTAATGCCCATTGTCAGTCGCCGATTTGCAATCCTTCCCGAACCAGTTTACTTACCGGATTACGCCCCTCCACAACCGGCGTTTATGCTTTGGAACCGTGGTTCCGTACTTCGGAAACATGGGCAAACGTTACGACCTTGCCGCAATACTTTGCACAAAACGGTTACTACACGATGTCCACGGGGAAGATTTTTCACGATCATGGTCAATTCGCAACCGTCGCATCTGATCGTCCCGAATTTGATCTCCTCGGCTATGCAGGCGGATTCGGACCGCTGCCGCCCCAAAAATTCGTAACAACGCCCGACCCGATGGTGCTTATTGATTGGGGTGCCTACCCGGAAAAAGATGAAGAAGGGGAAGATTACAAAGTGGCTTCCTGGGCAATTGCTCAACTGAAAGAACTCCCGAAGGATAAACCGTTCTTTATGTGTGTCGGATTTTTCCGTCCGCATCTGCCGCTCTTTGCTCCGCAAAAGTGGCACGATCTTTACCCAGACGAAACGCTGGTTCTTCCGCCGTATCTTGAAAACGACCGAGACGACGTGCCGCCTTTTTCCTGGTATCTCCACTGGAAATTGCCGGAAGTCGGCATGAAATGGGTCAAGGCACACGACCAATGGAAAGCGATTTTCCGGTCATACTTGGCATCCGTTTCCTACATGGACGCTCAACTGGGCAGATTGCTTGACGCTTTGGAATCAGAAGGACTTGCGGAGAACACCATTATCGTGCTTTGGGGAGATAATGGTTGGCATCTGGGTCAGAAGGAGTTGTTTTCCAAAACATCGCTTTGGGACCCTGCGACGAGAGTACCTTTGATTATTTCCGGCAAAGGCGTGGCGGGTCGCGGGCTTTGTTCGCAACCGGCGGAACTGCTGGACATTTATCCCACGTTGATTGAACTTTGCGGGCTACCGAAAAACGAATCATTGGAAGGCATCAGTCTTTCGCCGCAACTGGCGAATGCCAAGACACCGCGAGAGCGACCTGCCATCACGACGCATGGACCGGACAATCATTCGATCCGCACGGAGCGATTTCGTTACACTCTTTACGGCGACGGAAGTCAAGAATTTTACGATATGAAGGATGATCCGAATGAATGGACGAATCGAATTGCCGATCCTCAATATCAAAAAGAGATCGAAAAAATGGCAAAGTGGATACCCAAGAATCCTGCGGCTCCGCTTCCCGGCAGTCACAGTCGGTTGATCGAGAAAAAGGACGGTATTTGGCATTGGGAAGGGATTCCGATTCACCCCAACGACCCCGTTCCTGCGCTTGGTGCGGTTCAGTAAAAAACGAGAGCCTATCCGAAGGCGGGTTGCTGACATTTTGGGATGATTGATCTCTACGGAGCCGGACTCCATTGGGTAAGGCTTTCGCCGAAAAGTAATATACCGTCATTCCCGCGAAAGCGGGAATCCAGAGGAGTTGATATGAAAGTCTTCTGTCTGGATTCCTGCCTATGCAGGAATGACGAAAGCGGCATGACATTTTCGGGCGGAAGCCTAAACGTGACTCCTTCCTGTGCCAACCGGTCGATGTTCGGAGTCGAGGGTGCATCAGGTTTGATGAACGAATAATCGAACCAAGCCTGATCGTCGGAAATAATCAGGACGGCGTTCGGTTTTCCGTCAGCAAAAACACTGACAGAAACGATTAAGGACAAAAAAGAATCGAAATAATCTGTTTCATGGTGAATCTCCTTTGAATTTTACTACGTTCTAATCCAACGATTTGATCCGAATGTTTCGGAATTCGACCGGATCGTTGTGTCCCAAGAATCCGATGAAACCTTTTTCCCGATGCAAGCCGGGATGTTCCTTGCCATCAACAGTCGGCTTCGTCGTGAATTCTGCGATGTCCGCATCGACGATGGTCTCTCCATTCAGCACGACCTTGATTTTTGATCCCAGGGCAGTAATTTCCTGATAATTCCACTCTCCCACTGGTTTCAGATAATCATTTTTCTCGGCGTTTCGCTTTGCCGCCACGACACCGTAAATCGAGCCGTGAAATTGATACGATGCCAATTTATTGTACGAATGAGCACTGTTATCAAGCACTTGGATTTCCATGCCGCAGTAGGCAACATCTTTATGCACCGATTCCGCACGAATCCCTATGCCATTATTTCCGCTCGGCGGCAGTTTGAATTCACAACGGAAAATGAAGTCTCCATATTCCTTTTTCGTGAGCAGATTTCCCCCTTTCCGACAGACGATTGCGCCATTCTCGACGGGATAACCTGCAATGGATTTTTCGTCCTGCCAGATATCCGGCGAGATGATTTTGCCGTCGAAAAGCAGTTCATAACCCTGTGCCCTTTCTTCGGCGGAAAGAACGTTAGCGTTTTCCGCACACACCGGCGCAATGAACAGGAACATACAGATAAAAAAAAGCGACACTACTGTTTTCATCTTGGAAAGAGGAAGGCTAACCCGATCTATCCCTCCATTCTAACAAGACTGATTGCAAGTTTCAATTAGAGACGGCAAATTGTTTCTCTCTGCCGGCTATCGCCGACGTACTCGTTTGGAGATCGAGTGCCTATCTTGGAGAACCGGCGGACTTGCGTCCGCCGCTCTTGCGTCCGCTACTCTTGCGTGGAGTTCCGGCTAAATGATTGTCATTATTCCCCCCAAACCACCGTTGTCTTCGGATCATTCAAGTCCAAAATTGCCGGTAAGTCTCCATATTTGACAATGCCCGGCAACATGTTTACATCATCAAGCGACTCAATGCCCGCAAAACGGAAACCCTCCGTATCGACAATCAGTTCGTCCACCTCATCACCTAACAACGCACGAGCAGCCGCCGTATATGGGGCTCCGCCGTGCAAGCCGTAAAGGATCAACTTCGCTTCGGCTGGCTTCGCCTCAATAAAAGGTACAAGCACAGTCATAAGTTCCTGCACCCTTCGTGAAAATACCGTCGGATTGTACCCGTAAGTATATGCCAGCGACTGTTGCCACGGTTCATTACCATTGCCGCTTCCTCGCAAGACGGCTTTTTCCAAAGGTTTTTCCCCTTGTCCATAGAGATTCAACAATATCACGAACTGTCCTGCCGACCGGCACTTTTCAACTTCGGCAATCGGTTTACCCTGTTTGTCGAAGAAATCGGAAATCCCATTTTTCGAGACGAAAATACTTTCCTCTTTGTTGGTCTCGACCGTCGGAAACAGGGCGATGCCGGACACCGTCACACCGGAATGTTTGTCGGTCAATAGAACTTTCGCGTGCTTTCCATACGGTTCTTCCGTCGCTTCACTCATTTCAAAAGTCAACGAATCGGCAGAGGGTTTCTTCCACCCGATCATCGTTTCCAATGCACCGCGTACTATTTCACGCCTTTTTCCCGCCGATAAAGTAGCGAGTTGGGTTTGGAATCGTCGATCCATTTCGCGAAGCAGTGTTCGCTCAAACACGTCGCCGACTTGATCGCCGTTCGGTTTGCGATGCTCTCCCGACCAAACTGTCATCTCCTCCCCGGTCAGCGGTTGGAACGGTTGTTCTATCGGCTCCGACGGATTTTGGAAATGATGTCCGAGTTTCAAATGCTCGTTCATGAACCGGTACATATCATCTCGGGACAGAAAGTTGTAATTGTGTCCGAACTGTGTATGAGCAAAGAGAGCCACCGATTTCTTCGCACCGTAAAGACGGTAGAGTTGCTGCAACTGCGGAAAACCTTTGGTTTCCATCTCTTTCGTCCAATCATCGGCGGCGGTCATACCCTGCGGTTTCGGAGCGAACAGGGCAGCCATCTCGACATTGCCGGTACCTACGCGAAGATAGCAGGCGTTTTCGCATGTGCAGCCTCCTTGCATTGCCGTAGAAACCATCACGGCGGGAAAGGATGCCGCTATTCGATCATCAATAGCGGCAAGGATAAACGATTGCGTCCCGCCACCGCTCGCACCGGTAATCGCTATGCGGCCTTTGTCCACGTTGGGTAGCGTTTCGAGCCAGTCCAATGCCCGAATGGAGGAAAGCGTTTGCAATCCCATCATGTTTTGGAGCCGCAATTCGGCTTGCGGACTGAAAAACCCCCAGTTTTCTTTGGTGTTCAACGCTTCCCGAACGCCGGGACGGTGTTGAATCTGCATACTATCGGCGTAACCAATCATGTCGTAGTGGAACACGATGCAACCAAGCCGAGCCAGGGTCACGCACCGGGCTTGCAAGGGAAAACGTCCACAGGGGTCATATTTTTCCCCGCCGGTTTGAATTTCTTTGGCAAACTCTCCGTCGGAATGTTGATGAAATCGTCCCCCGTTCCAATGTCCGTGCGGACTGAGAACGGCAGGCATTTTGCCGGTAACATTTTTAGGAACGTAGAGACTTCCCGTCAGATAAAATCCGGGCACGGCTTCGAGTATAACGCTGAAAACGGTGTATCCTTCCCGATCAATTTTGTGATGGACAATCGGCTTGAGGTCGGTCTTGTCCGGCAGAGGAAAGAGTCCTTGTGAGATGAGGATTTGCCTTCGCAGTTCTGTACGGCGTTGTTCCCACTGTTGCCGCGTTGTCGGCGGTTCAAAGGGAAAATAGTCATCCAGCGTTTTTGGGGCGAAAGCAGGCACGATGAAAAGGAAAACGATAAGGAATAAAAGTTTTTTCATGGGTGAACTCCGTTGTGGGTGTAGTATCATTATACCATCGGGTGCATCAAAGTTTTTTTGGCAAAGTCATCACGCCATCATTCCTCTTTTTGTAAAGGGGGGCGTAGTAAAGGGCGGTGCCTTTGGTTTTCTCAATGTCAACGACCTATTTTACCTAAATTCGCAACTGAACTTTGATGCACCCTATACCATCTGTGCATCTTGACAAACAATCGCCATTTGTATAGAACGTGGGACGATGCCCGTGTCTAACCCTCTGAAGAGGAATAGGAGCAAGTTCCATGAGATCACTTCCACCTTTCATTGCATTTATATTGATTGCAACTCTATCCCCAGCAGAAGAGGTTGCTGATTTCGGCAAAATGCTCGAACGCGACTGGCTTCGGCAAGCAGAACTCCGCTATTCAGGCGAAGGAATAGCAAAAGTTACCTGCGAGGAGGATGCAGTCGGTGCGCTGAATGGCATTATCGACGGCAAGTGGGGATTTCACACGGAATGCGAGCCCAATCCCTATTGGCAAGTCGATTTGGGGGAAACGACCGACATCAGCAAAGTTCTTCTCTACAACCGTTGCGATAATTGCGGAGAACGGAACAGATACATCATTTTGTCCGTGTCCGATAATGCAGAAACCTGGAATAAAATCTGGCAAAATGACGGCACCATGTTTTACGGTGCGACCGATTCCAAGCCGTTGACTATCAATTTTGTAGAGAAGCCTATTCGTGGTCGGTATCTGCGGCTCTCGCTGGAAGGAACGGTTTACCTCCATCTCGATGAAGTGCAGGTTTTTAAGCCACGTAGCGACGAGAACATCGCTCTAAACAAAAATGCAACACAAAGCAGTACCAGTCAGTGGTCGGCTGTCCATAACAAAGTAAAGGCGTGGGATAACGAGTCGATTCCCGATAGTGTGTTCCAAAGAGTCTTGGAAAGCGGACGCAAACTTGCCGATGCCCTTCATAATCATGGGGTCGATGTTTCACAAGCAATTCGCGTTTTTGATCAAGTAGAAAGGGGTAAACGTGAAGTTGCCGATTATTTCCGGCTGCGTAAAACCATCCGGTCTCTCGCTTTGAACAATCCGTTGATCGACTTTGATTCGGTTCTCTTTGTTAAACATGCGCCAGGAACATTTCCGCACATGTCGGATCAACATTACTGTTGGTGGCAACGCGGCGGCGGAGCCGTCGGTATTCTGGAAAATATCAAATCGGAGTCCCCGACCTTTCGCAATCTGACGGCGAATTGGAAAAACGGCTCGTATTTTCGTCCAGAGTTGTCCTACGATGGACAAAAAGTGCTGTTCGCTTATGCCGAGTATGATCCGGCTCTTGCCGATCTCCACGACAAAACGGATAAGTCACTGATTGCCGAAAACTTGTTTTTTCATCTCTACGAGATGGACATTGCGACCGGTGAAACACGGCAACTGACTCGCGGTAAGTACGATGATTTTGATGGACGTTACCTTCCTGACGGTGATATTGTTTTCCTTTCGACCCGCAAAGGCAAGGAACTACAAACGACAGTGTTTGATGCCGATGTGATGCTTCATCAAGATTTGCCCAACAGTTACGTCCGTTGCGGCGGCGATAATTTTCGCCCTTGTCCGGTCTTCTCGTTGCACAAAATCACTCCCGGTGAAAATTGGATTACGCAAATTTCCGCATTTGAAAATTTTGAGTGGACTCCATCGCTGATGAATGATGGACGCATTGCCTATACCCGATGGGACTACATCGACCGGTTCAACGGGCACTTTTTCAGCCTCTGGGCAACGTGTCCCGATGGTACGAAAACGAATTTGCTCTATGGTAATTACACAGTCCGACCTCAGGTGGTCATCGAACCTCAAGCGGTGCCGGGAACGAACGAATTGGTGTTTACCGCTTCGGCACACCATTCTAGTTTTGGTGGTTCGCTGGTTCTGCTGAATCCGAGTCTTGGGCAAGAAGGAGATGAACCTATCGAACGTTTGACCCCGGAAGTGATGTTTCCTGAAACAGAAGGTTGGCCCGCCCACTATTATTTGAATCCGTTTCCGCTTTCCCGCGATTACTATTTGGTGGCGTGGAGTGACCAACCGCTGCCGCCGCATTGCCGGGTCTCAAGCGAGCAGGAGAATCCTTCCAACAGCGCAGGGATTTACTATTACGACCGGTTTGGAAATCTCGAATTGTTGTATAGGAATGACCGCATCTCGTCGATGAATCCGATTCCGATTCGGAGTCGTCCGTTCCCGCCGGTTGTTGCCAGCGACATCAACTGGAGTGGAACGCAGGAAGGGGAATTCCTTGTACAAAATATCTATGAAGGTCTGAAAAAATATGAAATTACACCGGATAAACAGCAAATCAAATCGCTTCGGATTGTCGGTGTGGTGCCGAAGGTCCAGCCGCACATGAACACGCCGGTTTTGGGCGTTTCTGCCGAAGATACGGGGAAATTCGTGCTGGGAACCGTACCGGTCGAAGAGGACGGGTCTGCTTATTTTCGGGTGCCGTCCGGTATTCCCTATTTCTTTCAGGCACTCGACAAAGACGGCGTGATGCTCCAAACGATGCGTTCCCTTGTTTATGTGATGCCGGGTGAACAGACTTCATGTATCGGTTGTCATGAAAACCGGGAAACGGCTCCCGCTACGCCTTTTGTGATCCCGAAAGCGATGGTACGAACGCCTTCGCCGTTGCAATACGATGCGCCGGGTACTTTTCCGTTACGTTTTTCCGAACTTGTGCAGCCGGTTTTGGACAAGCATTGCGTTTCGTGCCATGCCTCAGGCGGCGGGGCGGCGAAACTTGATTTGACACCGCAACATGCCTACACATCTCTCATTTCATTTCACGATCATGACCTGAAAAAATGGGCATTCGAGCGGGATCAATCGTTTCCTGGCGAGACCATTGCGGCGAAGAGTCGGCTGATGCATGTGTTACGTCATCCGTCGGAAATTTCGGCGAACATGAAATTCACGCTTTCCCATGATGAACTCTATCGCTTCGCCGTTTGGATGGATACATACGCCCATGTCCTCGGTTCGTTCAGTCCCCATCAGGAGAAGGAATTGGAAATGCTTCGCAAAAAGTATGAACACCTTTTTGAATGATGAACAGAGATTTCCACTGGAGTGAGGATCGGCGGAATAATACCCTTAAACAATCCCCCATCGTAAGTTATGACGACAGAAGAAACATGGACGGTCAATCGCCTGCTCACTTGGACACGCGATTTTTTCAAGAAAAAAGGAATAGAAAAACCGCAGTTGGAATCAGAAATTTTGCTGGCACACGCCATGAATGTCAAGCGGATCGAACTCTACACCGCTTACGATACCGAGCCGACCGAAGCCCAACGGACAGTCTTTCGGGATTGTGTCAAACGACGAGGGAACGGCGAACCGGCTGCCTATCTGGTGGGTTTCAAAGAGTTTTACTCACTGCCCTTCAACGTAGACCGAAACGTACTGATTCCTCGACCCGAAACCGAAGATTTGGTACTGCAAACACTGGATATACTCAAAACCTATCCCGAAGGGTACGCACCGGCAATCGCCGACGTTGGCACGGGCAGCGGAATCATTGCCGTTACGCTCGCCAAACATTTGCCGAAGCCTCTCGCTCCGGCAACGATCATTGCGGTTGATCTTTCTGCGGAAGCGTTAAACGTCGCTCGAGGCAATGCCGAGAAAAATGGTGTTGCCGACCGAATTGAATTCCGGCAGTCCGATCTGCTCGAACAGGTTGCGGAAACACTGGACATCGTTGTCAGCAATCCGCCGTACATCAGCCTATCGGAATACGAGGGGCTGTCCGGGGATGTCAAAGATTTTGAGCCGAAGGGAGCCTTGCTTGCCGGCACAAGCGGGACCGAAGTAATCGAACGGCTGATTCCACAATCAGAACAGCGTCTTCGACCGGGAGGACATCTCTTGATGGAAGTGAGTCCTATGATTGCCGAGTCGGTTGCCAAACTTCTGCACGGCTGGGACAACGTTCAAATTCTCCTCGATTCGGCAGGCAGACAGCGAATCGTAGGCGGAACCAAGCAAACGGAACCTCCCGCATGAGGCGGGGGACAAACTCATCCCTACTCATTTGTGGTCGATAACCCTCGCGGTGCAGTGGTATCCATTCATTGTGGATTTGTATCACACATCGCAGAGTTTTACGCCTTCACGTAATGACTGGATGCCATTTTTCGGCAGAAATTCGTGGGCAACGAAACCTTTGTAGCCGGTTTCCTTGATCGCCCGCATGACTGCCGGATAGTTAATCTCCTGTGTGTCATCGAGATCGTTACGTCCAGGCACGCCGCCAGTGTGATAGTGTCCGAACACGTCATGGTTTTTCTTGATCGTGTCAATCAGGTTCCCTTCCATGATTTGCATGTGGTAAATATCGTAGAGCAATTTGAGCCGCTCGCTGCCAACCTTTCGGACAATTTCGGCAGCCCAGACGGTGCGGTCTGCCTGATAGTCTCCGTGGTCTCTTATGCTGTTGAGAAGTTCCATCACAATCGTGATGCCATGCTTTTCGGCAAGTGGGATGATACGTTTGAGACCGATGATGCAGTTTTCCATTCCTTCTTCGTCGCTAATTCCTTCTCGGTTACCGGACATACAGATCAGGTTCGGAACCTTCTTTGCCGCCGCAATCGGAATGTGATGTTCGTAGTTGGCGACCAGATCGTCGTGATTCGCAAGGCGATTGAATCCTTTTGCAATGCCAGCACCGGCAATGCCCATCGTAACAATCATGTCGTTTTTGTTCACGGTGTCCCAGCCGTTTTCATCGATAAGATCGACTCCGACCATACCGAGTTTCTTGCAAATTTTGCAAAAATCGTCCAGCGAAAAACTGCCGAAGCACCATTTGGAGACGGACTGCCGAATATCCCCTTTGACAGTCAGGGCTTCAATGGAATCGACTGTTTGAGCAAGAAGCGTACACGGCAGAGCGGCTGTAGCAGTACTGGTAGCCAACGATTTGAGAAGCGAACGACGAGTAATCATGATATGTCCTTTCTGGAAAAGGAAAAAGTGAGTAAAAATACAAGGATCATTCTACTCAAAAAAATCGTCTGGGTAAAGGAGAAGAACGTGTTAATCTGAAAATGGGACATTTCTTTCCCATCATTCCGGCTTGCCCTCACGTCCGTCGTCAAAGCATGGGCGAAAGGCGCATGCGTTCGCTTATTACAATGTCTCTTCGTCGGTAATTCGAGACGTAACGCAAGCGATTTGGAATTGAAACGAGTGAGAGATTGTTGATTTTATCGGTTATAACGAAAATAACAGTATCGCCTTGCCGAAAACGTCACTTTTGTCCATTTCAATCTGCCATCGACTGCGTCTCACTGCCGATAGACGAAACAGGGAGTATGTGTACCGCTCATTAGATGAGAGTAAAATGACTAGATTCGCCTTTGTTTCAACATTCGCCATTTCGTTGTTGGTTTATACAACGCAGGTTTTCGGCAATCCGCCGCTCGCTCATGCAGATGGAGTGTCCGCAACAAACAATGCCGCACCATTGCATGTACAGTATCGAAATTGTCCGATACCCGGTCATCAGCATCTCATCGGAGAACCTTGCCCGATACTGGGGTACGGTCTCGGAAACAACTTCAGCGGACTTGGATTGGGCGCATGGGGCAAAGCAGAAAATGCTATTGCTGCAAATGTCGGCGCAGCACCGGCGATGGCACCACCGCATTCAGTACCGGCAACGGTTCCGATGCCAGCCGGACCGCCGCCAAACGGATTTATCGAAGGCTTTTTCGCCCCGCAACGCTATCAGCATGTACAACCGACAAGTATGTATGCTCCGCCGCAAGGACAAGGCAATCTGCCGGGCTATCCACCGGGGCGAATTGCTCCACCAGTTCCTCCACAGGGACAAGCAGAACCACAGTGGCATGTCCATTCGCTAGGCGATGGTTCTCCGCCGACCTATTTTCTAGTCGTGAATCCTATTCCAGAACAGCGGGTCGTTTATGTTCCTTATGCAATGCCGCCGCCGATTCAAGTCGAACGGTTTGCGAAGACTATCCTACGTCCGCCGCTTATGCGTCGGGTGCTTGGAAACGTAAGCACGTATGAATATCCAGAGATGCCGCTCCAAATGTACACGACACGGGGACCGAGGGATTTCATGATGACCAATCCGCCAAGCATCGGGTACTAATTGTATACTATAAACGGCATCAAATTACCGTTTTTGTTCATGAGGAGAGCCTTGTGCTCTTTGTACCTTCGTGGTTAAGATTATATTGGCACGACCTACCACTTTCCAACAGCCAAGATGGATGCGACATTATTCCGCTTCTTGGATATTGTTTTGTTTTCTTCCACTTACTCGTTTTATGCCTGTTGGGTTCGATATTATTATCTGCCTCTCTGTATGCGTTGTTTTCCCCATTTACAGCATTGTCGGGCAGTTTTTCATCGCTCGCTGGTTGGAAAAAGAAGCGAAAGACGGTACAATAGATGAGTGAAAGATCACGTTGAATTTTGACGCGAAATACGCAAAATTTCGCGAAACAAAGCGAACCACGAAGTTAGCGTCTTTCGCGAAAGTTCGTGTGGTTGCTGTTTGTGTTTAGCCGGTACGCACTGATAGCACATTGCGACCAACATTTTTACCCACCAACAGAAAGAAAGAGCGTAAAATAGTGGAGGTAGAATCAATGCCAACGATGTTAGAAAAATGGACTGCCAAACGAAAAGCCGAGTGGGAAACCAAGTCGG
>Ga0082212_10006652_pt1 | contig 15474 bp, 17 predicted proteins | sample TergutNt197P3_FD_71548 | JGI IMG/M metagenome (GOLD analysis project Ga0082212, IMG submission 71548) | Neocapritermes taracua P3 segment gut microbial communities from Petit-Saut dam, French Guiana - Nt197 P3 | ecosystem: Host-associated > Arthropoda: Insects > Digestive system > Gut ...
TATTTGCCAAGACGGCAACTCAGGTCACACCCGCTCTCAACGTGCATTATTTTTCTGTGGTAATGATTCTGTTCAGCGCGTTCTTCTTTGTTGCTGACTATATCGCAACACGCGACTGGACTTTACTCGTTCCCAGCATAAGAGACGTCATTCACGGCTTTATCGGGAAGTATTTCCTGCGCCGCAAATGGAATGAGGATGAGAAATATCTTGCCTCACAAAAAAGCGCTGCTATGCCGTACATGGCTATCGGTTTGGTTGTTCTTATCTCCGGTGCCGTTAAAACAGCCAATCACATTTGGGTTCTCAACACCAGCCTCGTGGGCTGGGCAACTGTTGTCCACGATGTATTTATGCTTTTCATCATCTTCTTCACCTTGGTGCACGTTTGCATTATCGTATTACTGGGTGACTGGCCGGCTTTCCGTTCCTGGTTCACAGGCACCATGTCCAAGAAATTCGTCGAGCATCATCATCCTGTTTGGTTTGATAACCTGACAACGCGCACTAATAAGAGTTAGGAGTACAGATATGAATAAGAAACTATTGATTTTGGTAGCAGTTATTCTGGTTGCTCTGCCGATAATATCCGGCTGTGCCCTGCGCGTTGCCGGCGATGTTGCTAGGTCGGCCCCTGATATTCCGCACGCCGTGGATGACGTGCGATATAACAACTGCTTGGTGTGCCACGCATTAGATATGTGGAGAACCGAAGACACGGCAAAAGATCACGTGTACGAAGGCTACACGAATAAAGACTGTTCAAGAGATGAGACTTGTCATGCCAGGCCAGATGGCAGTTTTTCCACACCCTAGCGTCCATCATTTGACTGGGCAGTATAAGTTGCGCTATAATCACCTTTGCACTACTGGAAGAAAGTAGAAAAAGTCCGTTACTGGTTTTTAATAAATAAAATAAAGGAAAAGGAGAACCAAATATGAAAAAAGGGGCTTTATCGTTTTTAGCAGCCGGCGCCTTGTGCATGGTATTGTTGGTTGCGTCTTGTGGAAGCGGTGATGATCCAACCGGCACCGACGGCCAACAAACCACCCCATCGAGCAGCGTACCTTCCGGCAGCACACCGAATGGATCTGCCATGGCGGATGTAGGTGGTCCGGCAGTAGGTCATTTGGAGAAAGACCTCAACGGCGATTGTTTTGGTTGCCATAAGAGTGGTACGGATTCAAAACACAATGGTCAGTATCGTATGCCCATGGCCCCGTCTTACTATAGCTATATCACCAAAAAGGATTACTCTGTAGCTGCCGGAGCAAAAGCGGATCATACTAGCTACACGATTACGCAGTGCTTTGATGCCAACTGTCATACGAAGCCGTAGTTGCTAGCTTCTTTCTATTAAACAATAATTGTATTGCTGACAGGCACGGGGATAGTGAGTATCCCCGTGCCTGTTTTTTATTTTGATAGTTATCATACTCAGCCATATGTGCTATAATTGAAAACAGTTTGTTCTACACTCGTTTCTTACGATTTTTCAAGCAAGGATGCATATGGCAAAGTATAAGAAGTTCATTATCGGCGGCGCGATTGTGTTGGTTGCCGCCTTAATTTTGGGATATGTCTATTTTATGGGTATGAGTACTTACTACTACAACGTTGGAGATTTGCTGAGTAAGGATCCCCCTCTGACAAACCAAACCCTGCGCGTTAGCGGCATCTTATTGCCGGATCCAAACAAGGAAGGCCTTACCTGGTACTTTACTATTCAGGACATGGCCACCGACGACGTGTTGCCCGTGGTTTACACCGGTACCATTCCCAATACATTTGAGGTAGGAAGGCAACTGGTAGTGGAGGGGCAATACGATGCAGTCAACGGTATCTTCAATGGCAACACTATGAGCGTCAAATGTTCGGCCAAATTTGAGCCTGTCACATAGATAGAGAGGAAAATAAAGCATGTCATTCTTGGGCACCGCCATACTGATTTTGGCCTGTGCAGTTGCTGTTTATTCCGCCGCATCGGCATTGCTTGATTCGCGCGATAATAAGTATGGCTTCCCCAAAACCGCACGTATGGGTGTCTTTATCGTCGCAGGTCTTTTGACACTGGCTGAGGCTCTGATGCTGGTGTCGTTTTATACGCATAATTTTAATTTGTATCAGGTAGCTAACCATTCAAGCTTGGATACACCGGCTGCATATCTCCTAACCGGATTGTGGGCCGGCAATGCCGGAGCCTTGATGTTTTGGGCCTGGCTCGTGGCTCTTTCCGGAGCCTTTGTCTTGTGGCGCAGCAATGATTACAACAAGACATTGATGCCTCACGCGTTGGCTTTGATTTTGCTCGTCGAGATTTTCTTCCTGGTGTTGTTGTTCGCCGATCCGCCCTTTGCAGCATCGGGGGAGGCCCTAACAGATGGCCGTGGGTTGAGTCTGATACTGCAGACCCCACTGATGATTTTTCATCCGCCGGTATTGCTGGCCGGTTATGCTTTGACAACAGTACCATTTGCGCTTGCTATAGCAGCCCTTTTTAACCGCCGTGTGGACAACACATGGGCACTTACTGCACGGCGTTGGCTTATCGCCTCATGGCTGTTGTTGGGATTGGGCAACATACTCGGTATGTTGTGGGCTTATGCCGCGCTGGGATGGGGCGGATACTGGGCATGGGATTCGGTTGAGAACTCCGGGCTGATGCCGTGGTTATTGCTTACTGCATTGCTGCACTCAAATGTCTTATATCTGCGGCGCGGCATCCATAAGGCTTGGGCTGTAATACTGGCTATTGCTTCTTTCTGGATGGTTATTCTGGGGGCATTCATTACACGTTACATACCAAACTCAGTGCATGGGTTTGAACTGTCCAGTTCGCCGCTTGCATTTATTGTCATTTTACTCGTTGTGCCGGCAGGCGCTGTCTATCTGTTGATTGATCGCCGGCATGACCTTGCCGATGCCCCATGCAATGACGCGCCGGTATCTGCAAGAAATATTTTTACCTTGTTCAACTGGATCATAGCCATCGCAACAATCGTTATCCTTATTGGCACAATGTTGCCTTTTATTACAAGTAGCAGCACCAGCCAAAGCTATTTCAACACATTTAATCTACCTGTTTTCATTATTGTTATCTTGCTATCCGGACTTTGTGTATTGGTAGGCTGGGGGCATCGTCCCGACATAAAAAAATTATCCCGCCGGTTGCTATTTCCGTTTTTGGGCGGAGTAATAGCTGTTGTCCTGGCGCTTGTCTTCGGCTGGACTCACTGGTACGTACTCCTTCCGCTGTTTGTACTGGGGATAACGGTGCTAACCACCCTTTATAAGTGGTGCAGCGACGTGTTGTCGCGCATGCACGGATGCGGCGAAAATGCGGTTGTGGCTTTCTGGCGATTATTTATGGTTAATCGCAGCCGCTATGGCGGATATATAGCCCATATCGCCGTGGCAGTGATGGCGCTGGGCATTATTGGCTCATCGGCATATGGTACTGAAAAGCGCCTGCAAGAGGTCAATGTCGGCGACGTCATAACGCAAGACGGCTATAGCCTGACCTATAACGGACTGACTATTGAGCATACCCCTCATTCGGATGAAATGTGGGTTATTGTGACAGCCGAGTTGGAAATGGAATACAACGGAGTTGCAGCAGGAAGCATAAGCCCGACACAGACATTCAGACTTATCTATGACGACGGCGAGATTATCCCGCGTTTAATTGGTAATGACCTTGTTATCCGAAGCAATGTTTTGCGGGATGTGTATGTCATCTTTGATGATTTTGAGAGTTTTGATGCAACAAGCCAGACTTGGATAACAGTCATGGTAAAACCACTCGTGCAGTGGATTTGGATTGGCGGTTTGTTGCTGCTTGTCGGAGGAGCGCTGTCTTTCAGCGCATGCGCACGCCGCCCGCTGACCGAAGATGATTAACAAGCTTAGTATAAAAAATTACAGCTTAATTTTTCAGGTTGAGCACTCTATCCCAGCTTCATTACCTGTAAAAAGCTGAAAAATCATTCATATGAGTAGCGACGCTGTTAGTAATATAACACCTTTAGCCGTTGAAACCCGCAGTTTGGTCAAGGCTTTTGGTAATTCAAAAGTGCTACGCGGGGTTGATTTGTGCGCACCTACAGGGACGACACTGGCGATTTTAGGTGCTAATGGAGCCGGCAAAACCACACTTATAAAACTATTGTCCGGCATTATGTGCCCAAGTAGCGGGCAGGTAATAATAACCGGTCTGGAACTGAAAGATAACGCCCGGAAAGTGCGCTCCCTCTTGGGTCTTGTGGCGCATCAAAGCTATTTATACGGCAATCTTACGGCTTGGGAGAATTTGGATTTCTATGCCAGAATGTATGGCGTGGAAAAACGCGAGACACGCATTTCAGATATGCTGAAACTGGTAGGTTTGGAGGTTCATCGACACTCGCGCTTCTCTACTTTTTCGCGCGGTATGCAACAGCGTATGGCACTGGCACGCGCCTTACTGCATCACCCTTCCATCCTGTTATTGGACGAGCCGGAAACAGGATTGGATCAGCAGGGGCTGGGCGCCATATGGGATATATTGCGCTATGAAGGAGCAAACCGCACAATCATTTTTGCCAGCCATAGTTTTGAAAGAGCCCTCTCCGTATGCGATAACATCGCCATACTGGGACGCGGGCGCATTGTCTATCATGAACAAGCTTGCAACCTGAATCTGGCAGGTTTGCAGCAGAAATATGCCGAACTGACTCAGGTTGTAAAGTCATGAAATTCTGGACACATGTTGCCGCCATAGCATGGAAAGACATCTTATCCGAGTTGCGTACACGTGAGATTATCACCTCTGTTTTGGTTTTTGCCGTGTTGATATTGGTCATTTTCAATTTCACGTTTAATGCTGACTCGTCTCTAATGCGACAAATCGCCCCCGGTATCCTGTGGGTGGCCTTTGTTTTCTCCGGCGTGCTGGCACTTAACAGAGCATTCATCCCTGAAAAAGAGGAGGGATGTTTGGACGGACTGATGTGCTGTCCCGTGGAACGTGAGGCTATCTATGTCGGCAAAGCTTTGGGAAGTTTATTTTTCATGCTGCTGGTAGAAGTCGTGGTACTGTCAGTATTCGCTCTGCTTTTTAATATAGCCGCATTTCAGCCGGAAATAATTGTTGTTACACTACTTGCAACGATAGGGTTTGTGGCGGTAGGTACGTTGTTCTCGGCGATGGCAATCAATACGCGTGCGCGGGAGATGGTGCTGCCAATATTGTTTTTGCCTATTATTACACCAGTCATCATCGCCGCCGTCAGTGCCGTAACACTGGTACTTGATGCAAAAAGTTGGGGGGATATATTCTCCTGGCTGGTAATGCTGATTGCCTTCGATGTAATTTTCACAGTGGTATCCTTCATGGTTTTCCCATATATCATTGAGGAGTAGGGAGGTTAAGCCTTTGAAACCTAAAATTCTTTTGCTTGTGAGCAGCCTGCTTATTTTGGCGTCATTGGCCATGGTTTTCGTGTTTGTGCCTACAGAGGCTAATCAGGGTGTTATTCAGCGCATTTTTTATTTCCATGTGCCTGTAGCATGGGTGGCATTTTTTGCCTTTTTTGTTACATTTGTTGCCGGTATCGTGTATTTGGTAAAACGCAACCCGCTATGGGATATGATGGCTTGCGTCTCGGCAGAAATAGGCCTTGTTTTCACCACACTGGTCCTCATAACCGGCTCGATTTGGGGACGTTCTTTTTGGGGAATATGGTGGACCTGGGATGCACGTCTGACATCGTCGCTGGTACTATGGCTTATATACATAGCTTATTTCATTATTCGTGCCTACATAAGCGAAGAGGAGCGTAAGGCCCGTTTTGCAGCAGTGGTCGGCATTATAGGTTTTGTAGACGTGCCTATTGTGGCCTTGGCTATCCAGCTTGCGCCAACCGCACAGCATCCGAATGGCGAAATCTTTCATGGCGGGGTAAAAGGACTCATGCTTGTAACCCTCCTGTTGAGCATCGCTGCATTTACAGCTTTGTATCTTTTATTTATGGTCGTTGGCATAAGCATTAAAAAGGACGAGCGGGAATTGGCAGGCATCAAAGAGGCAATGAAGGAGTAATAATGGAAAATATATGGTATCTGTTTGCGGCTTACAGCATAATTTGGCTGGTGCTTTTTGGTTATGTGCTGCTACTTATTAGGCGTGAGAAAGCGTTGCGGCGGGATATTGATATGCTGAAAGACAAGCTGAAGCAATCTTAGTTAGCCCGCAAAAACAGAGCATTGTAACGCCTTTCTGTTTTCGCTGATTCCGGCGGCAGGCATTGAGTTTGCGCCATACGTGTATGCTTGCTACAATAACTTGATATGTTCGGCTTCAAAGAAATAATTCAATGATTGATAAATACAATCCCGTTGATGTTGAGTCCAAATGGCAGAAACGCTGGGAGGAGAGCGGTCTTTATCGTGTAGATAATAATGCCTCGGCTCCCAAGTGGTATGCCCTTACAATGTTTCCTTACACGTCAGGAGACCTGCATATCGGACATTGGTATGCCATGGCTCCGTCCGACGTGTATGCGCGTTTCAAGCGCATGCAAGGCTACAATGTATTGCATCCTATCGGGTTTGACGCATTTGGTTTACCAGCCGAAAACGCTGCCATTAAGCGCGGAATTCATCCAAAAGATTGGACTTTGTCCAACATTGAAAACATGCGCAGACAACTCAAAAGTCTCGGTGCTGTCTATGACTGGGATCGCGAGGTCATAACCTGTTTGCCGGAATACTATAAATGGACGCAGTGGTTCTTTTTGAAGATGTGGCAGGCAGGGTTGGCTTATCGTGCCAAGGCTCCGGTAAACTGGTGCCCCAACTGCCATGCAGTGCTGGCTAACGAGCAGGTGGTAAACGGCGAGTGCTGGCGTTGCGAAACCCCGGTGATACGGCGCGACCTGGAGCAATGGTTTTTCCGCATCACAAAGTATGCCGATGAACTCATGCGACACGATGGATTGGATTGGCCTGAACGAATTAAGATTATGCAGGCTAACTGGGTTGGGCGCAGCGAAGGCACGGAAATATCCTTTGCGCTTGAGCATGCCGATATGGAAGAAAAAGAAATACGCATATTTACTACTCGTCCTGATACCATATTTGGTGTCACATTTATGGTGCTGGCCCCTGAGCATCCGTTGGTACAAAAACTTACCACCTCCGAGCATAAAGCTGAGGTAGAGGCATACATTGATAAGGCACGCCATTGCAGTGAGATTGAGCGTTTATCAACTGAGCGCAAAAAAGATGGCGTTTTTACCGGATCTTATGCTATCAACCAACTCAACAACGAAAAAGTACCTATATGGATCGCTGATTATGTATTGCTGTCATATGGCACAGGTGCAGTTATGGCAGTACCGGCACATGACGAACGCGACTTTGCCTTTGCAAAGAAGTATCAACTGCCTGTTAAGGTAGTTGTGGCACCGCCGCAGTGGGATGGCAATGTGCCTGATGAGGCATATACTGAGCCGGGGCTAATGGTGAACTCCGGGCAATTTGACGGAACAGAAAGCACAAGCGCCAAAACGGCCATTTCCGAGTATATTGAACAACAAGGCTGGGGCAAGCGCGTGGTAAGTTATAAACTGCGTGACTGGCTCGTTTCGCGCCAGCGTTATTGGGGAGCACCTATTCCGGCTGTCTATTGTGATAAGTGCGGCATCGTACCTGTACCTGAGAAAGACTTGCCGGTTTTGTTACCGGATGATGCCGAGTTCAAACCTACCGGCGAGTCGCCGCTAAAAAGCAACCCTGGTTTTGTTGACACGACATGTCCGTGTTGCAATGGTCCGGCAAAGCGCGAAACGGATACCATGGATACTTTCATGTGTTCATCATGGTACTTCATGCGCTATACCAGCCCGCATTTTACACAAGGAGCCTTTGATACTGAACAGGTCAAAAAATGGATGCCGACAGATATCTACACCGGCGGCGCAGAGCATGCCGTTATGCATCTGTTCTACTCACGTTTCTTTGTCAAAGCCCTGCGGGATATGGGGTTGGTATCTTTCAACGAGCCGTTCAAAAGGCTATTTAATCAGGGCACTGTTACACACGAGCATCAAAAAATGAGCAAATCCAAGGGCAACGTGGTTAACCCGGACAAATATGTTTCCGAGTTGGGTGCCGATACGGTACGTGCCTATTTGATGTTTATCGGGCCATGGGAGCAGGGTGGAGATTGGGACGACTCGGGCATTTATGGTCTGTCGCGCTGGTTGGGACGCATATGGAATTTGGCGCTGGATGATTATGAAGAGAAAAACTGCGAAACTACCGATGTAGCAAACCTCAAGAATCTGTTGCGCCTGATGCACCAGACCATTCGCCGTGCTACCGAAGACATGGAACGTCTTCGTTTCAACACGATGATATCCGCTCTCATGGAGTTTTCCAACTACTTGGGTAAAATACACGATGCCGGAAGCGTGCAGAGGGCAGATTATAATAAGGCAGTGTGCACTCTGTTGCGCTTGTTAGCACCTACAGCTCCGCACTTTGCCGAAGAGGTATGGTCGCGGCTTGGTTACTCATATAGTATCCACAATCAACGCTGGCCCGAATGGGATCCCGCTTTGGCGCAAGACGATGAAATCCCACTGGTTGTGCAGGTTAATGGTAAAGTTCGCGATAAGCTAATGGTTCCATCAAGCGTGACCGAGACAGAGGCTAAGAACCTTGCGCTTGGCAGTCCCAAGGTGCAGATTTTCACTGACGGCAAAAAATTAGTGCAGGCGATTTACGTACCAAGAAAACTGGTAAGCCTAGTCGTGGAATAAAACTTTTCAATCTGAGTAATAAGTATCTATTTTCGCGGATTTTAAAAGCTGGCATAAATAAAAAATAGGATATAGCAGGACATAAAATGGGATTGTTTAAAATTGCTTTCATTGGTGGTGGCAACATGGGGCGGGCTATTGCTACTGCCATCATCAAAAACAATTTGGCTGCGCCGCAAGATGTATGTATCAGCGATGTTTGTCAACAAAGGCTGGAAACACTTCAAGATGAGTTAGGTGTGCATATTTCAACAAACAATGTTGAGGCAGTAAACGGCATGGATGTGGTTGTACTGGCTGTAAAACCGCAAACCTTGGATGCGGTTATGGCCGAGATGACAGGCAAATTGCCCCGACCTGCACTGTTGTTCTCAATCGTGGCTGGCAAAAAAATAGAAGCTCTGGCAGGCGGTTTTTCCCACCAAGCTGTGGTGCGCGCAATGCCCAACACTCCTGCACAAATCGGTAAGGGCATAACAGTATGGACAGCCACTCAGGATGTCATGCCTGCACAACGCCTCAATGCTGAAGCCATTGTACAAGTGATGGGCCGTGGCATCTACACCGGTTATGAGGCATATTTGGATTTTGCGACAGCTGTCAGCGGCTCCGGTCCGGCGTATACCTTTCTTTTTATGGAGGAAATGGTCAAAGCGGCAGAATCCATTGGCATTCCTGAAGAACTGGCAAAGATATTGGTAATTCAAACGGTGCTCGGCTCTGCAGAATATGCCAAGGTGACAAACAAAGGCTTACCTGATTTAAGGAGTGATGTCACCTCTCCCGGAGGTACTACCGCTGCGGCGATTAATGTTTTCGAAGAAAATAATTTCGGCGGTTTGATACAAAAAGCTGTGGAAGCCGCCTACCAGCGCGCTAAGGAACTGAGCAATGTATAGGAAAGCATTGCAAAAATGTTAGCGTGCGCCATTTAGAATAAAGGGGTGCCCTATGAATTGGTTGGATACTCTTATACTGGTCACTTTGGCAGCCGGCGTTATCGGCGGGCTGACAATAGGTATTGTGCGCAGCCTTGTGAATCTGGTAGGATTGCTGTTTGGAATTTTCCTTGCAGGTCGTTGCTACGAAACAGTTGGACATTGGCTGGTATTCATAGACAACACATCTGTGGCTAATACTGTCGGTTTTGTGCTGATAGTGTTGGTCGTCATGATTATTGCCGGTATTATATGCGCCTTATTGCGCAAGTGGATGTCCACTGTTTTCCTTGGATGTCTTGACAGATTGCTTGGTGGAATAGTAGGGCTGTTTATTGGCGCTATGTCGTGGGGTGCACTGTTGGTGCTGTGGGTAGAATACTTCAATAATGACGCAGTCAGTAGCTCACTTGTAGCTGAATTTCTGCTGGACAAATTCCCACTGGTGATGACACTTCTGCCATCAAATTTCGACGGCATTAAGAACTTCTTCGGCAATTAATTGCAAAACAGCCAAAATCAAACATGGCGCCCCATTTGGCATACATTCCGGATGGTGTGGCCGTAAGCCTATGCTTTTGGAGTTTCGCCAATGGGGTGCAACTGCTCCCATTTAGCTATAAGTTGTTCGCGGCTTTCTTGGTTTGATAAGTCCGGGACAGGGGCTCCCACCGGACATATTTCAGAGCATTGCGGCTTGGTGAAACTGCCTATGCACTCACTACAGCGGACAGTGTCAATTTCATAGATGTCACGCCCTTCTTTGATGGCTTTGTTGGGACATTCAGATTCACATGCCCCGCAACTAATACAATCCTCGCTGATTTTATAAGACATATCGTGCTCCTTGTTTTATTCTAATTATGGACTAATATTGTTTCAGATTTTTGACTTTTTCCTTAACAGCAAAAGCCACACTAGCTGCCACCCAGTCATCTATCTTGCCGCCCAAACGTGCCACTTCCTTGAGCAAACTTGATGATAAAAATTGATACTGCGGGCTGGCCATAAAACATACCATCTCCAGCTCCGGTGAGAGTTTATTGGTCATCATTGCCATGTCAAACTCGAACTCAAAATCGGCACTGGCACGCAGGCCGCGTACCATCACCTGAGCCCCGACTTTTTGGGCAAAATCAACTGTGAGACCGCAATAAAGCTGCACTTCAACATTTACAATATCTTTGACAGCTGCTTTTGCCAGTTCCACGCGCTCCTGCGGGCTGAACATCAGTTTCTTCTCCGGAGTATCGTACACCCCGACTATGACCTTTTCAAAAATGCGGGATGCACGCAGCACCACGTCCAAATGCCCGTTGGTAATAGGATCAAAACTACCGGGATAAATGGCTATGGTCAAGATAATTGCTCCTTTTTATAGATGGCAATAGTGCTGTCACCATGACGGTACTCGCGTTTCATGCAGAGTACCCCATAACACTGCTCCAGCTTAAATCTTGTGGAATGGGTAATCACCACCGTGGTATCCATGCTCACCAGCGGCGATGCCGCCAGTTGTTCAATTGTTGCTCCGATAGCGGTATCTTTATAAGGTGGGTCCATCAGTATTATATTATACGGCCCTTTCAACGCAGCAATGGCGCGGCTGACGGTAATGCAGTGCACTTTGGCTTGGCAACTCAACCCTGTCTTTTCAATATTTTCCCTGATTATAGCACAGCAACGCGGCTCCTGGTCAACGAAATCCACGCTGCCAGCTCCGCGGCTGAGGGCTTCAATGCCCAATGACCCTGATCCGGAGAAAAGGTCAAGAACTTGTGTCCAGTCATCAACTGACGATGTCAAAATGGAAAAAATAGCTCCCCGCACCAGCTCAGTTGCCGGACGCGTTGGAGTACCTTTGGGCATTTTTATTGGAAAACCCTTTACACTGCCGGATATAACTCGCATACTCATATGGCTACATTATATCCTAAACTGCTAAGTGCATGGGAATATTGCCACAGTATTTACTTGGGCTATTGACGAGCTATATAACTGAAGATATACTGCATATGTTGGAAGAAAAGCCATTTTGCTTGCATATCTGCATTCGGGGCATCTTGGTTATCCCCCATGAAGGTCGCCGAGTGGCACCGTTGGCAGTCGTGTCTTAATAAAATATCTTTCTGAGACGAATGGAAAAAGCATTATGGATGTTAGAAATTTGAAAGTGCTTATCAGAGGTGGTGGTGAGTTGGCCAGCGCAGTGGCTTGTCGTTTGGTCGAGTGCCATTTCAATGTTGTCATGACAGAAGTCCCTCAGCCACAAGCCGTACGACGCAGGGTTTCCTTTTGTGAGGCGGTATATGATGGAGTTCAAAATGTGGAAGGTCGCACTGCGCGGCTGGTGAGTTCCCCTCAACAAGTGTATAACGCATGGGACGCCAGAGAAATGGCTCTTGTCGTAGATCCAAAAGCCAGCATCAGCGCCGCGCTAAACCCCAATGTCGTAATTGATGCAATCCTCGCCAAAAAGAACCTTGGCACGCGTATAACTGACGCCGAGATGGTTATAGGCCTGGGTATCGGGTTTGAAGCCGGCAAGGATACACACGTGGTCATTGAAACCAACCGTGGACATAATCTGGGTCGCATCATCCGCCAAGGCATCGCTGAGCCTGATACCGGCAATCCTGGTAATATCGGCGGCTATACCACAGAGCGTGTCATGCGTGCCCCATGCGACGGAATTATTAGAACAATTAAGCAAATAGGCGACATCGTGCATGCCGGAGAAGTGGTAGCGTATGTGGAAGAACAACTGGTGCAGGCTGCTATTCCAGGCATTATTCGTGGTCTGCTACGCGATGGTACACCGGTAACCAAAAGTCTCAAAGCCGGTGACGTTGATCCGCGCGGAGATGAAACATACTGCCACACCATTTCTGACAAAGGGCGCACTATTTCAGGCGGCGTATTGGAAGCAATCATGTCGCATTTCAACAACTGATGGAGCTTTGCTATAGATACTCAGAACTTGATTGCAGTTAACGACCTCTGGCATGAAATATATCCGTATCTGGCAGCGCATGCATCCGAGTTTTATGGCAGAGCAGATGGACATGCGCTGGAGCTTGGACCTTTTGCCGGTGGAATGAGTTGTGCGCTTTCTGTGTCCCATCCACATATGCATTTTACTATTGCCGACAGTCATAATGATTATATGTCTCACATTAAACGTCATGTCTCTTCGTGCAATCTCAGTAGTCGTATGCATATTGTAGAAACAGCTTTGGACAGATTGCTATTCGCTGACGGTAGCTTTGATTTGGTCATGTTTCGCGGAGCATATTTTTTCATCATGGAGCGCCCTCATATCCTGCAAGAAATCTATCGCGTGCTGGCACTGGGCGGGGTGGCATTTGTGGGAGGGGGATACGGCCGAAATACCCCACAGGGTGTGATTGATACTATTGCTGACGAGTCGCGTGTTTTAAATGAGAAGCTTGGGCGGCAACGCATTACGCTGGAACAATTACGCGCCCTGCTACGTTCACAAAATATGGAGTCGGTAGCCCGCATTACTGAGGAAGGCGGGATATGGCTTATCATCCACAAACGCAAACAGCCTGTTGAAAAACAGTCCTCCTCTTTGTCAGAGTCGCTCGGGTTGGAATTCTCCGAGAATATCGCTTTAGTTGGTGGTGGCGGCAAAACCAGCCTAATGTTTCGTCTGGCACAAGAACTGGCAGGAAATGGACAGAAAGTTATTAGCACAACAACTACACATATTTTCCCTCCTTCGTGCAAAGAAACTCCCTGTCTTATCGTCGAGTCGGAAGAGGATGCTTTGGTAGAGCGATTAACACAGGAGCTACCGATACACAAACATGTAACACTGGCACTGGCATTGGATAATAACGGCAAACTCAAAGGTCTTTCACCGGAAATCTTGGATAAAATCCAAGCCTTGGATTTAGCTGATTACATAGTTAATGAGGCCGATGGTGCCGCAGGCAAACCTATCAAAGCTCCGCGCCATGGCGAACCAGTTATTCCAACCAGCACTACGTTGGTATTGGCATTGGTTGGGTTGGATGCTTTGGGCGCTCCGTTATCTACAGAAAAAGCCTCACGGATTGAGTTCATTGAGCGCCTTGCAGGGCTGTCACTTTATGATATTATGACAGATGAGGTGATTGCTACATTGTTGACTGAGCCAAACGGCATCATACAGAATACCCCGCCAAATGCACGCATTGTGCCGTTTCTAAATAAGTCCGATTTGGTATCTACAGAAGCCGTAGAATCACTGGCTTCAGCTATTTTGGCGCGTCGCCACATGCAAATAAATCAAGTTGTCGCAGGTTCTCTTTCGACACAACTTTCTTTATACCGAATTTTTCATTCTTCAATTTTTGCAGATGGAGGTAATTATGCAGAATGATATCTATGCCGAACTGGCGCGTTTGAGCACCACAGGAGAAGATGTTGCACTGTGTACAGTAATTGCTGTTGCCGGTTCTACTCCGCGGGAGGAAGGTTCCAAAATGATAGTGAGGGCAAACGGCTCTATCATAGGAACAATCGGTGGTGGAGCCGTGGAAAAAGCCGCCATTCAGGAAGCACTGGAAGTATTAAGGCGCGGGCGTGCCAAAAAAATGGAGTATAAATTGAACACATCGGGTGATTTGGGCATGCTTTGCGGTGGGGATACCGAGATTTTTATTGAGCCGATATTTGCGACATCTAAATTGTATATATTCGGGGCAGGTCATATTGCCCTGCCTTTGTCGCAAATGGCGACCATAGTCGGCTTTAAGGTAACAGTTATTGATGAACGAACTGAGTTTGCCAGCTCTGAGCGCTTCCCTGATGCGAATGTCATGCCAATAGAAATACCTGAAGCCTACAGCCAAATAAGTGTCGGACAGGGCGACTATATAGTCATCGTCACACACGGGCACAAAGGCGACGAAGTAGCATTGGAGAGTGCGCTCAGGACATCGGCAAAATACATCGGCATGATTGGTAGCCAAAGCAAAAACAAGGCGGTATACGAGCATTTGTTAGAAAAGAATTTCACCATGGATGACTTGTCACGAGTTTATGCGCCTATTGGGTTACACATCAAGGCGCAAACCCCGGAGGAAATTGCCGTAGCCATTCTCGCGGAGATTATTGGTGTTAGGCACGGCGTTAAGAAAGTTGAAATCGCATAAACTTGAGACTCCAAAATCAGACTACATGCGAAGACTGGCAAGTTTTTGGGCATCAAGTTATAATAAACCGGTGCTGGGTTTGCTATACGAATGATTTTTCTCTAAATACATAACAGCGGAGGTAAATAATGGCTGAAAAATGGGTTGAATCATATGAGGATTTAAAAAAATTTATTGCGAATCATCCGGAAATTAAGATTGATACGAAAGATGTTCTGATTACGCAAGAGATTCGTGCGGAGTTTTATCGCCATTTTAACGCCGTCCGCAATACCCTAATTAAAGAGTATTTTACCATGGAGCTGGATAAAGCTTGTGAGCTTGGAAGGGCATATGCTGATATCAGCAAAATTGTTCAACAAGATATGAGTTTAGAGGCTATTGATATCGGCAGTAGCCTCAATGGATTATTGATTGAACCGCTTGAAAGCTTAATGAGTGCCGTGTATACCCCATTGTTTAACTTATTGCGAGGTCGAACCAATGAGAAAGTTTTTATTCTTGAAGCACAGAAGGCCGTAAAAGATTTTTTCCAGCCAATATTTTGCGAAGGCTATAAACGCTGG
>Ga0082212_10006653_pt1 | contig 15473 bp, 6 predicted proteins | sample TergutNt197P3_FD_71548 | JGI IMG/M metagenome (GOLD analysis project Ga0082212, IMG submission 71548) | Neocapritermes taracua P3 segment gut microbial communities from Petit-Saut dam, French Guiana - Nt197 P3 | ecosystem: Host-associated > Arthropoda: Insects > Digestive system > Gut ...
CACCGAAATCAAGGTTTACGACTCCCACGGCAAGGGTGTGACGGCCAAGATGTGCGACGTCAACTTGGACGGCGTGATCGACATGCTCGACCTCCTTGACCTGTTCATCCACTACACAAAATAGACCTAACTGAAGTGCATTAACTATAAAAGACGAGGCTGCCCCGGATGATATCTGGGGCAGCCGCGCTTTTCTATTCGGCTCCTATGTTAAGGGTACGGCGACAGAGCACAGTGATATAGATGACAATCCGTTTGTTAAAGAGATACTGCGGACAGGCAGGGAAATTTAATCTTGGCTGCTCTTCGAAACACCAGATCAGGAAATTCCTCTTTTATTTGGCTTGTACACGATTACCAACCTTTTTCATTGAACTTTTGTCATATTCAATTGGCTGGATTGAAAAACCGAATTGTACGTACTATTTCGTATAGTGGATAAACAAGTCGATCAAATCCAGCATGTCGACCTTACCGTCTGAGTTGACGTCGCACATGCTCGCGGTGACGCCTTTCCCTTTGGAATCAAAGACCTTGATTAGCGTGTCCCAATTTGGTGAATCCTTGTCGGATCCGCAGTAAAGCAGCATGATTCCCAGATCCAGTGCGTCGACCAATCCGTCCCTAGTGAGGTCGTATTTTGAATATTTTCTCTCTACCGCTGTCGTCGCTTCGCCTGCTTCAATGACCGCGTCAAGGTATGCTGCAGTATCCCCGGCACGCCCATAAACCGATATGCCAGTCAGTTTAACGGACGCGTCGCCTGTTGCCTTGGGGGTGAATATCAGTTTGGCGATGTCAGCGGGAGCTTCTGAAGTAAACCCGTTTGAACCCTCCTGTCCGTAAGCGATCGTGATTTTCCCCATCCATATGTTGCCGTTTGCAAGCTCCCACAGTATGTTGCCTGATTGGCTGAACCCGTTCAGCTCGTCAATACCCATAAAAGTAAGCATGCTGCCATCCAGCTCAAATTTCAGCTCGATCACCATCACGCCTTGCGCATCGCGAATTGAAAGGATGAACTCCGTTTCATCCGCAACATAGCTGACCGGGTTGGTTCGGATGCTGGCTTTGACGTTTTGGTTTGGGCTTAATTCTTTCGGATAGAAAAAGAGCGTGCCTGAACCCATGTCTTCTGGGGAATTGATCACAAGCCCCAGTTCCCGCCAGCCGATGACGCTGTCCGGTGAAGCCATGTTGTTGTAAAAGCAGCAAACAAATTCGAGCGCAGGGTTGTTTGAAATATCCAGCTCGGTCAGTTCATTGCACTGGCAATACAAATACTGCAGGTTTGGGAAAAACTTAAGGCCCGTCAAGTCGCGTATCCCCATATCATACACAAACAGGTGAGTAAGGGACGCCATAGGCTTCATGTCGGTATTCTTGATAAAGTCGTCTTCCGTCCTTCTACCTCCGTCTATATCATTGATCAACCGAAGCGCTTCTCTTCGAAACGCCGGATCAGGGAATTCCTCTATGTAGGTCCCATGCACGGAAAACCGCGCTTGCAAGACGCGGTCTGCGTCAGCTGAAAAGGAGTACACTGCCCCAGCCCCTGCAACTTTCTTCTGGTTTTCATACCAGCCTTCAAACCGGCATCCAGCATCCGGCGTTGCGGCGACAGTGACTCTGTCGCCATACGGGAATTCCCCCCCGCCGGAAACGCTGCCGCCAGGCGCTGCAAAAGCCCGCACGGTCACGCTGCTTGGGATTGGCGGCTCTTCTGGTTTTGGCGGCAGCGGCAGTGTTTTCAGGTAAGGCAGCCCATTGTTTACGCCCTCGTCAATTCCCCAAATTCTTTCAAAATCCCATGGGGATATGCTGCTCCAGTTCTCTTGGTTCGTGTACGTCTGCTTATCCTTGAAAAAGCTCATTTCTTTCGGTGCCAAATCTGTCAACTCAGGCAGTTCGTCATAAGCTATTCCAAACAAGTTGTCTTTCAAATAGTAGCAGTTATCAAGCGTGCTTGAATCCTTGTTTTTAATGAACCCTATGCCGCTTTGCTGCTTGTTTGTGGCAAATGAATTTACTACCATTGAATCTCCGAAAAGATCGTATGAAAACCCAGCGCTGATTTCGCCGATTGACTCAACCTGCCCCGATGCGTATGAATTGTACACTTGGCTGTTGTTAACGCTGCTAATGAAGCCGGCAGCAAAGTGGGACGCACCGTTTCCTGTCGTGGCTGCTGAAAAACAGTCTCTGACGACAGAATTGCCAAATATTCCTCCTGCAAACCCGCCAAGCGGCGATTTCCCGGTGGTATAACAATTTGAAAACTGCGTGTCAAATGCGATGCCGCACAGTATTCCATCGTTTCCTACCCAAAGAGGAAATTCAACATCTGCGTTTATGACAGCGAGATTTTCTATCCTGCTGCCTTCGCAATGCCCAAACAAGCCGGAAAAGTCGAAATTGGGAACAATCTTCATGTTTGATACGCTATGGCAATTTCCGTCAAAATTGCCCGAGAATGGGTGTACATACCAGTTGCTTTGGCCAATGGGCATCCATTCCAGCCCACCCAGATCGATGTCGGCTGTCAATTTGAAGTATTGGCCTTTGTATGAATTGCCTGCATCTACATCCCTTGAAAGCTTTGCCAGCTGCTCGGCTCTTGCGATCAAATACGGGTTTCCTGCAGTCCCGTTGCCTCCGTCAAAGGAATCTGCCGCAAAGTCGACCCACTTGTCTGATTTGTCAACGGTCACCGATACCGAAATCTCCAACGGTATGCCTTGGGTGTTTTGCACTCCGTTTGGCAGAATTACTATGCCGTCGACTTGGAACACCTGTTCTGTTTTGATGCTTGGGTCGTATAAAGCACCCTCAACGAACCATAAGACTGTTGCGGGCAGCTGCTGGAAGTTGCCTGCGGCTATGTTCACCGTAGCCGGCAGCTTCAATGCCTTGGCGCTTTTTTCAGCTCCATTCGGAATGCCTGTTATGGCTGCCGGAGGGGTCACGCCGTCTAAACCCATTACGGCTTCCACGCTAACCTGTATTGAGGTTGAAAGTGGGATGCCGCTGGGGTTGGCTACCCCCTTTGGCATTATGACATTCCCTTTTACGTTAAAAGTCTGCGCGGACGGGTTTGACGGGTCGTAAGAAGAGCCTTCGGCGTCCCAAGAGACTACTGCCTCAAGGTAAGGCAGCTCGTCCGTAACGATTGAGATGGTTTTCGGCAGCCCCAGTCCTTGCGCGGTTTTTGGCGAACCGCTCAAAACGCCCGTAACGCTGCCAGGCGTGATAATGCTTTTAAAAACCTGGCTTCCGGTATAAAACGTGACGGGGAAGCTCTTCAAGTAAGGCAGCCCGTTGTTGAAGTTTTCGTTGATCCCCCAAACATCGACAAAATCCCATGGGTGTTCGCTGTCCCAAAAGGCAGGGTTGAGATAATTCTCTCTGCTCGTGAAAAAATCCATGCCTTTGGGCGCGACGGTGGCTTCAGTGCCTGCGAATACCTCCCTTATGCCTATGGGGTTGTCTTCGAGGTAGTAGCACCCCCTTGCCGAACCGTGGGTTTTCAAGCTGGAAAACCCACAGCCATAGGGCGCGTAAACGGTTGAAAAGGAATTTGAGATTTCTTCACCGCCGGCATATGCCGCAAAACCAGAATCATCAGGGTAAAGCGACAGAATGCTTCCCGATGAATAGGAATTGTAAACGTTTGCGCTGACTTCGTTGAAATACGAGGTGAGGCTCGTGGCAAGCCCGCCTGCACCGTCATCTGCGTTTAAACTGAATGTGTCCGCACTTGAAAAACAGTTTTCGATTGTAGCCGCGCCGCATCCCATAATCCCGCCTCCCGAAACCGTTCCTGTGGTGAAGCAATTGGAAATAGTTGCGCCGGCTCCGACATATCCGCAGATGATCCCGACTGCCGGTCCAAACCAGCCGGTACCGTCCACTTTGGCGTCAAGCACTGCGAGGTTTTTCACCGAGCATTTCGCGTTGCGGTCAAAGGGAACCCCGATCTCTCCAAACAAGCCCACATGCGAACTGGTTTGGAGGGTGTCCATCCGAATGATTTCCATGTTTGAAACAGAATGGTTGCCACCGTCGAAATGCCCCATGAAGCCATCCGTGATCATGAACCAGCCATTTATCTCCACATAATGGATTGGTGACCAGTATTTCCCTTCAAGGTCAATGTCGGAGGCTAGTTTGAAATACTCGCCCCAGCACAGGTTGCGGTTAACCCCAACTTCATAGGACAGCTTCGCAAGCTGCTCCGGCGTGGCAATTAAATACGGGTCGCTCTCGCTCCCTTTTCCCCCAGCATACTCGAAAGCGGCGTAGTCCAGCCAATTGAGCGATTTGACGACGGTTACGCTGCAAGTGCTGCTGAACCCGTTTGCAGTGCTGAACGTAAGCACTGCTTCCCCTACACCAACAGGCGCGATGCGCCCGTCTATATACGCAGCAACTCTGTCGTCGCTTGAGGCCACCGTGAAACTCTTGTCTGTTGCGTCGCCCCAGCCTATGTTAACGTAGAGCCACGGCTGCGAGGCAAATAACGAATTTTCAATTGTAACCGACTCTGGCCATAACGAAAAGTAATCGACGGGGATTTCCGCAGCTCCAAGAAACTTTCTGAAGTCGATGACGCCTGAGCCGAATAACCTGTCCCAGCCGGTTACGCCCAAGTCGACGGCGGAAGCCCTCACCGCTGCCCTTAAGCCCTCTGGTCCAAGGCTAGGCTCGTTAAGGCTGAACATGGCTGCAGCGGCGGCGACGTGAGGCGAGGCCATTGAAGTGCCGTCGTAGTATCCATAGCCTCCGCCCGGTATGCTGCTGCTTATGTTGACACCGGGCGCAGAGACGTCAACAGCGTCGCCAAAGTTTGAAAAACTGGCTTTCTGATCGCTAATATCTGTGGCTGCCACTGTAATCACGCTTGCCAGCCTGGCCGGCGACACATATTTGGTGTCTTTGTTGTCGTTCCCTGCCGCGACTACAATGCAAGTGCCCTTGCCTGTTGCGTATTCGCAGGCTTCCCTCATGAGCCAGTCCCAATCCGGTTCGTCACCGTAATACGTGCTTCCAAGGCTCATGTTAATAATCTTCGCACCATTGTCTGCTGCCCACACGATGCCCGCAGCTATGTCGGTGTCGAAGCCGTACCCATAGTCGTCCAAAACCTTGACAGGCATTATTTTAACGTTTTCTGTCGTGCAGTCCACCACCGTGCCGGAGACGTGCGTACCATGGCCATCACCGTCAACCGTCCAGCCCTGGTCTGTCGCATTGGTTTCGGAAAAGTTCCGTCCAAGCAGCATCCTGCCTGAAAGATGCGGGTGGTTTGAATCAGCACCTGTGTCAAGAACAGCTACAACGAGGTTTGCTCCAGTTTTGCCTGTGCTTGTCAAGTATTCTTTCATCATGTCGGCGCGTATCCGCCCCGTGCCCCAGCTTGCTTCCTGTCGTTCCAAGGCTGGTTTGCCATCTTCTTTGCCAAACTTGCCAAATGACGATGCGATCAGCTGGGGAGCAATGTTTTGACAGTCCGGCAATGATTTTATCGCATCAAAGGACTCTTTTGCTTGATGGATTGAACCGTATTTCAGCACATACTGCCCTTTGCCGTCTGTTACGCAATCATCTGCGTAATTTGCATATGCAGCAGGCAGGCTTTTCCCCGGCAGCATCCGCACAAGCAGCGTCTTTGTCTGGAATGGCCTTGTCAAAACAATGTCGCCGCCAGAAGCAAACACGTCAACGCCTAAAATGCCGGCAGCCTCTTCCAAGCTGCACAGAGGCACTGATTCCGTTCGCATATCCATCTCAATCTCCACACCCAAGGCTTCTGCGATGTCGGCAATGGGGAGCACAATGCCCCCGTCTGCTGTGAGCGGCGGGGTCACTGTCGTTTCTTCCCCGTCAACGATCATTGATCCGCTGCCCAGCGTTAGCTCAATTGCGGATATGTACGCTTCACTTTCCGCATCAGCATCCCAAAGCGAGCGCACCGCCTCGTTGAAGAACAAAACCGTCTCAGCATTGATCTCCCCGCCATCTGGCAGAGATGCCGCAGCTTGGGCAGGCGCTAAACCGCACAAGGGCAGTACTATTGCTAAATAAAATGGCAAGATTTTCCTGAACATAATTATTCCTCCTCGGATATCTGTGTTTGTTCGCTTGCAAGTTGACTGGTTAATGTTGGTTAATTGATGATACCACTTTTCTGGGACTTATACAAGTTGGCATAAGCAATTCCCCATTGATTTTGCCGTCGGATTTATATATACTGTTCTCATCAGGGAAATTATTATTAATGATCAGCTGGGAAGGGTGTTGAAATGAAGAAACTACCGCTTGGGATACAGAATTTCCGCAAAATAATGGAAGGCAGCTACGTCTACGTCGACAAGACTCAGTACGTCTACAACATCATAAACGACGGGAGCTATTATTTCCTGTCGCGCCCCAGGAGGTTCGGGAAATCGCTGCTGCTGGACACCATAGGAGAAGCCTTCAGCGGTGACAGGGAGCTTTTCAAGGGTCTTTGGATATACAACTCGGACTACAGCTTCGAGAAGCACCCGGTCATCAGGCTGGACATGAGCAACATCGCGAACAGGACGCCGGAAATTCTTGAAGGCTCATTGGCTGCGAGCCTTAAAAAACGTGTGGAAGCGGAAGGCCTTGACATTTCTGCCGAAATCCCATCGGACATTTTCAAATTCCTGATTGAGGACTTGCACGCAAAGTACAATCAAAGGGTTGTGGTTCTAATCGACGAGTACGACAAGCCCATACTGGACCGCCTCGGCGACATAAAGACGGCAGAAGCCAACAAAGACGTGCTGGGGGGGTTCTACGGCGTCCTCAAGTCGATGGACCCGTACCTGAGGCTCACGTTCATCACAGGGGTCACCAAGTTCACGAAGGCTTCAGTGTTTTCGGAGCTCAACAACCTGAGCGACATAACGCTGTCGAAAAAATACGCAAGCGTGTGCGGCATAGGCATAGCGGACCTTGACGGGTATTTCGGGGAGCGCATCAAAGCCCTGTCTGCGGCAGGTGATTTCAACCACGTCAGCGACCTGCGCAGCGAAATACTCGCATGGTACGACGGCTACTCTTGGGACGGCAAAAACCGGGTGATAAACCCCTTTTCCCTGCTCAGCTTCTTCGATCGAGAGGGGTTCGAGAGCTTCTGGTACGCCAGCGGCACACCGGGGTTTTTGATGGAGCTGATGATAAAGGACCCCGGCGTGTACACGAACCTTAAAAACCTGAAGATAACGGGGCTCATGCTGGACACAACCGAAATTGACAAGATCGAAGCGGAGCTGCTGCTGTTCCAAGCAGGGTACCTTACAGTAAAGGACGTGCTGCCTGCAAAGGGTACCAGCCTATACGTGCTGGACATGCCGAACTTTGAAGTCAAGGAGGCTTTCGACCTGCACGTGGCGACAGCCTTTACGGGAAAAAAGCAGGCCTACGTCAAGAATACCCAGCTGGACATTTTCGAGGCGCTGCAAGACGGCGACCTGCAAAAGGTCCTGGAATTGCTGAGGGGCCTCTTTGCCTCGATCCCCTACGAGCTCCACGTGGACCGCGAAGCATACTACCATTCGGTATTCTACGCCGTTATGAACGTTCTTGGGTTTGACATCGACGCGGAGGTGTCCACAGCCGGCGGCAGGGTGGACGCCGTGCTGGAGCTTGATGACAAAGCTTACGTGATGGAGTTCAAGTACGTGAAGTGCGAGCAGGGCGCGGAGCCGGAACTGAAGAAAAAGCTGTTCGAAAAAGCCTTGGACGAAGGCATGGGGCAGATTAAGAGCAGGGGCTACGCCAAGAAATACGAAGGGAGCGGTAAGACAGTATACCTAGCGGCTTTCGCGTTCCTCGGCAGGGACGACATAGAGATGAGGGTTGAAATACAGCTCTGACGTTTATCGACTGTCTTCTTTCGCACTCGCGACGATTTCTGCCTGCTATTTCTGCCTTCCTCTACGCCTTCAACTTAAACTGCGATATCAGCTGGTTCAGCACGTCGGACTGTGCGCTTAGCTCTTCTGAGGCAGCTGCGCTTTCTTCGGCTGTGGCGCTGTTTTCCTGTGTGACGTGGGCGACTTCGTCGATGCTCTCGTTGACGCGGGATATGCCGCTTGTCTGTTCTTCGGAGGACTCTGCAATATCGCTGGCGATTTGGTTGCTCTCGCCGATGCCGGAAACTATGTCGACAAAGCTTGCGGCGGTTTCTTGTGCGATGCGGGCGCCTAACTCTGCTTTTTCCATTGAGTTGGCGATCAGCCCGCCGGTGTCCTTGGCGGCTTCTGCGCTCTTGGCCGCAAGGTTTCTGACTTCCTCTGCCACCACTGCAAAGCCCTTGCCGTGCTGGCCCGCCCGCGCCGCTTCGACGGCGGCGTTCAGCGCCAGGATGTTGGTCTGGAAGGCTATGTCGTCTATGACCTTGATCACTTTATTTATGGACTGGCTGGCTTGGTTTATCTCATTGACGGCAGCCGTCATCTCATCCATCTGCCGGCTGCCTTTTTCAGCGTTTTGCATGATTTCGCCGGCCATGGAGGCAGAGCGCCTAGCCAATTCTGCGTTGGCTTTTGTCCTCTCCGATATTTCTGATATTGTCGCTAGGACACTGGACACGGTTGTGGCCTGCTGCGTGGAGCCCTGCGCCAGAGCCTGCGCCCCTTGGGATATTTGATTTGCGTCAGATGCAACCTGCGACGCTGCCGCTTTTATCTCATGAAACATTTCATTGAGGTTGGCGATCATCTTTTCAAGCGCCAAGTTCATGACGTCTTTGTCGCTTCTGGGCTTAATGTCCACGGTCAGGTCGCCGCCAGCCAAAGACTCGGCAACCGACGCTTGCGCCTTTGTGTTGCCCACCAGCATTTGGAATGATTTTACAAGCAGCCCGATCTGGTCGTCTGCCTTGTAGTCGACTTGCACGTCCAAATCGCCTTTGGCGATGGCGTCTGCCGCAGACGTTATGCTGCGCAAGGGGTTTATTACGCTTGCCGTGATCAAGAGCGTCAAAAGAACCGAAGCTGCGACTGCAACTATGATAAACACAATGACGACAATTGTGCAGAATTCCCCAAGCCGCAAAATATCTTCGCTTCTGCTTTCGGTCACTTCCGCGTAGCGGTCTTCCATAGCAGACAAAATCGTTATTACCTCCTCCGTTTTGGGAAGGATCGCGTTCAGCGTCTCACGTTTTGCGTTTTCGATGTCGCCCAGTTGCAAGTATGTCACGACGACTTTTGCCTCGTTGTGGATAAATGTGTGAGGGTCGCTAAGCTTTTCAAGCATCCCTTGGATATCGGGGTCTTTGATGTTCTTCGCCTGGTCGCTGCCGCTCCATTTGCCGAGGGCGCATGTAGCCGGATCCAGCGAGCCGGCAAAATTTCCCCCGGTGAGCACTGCCTCGGTCAGCCCCTCCCGCCAGTTGTAATGCGCATTCAGCACTTCGGTGATGCTGGCACTCTCCTTTTCCATCCCATGCAGTTCCTCTGACAAGCTAGTGAGTTTTTTGACGGACACCAAGCCGACGAATCCAAGGATTGCTCCAATAATAGCCATAAGAATGAAACCTGAAATGATTTTTGTGCGAATTTTCACAGTGCCACCATCCTTTCAATGTGCGCCGCAGCGCCTTCATAATCCATCATCATTATCATGTCCTTGATCTGTCCGACGTCCTCGTCCAGCACACCGTGCAGGTGCAGCTCGTTTAGGTTTTGCAGCTCTTTTTCAATCAGCACTAGGTCTGTATCGTCAAAAGCGCTCTTCAGGCTCTCAAAAATCCGGAGCAGCTCGGGGGGCATTTCCGCTTTTTCGCTGCTTTGGCTCATTGCCACGAATGCCTCCTTCAATTTTACGTTCATCTGATGCAGCTCCTCCAAAAAAGCCGGCAGGTTTGCATCGCAGTATTCAATGTCCGTCTTATCGGCTGCATTTTCTAATTTGTACGCTTTCTTGGACAGCTCCACCGCGCCAATGTTGGCTAGGGCACCCTTAATGCCGTGCACCTCTATTCGGAAGTTGTCCATGTCGCCGGCTTTGAGGAATGCGGTTAGGTTGTTGTTGCTCTTGTCTATTTCCCGCGTCATCAGTTTCAAAGACTTCGCGTACGCTTTCTTCAGGCCGCAGATTCTGTTCAGCCCCGCCGACACTGAAAGCCCGTCTATCAGCTCGATCCTCTTCCAAAAATCTTTGAGCGCATCGCCTATCGGTTCGTCGCGCTCCCCTTTTTCAGATGGCGGAGTCAAAAGCTTTTCTGCCGGAATCCATCTCTTCAGTATCTGCATCAGTTCTTCTTTCATGATAGGCTTCCACAGATAATCGTTCATTCCAGCCTCAAGCATGGATTCTTTGGCCCCCACCACGGCGCTTGCAGTAAGGGCGACTATCGGTACGTCAAAGCCCATGGAGCGGATAATTTTCGTCGTCTCGATGCCGCTCATTTCGGGCATCCTGTGGTCCATGAACACAACATCGTATTTTTTGTGCAAAATCATTTCGATGGCTTGCTTGCCGGAAGTGGCAGAGTCCGCAGTTATGCTGCACAGCTCCATCAGCCCGCATGCGACATTCAGGTTCGTGCGGTTGTCGTCAACCACCAGTGCTGCCGCGTCAGGGGCATAAACCATGACGTCGCTTGTGTAGATGCGGTGAATCAGCGCCGGGTCGCCAACTTCAAATGGGATTTCTACGTGAAACGAAGACCCTTTGCCATATACTGTCTCCAAGGTTATGTTTCCTCCCATCATCTCCACCAGCGCCTTTGTGATCGAAAGGCCGAGCCCTGTCCCTTTCGTGTTGCGGTTCTTCAGCACATCGGCTTGCTCAAAAACGTTGAACAGCGTGGGTATGCTTTCCTCCGGAATGCCTATGCCTGTATCTTTCACGGTAATTTTCAAAGTGGTCTTAGTAAAACTGATGATCAGGTGCACATAGCCCTTTTCGGTGAACTTTATCGCGTTGCCGAGCAAGTTTAACAGAACCTGCCTGAGCCGCACGTCGTCGCCAAAAAGGCACAGGGGGGCGTCTTCCTGCATGATCAATTTGAAAGTCAGTTTTTTCTCTTCAACCAAAAATTGCGCCATTGAACCAACGTTGTCTATCAGCATGTTGAAATCGTAGTGCACAGGCACGAGGCTCAGCTTCCCGGCCTGTATTTTTGAAACGTCTAAAATGTCGTTGATGATTTCCAAAAGCGAAAAGGCTGACATCTTGATGTCGTTTACGTACCTGAGCTGGCGCTTGTTCAGGTCTTCGCGCAGCAGCAGCTCGGACATGCCAAGCACGGCGTTCATCGGAGTGCGGATCTCATGGGACATGTTGGCAAGGAACTGGCTTTTCGCTTCGTTTGCAGCTTGAGCCGCTTCTTTCTGCAGCCTTGCTTGGCGCTCCTTTTCGGCTATTGCCTTCATTTTCGCTTCATTGGCCCTGCTTTCGCGAAGGTCGCGGGAGTAGGACAAGTAGTAGTGTGTGTCCTTCCACGGGATTCTAATGATTTTAGTGTCCACCGGAATAAGCTCGCCTTTCGGAGTCAGGAATGACCGCTCCAAGCTGATGTAGCCGACGTCGTCAAGGATTTGCATGATTTCCTCTGTCCTGTCTGTTGTTTTCGCCCCGTCCGGTTGGTATTCTGGGAAGTATGTGTAGAAATTCTTGCAGAAATCATCTTTGTCGGGAACCTCCAGCGTGTTCAGCGCTTCTTGGTTGCAATCTACGATGTTGCCCTTGTCGTCCCGCATGATGCAAATCAAAGGATTGCCGTTCAGCATCAGTTTTATGCGCTCTTCGGATTCCTTGGATTCCTTTTCCTTGTTGATTTTGCTTGTTATGTCATAGAAATACACTATCAGCCTGTAGCCGATGAGCCACGAGACCCGGGCGACTGTCACCATGAAAAAGATCGGCGTCCCGTCGATTTCTGCCAGTTGTGCCGACGTCTGCACGAAGCCTTTTTCAAAAGCAGTTTTTATGCCCTCCCGCCTCAAGTCCTCTGTCCTCGTGCCGTCAGGCTGGAAAGCCGGCTGAATTGACTTGAAGAGCACGTTGAATTCTTCTGCGGACAGGCCTTCGGGGATGCCCAAAATGCTTGCAGCTTCACGGTTGAAAGCAACCACGTCGCCGTTTTCGTCCCACACGTGGCAGGGCAGAAGCGTAGAATGGAGCATGTCGCTCAGGCGGTGCTCGGCTTCTTCGGCCCAAACGTCAGTGAGGTCCCGCATAATTATGGCCGTGCCTTCAAAGTGATCGTCGTCGTTTAACTTTCTGTAGCTTGCCCTGTACAAGCGGTATGATCCGTCCGGCAAAGTTACAACTTCATCTTCTACAAACCCTTCTTTTTCAGCAAGCAGGCGCTTTATCCGGTGTTCGATGCGTTTTATATAATCCCTGTCGGGGAAATCCCGAATCGCAGCTTGTATGGGCTCGCCTATGATTTCTGACAAATCTTTGCGTATTAGTTTTGCGTAGCTGTCGCTGCAGTACAAAATATTGAACTCCTGATCCATAAGCAGGGAAATGTTCGGCGTACCGTCGATGAGTATTTTGATATAGTGGTTGAGTTTTTTCAGTTCCTGTGTACGGTCTTCTACCCGTTTTTCCACAGTCAGCAAATTGTCGTGCAGGGCAAGGAGCATTTCGTTGAATGCCCGCCGCAGCGTGGTGATTTCACTGTTGACGTGATGCCCGTTTTCTGCGTCTTCGAATATGTCGGCGGAAAAGTCGCCTGATGCGACTTGGTGCGCTTGCCTGGCCAGCGTCCTGATGGGCGTTACGATTTTGAGTGCGCTGAAAAAAACGATGCCAGCTATCAGAAGCAGGCAAATGGCGATTGCGACGACAATTATGGAAACGACGGAATAAGCGTTTGCGTACAGCGTGCTGAGGGGGGAGCTGATATACAGGTACAAAACTCCCGACGAATTCTTGGAATCGATGAATATCGGCTGAAGGCAGACAAACACTTTTTCATCTATTATGGGTGATATTATTTCATCGCAAAACAACTCCCCTTGGCGCATAGCATTGCGAATTTCCTCTATGTTGCCGTATCCAAGGTCCTCCAAGTTTTTCCCGATCAGTTCCGGAAGGTGCGAGTGGAGAACTGTCATGTCCTGGCTAAGGAGCATTATGACGCCGTCCTGCTTGCTGCGAAGATGGTGGTTCAGTTCAGTGATGTCCTTGTGCAGCACGTCCAGGCCGCAGACGCCTATTATTTCGCCGTCTGAAATGACGGGCGAGCTGATTGACACTACATAGACGGAGCCGTCCCCGAGGCCGTAATCGTAATTGTTGTCTATGCTCAAATACATTGACCCTGTTGAACGCGGCACGTAGTACCATGGCGAGGCGTTTGGGTCTTTTAGGAATTCGTCAATGCCGGGAGAGACGATTTCTGTGGTTTCATCGTCCAGCATGACGTATTCCTTGTGGAAAAACTTGTCTTTTTGCTGGGCGTCTTTTTCAAGGAACAGCCAAGCGCTGTATATGTACGGGCTTATCTTCATCATGTCCGTCAACAGGGCGTCTGCCGACGAATCAAAGGTTTCCGAGTTGAAATCGAGCCATACCAGCGTTTCTTGCGTTATGTGCAGCAATTGAGCCATGTTGTTGAAGGCAGATGCAAGGGAATCGGCAACATGCCCCGCGTTGTCAGCGTCAAGCGTCTTGGCTTCGCCGATGCTCTTTTCAAAAAGCACATTCGTAACCAGTGCTATCATCATGGCGAACACAACCACGACAGCGGAGACCGAAACAAAAATCATTCTGTTCAAAGTGGATATCTTCTGTGGCTTGCGCTTACCCATGTTTTGACCCCCTGCTTATTTCGCCAACCTTATCAGCTATTTGCATGAACAAATCCGTCAGTTTTGGGTCGAATTGGTTGCCGCGGCCTTCGGCAATGATGTGCATGGCTTTTTCATGGGACAGCGCTTCCTTGTACGGCCTAGTCGATATCAGCGCGTCGTACACGTCAACGATAGCCATCATCCGCGCTTGAAGAGGGATTCCCTCGCCTTCCAAGCGGTCTGGGTAGCCGGTCCCGTCCCACCTTTCATGATGCCTGTGGGCAAGGGTTTTTGCGTATTCAAGGAAAATCTGGTTTGGCACTTTGCTCTGCAGGCTTTCAAGGAGCATTTTCCCGTAAAGCGAATGCAGCTGCATGTTCGAGAGCTCTTCATCCGTCAGCCGGGTTTTCTTGAGCAGTATGTCGTCGCGTATTTTTATCTTCCCAACGTCGTGCAGGAGGGCGGATTTCAAGAATGCGTCTATGTCCCAAGTTTCAATTTCGTCAGCGTAGCATTGCGTTTTCACCATTTCGTCCAGCAGCAGCTTCAAGTACCTTTGAACCCGTTCTACATGCTGGCCTGTTTCTTCGTCCCTGAATTCGATCACTTCCGCCGCCCAGACGATTATTGCGTTTTGCAGGTCGGCTATGTCGCTCGTCCGCTGGTTCACCATTTCGATCAGGTTCCCGTTGTATTCGCGCAGTTCGTCTTTTTGCGACTGCAGCAGCAAATGCAGCTCGACCCTTTTAAGCAGGAGCGGTGGGGAAAAGGGTTTGGTTATATAGTCGACCGCACCTAGGGAAAGGCCTAAAAGCTCGTCTTCGACCTCGTTTTTCCCGGTCAGGAAGATTACAGGTATGTCAATGGCTTCGGGCTGCTTTTTCAGTTCCTTGATTGTGTCGTACCCGCTCATTCCGGGCATGTCAACGTCAAGCAGAATCAAGTCTGGTTTGAGTTTTTTTAACGAAAGCAGGAGTTTTTCACCTGACGGAATGGTGATTACGGTGTATTTGTGCTGTAAAGAATTTTTGCCGATATTCAAATTTACAATATTGTCGTCAACTAAAAAAATGCGAGGTTTTTGAGCTTCCATTGAATAATCTACCTCTTCATGTTTATTTTGACTGTTATTATTGCCATATGATTAATAATCATATCACAATTCATCCTGTTTAGCAATTGTTTCGCGAAAATGAGACGAAGATATTTGTGATGTTGTTGGAAAACTATGACGGGCATATATATTCAACACAATGGGCAGGGTGCATAAGGAAGCAACCGTTAAACACCAAAAACAATGTAAAGACCGCCGATAGCCCACGTTATATATTATCGCGTTTTTCACTCGCGCTTGCGATAACTTTGAAGCCGTATCTCTGTATCGTGGCTTCTGTACTTTTCTTGTAATAGTCCGCTAATTGTGCAGGGGTCATATCTTTTGTTTTCTCATAAGTAACAAGCCGGATTTGATTGACCTCTTGCTCTATTTTGCTAATCGCTTTCATCTTCAATTACCTCCATCGGCGAATAGATTTCCACGGCGCGATAGCCGTAGCACATCTAGTTTTAAATCAGTTGTCCCATCATCAGCAAGATTAATATCATTAGGACTAAGCCTATTTCTTATAGCCAAATCAAAGAAATCTGCCCCGCTTAATTTACTTTTGATTCCCGTTAGGTGCTTAA
>Ga0082212_10006654_pt1 | contig 15473 bp, 8 predicted proteins | sample TergutNt197P3_FD_71548 | JGI IMG/M metagenome (GOLD analysis project Ga0082212, IMG submission 71548) | Neocapritermes taracua P3 segment gut microbial communities from Petit-Saut dam, French Guiana - Nt197 P3 | ecosystem: Host-associated > Arthropoda: Insects > Digestive system > Gut ...
CGTGATTCCCTGCCGATTGACTTCCTGTAAAATCTGCATCACTTCGGCGGAGGTGGCGCTGTCTAACGCCCCTGTTGGCTCGTCGGCAAGGATGATGCGCGGGTTGGAAATCAACGCGCGGGCTATGGCGATACGCTGTTTTTGTCCGCCGGAAAGTTCATTTGGAAGGTGATGCGCCCACTCTTTCAGCCCGAAACGCTCTAAATATTCCATCGCCACGGCATTGCGTTTGCGCCGACTCATATTCTGATAATAGAGAGGCAACGCTACATTTTCCAACGCATTTTTGAAAGAAATTAAATTGAACGACTGAAAAATGAACCCGATCATCTTGTTGCGGTACTCGGCAGATTTGGTTTCCGAAAGGTTTTTGATGAGTTTTCCCGCGAGGTGATAGTTTCCTTTATCGTAATTATCCAAGATACCCAAAATGTTCAAAAGCGTGGACTTTCCCGACCCCGAAGCGCCCATCACAGAGACAAAATCGCCCTCCGCAATCTCTAAATCAATGCCTTTCAACACGTGCAAAGGCGCACCTCCGTAATAAGTCTTGTGGATATTTTCAAGTTTTATCATAATTCTATCCCGTTTACAATTACTATGACGGGGATTGAGAGGAAAAGTTACAAAATAGTGGTTAGTAGTATAATATGTAAATTCAAATTTCTAATGCGGATTTTGGGTTTGTTAAAAAAATGGTTATACGCTAAAAGAAATAATAAGCAATTATAAATACCGCAAATATAATGCTTTACGAAAATTATATCCTAAAAAAATTTCATTAAGCCTTGATTTACAATGAAGAATAAAAAAAATTATTGTTACACAACATTTTTGAACAATCTCCTGTGAATAACATATTTGAAAGACGCCGAACGAAACCGAAAAAATATGTGTATTTTCGCTGCCAAACAATTTTTTAAATGAAAACGACTTTATTACGTCTATTTTTATGGGTGAGCCTTTGCGTGGCATCGGCGGTATGCGGTTTTTCTCAAGCTAAATCCGTTTTCAAACCTGACAGTGTCGCTGCCGCTCAATGGGCGGATTCTGTGCTTCAAACGTTGTCGGTGAAGGAAAAATTCGGACAGTTAATCATCGTCAGAACCTATTCCAACAAAAACGAAACGGAATATGCTGCCATTGACAAAATGATTGCTGACTGTAAAATCGGCGGCATACTCTTTTTTCAGGGCAACGTGCGTTCACAGGCGACTTTGACCGACCGCTGGCAAGCGAAAAGCGCCATTCCGCTCTTTGTGAGCATTGATGGTGAAACAGGATTGGGTATGCGTCTGACTGATGGTATGCGTTTTCCCAACGCGATGGTGATGGGTGCTGTTTCCGACGAAAAGGTCATTTTCAATGCCGGCGCCGAAATCGGAAAACAATGTCGAATGTTGGGGTTACAAATCAACTACGCCCCCGTTGCCGATGTAAACGTCAATCCGCGCAATCCGGTAATCGGTTCCCGTTCTTTTGGTGAAAAGCCCGAAAATGTAGCCAAAAAAGCCGCCGCCTACGCCAAAGGAATGCAGAGCGAAGGCGTCATCGCCGTTGCCAAACATTTTCCCGGACATGGCGACACCGAAACAGACTCTCATCACACCCTTCCGGTCATCAACCATTCACGGAGCCGGTTAGACAACGTCGAACTTTATCCCTTCCGACATTTGATTCAAGAAGGCGTTGACGGCGTCATGCTCGGACATCTGAACATTCCGGCGTTGGAAGCACAACAAAAACCATCGTCGCTCTCTTTCGACATCGGCACCAAATTGCTGCAAAATGAAATGGGATTTAACGGGCTGATTATGACTGACGGGCTGGACATGAGCGGCGTTACGGCGTATGCCAAAGCGGGAGCAGTGGAGGTTGCTGCCTTTTTAGCCGGAAACGACATTTTGTTGATTCCTCCCAAACCCTACACCGCCCTCGATTCGCTGATGAAGGCTTACGAAAGCAAAAGAATCACACAGGAAGAATTGGATAAAAGATGTCGCAAAGTGTTGTATTATAAAGCATTATACGGATTGTCTCAATATAAACCCATCAATCCGGCGGATATTGAATACGTGTTGAACCCGTCGCCTATTGCCGTTGAACAAATTTATCGCGAAGCCGCCACCGTGCTGATTAACGACAACGCTATTCCGTTGAATCTCAGCGATATTAATAAAACCATCATCATCACCTACGGCAACGACAAAGGTCATTTTGTTGATGAATGGAAAAACCTCGGTGCTTTTCGTTCTGTTTCTTATGAAAATCTAATACAGTCGAAAGATAGTTTGAAGACGGTTGAGGTGGTGGTTGCCGCCGTTTTTGCAGGTGGAAAAGGGGATGGTTCGTATGGCATTGCACAAAATTATATCAATCATATCCGTGCCATTTCGCAGAAAAAGAAGGTAATTTTGGTTTTATATGCCTCGCCGTACTCGTTGCGTTTGTTTGAACATCCAAACGTGAAAGGGTTGGTTATGGGCTATGAAAATCAACCACTTGCGACGTCGGCAATTCCGTATATTTTATGTGGAAAAGTTGAAGCAAAAGGGCGCCTTCCTATCTCGGCGGGCGATTTCAAAGCCGGAGACGGCATTAGCATTGGAACGAAATCAACGTTACGTTCTGCACTCGCAAACGAAGTTAAGGTGAACGCTGTTTATTTGAGGAAAATAGACTCTTTGGCAACGCTCGGCATCACAGAGGGCGCTTATCCCGGGTGTCAGATTTTATTGGCAAAAGACGGTAAAGTATTCTATAACAAATCGTTCGGCACCTTTACCTACGAATCCGGAGACTCCATTTCCAACGATATTCTTTACGACGCTGCCTCGCTCACAAAAATCATGGCAACGACTCCGGCAATCATGAAACTCGTTGAACAAGGGAAAATCGACATTGAAAAAACGCTGGGCGACTATCTCCCGTTTCTAAAAGATTCTGACAAGGAAGGCATTACGATTAAAGAGATTCTGGCGCATCAGTCGGGGTTGCCGGCGTGGATTCCTTTTTACTCAAAAATCAAAAATTCCAAGGAAGTTTACGATGATAAACCCTCTGCCGAATATACAATCAAAGTAGCGGAAAACAAATACATGAAGCCGGAATACATTGATACTGTGCTAAATAGAATTAAAACATGCGAGTTGAAAACAAAAAAATATCTATACAGCGACTTGGGCATGATTTTGCTGGGCGTCATCATTGCCCAAGAGTCGGGAATGTCGTTTGACGAATTTGTAAAAAAGGAAATTTACGAGAAAATGAACCTTGGCGCTATCGGATTTAATCCGTTAGAACGTTTTCCAAAAGGAAAAATAGCGCCGACGGAGAATGATACCCTCTGGCGCGACCAATGGTTACAGGGTTATGTTCACGATATGGCGGCAGCGATGTTTGGCGGTGTTTGTGGCAACGCCGGAATATTTTCCAACGCATGGGACGTTGCTGCTATGATGCAAATGTACCTCCAAAACGGTTTCTACAACGGAAACCAAATTCTCAAACAAACCATCGTCGCTGACTTTACCAAACAACAATTTCCGGCAAACGATAACCGGCGAGGCTTAGGTTTCGACAGACCGGTTGCTAATTCAACCAAAAGTCCCGTTTGCGCCTCCGCCTCAAAAGGTAGTTTCGGACACAGCGGATTTACCGGCTGTTTTGCATGGGCTGACCCTGCTAACGGACTGGTTTACGTCTTTTTATCGAACAGAATATGCCCTTCAGCCGACAACAAACTCATCACCGAAATGAAACTGCGCACCCACATTCATCAAGCCGCTTACGACGCTTTGAAAAAATAATTTTATGGAATATATTGAAATCCAATGCCATTACCCCGACAACTACCCGGGCGAGGAAGTTCTTCCCGTCTTGTTGGGAGAAATCGGTTTTGAAAGTTTTATAGAAACCGAAACGGGAATCAGCGCTTACATTCCCTCCGGAAATTTTTCGGAAGAGGCTCTTAATGAACTGTTTTCGTCGCTGCCGGAAAAAATCGGTTACGAAAAAAATGTTATTCCCGACCAAAACTGGAACGCTGTGTGGGAAAGTAATTTTGAACCGGTTTTTATTGATGAAAACTGTGTTGTACGCGCTCCGTTTCACGAAAAACCGGACGACACCACCTTCGACCTCGTCATAGAGCCACGTATGGCATTCGGAACGGCACACCACGAAACAACGTTTCAGATGTTACAACTGCTTCTTAAAGAAGAAGTTACGGGAAAAACCGTGTTGGACATGGGTTGCGGAACGGGCGTCATTGCCATCCTCGCAGAGAAAAAAGGCGCAGCCTCCGTAACCGCCATCGACAACGACGAATGGGCGTACAACAACACCTGCGACAACATCGCCATCAACAACTGCCAATCCGTCAAAGCGCTGCTGGGCGATGCCTCACTTCTGGGTAACGAACATTTTGACGTCATCTTTGCCAACATCAACCGTAACATTCTCCTGCAAGACATGAAATCCTATTGTAACGTGTTGAAAAACAACGGTATCATCTTTTTCAGTGGCTTCTATACCGAAGACATCCAAACCATCACCGAAGAAGCACAAAAGTACGAACTAATTTCGGAAATCGCTTGCGATAAAAATAACTGGGCGGCGCTGATGTTTTCGAAAAAAAAATAATGCTTTTGTCTGAACTGCGATTTTAACGGAATTTTTCTGACAATCATGATTTTTGTTAAAGAACCGCAGGGCAAACGCATTAAAAAATTTGATTTTCACCAACAGTTTTTGAATAGAAGATTTCTCATTCCGTTACACTCCATTCAGAATGATTATCAATGACTTATGAGTAAATAGGGAGGGAAAGACGGCGGCGAAGCCGCCGTCTTTCCCTCCTTTACATTATTTTTGCAAATGCCTGTCATTCCGACGAAAGGAGGAATCTTCTGCAATAAAATATTTTTCATATTGCACATTATCAATCATTTATGATTTATTCGATGAAAATTTTAATGTGCTTGCCCTGTAAAGAACCGTTATTTATAAAAAAAAATTTGTACTTTTGCGCGTTAAAAAATTGAGGAAGAATGGAAAAAATTTTTTATAAAAAACCGATATTTTGGATAGGAATAGCTGTTTTTATCGTTACTGTTTTTGATGTTTACGATGAAAAATTGTTCAATGGTTTTTACGAATTTTTACGGTTAATAACGGCAAATCACCAATTTAACGAACTTGATACATTTCACAAATACGATTTAGTGCGCCTTGTTCGCTTTCCTCTTTTTGCCGCATTTTTATTCTTTACATACAGATTTGTTATTTCTGTACTATTTCCGAAATTTATTGACGAAAAAAAAGTAAAACATCGTTTCAAAAACCATTATGTAATTTTCGGCAACAATGAAATCCATATCGAACTTATCAGAAAAATAGATCCAAGAAACACCAAACAACAAGTTGTTTTAATTGTTTTACCTAAAGAAAGCAAAAGTAACTTACAGGATTTTCAAAGCCGATATTTCAAAATTATTGAAGGAGATCCCTTGTTTGGAAAGAAAAAAGGCAGTAATATTTTTGATAAAGTAAACCTCAAAAAAGCGTCAAAATTTTTTGTTGTTACCAAAGATGACAACATAAATATTGAAATTGCCCGCAATGTATGGTCGTATCTCACTGATTTGAGAAATCCACAGAAAAACAAAAAAGCGAAAATAGAAGGCGTATCAAAACAAAACGAAACTGCTTTACGATGTTATACACTCGTAAAAAACAGAGAGTTAAAAAACATTTTGGAGGAAACACCCATTTTTAAATACGAAAGAAAAGGCAATGAAAATTTCTATTTCGACGCAGTTACCTTCAATTTAGACAGCATCGGCATTCAATACGGTATCAATGCAAACATTCAAGACATTTTACCCGATTTTTCCACAAAACAACCGATTATTTTTATTGACGGACTGAACGAATCGGCAATCAGCATTATTCAGAATTTGTCGCACATTATTACAAAAACAAACGAAAAATTGATGTTTCATATCAACGAACCGGACGAAGAAAAAATCCAAAAATTTAATACTCAATATGCTTTTTTGAAAGATTTCGCCGATTTTATTTTCTGCTTTGAACCTGAAACACACCATTACCATTCAATTTTTGTTTGCGCAGAAAACCCAACCGAAGCAATCAACAAAGCCGTTGAAATTCGTTACCGATTAAAAACAGACAAACCGGCTATTTTCCTTGTAACAAGCCGTTGCAACTATGTTAATTCTGTTTTTAACATCACAGAACACACTGAAACAAAAACCGTTACATTTGAACAAAGAAGTTTGAATATTAAAATTTTTAACCGTACCGAATATTTTTGGGATATGCTTGTAAAAACAAAAAAAGAAATTGCAGAAATTGCAGAAAAAGTTCATATCGGATATACCGAAACAACCGAAGAATTGCAAAGAGCCATGAAAAAAACACCATACAACAATCTCACAGAACGCTACAAACAAAGTAATCTTAACGCGGCATTAGACTTTTATATCAAAACATATATTCAAACAGAAAAAACCTTTGAAGAAAGCAAAGGAAAACTGAATGTTGATTTTGAAAAAGATATTGAATATCTTGCCAAAATAGAACACCGTCGTTGGATGCTCGACTACTTTGCCGGTGGTTGGCAATACGGTGAAATTTCAGATGACACAATTTTGAAAAACGAAAAATACAAAATTCACGAATGCTTGCAATCATGGGAAAAACTTGACAGCAAACCAAAACTGACAGCAACAAAAGAATACGACAGACAACAAATAAAATTATTACAACAACTCTTAAATTCAAAAAAAGATGAAACCATACACCCCACAACCACTTGACACAAGTCATATCAAACTCTCCGCCGACCTGCTGGAACTAACCGAACTGTTAGCAAAAAATACCCATAATGTTTGGGCAGCACAACGCCTCGCCGAAGGTTGGAAATATGGCACAACCCGCAACGACAAACAAAAAGAACACTCCTGCCTCATCCCCTACGAAAATTTGCCCGAAAACGAAAAAGAATACGACAGAAATACAGCAATAGAGACATTGAAGGTGATAATAAAATTGGGATTTAGGATTGAAAGATAAAAGATTTATTGAATGATAAATTAAAAATTTAAAATAGAAAATAATACATTTATGGAACACTATTATGACATTTTCATAAGTTTTGACACTTCGGAAGAGATAACAGCCCGAGAATTTTACGATAAATTGGTAGCCATCGGATATTCGGTATTTAACTTTCAAAAAACAAAAGTACCCGGTTCTTCAAATAATTTCAGAGTACAAGAAAAAGCAGCATTAGATAATACTAAGTTCTTTTTATTGTTGTGTAACGGAAATTCTTATGCATCAGAAGAAGTAACTTTTGAATGTAACTCTTTTGCAGAAGAACATCAATCCGACCATGTCTTTATTTTTGAAGTACACGGGTTCAAAGAAAATCACATTCGCATCGACAGTTGGAAAAAATGTGTTAGATGCAACGATGTTACAGAACAAATCAATTTGATAAAAGAAAAAATCCCATTGTGCTACAGCGACCAAAAAGTTAAAATTAAGTCTATAGAAACCGATAAACTTTATGTATCCATTGATAACAAAATTATAGAAGTTTCTGATAACTACGAAGATTTGAAAACATTAATGACTAAACACGACACTTCATGCTTTGAATGGAAAAACAACGAATATAATATACATTCATTAAATTCCGATTCTTTTGACTACCTTATCGGAAAAATTGAATGTAACCAACTTTTAGCCAAACAACTCATCGAAGCCATCAGTAAAAACTCAAAAGAAGTAAATGAAAAATTTTACCACAAAGCCATACTAACTCCAAAATGGGAATATCACCCTAAAATTATTGATAAAGCAAAAGAAATCATCTCTTATAGCTTTATCAGCGTCATCGGCAAACAACTAAGTAAGCTGATGGCAATAGGAAAAGAAGATTTTTCGGAAGATAAATTAAAAAAATACAAAGAAAAATGCTATCAAATCATGAAATATACCATTGAATTACTTTCTTTCACTCTTTTATCAAAATTATGGGACGATGTTAATGCAAAAACCATTCAATTATCCGAACAAGAGAAAAAAATAATTTCAGACCGCATGAACATAGCCTTTGAACCATTAATAACCAACAAAATAAACTTTTTAAATGGATTGATAAAAATATATATAGACAACGAAGATAAAATAGAGTTTCCGGTGGCAGAAATCAAAAACAATTACTTAGAATTACTTCCACAAGGAAATGTATATCAATCTTGTATTATTTTAAAAGAACTTACCGAGAAAAAAGCAAACATTCTCAACTGCTACAAAGCAGAAACACACCTGGCAACGGTTTTAGCCCATTTCAGTTTTTTAGCTAAATACCACATGATTTCCATGAAAAAAATTGATTACAGACAAATACGAAATAAACTTCCCGATTATTTACACCAATACATAGCTTTAGGAATAGACAATAAAGCCCATGTTGATGCTGAAAAATCGGAATTACAGAAAAGCGCTGTTTTCACAGATGCCGTATTACTTTATAAAGGAGATGATTATAATAATCATTGTATCAACTTATTTCCTTTAGTAATAGATTACAATGCGTTATCAATAGAACACGGAGCTAAAATTTGTTTTTTCTCTTACAAGCAAAATCCCTTTGACGAAGACAGTTTGGAATATATTTGCTTAGAAGACAATTCAAAAATAGCATTAGAAAAAAATAATATTCTTGCCAGAAAAAAAGATATTAACGACATTTTTTTATCTAAGGAAGAGATGAAAATTTACAATATAGATTGTATCATAGACGTTTTTAATGAAATGCAAGAATGTTTAACTTCCGAAGAAAAATTATTTAATAATCTGTAAAAAAATCGAAAAGTATGCAAAAACGATATCCATTCAAATTTTTAGATGCATATACACGAGACGATGTTGCTTTTTATTTCGGTAGAGAAGAAGAAGTGGCAAAACTCTACGAAATGGTATTTCAAACCGATTTGCTGTTGATTTACGGCGCTTCCGGAACAGGAAAAACCAGTTTGATACAGTGCGGATTAGCCAATAAATTCGATACTCATGATTGGCTGTCTTTATTTATAAGAAGAGGAAATAACATTAACGATTCTCTGGGAAAAATATTGACAGAAGCAGGCAATCAATACAGCGAACCGGAATCACATTTAGCATGGTTAGATCAAGTTTGGGCTTTAGAACAAGAAAAACCGGAAACACCATCATCCCCATTAGCAAAACAATTTAAAGACGTTTATCTCAGGCATTTTCGACCCATATATCTCATTTTCGACCAATTTGAAGAACTATATATTATTAACCCCGACAAAGAAGAACAAAATAAATTTTTTGAAACCATTAACGAAATCCTTCGATTAGACCAACCCATAAAAATAATCATTTCTATCCGCGAAGAATATTTAGGCTATTTATACGACTTTGAACAGAAAGTTCACGACCTGCTGCGAAAAAAATTACGCGTAGAACCCATGACACTCGACAAAGTAAAAACAGTTATTGAAGGCGTAGGAAAAAGTAAAGAAAGCAACGTATCGCTCGAAAAAAACGAAGAAGAAACTATTGCCCGACAAATTTTTGAAAAAATAAAAGGAAAAGATAGAAAAATAAGCATTGAACTCCCTTATTTACAAGTCTTTTTAGATAAACTCTATCTACATAATACGCAAGATGAAACAAGAAAAGCAGAAACAACATTCACCCTCGCAGACTTAAAAAAAATAGGCGACATAGGCGATGTATTACGCGAATTATTAGACGAACAAGCTGCAATAATTGCCAAAGAAAACAACCTGACTTCCGACTTTATTTGGAAAATACTATCTCCTTTCGTTACATTGGACGGCACAAAAGAACCTCTCTCCGTTGAAGATTTGAAAGCCCATTTCCCTGCTATGGAGACCGAAACCATAAAACAAATACTTCAATCTTTTGTAAACAGAAGAATATTACGCTTTATTGAAAATGAAGAACTATACGAAATAAGCCACGACTCACTTGCCAAACAAATACATGCCAAACGTAGCGACGAAGAAATTGCCCTGTTGGAAGTACAACGATTAATCAAAAGCCAAGTCTCGCTTAAAGAAGAAAACAGAGCATTTTTTGAAGAAAATCAGTTGCTGTTTATGGAACCTTTCCTTAATCGCTGTCCGCTCAACGAAAAAGAACGTACATGGATTGAAAAAAGTAAACAATATGTAGAAAAACAGAAAAAAGAAAAAGTAAAAAACAAACGAATAAAAAAACTATTAAACATCATATTGGTTTTACTCTTTGTTGCATTTGTAGCTATAGGCTTTGCTTTTTATTTTATGAAATCTTCCATCTCGGAAAGAGACATTGCCAAAGCTGCTAAGATCGAACTTCAAGCAGAAAAGGAAGAGAAAGAGAAATTAACGAAAGAATCAGACGAGAGATTACAATTTAATAATTTTGAAGATTGCGCTGAAACCATTGTTACAACAGGTTCAGGTGGGGATATTACAGATATTATTTATGAAATGAAAAACATTGCAGAACATCATTCAGATAGCGTATCTATGAATAAAAGAATTATAAACTTAGAAAAATTAAACAAAAATGAATAAAAAGATATTGATTTTTAGCCTTTTGATAGCATTGGTAATCCCAATACTTGCACAAAACAGTAGCAACAAACCATTCAATTATGAAAGCGCTATGGCACAAGGAGATGATGCTTTTACAAAAGGCGATTATACCGAAGCGCTTGAATTATATCAGATGGCTAAAGCTTATGCAAAAACAGGCACAGACAAGGACTTAAATAGGAAAAAGGAAAAAGAAGCTGATAAGAAAATCGAAGAAGTTTATTTTCGCATAAAACAATTGAATGATGACTTGCAGAAAGCAAAAAAACAAGCAGAAATAGAAAATTTTGTTGCCTTATACGCTATTACCAAAGAAGCATTTAACGAAGCCCCTTCAACCGTACCCATAGATAAAATTCTATCCAGTTTGCAAGAAGATGACATCCTGAAAACTCTTTGTTCGAGGGGAAAACTGGACATTGATATAAAGTCTATTTCCGGTAGAACCGTTGAAGAAAAAGAGTTTATATTGGATGTTTGGACTGTTAACAACGCTATACAAAAATTGGAAATTTCGGTAAATCTTGCACTATATTACTATAATAAAGGAATAACTACTTTTTCAGATTATGATTATTATGATTATTATTATGATTATTATTATTATGATTATGATTATTATTTTGATGATACCGCCAACGATTATGAAACAGATATAACAAAAATCGGATATTTTAAATTAGCGCTGGCAGAATTTGAAAAACTTCAAAAAGAAGAACTTAAAAATCCCGAAACCAAACGGAACAAACAAGCCATCTTAATGAATTATGCTTATATGGCGTTATGTTGTGAAAAAATAAAAAATAATGATAAGGCTATAGAATATTACGAAAAATACTTGGATTTAACAAAAAATCCCTCTTGGATATATCCAAAACTGCAAAAATTATATCGTGATCGCATAACAGTCTATTATAAAGATGGCGATACAATAAAAGCACAAGCAATAATTAAAAAATGGAGTACATTGCCACGCTATGAGGGGAATATCATATCTCAATACGAAAACATTATTGAACTGTATATTAAATTTAAAGACATTCCCACTGCCAGAAAGTATGCCGAAGAATGGATAGAAAATGAACCTGAAAATTATAAACCATACTATTTTTTGGCATACTACTATTATGAAGATGGCGATACAATAAAAGCACAAGAAATAATTGCAGAATGGAGTAACCTGCCGCCTGAAGACGTCATACCTCGATACGAACAATTTATTAGACTGTGTCGTAAATTTGACGACATTTCCACTGCCAAAAAGTATGCCGAAGAGTGGATAGACAATGAACCTGAAAATTATAAACCATATCAACGGTTGGCATACTACTATTATGAAGATGGCGAAATAATCGAAGCGCACGAAATAATTGCAAAATGGAGTAAACTGCTGCCTGAAGAATCTTATTACGATGAGGATGCTACATATCAATACGAAAAAATTATTGAACTATGCGGGGAATATAAAGACATTTCCACTGCCAAAAAGTATGCCGAAGAGTGGATAGAAAATGAGCCTGAAAATTATAAACCATATCAATGGTTGGCAAAACATTATTATCAAACAGAAGAAAAAGTCAAAGCACAAGAAATAATTGCAAAATGGAGTAAACTGTCGCCTGAAAAAAAACGCTATGGGGGGAATATCATATCTCAATACGAAAGAATTATTGAACTGTGTGAGGAATATGATGACATTTCCACTGCCAAAAAGTATGCCGAAGAGTGGATAGAAAAAGAACCTGAAAATTATAAACCATATCAATGGTTGGCAAAACATTATTATCAAAATGAAAAAGACACCAAAGCGCAAGCAATAATTAAAAAATGGAGTAAACTGCAGCCTGAAGAATCTTCTGACGATGAGGATGCTACATTTCAATACGAAAAAATTATTGAACTGTGTGAGGAATATAACGACATTTCCACTGCCAAAAAGTATGCCGAAGAGTGGATAGAAAAAGAACCTGAAAATTATAAACCATATCAATGGTTGGCAAAACATTATTATCAAACAGAAGAAAAAGTTAAAGCACAAGAAATAATTAAAAAATGGAGTACATTGCCGCCTGAAAAAAAACGCTATGGGGGGAATATCATATCTCAATACGAAAACATTATTGAACTGTATATTAAATTTAACGACATTTCCACTGCCAAAAAGTATGCCGAAGAGTGGATAGAAAAAGAACCTGAAAATTCTAAACCATATCAATTGCTTGCAACGATATATTATCAAAATGACGAAATAATCGAAGCACAAAAAATAATTGCAAAATGGAGTAAACTGCCGCCTGAAGAAGTTGGTTATTATTATAAATATACCATATCTCAATACAAAAAAATTATTGAACTATGTGAGGAATATGACATTTCCACTGCCAAAAAGTATGCCGAAGAATGGATAGAAAATGAACCTAAAAGTTTCGACGCCTATCAATTACTTGCAACAATCTATTACAAAGATAATGATGTGGAAAACGCACGAAGAATGATTGAACGTTGGTTTGAAACAGAAAAATCCTATGAAGACATTACACATCTTTGTGCCATACAAAAAGATTATTCGGAAGGCATGAAATATGTAGAAAAATGGATTGAAGCGGAATCGGATCCCGAAGAAAGCAATGCTTATTTTTATGCAAGTTATTTGAGTTATTTCAATGACGATGAACAAAATGCCATTGATTATGCTCAAAAATATATAGAATTAGATTTAAAAAACGCTTTCACTTCACTCGCTTACGAAATTATAACAAGATCTTATTACACTTTAAAAAATTATCAAAAAACTATTGAAGCTGCTCAAAAATGGATAAACTTAGACTCTTATGAAGATGAAGAAACACCTATTTACTTCCTGGCAGTTGCTTATTATCAATTAGATTCCATCAACAAAGCATTGGAAAATACACAACAATACATTAAGTTGAAACCCGATAATTATTGGGGATACTCTTATGCCGCCTTCATTTATTTAGAACAGAAAGATACCCTTAATGCTTTGCAAAATGTTAAAAAATGGGAAGAACTAACGTCGGATAATCATAGTAACTATTCAAGAATTGCAAACATCTATTTAAGACTGAACGACAATGTTCATGCAAAAATTAATTTTTATAAAGCATACGAATTGGCTATAACCGAACATGTACTAACCGAACTTGAACAAAAAGACGCCGACACAACTCTATTAGTAAGTTTAAGTTGGTATTGTTTATTTATCAATAAATATGAAGAATCGGTGAAATTTTCAAAAAAAGCACTCAATAGAAGCCCTACGACAAACTATGCAGAAACAAACCTGGCATTAGGCTATCTTCTAAATGACCAATGGGATGAAGCCGAAAAAATTTACAGCAAAAAAAATGAAAAATATACAATAGACAATGAAGAAAAATTATGGCGCGATATTTTATTAGAAGAGATATGTACAATGAAAAAATATGGCGTCCAACATCCCGATTTTGAAAAAGCGCTTGAATTATTAGACGCTTCTTCAGACGACTGCGATACTGAAAAAACAGATTAACTTATTATAAATGAATGTTTAACAAATAACTATACAAAATGAAACATAAAACGTATTTTATATTATCTCTCTTGATAGCCTTTCCCGTTGCCTTAAAAGCTCAAGGACAACCCAATCCGATTTTTTTGGATATGGTTACTGTAGAAGGTGGCAGATTTTATATGGGCAACACACCGGAACAAGATTTGGAAACAAGTTATTATTCAAGCGACCCTGTACATGAAGTACAATTAGAAACTTACGAAATAGGAAAATATACGGTAACAGTAGGAGAATTTTCCGAATGGGAAAAATACATGGAAGAAAAAGCCAAGCAACATTCGAAAATATCAAGTAATAAACCCGGAGAAGATAAAGATTCGCCCCCATCAAGTAATAAACCCGAAGAAGAAAAAGATCCGCCCCCAGCAAGTAATAAACCCGAAGAAGATAAAGATAAAGATTATCCCAAAACAAACATCACCTGGAAAGAAGCAAAAGACTACTGCGACTGGTTAACCAAAGAAAAAGGCGGCGATACTTGTATTTACCGTTTACCCACAGAAGCCGAATGGGAATATGCAGCACGCGGAGGCAATCGCTCAGACGGACACAAATACAGCGGAAGTAACAATATTAATACTGTATGCTGTAAAGAAAATGAAAGTAACAATAACAAATCCCCTGTTAACACGCCAGAACCTAATGAATTAAAAATTTACTGTATGAGCGGCAATGTATGGGAATATTGTGAGGACACATACGCACCATATACTGCTTATATTGACTTCAAAGGAAATGAGCCAAAAAAATCAAAAGAAGGGAACGAATATGTAATTCGTGGTGGAAGTTATGATAGTTCAGCTAATGAGTGCCAAGTCTCATATAGAAATGCGTGCCGGGTCTCCTCATATAGCAGGGAAGAATATCGTAAAGAAAATACCGGATTTCGTATTGTACGAGTGCCAAAAAAGAATTAGTCAATAAACATTAAAATAACCCCAAATATTAAAAATCATGACCTCCAATTACACCCAATGGACAAAAGAAGAATTTATAGTATATTTAATGCTTTATGCGGCGAATATAGATGGAAAAATTACAGCAAAAGAACAAAAAATCATTTGCAGTAAAGTTGGACAAACGATGTATGAAGAAGTTCTCGAAACGTTTGAAACACACAACGACAGCATTTGTATTCAAAACATTTTAAACTATAAAACGGCATATCTGAACGCTGCCGATGACGTCAAAAAGATGATCGAAGAGATGACCGAAATTTTTATGGA
>Ga0082212_10006655_pt1 | contig 15472 bp, 18 predicted proteins | sample TergutNt197P3_FD_71548 | JGI IMG/M metagenome (GOLD analysis project Ga0082212, IMG submission 71548) | Neocapritermes taracua P3 segment gut microbial communities from Petit-Saut dam, French Guiana - Nt197 P3 | ecosystem: Host-associated > Arthropoda: Insects > Digestive system > Gut ...
CCCGTTCTACCGGGTGGAACGGGTGGCGGTGCGCCGCCGGGTGGGCAGTTGGGGGACCCTGATCATCGACGACGTCGGGGCACCCGCTGCCCTGCTGCTCGAACGGGTGCCGCACGTCCGCCAGGTCGAGCGCCTGCTGCAGCGCCTGCTCCTCGACCTTCCCCCGCGCTAGGACGACGCCAGGTTCCACCCCTCCAGGCTGCGCCACCTTCTGCCGAGTCCCAGGTGGCACAGGGCCGCCGTCTCCAGTTCGAGCCGCGCGGCAAAGGCCGGCGCCTCCTGCAGCCAGGCCGCCGCGATCAACCGAATGAGGTGGCCATGCGCCACCGCCAACACGTCCCCGCCTCCCTGCAGGAGTGGGGTGACGCGGTCAAGGAAGCGGCTTGCCCGCGCGCCCGCCTCCGCCAGGGTCTCGCCCGCAGAGCCGCACACTGTCACCCCCGGCGGGGCCGTGGGCGGGCCGAACGCGGAGAACGCGGGGCAGAGCGGCCCGTCGATGAACAGGTCGAACTCGTGGCCGAGCAGCCGGGAGGCCTCCTGGGCGGTGTGGCCCTCCAAGGGGCCGTAGTCCCACTCCCGCAGGTCGGGGTCGACGACGGACTGTCCGCCGAATCCCGCCAACTCGGCGGTGCGCCGCGCGCGGGACAGCGGGGAGGTGAACACCGCCGCGAACTCGCGGCCCCGCAGCGCCTCCCCCGCGGCCCTCGCCTGCTCCTCGCCTACCGGCAGCAGCGGCAGGTCGGTGCGGCCGGTGTGCTGACCGGTCATAGACCAGGCGGTCTCCCCATGGCGCAGGAGAACCAGCTGCGGGTCTTTGCGGGGGCGCATGGATCAATCTTGGGGGACGGTGGCCCTGCCCGCCATCGCTGCCCGGTGTCGGATGCCAGCGGGACGCCAGACTCCCCGGACACCAGACTCCCGGCGGGCGCGGGCGCCCACCGCGACCGGGCGGCCCTAAAACAGGGTGTCGGCCTCCCAGTCCGGCTGCGGCCGGGGGGAGCCTGCGGCTGGGGGGGCCAGTTTCGGGGTGGCTTGGTCGGCGGCGGGGGGGCGAACCGTCGGCGCGGGCGGCTCGCTGCGGCCCCCGGTGTCGCCATCAGAGCCGCCCTCGGCGCCGGAGGCTGGCTGGTGGGCGACACTCTGGCCTGACAGCAGGGCGTCACCGACGCCACCCCTGCCGGCCTCCCAGTCGCGCGCGGCGATGCCGGCCAACTCGTCGGCCCGCTCGTTGAACAGGTTGCCGACATGCCCGCGCACCCAGCGGAAGCGCACCGGCCCGGGGCGGGCGCTGATGGCGGCGTCGAGGGCCTTGATCAGCTCCAGGTTCTGCACGGGCTTGCCCGCGGCCGTCCGCCACCCCTTGCGCTTCCAGCCGGGCAGCCACTCGGTGGCGGACTTGATGGCGTACTGGGAGTCGGACTCGATGAGCAGGGGAGCCTCCCCCGGATGCGCCTCGACGGCGCGCAGGATGGCGATCAGTTCGGCGATCTGGTTGGTGCCCTCTGCCGCGCCACCGGAGTCGAAGTGGCCGTCTTGATGATCCACCCAGGCCCAGCCGATGGCCCCGCCAGGATTCTTCAGGCAGGAGCCGTCGGTGCTAACGATGATCACGGGGAGCATTGTGCCGTCTGACACCGACAAACTCCCGGCGCGCCGCGCGTTCGACGCCAAGACGGGCGGGCACCCGCTGGTGCCATCCGGCGTCACGGTCGCAGGCGCCACCGGGCGTGGGGGCACAATTGGCACGTGGATCCTTCGGCGGCAGACCTAAAGCAGTGGCGGCGATACCTGGCCGACGAAAGGGCCGAGGCGGCGGTCTACCGTGACCTGGCCGGCCGACGAGAGGGGGAGGAGCGGGAGATTCTGCTGGCGTTGGCCGCGGCCGAGTCGCGTCACGAGCAGCACTGGCTGGACCTGCTGGGAGACCGGGTGGGGCCCCCGGCCAGGGCCAACCTGCGCTCCCGGATGCTGGGCGTGCTGGCCCGCCGCTTTGGCGGAGTGTTTGTCCTGGCCCTCGCCCAGCGCGCCGAATCTCGCTCCGGCTATCAGGCCGACGCCGACGCCACCGACCAGATGGCCGCCGATGAGCAGATCCACGAAGAGGTGGTGCGGGCGCTCGCCACCCGGGGACGCAACCGGCTGGCGGGCACCTTCCGCGCCGCCGTCTTCGGCGCCAACGACGGCCTGGTCTCCAACCTCGCCCTAGTGATGGCCATCGGCGCCTCCGGCGCCTCGCAGCCCGTGGTGCTGCTGACCGGCTTGGCCGGGCTGCTGGCCGGAGCCTTGTCGATGGGGGCCGGGGAGTTCATCTCGATTCGTTCCCAGCGCGAGTTGTTGGTTGCCTCCAACCCCGACCCGGCCGCCGCGGCCGTCCTCCCCCGGCTCGACGTGGACGCCAACGAGCTGTCGCTGGTCTATCGGGCGCGCGGCATGGAGGCGGAGGCGGCAGCCGAGCGCGCCCGCGCCGTGCTGTCCCGCCTGGCCGCCGCCGGCGCCATCGAAGACCACTCGGTTCGCCTCACCATGCAGCCGCAAGAGGCAGACCTGCACGCCCCTGCCGACGGGTCGTCCAGCGCGGTCTCCGCAGACATTGACACGCACGGAACGGCGGTCGGCGCCGCCATCTACAGCTTCCTGTTCTTCTCTGCCGGGGCGATCATCCCGGTTGTGCCCTACCTCTTTGGCATGTACGGCACGGCGGCGGTCATCCTGTCCGCCTCCCTGGTGGGCCTCGCCCTGCTGATCACCGGCGCCATCACCGGCCTGTTGTCGGGCACGTCACCCGGCACGCGGGCCCTGCGGCAGCTGGCGATTGGGTGGGGAGCCGCCGCCGTCACCTACGTGCTCGGCCTGGCGTTCGAGGCCGGCGGGTAGCCGCGCCTCGTGGCGGCCACCCCGGAGCCGTCGTCGTCTCCTGGACGCCTCCCGAACGGGCGCTGGCTGCCTAAACGTGGGCAGGCCCGCCGCCAGCACCCACATTTGTCCTCATCAAGGGGCTAAGGTCTACCCATGAGGTCAATGCTGCCCGAGCCTAAGAGCGCACCCGTTTGCCGGGTGGTGCACCTGCCCGAGGAGGGCCGATACGAGGCTCGCAGCCTGGAAGACGACCACCGCATGGGATGGCTGAACTACCGCCTAGAGGGCAACCTGATGGTCATCAAGACCACCAATACCGTCCCGGAACACCGGGGGCAAGGCGTCGCGGGCTGCCTGGCCAAGGCCGCGCTGGAGGACGCCCTGGACGCGGGCCGGAGCGTCGACGCGCTCTGCTGGTACGTCGCCGAATACATCGAGCGCAACCCCCGCTACTACAACCTGCAGGTGTGAGCGCCCGCTAACCTTCTCCCATGGCCGACAACTCGCTGCGCATCGAGCGCGCCGACGTCGTGATCGTCGGAGGTGGGGCGGCCGGACTGCGCGCCGCCCTCGCCGCCGCCGCCGCGGGCGCCCGCGTGGCGCTCGTCTCCAAGGTCTACCCGATGCGCTCGCACACCGTGGCGGCCGAGGGCGGAGCCGCCGGGGTGCAGCCCGCCACCGGCGACACCTTCGAGCAACACCTTGCCGACACCCTCCGCAGCGGGGCCGGACTCAGCCACCCGGTGGCCGTCGAAGAGGTGGTGCGACGGGCCCCCGAGGAGCTGATCCACCTCGAACGGCTCGGGATGCCCTGGTCGCGGACGCCCGACGGCCTGCCCGCGGTGCGCCCATTCGGCGGGATGTCCCACCCCCGCACCTGGTACGCCGCCGACAAGACCGGCCACCACCTGCTGCACACCCTCTTCCAGGCCACCCTCCGCTCGCCCCTGATCAGGCGGTACGACGAGCATGTGGTGCTCGAACTGCTGACAACCGAACCTTCCCCTGCCGGCACCCGCGCGGCGGCCGGAGCGGTCGAGGGGGTGGTCGGCTACGACCAAGCCCGCGGCGAGGCGGTGTTGTGGCAGGCCTCAACCGTGATCCTGGCCACCGGTGGCTACGCCCGCGCCTGGGGCACCTCCACCAATGCCGGCATCGTCACCGGCGACGGCCTGACCATGGCCCTGCGGGCCGGCCTGCCCCTGCGCGACCTCGAAATGGTCCAGGTGCATCCCACCGGCCTGCCCGGATCGGGCATCCTGATCACCGAGGCGGCCCGCGGCGAGGGCGGCGTGCTGCTCGATGCCGCCGGAGAGCGCTACCTGGCCGATTACGGACTGGGGCCGGTGACGGAGCCCGGCTCCCCGGAGGCGGGCCGAATGGAGCTGGGCCGCCGCGACGCCCTCTCGCAGGCGTTTTGGCAGGCCGACCGCGACGGCCGCACCGCCGCCACCGCCGACGGATCCGTGGTGTACCTCGACCTGCGGCACCTCGGAGACGAGGTGCTGCGTGAACGCCTTCCGCTGGTGCGGGAACTGGCCCGCCGCTTCGCCGGGGTAGACCCCGCCCGGGAACTCATCCCGGTTCGCCCGGCCGCGCACTACACCATGGGTGGCATCGTGGCCGACGTGCGCGGGCAGGTTCGCGATGCCGACGGGGCCGTCGTCGCCGGGCTTTTCGCCGCCGGGGAATGCGCCTCGATTGGGCTGCACGGCGCCAATCGCCTCGGCTCCAACTCTCTGGTCGAGGCGCTGGTGCTGGGTGCCGCCGCCGGCACCGGGGCCGCCCAGGCGACCGCCCGGCGGGCCACGCCACCCCCCTCGCCCGCCCTCCTGGAAGCCCGGGCGCGCGAACTCCTCGCCCCCTGGCTCGCCCTGCGCGGCCGCGGCACCGAGCCTCCGGCGGCGATCCGCCGCGAGGTGGGCCAGGTCCTCGATCGCCACCTGCTCATCTTCCGGGAGGCCGCCGGCCTGCAGCAGGCCGCCACGGCGCTCGCGGGCCTGGCCGTTCGGCTGGCCGACGCGCGGGTGGCCGACACGTCCGCCGTGTGGAACACCGACTGGGCGGAGGCCGTCGAGCTCCACTCCCTGCTCACCCTGGCCCGGGGTGCCGTGCAGGCCGCCCTCGCCCGGGAAGAGTCGCGCGGCGCCCACCAGCGCCTGGACTTCCCCGAGGCCGCCGCGGTGCCGCGCCACTCCCTGACGACCGCCGCCCCAGACGGCACCCTCACCACCTGCTTCGCGGAGGTGACCGATGCCTGAGCCCACCATCGAGGTCACGGTCACGCGCCAAGAACCGGGTGGCCCGCCCCGCGAGGAGACATTCGAGGTCCCCTACGGGGAACGCTCCTCCGTGCTCGACCTGCTCGATGCCATCAAGGAACGCGAAGACCCCTCCCTCACCTACCGGTGGAGCTGCCGCTCCGGGGTCTGCGGCAGCTGCGGGGTGAGCGTCAACGGTTCTCCCCGGCTGGCCTGCGAGACCGGCGCCGCCGGATATCGCGCCTCCGGGATCAGGCTCGCCCCGCTGGCGGGCGTAGCCGTCGAGCGAGACCTGGTGACCTCGCCGGCCGACTTCGTCTCCAAGCTGCGGTCCGTGCTGCCCTGGCTGATTGACGACGCTGGCGCTGGCGCTGGCGCTGGCGAGGTGGCGGCGGGCTCGTCCGCCCCTGCCCCGCTGGGCTCGATGGAGCCGGGCCCGCCGGCGTCGGACTCGCTGGCTTCCGGCACGCTGGCGTCGGGCCAGGCGGCGCCGACCACGCAGAGCCCGGCCGAGCTGAGCGCGTTCGCGGACTTCACCGCCTGCGTCAACTGCCTACTGTGCTACGCGGCCTGCCCGGTGGTCAAGGAGATGCCGGAGTTTGTGGGCCCCGCCGCCATCGCGATCGCCCGCCGCTGGGACCTGGACTCCCGCGACCACGGCGCGCAACAGCGCGCCCCCTTCCTGCTGGAGACGGAGTTCGCCATCTGGCCGTGCATCCAGGACGGCTCTTGCACCATCGCCTGCCCCAAGGGCGTCGACCCGGCCCGCGCCCTGCGCGACTATCAGCGCGAGGCGATGGGCTAGCCGCCCGTCGCCCGGCCGCCCGTCGCGCTGTGGACAGGCCACTGCGCTAGGCTCGGGACATGCGCGCCCACCAGCAGGTATTGGCTCAGATCGAGGCCAAGATGCTGGATGGCACCTGGGGACTGGGCGAGCGCCTCCCCGGCGAGCGCGCCCTGGCCGAGCAGATGGGCGTCTCGCGTCCCTCCGTGCGCGAGGCGATCTCGGTCTTGGAGGCCCTGGGCATCGTCAAGATGAACGTCGGCTCCGGGCCCGGCGCCGGCACGCAGATCGTTGACCGCCCCGCCGTCGGCCTCGGCATGGCCGTGCGCATGCATATCGCCGCCGGCACCCTGCCGGTCGCAGACGTGGTGGCCACCCGGGCCCAACTTGAGTCCGGGGCTGTTCGCCACGCCGCCGCCCTGGTCGCAGACCTGTCCCCCGCGGAAGGCGAAGACCTAGGCGCCGTGCGGGCGGCCCTGCGGGCGATGGAGGCACCCGGCCCGCTGGCCGTCGATGAGTTCCTGCGTCTTGATGAGTCCTTTCACATGGGCATCGTCCGCCTCTCCGGCAACCAGCTGACCGAGGCGATCCTGACCGGCCTGCGCTCGGCCATCGCGATGTACATCGCCCAGGGGGCCGCGCAGGTTCCAGACTGGGGCGAGACCTGCTCTCGACTCTGCCGGGAGCACCGCCAGATCTACGAGGCGGTGCTCGCCGGTGACGGCTCGGCCGCCGAGTCTCTCAGCCACGCCCACATTTGGGCCTTCTACGCAGAGGCCGGCCTCGCCGGCGAAAGGGAACATCCATGACCCAGCGCATCCTGATCCTGACCGGCCGCGGCCGTCACGAGGATCTTTGGCACGACCACGCCGCCTCGTCGGCCCACCTGGCGCAGATCCTGCGGCACATCGACGGCGTCGACATCGTAATCCGCTCTTCGTTTGCCGACTCCCTGGCCGACCTCGCCGAGTATGACCTGCTAGTCCTCAACCTTTCGGCTCCCAAGCCCGGCTATGAGGCGGCCGACCTCGACCCCGACGCCGACTTCGCGCCCCTCTACGAGGGCCTTGACGGGTGGGCGCGCTCCGGCGGCCGCATCCTCGCCGTCCACCAGGCGACACTTGCCTTCCCCGACGAACCCCGCTACCCCGAGATCCTCGGTGGCCGCTGGGTTCCCGACGTCTCCGGCCACCCGCCGATTGGCGACATGGCCCTGACCACCACCGGCGAACACCCGATCATCGCGGGCCTGCCTGAGGTGATCGCGTTCGACGAGCGCTACAACCGCCTGGCGGTGATTGACGGCCTAGAGGTGTTGGGCCAGGTGGACGACGATGAGGGGCGGCCCCATCCGGCGCTCTGGGTCAACCAGACGCACGGCGGCACCACCGTCTACTCGGCCCTCGGCCACGACGACCGTTCGTTCGCGTCGCCCACCCACCGCTGCCTGCTGCGGGCTGCCGCCCGCTGGCTGCTGGCGCAGTAACACGGCCTAGCCGGCGCCCGGGAACCCGAGCTGCCGCCAGGCCTCGTAGGTGGCGATCGACGCGGCGTTGGTCAGGTTGAGGGAGCGGCGTCCGGCGAGCATGGGAATCGTGACGCGCTCGGTCACGCGCGGATGGCTGAGGACCCAGTCGGGGATGGCGGTGGGCTCGGGGCCGAAGAGTAGGACGTCGCCGGGCTGGTACTGCACGTCGGTGAACGGCGTGGTGGCCGACGTCTCGAAGGCGAAGACGCGGCGGCCCGCGAGCGCCTCCAGGCAGGCCTCCAGGTTGGGGTGAACGGTCAGGACGGCGAGGTCGTGATAGTCGAGGCCGGCGCGGCGCAGCTTTGACTCCTCCAGGTCGAAGCCCAGCGGCTCGATCAGGTGCAGGCGCGCCCCGGTGACCGCCGCCAGGCGAATCGCCGACCCGGTGTTGCCCGCAATGCGCGGCTCGAAGTAGACGAGGTGCGCAAACGGCTGCGCGGGCGGGTTGGGTGCCGCCGGGTGCGGGTTGCCGGAACTAGGGCTCTGGGCGTTCACGGGGACGATTCTGTCACCCGCTGTCGCCGTGCCCGGGCATTGATCCTCGGCGAACACCGCGGCCCACGCTCGCACCCAAACATCTGATAGCGTTGCAGCGTGATTCGTGACCACTCAATCCGCACCTCAGTAGTCGATGAGGAGCAGGGGTTGTACGTCGCGCGCGGCGACAAAACGACCTCGGTGGAGCGGCAGGCGGCCTGGGAGATCGCAGGGGGCCTACAGGCAATCGACGGCTTGAAGCCCACGCCCTACGCCCAGGATGCGGCCGCCGAGTACATTGCAGGACGTATCGACTACCAGCAGGTAGAACAACGCCTCGTCGACTACCACGCCACCACCGCCAACGCCGCCGACCGTGAGGCTGACCTGACTGCTGCGCGCATTATGCGCATCATCGGCGAGCCGGACCTGACCCTAAACCCGGGATATTTTGCCTCGATCCACGGCAGAATCTTTGAGGGCATTTTGCCGGACAGGCGGTGGGAAGGACGCTTTCGCAGCGAGGACATCTCCAAGCCAGAACCCGTCCTGGGAGGGATGTCCGTCTCGTACACGGCAGCCTCTTCAATCATCGAGACCCTGCGCTGGGAGTTCGACGCCGAGCGCGACCGCGATTTTGTGCCTCGCGATGACCTGGATGCTGCCTTGCATGTGATGGACTTCATGTCCTCGGTATGGCAGGTCCACCCCTTCCGCGAGGGCAACACCCGTACGACGGCGACCTTCGCCGTGAAGTATCTGCGCGACCTCGGGGTCGAGATCGACAATGACCCGTTCCACCACAACTCCGTGCTGTTTCGCGATGCGTTGGTCCTGGACAACGCTCCCCGGGGCCTGCGCAACCGCGAACCCCTGCGAGCCTTCGCCCGGGCGCTGGTGGGTGCAGGCCCGATGCCGCCGTCGCTTCGAGACGAGGCATGACCACAGACGTCTACCAGGTGCTGGGCCGCCGCCTGCGCGCCGAACGCTTGCGCCAGGATCGCTCCCAGCGCGCGCTGGCTCAGGCGGCGGGTGTTTCCGAGCCGACCGTGGGTCGGATCGAGTCGGGAACTCCTATCGCGGCCCACACCCTGGCGCAGATCGCCGAGGCGTTGGGCTTGCGGCTCACGCTGGTCGACGCCGAGGTCGACGAGCCCCTTTGCTCAGTCAGGCCTTAGCCGGAAGCAAGCAATCCGCCCTCGAATAGGACCTATCGACGCGGGGCGTTCACGGGGACGATTCTGCCATCTGGCGCCGTCGTGGGATCAGTTGACCGCCCAGGTAGAGGGCCGAGCCCCAGGCGATTCCGGCGAGGGCGGTCAGGGTGGTCTCCGCCAGCCAGGCCACCGCCGCTCCTGCCCCGGCGGCGTGGGCGCGCAGCGGTTCGACGACGTCGTGCTCGATCACCCGCGTTGGCCAGCCAAGCGCGCCTAGATCGAAGGCGGCACCGAGGTGGGCGAGGTTCTGCAGGAGGAGGTGTCCGCCCACCCAGAGCATCGCGACCGTGCCGACCACCGACAAGGCGCCCAACAGCCGCGGCATGGCGATCACCAGGCCGCGCCCCAGGCCACGGCCAAGGCGGGTGCGGGCCCGACGGGCAAGCGCACCGCCCATGTCGTCCATCTTGACCAACACTGCGACGAAGCCGTAGACGCCCGCCGTCATCGCCACGGCCACCACCACGAGCACGGCGGCCCGTATCCAAAGGGACTCGGAGGCCCGCGCGTCTGGGCCGTCCACCGTGGCCAGCGCGATCAGCATGATCTCGGTGGACAGGATCAGGTCGGTGCGGATCGCGCCCTTGACCAGCCGCCGCTCGGCGTCCGGTCCCTGCTCGGCGACGGGCATCCCTTGGGGTTCGCCGCGCCGGCGACCCCAGGCCTTGTGCGCCCCCTCCCAGCAGAGGAACGATCCGCCCAGCACGAGGATCGCGGGCAACACCCAGCCTGGCGCCCACTGCGAGAGGGCGAGGGCCGCGGGCAGGATGATCATCAGCTTGTTCCGGAGCGAGCCGGCGGCGATCTTCCAGATGATGGGCAGCTCTCGTTCGGCGGTCACGCCATGGACATACTGGGGCGTGACGGCGGTGTCGTCGATCACCACCCCGGCCGCCTTGGCGGTGGCCTTCCCGGCGGCGGCCGCCACATCGTCGAGCGATGCCGCCGCCAGCTTGGCGATGGCGGCAATGTCATCGAGCAGACCGAGCAGCCCGGCGCTCACGGCGCCTCCTCCCCAGTGAAGGGAGCGGGCCGTCGTCGGCCGGGCCCTACCGCGCCCGCACCGGAGCCCGGGTGGGGGTGGGCAGGCAGGGGCATGAGCCCGACGATAGGCGAGGCCGAACCGGCGTGCAGCACTCGGGACAAGATGGCACTCCCCGCTCGCAGATGATGGGTTGCGCCTGGGTAGGCTGTGGCCATGCAGATTGTGGTGCGGCCCGCTCGCCCCGGCGATGTGCCGGCGATGTTCGCCCTCGTGGAACCGTACGCCCGGCAGCGCATCCTGCTCGGCAAGGAGATGGTTGACCTCTACGAGTCCATCGCGGAGTTTGTGGTGGCTGAGGCGGACGGCGAACTGGTTGGCTGCGGCGCCCTGCATGTGCTGTGGGCCGACATTGCCGAGATTCGCACCCTGGCGGTGGCCCCCAACCTGCGCGGTACGGGGGTCGGTCACCGTCTCGTCGCCGCCTTGACCACCAAGGCCCGCGACTACCAGTTGGAGCGGGTCTTCTGCTTGACCTTCGAGGTGGACTTCTTCCGCCGGCAGGGATTCGAGGAGATCGATGGCACGCCGGTCAGCGGCGCCGTCTACCAGGAGCTGCTGCGCTCCCGCGACCTGGGTGTTGCCGAGTTCCTCGACCTGGCCAGCGCCAAGCCCAATACCCTGGGCAACTCCCGGATGCTGCTGACGTTCTAGCCGCTTGCGGCAAGGATGGTCACCTGACCGTCAGGCGTTTCCTGTCCCGCTCGCGCGGGGCGTTACGCCTGGGGGCTACCCAGCGAGAAGTCGAATGGGTTCTTGGTCTCCACCCCGGCGTTCTGGAAGTCGGCAGCGTTGCGGGTTGCCAACACCAGCCCGTGGGTCAGGGCGGTGGCGGCTATCTGGGAGTCGACTACGGGGAGCGTCGGGCCGGAAGCGGTGAGCACTCCCCAGCGGTGGGCCTCCGTCGCGGTGAAGCCGATGATTCGATCCTCAAAGGAAGCCTCCAGCCCGATGAGCCAGTTGTCGTATCGCCCCGCGCGGCCGGTATCGCGATGACGGAGGCGTTCAATGCCGCGGCGAATCTCCCCGATGGTCAGGGCGCTAATGAACAGGCTGTCCGCAGGGACCGAGTGAAACCAGGCCGCGACTGCGGGATGTGGCCGCGCCTTTTGCGGTTCGGAGACGATGTTGGTGTCCAGGAGGTACTTGGGCATCTAGTCGAACACCACCCGGTCGACGTTTGATTCAGGTGAGCGCGCAAAGAGCTCGTCGGACTCGTCGTCTTCAAGAAGCCCTGGTTTCGAGAACAGGTAGTCGACGAGGTTCGGCCGTGAGCGCTGCAGCCTGCGGTAGGTCTCGATGTCGATCACGGCCGCCACCTCTTCTCCGCGCCGGGTGACCACCTGGGGCGCTCCGTGTTCAGCAGCGCGCAGCACCTCGCTGAACCGTTGTTTAGCCTCTTGCACCTGCCACGCCATCGTACTCTCCTGTCTAGTCTGTCTAGTCAGATTACTTCATGAGGGGCGGATTTGCAGCGGCAGAGTGACGGTGTGCCGTCCCTTGGTTTCCGGGGCCGCGACGGTACCTTTGGCGCATGGCCCCCCGCCCCCAACCCCCAGTGGTGAAGCATCTGGCGATGCTCGCGCCGTTCGCCGTGCTGCTGGCGCTGCTGGGCGTGCTCGGCGGGGCCGGCGTGGCCCTCGGGGCTGGCATTGGGCATGGGGTCGCCTGGGTGCGCCATGTTTGGCCCGAGCCCGCCGCGCCCCTGGTGTACGTCGACAAGGTGGCACCCCCACGCCCGGCCACCCTCCCGGAGCCCGGCCTGCCCTGCCCGGCCTCCGCGCTGCGCCTAGAGCTGTACCCCAACGTCGCCGAGCTGCTGCCCGGACAGATGGTCACGCTCGACGCCGTGGTCACCAATGTGGGGCGCGTCGCCTGCACGGTAGACAACAGCCAAGAGAACAAGCACATCGAGGTGGTAAACGCCGCCGACGAGGTGATGTTCACCACCGAGCATTGCACCTTCGAGGGGGAGACGACCCTGCTTGAGCCGGGCCAATCGGTGAGCCAGAGCCGCCGCTGGTCTGGCCGGGCGTCGGCCCCCGGTGTCTGCCAGCAGGGTCAGCAACTCCTCTGGCCGGGCACCTACTGGACCCGCCTGGCGCTCGCGGACACCCCCGGCGCGCTCGGAGAGGCCCTGCCAATCGAGGTGGTGGCCGCCGCTGCCCCCGGAACCGGTGAGCCTCCCGCCATTCAAGACGCCGATCCGGCTGTCACTGACTGAGCAAGGCTCCTGCCTGGGTTTGATCCGTCCCGGATTCCTAACCCGTGTTACACGTAACGCTCGAGGATCGAGCTCTCCTTCAGGCGCTCCAAGCCCTCGCGGATAGAGCGGGCGCGCAGCTCGGTGACGCCCTCGACCATCATCAACTCGTCGACACTGGCCGCCAGGAGGCGCTGCAGCCCGCCGAAGTGGGCGACGAGGCGATCCACGATGGTCGCCGGCAGGCGCGGCACCCGCGAGAGCAGGCGGTAGCCGTGCGGCGCCACCGCGCCGTCGAGGGCCTCGGTGGACGACGGCACGCCCAGCGTGCGGGCAATCGCGGTCAGGTCCAGCAGCTCGGTGGCGTCCAGCGAGGCGAGGAGAACCTCGACATCCCGGTAGCTGCGCGCCGCCGTCTCGGCGACGTAGTCCCGCACCACCGACTCGCGGTCGGCGCCGACCCCGCCGATTAGCTCGTCGAGCTGCAGGGACAGCAGGCGGCCGTCGGTGCCGAGCTCTACCACATAGGTCTCGATCTCCTCGGAGATGCGGCGCACCATCTCCAGGCGCTGGATCACGGTGCACACATCGCGGACGGTGACCAGGTCCTCGACCTCCAGGGCGGAGAGGGTGCCGACCACCTCGTCGAGGCGGATGCGGTAGCGCTCCAGGGTGGCGAGCGCCTGATTGGCCCGCCCCAAGATGGTGTCGGAGTCCTCGAGCACGTGACGCTGGTCGCCCACGTACAGGGCCACCGACTGCATGGACGCCGAGACCGAGATCACCGGGAAGCCGGTCTGCTTGGCAACTCGTTCGGCGGTGCGGTGCCGGGTTCCCGATTCGGAGGTCTCGATCGACGGGTCGGGCAGGAGTTGCACGGCGGCGCGCCGAATCCGCCGCTGATCATCGATCACCACGCCACCGTCCATCTTGGACAGTTCGCGCAGCCGGGTGGCGGAGAAGCGAACGTCGAGCTCGAACCCTCCAGACGACATCTGGGCGACGACATCGTCCATGCCCAGCACGATCAGGCCGCCGGTGCGTCCGCGCAGGATGCGCTCCAGGCCGTCCCGCAGTTCGGTGCCGGGGGCCACGGCGGCAAGCGTGTCGCGCAGCAGGCCGTCAGGTCGGGTCGGAAAGGTCGGCATGGCAATAAAGTGTAAAGGAGTAGTCACGCATTGGCAGAGAACTGCGGTGACATTGGCGCGTCAGCGCGGTGTGGCGGGCCGGACCGAGTGGCCTGGTCACGGCCTGGTTACCGAGCCGCCTGGCGGGAGGCCGCGATCGCCTCGGAAAGGTGCCGCACCTCGACGGTCTGCAGACCTTGGCGGCGAGCGGTGGCGGCCGCCTTCGATTCGGCGGTGCCCGGCGGCACCAACGCCAGCGAGAAGCCGAGGCGGGCCGCCTCCAGGAGGCGACGGTCGATCCCGACCACCGCCCGGATGTCCCCGGTCAGGCCCACCTCCCCAAAGGCGATGGTGCCGGGCTGCACGGCGGAGTCGGTATAGCCGGAGGCGATGGCCAAGGCCACCGCCAGGTCGGTGGCGGGCTCGGCGGCGCGGGCGCCCCCCACGGTCGAAACATAGACGTCCTCGGCCTGCAGGGGCAGGCGGACATGGCGTTGCAGGACGGCCACGATCTGGCTCAGCCGTCCGGTTTCCACTCCGTAGGCCGTGCGCCGCGGGTTCTTCTGCGACGTGCCGGTTACCAGCGCCTGAATCTCGACGGCGAGCGGCCGCTTGCCCTCGGCCGTAATCGTCACGCAGGAGCCGGGGACTCCGGCCCCCAGATGCGTCACAAACAGGCCCGAGGGGTCGGACAGGCCGACGATTCCGGCCTCTGTGAGCTCGAAGCAGCCCACCTCGTCGGTGGCGCCGTAACGGTTCTTGGAGGCCCGCAGGAGTCGCAGGCGCGAATGCCGGTCCCCCTCAAACTGGCAGACCACGTCCACCAGGTGTTCGAGGGTGCGAGGGCCTGCTACCGAGCCATCCTTGGTCACATGCCCGACGAGCAGCACCGGCATTCCCCGGCGCTTGGCCACCGCGATCAACGCCCCGGCCACCTCGCGCACCTGCGAGACGCCGCCGGCCACCCCCTCCACCTCGACGGAGGCCACGGTCTGCACCGAGTCCACGATCAGCAGGTCGGGGTTGGCCGCCTCGACATGCCCCAAGACCGTGGCCAGGTCGGTCTCAGCGGCCAACAGCAGGGTGGGGGCCAGGGCGTCCACCCGCTCTGCGCGCAGGCGCACCTGCCCCGCCGATTCCTCCCCGGTCACGTACAGCACGGAGCGAGCGGCCCCGGTGGCCTCGTTGCCGAGGAGTCCAGTGGTGGCGCCCCGACCGGCAGCGTCACCGGCGGATTCAGTAGCGGCCTCGCCCGCCGCCCCGCTGGCGCCGCGGGCGAAGGTGGCCGCCGCCTCCAACAGCAGGGTGGACTTGCCCACCCCCGGCTCTCCGGCCAGCAAGATCACCGCCCCGGGCACCAGCCCGCCGCCCAACACCCGGTCCAGTTCTGGCACCCCGGTGGGCACGGCACGGGCGTTCTCCAGGGAGACCTCCGCAATCGGCTGGGCAGCCCCGCGCGGCGGAGTCACCGCCGTCGTTCGCGGTCCCGCCGTGGCCGCGCCCGCCTCTGCCACCGTCCCCCACGCCTGACACTCCCCGCAACGCCCCACCCACTTGACGGCCGTCCAGCCGCACTCGACGCAGGCGTAGGCGGGGCGGGCGGGGGCGGGGCGCGAGGGCATGAGGCCGAGGCTAGCGGTAGGCACCGACATTTCCCGGCATTCCGCCCCACCTCACCCAGATCGCCGCCCGTCCCCCGTATCCTGGCGCCCACATCGCGACGGTCGCGAGACCAGCAAGGGAGGCGCAGTGGGCAAGGCAAAGCAGGCGGTTGCCGCTCGCCCCGTCGTAGACCCGGCGGTGTTCCGCCGACGGCGGCGAAACCTGGCCATCGTCGGCGGTGCCATCGTGCTGTTGGTCGCGCTGCTGACCGCCTTCATCGCCCCCGGCTGGGCGTGGATGGACCGGGATGCCGCGGTCGAGTCCGTTCAGCCCCCCACCCCCGCCCCGCGCATCGGGGAGCAGACCGCCCTGGTG